>SDBV01000371.1_pt1 | contig 63785 bp, 65 predicted proteins | sample 2277081 | NCBI WGS metagenome assembly SDBV01 (sample SAMN10402039, study PRJNA504765) | marine sediment metagenome | isolation source: marine sediment core GS10_PC15, 223 cmbsf | place: Arctic Ocean: Southern Knipovich Ridge | collected 2010
GCAGCGAGGGGGCTACGCGGGGCGGACGGCGGGGTTGCGGTGCGCGTCAGCTCCGACCCGGTCATCCGTGCGATCCTCGCCGAATGGGGAGCGCCCATCACTTCGACAAGCGCCAACCTGGCGGGCGAAGCCCCTGCAACGACGGCCTCAGAAGCCATATCCCGCTTGAGGTTGCGAGGCAGTCTCGGCGAGGCGGGGGTGCCGGTCCTGGCGCTGGAGTCTGGACGGGCGCCGGGTGAAAGACCCTCAACGATCGTCTCGTTCGTCGAAGGAGTCCCACGGATTCTGAGGAGTGGTCCGCTTAGTATTGAAGAGCTGGCGGCGGTGCTTCCACGCATAGAAAAAGCACAGGGAATCGATGGCGAAGGATAAGCCGACACCCTACAACATACTCTTCGTCTGTACGGGCAACACATGCCGTAGCCCCCTCGCCGAAGCCATAGCTCGTCGTAGTCTCGAGCATCGCAAGTGGAATCATGTCGAGGTCGAGTCGGCGGGAACCTGCGCGTCATGGGGGGCGCCCGCGTCGGACGGGTCGCTTCGTGTCGCAGAAGAAATCGGCCTCGATCTATCCGGGCACCGATCACAGCCGGCAACCGATGAGCTGGTTGCCAGGGGCGACATCGTACTCGTGATGACGGCGGGCCAGAAGATGATGATCGAGGCGGCGGGCGGTGAGGGTAAGACATCTCTGCTGGGCGACTTCATCGAGGATCAAGATGCCGGGATGCCGATCCCCGATCCCATCGGGGCCCCGGCCAGCGTTTACGCGGCGGTACGTGAGCAGATCGAGAAAGGCGTGGAGGGTGTTCTCGACCGGCTCGAATCGATACTCGCGCCGTGAGTCGGTCCCGACCCCGACCGTCTCTCTATGCCCTATTGGGCGATCCAATCGCCCACTCGCTCTCACCTCGTATTCAGAATGCGGCGCTCCGCTCAGCCGGCCTCGATGCGTCCTACGTCGCTCTCCGCACCGATTCAGATCGGCTCGAGGCTGTCATGCGATCTCTCGCCGGCGGCAACGTTACCCTTCCTCATAAGACGGCGGCGGCCGGTGCTCTAGACCGATCCAGCGCGGGCGTTCTGGCGACTCGGGCCTGTAACACCTTCTGGTGGGATGCCGACCATGGACTCTGCGGCGATAACACCGACATCGAGGCTTTTCGCCTGGCCGCCGAACACCTTCTCCACGGCGACTTGACCGGGCGCAAAGTTCTTCTGCTAGGCGCCGGAGGCGTAGCCCGTGCCGTCACCCACGCGTGCGTGACAGCTGGAGTGGCCCAGCTGCAGATCCTGAATCGCACGCTGCGCCATGCTCGCAGCTTGCTCGCTGACCTGGGGGACCCCCGCACGGCTGAGGCGCTCGCTAATGAGGATGATCTTTCTGGTCCCTACGATCTCATCGTGAACGCTACCTCGCTCGGATTGAGCTCGTCGGATCCGCTCCCCATCAACCCGGCTCGCCTTGAGGCCGGCGCGGTCCTCGATCTCGTCTACGGTGCCGATGAAACCTCTTTTGTGCTCGCCTGCCGGAAAGCGGGCCTACCCGCCGTGGACGGGCGCCGGATGCTCGTAGAGCAGGCAGCGCTGGCTTTCGAGCACTGGTTCGCTTTCGGCGCACCGCGAGAAGTGATGGGTAGCGCCGCGGGTCTTCCTGACGCCGACTAGCGTTCAGCTTTAGTTGACATCGCGTGTCGACATTCGACGCCGATGACAAGAACCCGGCTGCGGAAGTACCTGGACGCTATCTTACCTGGGGTGTGCGTCGTTTGCGGTCAGTCGCTCCTGACCGGAGAAGATGTCGTTTGCGGCACCTGCTGGGCGCGGGCACCCTTGCATCGCTTTCCTCGCTGTGCGCGTTGCGGAATCGCCTTGAGAGATCTGGGAGCCAGATTACGGCAAATCACATGCAGCGATTGCCGCGATTGGCTGCCTTACCTCAGGGAGGCGCGCTCGCCATTCGCGATGAAAGGGACCGCGGCGGCGATAGTGCATGCCCTCAAGTACGGCGGTTGGAGCAAGCTTGCCGATTCGATGGCCGAGTGGATGTCGGCCGCGCGCTTCTCCGCCCAGGTTGAGGCTGAGATAGATGCCCTGATCCCGGTTCCCCTGGGCGAAGCGCGGCTAAGGGAACGTGGCTTCAATCAGGCGGAGCTGCTGGCTCGTGCGATCTCGGTCAGGCGGGGCTGGCCGCTGCTCACGGATGTCCTCAGACGTGCGAAAGATACGCGTGCACAGGCACGACTTGCGCCGGGTGACAGGGCGGCCAACGTGCGTGGCGCGTTCAGGGCGCCGGCCGGAGAGGTCGAAGTGTTGCGTGATGCGCACCTGGTGCTGTTGGACGACGTGTTGACGACCGGCTGTACGGCTCGAGACTGCGTCCGCGCGCTGTGCGTTGCAGGTGCTCGATCGGTGAGCGTGCTGACGTTCGCGAGAGCGCGGCCGGACTTTGCGATCTGAGAAACGAGTACGAGCGGCCTTTCCGCGATGGCGGTCTCATCTATAAGTTATGATCTAAACGAAACGTCTCGATCACCGGCGGGGACGCGAGTCCCGGCCTCTTGGCTACAAAGAATGGACGGAGGCACGTTCTGTTATGGGAGTTCGGGTTGGCATCAACGGGTTTGGCCGCATAGGCCGAATGATCGTGCGCGCCGCTAAGAAGGACGGACGCGGGGACGCCATTGACTTCGTAGCGGTTAACGATTTGACGGATACTGCGACGCTGGCTCACCTTTTCAAGTACGACTCGGTGCACGGTACCTACCCGGGGAGCATCGAGGCGAAGGACAATCAGCTAATCATCGACGGCGACGAGGTGCGCGTTCTTTCGGAGGCCGATCCTGCCAAGCTGCCCTGGAAGGATCTGGAAGTTGACATCGTACTGGAAGCGACCGGTCGTTTCAGCGCGCGGGACGATGCGGCGAAACACCTCGCAGGTGGCGCCAAGAAGGTGATTATCACGGCGCCGGCCAAGGGTGAGGACATCACGGTTTGCATGGGCGTCAACACGGCCGCTTACGATCCTGCTTCGCACCACATCATCTCCAATGCCAGCTGCACAACCAACAGCCTCACCCCGGTCGTGAAAGTGCTGCTGGACGAGTTCGGTTTCCGCCGTGGATTCATGACGACGATCCACAGCTACACCAACGATCAACGCATCCTCGATTTTCCACATTCCGATTTGCGGCGAGCTCGCGCCGCGGCTGAGTCGATAATCCCGACTACTACGGGCGCCGCCAAGGCGACCGGTCTGGTGATCCCCGAGCTCAAGGGCAAGATCGACGGGATGGCCGTGCGCGTACCCACGCCCGATGTGTCACTCACTGACCTGGTGGCAGAATTGGAAAAAACCCCGTCGGTCGATGAAGTGAATGCGGCGTTCAAGAAGTACGCGGCGGGTCCGATGAAAGGGATTCTTGACTACACGGACCTGCCGCTCGTTTCGGCGGATTACATCGGCAACCCGGCCAGCTCGATCATCGATGGCCTTTCCACGAGTGTCCTCGACGGAAACCTGGTGAAGGTTCTGGCCTGGTACGACAACGAGTGGGGTTACTCCTGTCGCTGCGTCGACCTCACTTGTCTCGTCGCTGAGCGCCTCTGAACCCAAGAGGTAGCGATGAAGCCGATGCTCGACAAGTTGAGTGTTCGCGATCTGGGCGAGCAGTATTTGAGAGGTAAGCGAGTCGTGCTACGCGTTGATTTCAACGTGCCCCTCGATAAGAATGGTCGCCTCGTCGATGATTCGCGCATACGCGCAACGCTCCCCACCATCGAATACCTTCGGGGGCGGGGCGCTGCGATCGTCATCTTATCTCACCTCGGTCGTCCGAAAGGGGTGCCCGATCCAAAGCTCTCGCTCCAGCCAGCCGCCACTCGATTGGCGGAGCTGTTGGACCGCGATGTGCGTTTCGTGCATGAAACCGTATCGGAAGAAGCGCTCGCCGCCTCCCGTGAGCTTGCAGTGGGCGAAGTACTCATGCTCGAGAATACTCGATTCAATCCCGGTGAAACGAAGAATGACCCCGATTTCGCAAAGGCGCTCGCTCAGCTGGGCGACGTCTACGTGAACGATGCCTTCGGCACCGCTCACCGGGCGCACGCATCCAATGCTGGTATCGCGAAATTCCTCCAGCCCGCCGCGGCCGGTTTGTTGATGGAGCGCGAGCTCCAACACCTCGGCGGTTTGTTGTCGGATCCCGAACGTCCCTTCGTTATCGTCCTCGGTGGTGCAAAGGTAAGCAGCAAGATCGGCCTGATCGAAAACATGCTTGGCAAGGTGGATGGCTTATGCGTGGGTGGTGCTATGGCGTGCACCTTCTTCAGTGCTATGGGGCTAAACGTCGGTCGCTCGCTGGTAGATGTTGAATGCATCGACTACGCGCGCCACATCCTCGATGTGGCGGGTGATGCGCTTCTCTTGCCGACCGACGTCGTTGTTACGGAAGCGCTCGAAGCCGGTGCCAAGGGGACCATCGTTTCGAGGGACGCGATTCTCGATGATCAAATGGTCGTCGACATCGGCCCGGATTCGGCAAGCGCTTTCACCGACAGAATCATCGAGGCCAGGACCATCCTCTGGAATGGTCCCGTCGGAGTCTTCGAGGTGCCGCCCTTCGACGAGGGGACCCGCGTCGTCGGCCAGGCCGTGGTGATGGCCACCGCCGAGGGAGCGACTAGCGTGGTTGGCGGCGGCGACACCGCAGCCGCGGCGGCGGCGCAGCAGATCACCCAGCATGTGAGTCATATCTCGACCGGTGGGGGCGCCAGCCTCCAGCTACTGGCGGGCGAAGAGCTACCCGGCGTCGCGGCGCTCACCGATCGGAAGCCACAATGAGCTTCAATCTGCCCTTCATCGGCGGCAACTGGAAGATGAACCACGGGCCCACAGAGGCTCGCGCCTTCGTCGACACTTTCTCGAAGCTTTACGAACCAGCTGACGACCGTACCGTCGTTTTCTTCCCGCCCGCGATCTCGATCACCGAGTTCAGCAGGGCGGCCGCGCGGCGTCCCGATCTTCGACTGGGCGTACAGGATGTCTTCTGGGAGAAGAACGGCGCCTATACCGGATCGATCTCGGCACCGATTGCCGCCGATGCTGGGGCGGAATTCGCTCTCGCCGGACACTCGGAACGCCGCCACATCTTCGGCGATTCCGATGAGGATGTCGCCCGCAAGGTCGAGGCGATCGCTATGGCCGGACTGGTGCCGGTTCTATGTATCGGAGAGCTCCTCGACCAGCGCGAACGCGGCGAGATGGAACAGGTCGTTCACCGCCAGCTCGAGATCGGTCTGAGCGGGCTGAGCGCGGAAATGGTCCTGGGTACGGTGATAGCTTACGAGCCGGTTTGGGCGATTGGAACCGGCCTCACCGCCACTCCCGAGGATGCGTCGGCGGTTCACCAGCTCATCCGACAGCTACTCATCGATCTTAGCGGTGGAGATCGAGGGCGTAAGATACCGATCATCTACGGCGGAAGTGTGAAACCTGGTAATATCATGAACCTGCTCGCGGCGCCGGAAATCGATGGCGCGCTAGTCGGAGGAGCCAGCCTCAAACCCGACGATTTCGCGGCGATCTGCCGAGCTGAGCATTGACACCCGAGCGTCGTTCTGTTTATCTTCGTCGACTTTTCTTGAAAGCTGGAGTGGCCAGGCTGCCGGCATACAAGAGGTAGCTCAAAAGGGTTCCGTGTACGCGTTCTTTCTCAGCCTCCTGATCATCGATGCACTGATCCTCGGCATGGTGGTGTTGCTCCAGTCGGGGAAAGGCGGTGGCCTGTCGGCTGAGTTCGGCGGCGCCTCCTCCTCCACTGACGCTTTCCTCGGGGGCCGACAAACCGCCACGCTGCTCACCAAGATGAGCTGGTGGACGGGCGGCATCTTCTTGGGCCTAGCGCTGATCCTTTCGATCTTATCGGCGCAGTCACGAGGTCCGTCGTCCATCCTCGAGGGGCAGCTGGCACCGCCCACGCAGACACAAGAATTGCCCACGCCGCTGCTCCAACAGGGCGAGCAGGAGAATGCAGGCGAAGGTGGCATCCCTGGCGTCGGCGACGCTAGCCAGGGAAGCGGCTCTGAGTCCCCGCCGCCGGAAGACGGAAACTGATGTTTTATGCGGCCCGGTCGTTCGGGTCGTTTTTTTTGTGCCGCAGCTCAACGATGATGTATGCGCGTTGCGGGTGAGGGGCGATCCGCTTCGAAGGTCGGGTCTGGTGGGGTGTCGAAAAAATCGAGAAAGCGGTCCCGCTCCTGTTGGCCTTTGATCCACTCTGTGAATCCGGAAGGAACGAGTCCGCGCGAACTACGCTGCTTACGGGCTGCGCCCATGGCCAGGTGGTTGACATACTCGTTCTTAGGATCGCCGGCATGACCGCGAACCCATCGCCATTCGATGAGATAGGGAGCAGCGATCCGATCGAGCTGGCGCCAGAGCTCGAGGTTCTCGATCGCTCCGCCCTTCCGTTTCCAGCCCTGGGCCGCCCAATTGTGAATCCATTCCTTCATTCCCTGCACGAGATAGGTGCTGTCAGAATAGAAGACGACCCGCTGCGCGCGTTTCAGCGCCCGCAGCCCCTCGATGGCGCTTCGAATCGCCATGCGGTTGTTGGTTGTGTCTCGCTCGCAGACATAGTAGTCGCGTCGCGTCCAACCGAGACGCCCCTCGAAAGCTTCGACGAGTCCAGCGGCGCCTCCAGGGTTGGACTTGTCCTTGAATTGGTTGCCGAGACATGATTCATCGGCATGTATGTAGACGAGTTGATCAGAATTCGAGTTTTTCATGACGCCTCATTCTAACGCGGCAGACGGGTCAACGCGAAGCGGAATGCTGGTTCTTGAAGATGGAAGCATCTTTCGCGGCAGGCTGCTGGGCTACCAGGACGAGGTCGCTCTCGGTGAAGTGGTCTTCACGACCAGTCTGACCGGATATCAGGAGATACTCACAGACCCGTCCTACGCCGGACAGATCGTCACTATGACGGCGCCTCTGATCGGCAATTATGGTGTGACTTCCAACGATGACCAGGCGCGCAGGCCGTGGCTGGCCGGGTTCGTCGTCCGCGAGCTTTGCTCCCACTACAGCAATTGGCGCGCCGAGGACAGCCTGGAGGACTACCTGACGCGACACCATATCATCTGCATCGACGGGATCGATACCCGCAAACTGACACGCCATATCCGCTCCAAAGGCGCCATGCGCGCAGGTCTGGGCCCTGCCGAGTTGGGTGTGGACGAGATATTGAATCGCGTACGGAACCACCCGGCGATGAGCGGGCTCGATCTGACACGGGTGGTCACCACGGAGGAGTCTTATCGTGTGCCGGCGGCAGGCGTGGCTCGTCATCGCGTGGCGGTCTATGATTTCGGCGTCAAGCGCCGCAGCCTGGACCTGCTTTCGGCTCGAGGTTGTGAGTTGACCGTGTATCCAGCCGCCACCTCTATCCGCACCGTGCTCGCCGCAGGCGTCGATGGGGTCTTCCTTTCCAACGGGCCCGGAGATCCGAGTGCCGTCCCAGGCATATCCGATCTCATCGGTGTTCTTGCGGAGGAGGAGGTGCCGCTGTTCGGAATCTGTCTGGGACACCAGTTGATCGCCCGGGGTTTCGGGGCCGAGACATTCAAGTTGCTTTACGGTCATCGTGGTGGGAACCATCCAGTGAGGCATCTGGCCAAGGGGCGAGTGGAGATCACTTCGCAGAACCATGGTTTCGCCGTGCTCAGCGAGGGCGAGATCGTTCCCGGCGCCCCCGATCTCGTCGCGACCCACGTGAACCTCAACGATCAGACCCTGGAAGGGTTGCGCCATAAAGAGCTACCGGTCCTAGCGGTCCAGTACCACCCGGAGTCGGCGCCTGGACCCCACGACAGCCGCTACCTATTCGACGAGTTTGTTGAAATGATGGAAAAACGGGCCCGGCCGACTTGACGTATGCCTTCTAATTACTTAACTTAGCGCTCCTCTCCTCCCCGTTTCGTGATCCCTTTTATGGCACACCAAAGCACCGAGTTTTCAGACTAAATGAGCGGCCGGACGAGCGCGCGTGCTTGGTGGGTGGTCCTTGGGATCGCCGGGGTGGGACTCGTCTTCGTAACCGGTCTGCTGTTGGTTCTTCGGACTGCGGCGCCCGGCGGGATGGGGATGCTGGGGAGGGATCGTATCGCGGTGATTCCGCTGCGTGGCGTGATCACGGGAGGTCACGCGCTCACTCGCCAGCTACGGGAGTACCGGCAGGACAATTCGGTCCGGGGGTTTGTGGTTCACATCGATTCCCCCGGCGGAGAGGTGGCGCCTTCCCAGAGCATTTACCGGGCGCTCCGCCGAGCGCGCGAGGATGGCTATCCGGTCGTTGCGGCGATCGGTTCGGTGGGGGCTTCGGGTGCTTACTATGCGGCATTGGGCGCCGACACCATCCTCGCCATGCCGGGATCGCTGGTGGGGTCGATCGGGGTGATCATGGAGTTCCCGAACGCGCGCCAGCTGTTGGAGAAGGTGGGGCTGCGATTCGAAGTCGTGAAAAGCGGTGAGTTCAAAGACATCGGGTCGCCGTTTCGAGACGCGACCGAAGAGGATCGTGCCAGGCTTCAGGCCGTGGTCGACGACGTATATGGGCAGTTCGTCGACGCGATCGCCGAGGCGCGGAACTTACCTCACGATTCGGTAGCCCGAGTGGCCGACGGGCGCGTGCTGTCAGGACGCCAGGCAGCCGAATATGGGCTCGTCGATCGGGAGGGCGATCTGGAGGATGCGATCGCCATCGCCGGGCTGATGGCGGGTCTCGGCCCCGAACCGCGCATAGTTTCGCCCCGGGCCAAGCGCGGAGTCACGTTGTTGGATCTGTTGACGACCGTGGCGCTGCAGCCGTTCCAGGCCGCGGGCGGCGTAGCCGATCTGAGCGATGGCATGATCGAACGCTGGATCGGATCGGGTCCACGATTGCTGTACCTGCTGCGTCGATAGTCGACAGCAGCGAACCGCCCGGCGGGGTCAGAATCGCCGGAAGCCGTTGATAGTAGTTGACCTTGTATCGAGAGCTGGAGGGAAGATGACGAAAGCCGATCTTGTGGAGCAGGTGGCGCAGGCGATCGGGCCCGGCATCACCAAAAAGGACTGCGCCGCCGTCGTTGATGGCTTCTTGAACGCGATCAGGCAGGCTCTCGCCGATGGCAGGCATATTGAGATCAGAGGCTTCGGCACGTTCAAAGTCCGCCACCGTCGATCGCGCGTTGCGCGGAACCCGCGGACAGGCGAACCTGTTCGTGTCGAGGCGCGCGCGGTCCCGGTGTTCAAGCCTTCGAAGAACTTCAGGAGCCAGGTCGGCAAGAAGCTCGAAAGAGCGCCGGTCGAGAGCCTATCGAGCTGATCTACACTCAAGGTCCCTGCCGGATCTCGGGAGCGTTTCCCGAAACCAGCGAGAGTGAGTCCATCGATGACCCGTGAAATTCTCATTTCCCTGTCCGCCGAAGAAGTGCTGAGCGCCGCGAAGACTTTCTTCGCTAGCGCCGAGTCGGGTTATTCAGGTACGCTCGTAGAAGAAGGCGAGAACTTCGCCCGCTTCCAGACCTTCCGTGGCAACCTGGCGGTGAATGCGAGTCCGGAGGATGGCGCAACCCGGGTGCGTGTCTCCACGCTGCGGTACCACGAGTCCATAGCGAAGTTCTTACTGCGGCTGCAGGCAGAGTACACGACCCAGACCACCTGAAGTTGCTGTCACCCCCACCCGGGTCTAGGTTGCATACACAACGCAACTTCGGACCAATACCCTTGAAGGTCAAAACAGTCTTCTTCGCGCTCTACCGCGACCTGTTCGGCACCGATGAGCTCGAGCTCGAGCTCCCCGATCGTGCCACCGTCGCCGATCTGACGTCTGCTGTCCGGCGCCTGGCGAAGGGCAGCGCCTTGCCCGACTTCCTGGTTGTTGCGGTCAATCAAGAATATGCCACGCCCGACCGCCAGCTGCGCGACGGAGACGAAGTGGCGTTCGTTCCACCGGTCGCCGGCGGCTGATGTACTGCAGAATCGTCTCCGAGCCGATCTCTGATCTCAGCGGGTTGATCGCCCGCGTTCGCAAGGATAGCGATGGCGCCGTGATTCTCTTCTTGGGAGTCGTGCGGGACAACGCCGACGGCCAGTCCGTTGAGGGGCTCGAGTATGAGGTGTACGAAGAGATGGCCACCGCGGTGCTCTTGAAGATCTGCGAAACGGTGATGGCCGAACATGACGTGGGAGATATCGCGGTCGTGCACCGGGTAGGCAAGCTCGCTGTGGGTGAGCCGAGCGTGGCCATCGTCGTCTCGGCACCTCACCGTGACGCGGCTTACGAGGGCTCCCGTGAGGTCATCGAACGGCTCAAGCGGGAAGTTCCTATATGGAAGCGCGAGCGCTACAGCGATGGTCGCAAAGCCTGGGTCGATGGCGGCTGAGGCCGTTTTAAAGCCCCGTTGAGTCTTGCCCCGGTTACCCGGCCGCCTTAGCTTGCCCCACCCAGCATTGACTCCAACATCAATAACTCGTCAAACTTGCCTCTTTCGCAAAACAGGATCGGGGAGTTGCGCTCCGGAGCGACCCAGCAAGTTGGGGTCTGAGGCGTTCGATCGTGTATAGTGCGCGGCTGAGATTCGGATAAAGAGAATGTTACAGAAAGTTACTGTTGTGGGAGCCGGCCACGTCGGCGCCACTACGGCGCAGCGTCTGGCAGAGGCGCAGCTAGCTCGTGAAGTCGTGATGGTAGATATCGTCGAGGGGATACCCCAGGGTAAAGCCCTCGACCTGTGGGAGTCGGCGCCCGTCATGGGTTTCGATACCCGGGTGGTCGGTTCTAACGGCTACGATGTGGCGGCTGGCAGCGATGTGGTCGTGATCACCGCCGGCGTCCCGCGCAAACCGGGGATGAGCCGCGACGACCTGCTGGCGACCAACGCCGGCATTGTCCGTAGCGTGTCGGAAGAAGTAAAGTCTTGCAGTCCGGAGGCGGTCGTCATCATCGTTTCGAATCCCCTCGATGCGATGTGCTATGTGGCCAAAGAAACGACCGGTTTTCCAGCCAGCCGCGTGTTCGGTATGGCAGGGATCCTCGATACGGCGCGTTATCGGTCCTTTATCGCCGAGCGCCTCCAGGTCAGCGTCGAAGACATTCAGGCGCTGGTGCTTGGGGGGCATGGTGATACCATGGTTCCCCTGGTCAGCTACACAACGATTAGCGGTATACCGCTCTCGCAGTTCCTCGAAAGCGATGAGATCGATGCTTTGATTCAACGCACCCGCGATGGCGGCGCCGAGATCGTTCGTTATCTCAAGCAGGGCAGCGCATACTATGCGCCTTCGGCCGCCGTAGCTCAGATGGTCGAGGCCATCTCTCTCGACAAGAAACGCATCCTGCCATGCGCCGCGCTGCTGGATGGCGAGTATGGGTTTTCCGGGATTTATCTGGGCGTCCCGTGCAAGCTAGGACGAAACGGAATAGAAGAGATCATCGAGGTGGAGCTGTCAAGCGAGGAACGCTCGTCCCTCGAGACGTCTGCGGGTCACGTTCGTGAAACACTCGACAGTCTCAAGGCTCTTGGCTCATGATTGTGACCTAGCTCGGGTGCTTGTTCGACTGAACGCGCTATGACGAACAGACGCACGACCTTCAGGGAAGGGTTGAAGTACCGGGGCGGGCTCAACATGTATGCCTGGGTGCTCCATCGCCTGACCGGGCTGGGAGTTCTGGCCTTCTTGATGGTTCACATCGTTGAGACCTTCTTTCTTGTGCTCGGACCGGAAGCCTACAACAAGGCCATCGCCCTCTACCAAACGCCTTTCTTCAAGGTCGGTGAACTCGCCCTCACCTTCGCGGTCCTTTATCATGCCGTGAACGGGGTACGCGTGACAGTACAGGATTTTTGGCCGCAGCTTTGGCGTCACGAGCGCGCTTTCCTCTGGGCGAGCATAGCGCTCATCATCGTCGTGTTTGTGCCCCTAGTAGTGCTGAGTATCCTCCCCTTACTCCAGGGTGAATACTGAGATGCCCAGCTACGCTGGCGAGCGTCCTACGGGAAGATTCGAAGTCTACTCGTGGCTGTTCATGCGCGTCTCTGGCATTGTGCTCCTTGTCATGGCGCTTACGCACCTGCTGATCATGCACTACGGGATCACCGTCAAGGAGCTGAGCTTCGACATCGTAGCCCAGCGCTGGAACGGGCCGTTCTGGCGTCTCTATGACTTCATCCTCCTGGTCCTGGCGCTCATTCATGGGATGAACGGCGCCCGAATAGTCATCGATGACTACATCGCGTCGAAGGGTTGGAAGCTGGTCACCAAGACCCTCCTTGCGGCCGCGCTCATTCTCTTCCTGCTGCTGGGCGCTTGGGTTGTGATCACGTTTGACGCCACCGCGTTCGCGAGCTGATATGCCGCCTAGAATCGAGGTTCACCAGTATGATGCAATAATCGTCGGCGGGGGTGGGGCAGGGCTCGCCGCCGCCGTCTACCTGGCCCGCCAGCGGAACTTGCGTACAGCGGTCATCAGCAAGCTCTATCCCACGCGCTCGCACACGGGCACGGCTCAAGGCGGCATCGGCGCCTCTTTGGGCAACGTCGATCCCGGCGGCGATAGCTGGGAATGGCACATGTTCGACACCGTCAAAGGTGGCGACTATCTGTCTGACCAGGACGCGGTCGAAGTGCTGTGCAAGGAAGCGGTGGAGATGGTGTACGAGTTGGAGCATATGGGGCTCCCGTTCAGCCGCACCGAGGAGGGCCGCATTGCGCAGCGCCGGTTCGGCGGCCACACACGCGATTTCGGCGAGGCACCCGTTCGCCGCTCTTGCTATGCCGCCGACAGAACGGGCCACATGATCCTGCAGACTCTCTACCAGCAGTGCATCAAGCACGAGGTGGAGTTCTACGACGAGTATCACGCCATCGACGTGATCATCGAGAACGGCCGTTGCCAGGGCGTCATCACTGTGGAGCTTGACACCGGCCTCATGCATTTCTTCCATGCCAAAGCAGTTCTCTTCGCCACCGGTGGGTTCGGCCGCATGTTCGAGATCACCTCTAACGCGCTGACGCTCACCGGTGATGGTCCGTCGCTGCTGTGGCGGCGTGGCGTCCCTCTCCAGGACATGGAGTTCTTTCAGTTTCACCCGACGGGCATCTACAAACTCGGCATCCTTATCACCGAAGGGGTGAGGGGCGAAGGGGGCATACTACGCAACGCCGAGGGTGAACGCTTCATGGAGCGGTACGCCCCATCGATGAAAGACCTGGCTTCGCGCGACGTCGTTGCGCGGGCGATACGGAGTGAGATCCTGGCCGGCCGCGGGATCGATGGTAAGAACTACGTACACCTCGATGCCACCCACCTGGGCGCGGAGATCATCGAAAAACGACTGCCTGATATTGCCGACTTCACGCGCACATACCTTGGAATAGACCCGGTCAAGACGCCGATGCCCGTCCAGCCGACGGCTCATTATGCGATGGGCGGCATCCCCACCGACGTCCATGGTTGTGTGATCATCGATTCAAAGGACACCGCCGTTCCGGGGTTGTATGCCGTGGGCGAATGCGCCTGTGTCTCCGTGCACGGAGCCAATCGGCTGGGAACGAATTCTCTCGTGGATCTCGTCGTCTTCGGGCGCCGTGCTGGCCTTCACATGGCCAGGTACGCTGCGGGAACGGATCTTGGCGATTCGCCCTCGGAACCTGGCGCGCGCGCAATCGAGCTGCTGGAGCGCTTACGGACCGGGACTGGCGATCGTGCGGTAACGATCCGCGACGAAATGCAGCAGGTCATGACCAGGAACGTCTCGGTCTTCAGAGACGCGGCCGAACTCGATGGGGCAAAGAAAACAATCGCAGAGTTGCGCGAGCGATACAAGAACGTTCGCATTGACGACAAGGGTCAGCGCTTCAACCTGGATCTGATGGAGGCCTTCGAGTTGGGTTGTTTGTTGGACTGCGCTCATGCGACCGTTAACAGTGCCGAGAATCGAACCGAGAGCCGCGGCGCGCACTATCGGGAAGACTACCCGGATCGCAACGATACCGATTGGTTGAAGCACACGCTTGCCTTCTTGACCGAGCGCGACGACGTTAAGTTCGACTACAAACCGGTTTCCATCACCCGTTTTCAACCGAAGGAACGCGTCTACTAAAAGGACACGCATGCAAGTCCAATTCGAGATACAGCGCTTCAATCCGGAGTCCGATCAGAAGCCCTACTTGAAGACGTACGAGATAGAGCTCGAAGAGACCGACAGGGTGCTTGATGGCTTGAATGAGATTCGCTGGCGGGTCGATGGTACGTTCACCTTCAGACGCTCCTGTGAACACGGCATCTGTGGTTCTGACGCCATGCGAATAAACGGCGTCAACCGCCTGGCCTGTAAGACGCTCATCCAGGACGTCGGTACCAATATCCGGGTAGAACCACTCATCGGTTTTCCCCTCGTCAAGGATCTTGTCATCAACCAGGATCGGTTTTTCGCTCACTACCGCAACGTCCTCCCTTATCTAATCAATGACGATCCACCCGCGCCACGCGAGCGCCTCCAGAGCCCCGAACAGCGCGAGCGCTTCGACGACACGACGAAGTGTATTCTTTGTGCCGCCTGTACTACCTCGTGTCCTTCCGCTTGGGCCGACGAGGATTTCGTTGGACCGGCCAGCCTGGTCCAGGCACACCGTTTCATCTTCGATAGCCGTGACCGGGGCGCCGCCGCTCGGCTCGCCCGGCTCAGCGGGCGGGAGGGGGCCTGGGGCTGCAGGACGATCTTCAACTGCACCAACGCTTGCCCCCGCGGCATCGAGGTGACCCGTGCCATCGGCGAGGTGAAGCGCGCCCTGATCTTGGGCGGGAAATGACTTTAGATGTAGTGCATTAAGTAACAGGTTTGCAATATATTACGGCTATGTCCTCGGTCGGCGCCGAGGCGAGCTGGCGCCGGCGGCGACCCACAGTCCTACTTTACGGGCAGCGTTGAGCTACCCACAGTTTCTGATTCAGTGGTACAACTGGCCATACCTGGCCGGATTCGGGCTGGCGATCACGGCCCTCCTGCTTCGCGGCCCGGTTGCGACCACGGGGGTCTGGCTCGGGCGGCGATTGGGCTTTGATGGAGTGCCTGGCTACTGGATTCTGGTCATCTCCGGGCTCAGCCTGGGTGTCGTCGGTCTGACGTTCAACGGCACGGTCCATGATTATCGGCCGGGCCTCGAGAGCGCGGCTTTCTTGCCTGTACTGTTCCTGTCACTGCTGTTTAGTCTGCTGATCACGCGCAGCGTGGGACGGATCAAGGAACGCCAGTTTCCTGAATTCAAGTCGGTGCGATTCGGCACTCCCGACCTGGCGGGCTGTGAGGGCCGGGTAGTCAGCCGAGTCGTGAGTCCCGATTATAAAGCGGGGCGTGCCCAGGTTATGGATGAGGAGAAGACATTGCATGTGATCATGTGTAAGACACGGACAGAAGAGATCCCGTTTGCCTCTGCGATCAAGCTGCTCGAGTACGACGAGGCCGATGGTCGCTACTATGTAGAGGTGGCTGGGAAAGGGGATGATGCTGCGACGGCAGGTTGAGGCGGCAACCAGACCTGGAGGCGGGTCTGAATGCGTGAGCAAGGTCTTCTGGGCGTGATCAAATGCGCGTGGATTCTGTTAGCGTTGCTTCTGGCTTCGGGGTGTAGAGTCGCGGAAGAAGCGTTCGAGGCTATTTCAGCGGAAGCCTTTGATGGTCACATTCGATTCCTAGCGGACGATGTCTTGGAGGGGCGGGGTCCGGGCAGTCGCGGAGCTCAACTGGCCGCGCTGTACATCGCGAACCACTTTGCTCTCGCCGGCCTCGAGCCGGGAGCCGGTGCGGCGGGCTACTTTCAGCAAGTCCCCCTGGTATCGAGTCGGCCCACTCCAGGGCTTGCCTTTCGAGCCCGTGGTGGGGCGCGCTATCAGCCTGCCTACCTCCAGGACTATGTCGCCTGGGCGGGCAGCCCGCTGGACTCTACGATCGCTAGCGGCGAGTTGATCTTCGCCGGCTACGGGATCTCGGCACCGGAGTGGGATTGGGACGACTTCAAGGGCACCGATGTAACCGGCAGCGTGCTGCTTTTCCTGGTCAACGATCCCGGCGAGTTTATTCCGGAGACCTTTCGGGGCGATACGCTCACCTATTTTGGGCACTGGAAGTACAAGTTCGAAGAGGCGGCGCGCCGCGGGGCCGCCGGGGCTCTCCTCATTCATAGGGGCGAATCAGCCGCTTATAGTTGGAACGTGGTCAAGTCTTCGTGGTCGGGTGCGCGGCTGAGCCTCGATATGGAATCGGGGTCATCTCGGCTCGCGATGGAGGGCTGGCTCAGTCGCGAGGCAGCTGAGCAGGTGCTGTCCATGGCCGGCTTCGATTTCGAGACGCTGCTCGAGTCGGCAAGATCTCTCGAGTTTCGGCCCTTGTCCACCGGAGTGGCTGTTACGGGTAGAGTGAGAAGCGAGGTCAGTCGGCTCGGCGATTCGAACGTCGCCGGGCTGCTACGCGGCAGCGATCCAGACCTGGCGGACGAGGTCGTTCTGATCACCTCACACTACGACCACCTGGGGATTGGCCTGCCGGTGGATTCCGATTCGATCTATAACGGGGCCTACGACAACGCCTCGGGCACGGCTCTATTACTCATCCTCGCCGACGCTTTCGCCAGGCTTCGGGAGCGTCCCAAGCGATCGCTTCTGTTTCTTGCGCTCACCGCCGGGGAATCCGGCCTTCTCGGTTCCAGGCACTACACGTCCCATCCGCTCTTTCCCCTGGCGCGAACCGTCGCCAGCATCAACGTCGATGGCGTCAATCTTTGGGGTCGCACTCAGGACATCGCTGTGATCGGAGCCGAACTCTCGTCGCTGATCGTTCAGGTCGCAGCCGCCGCTGATGCGGAGGGCCTGCGACTGGAAGGTGACCGGGCGCCGGAACAAGGCAACATGTACCGTTCAGACCAGTTCAGCTTCATGCTGGCCAGGATTCCCTCGGTGTACATCGAGCACGGCCTCAACTACATCGGCAGGATGCCCGGCTGGGGAGATGCGATGCGGGATGAATTCATCAGCTCTCACTATCACCAGCCGAGCGATGAGTACAGTTCTGATCTTGACTACGATGGCGCCGTTCAGCAGGCCAGGGTAGTGTTTCGCGTTGTGCTCGACGTGGCGAACGCCGTCAGCCGGCCGGTCTGGCGGGATGATGCCAGCTCTTTCGCAGGCAGCGACTCCTCGCGTCTCGGTGGCACCGGGTTGCGTTGATGGCAAGCCTCGTCCTGGCCCACCGTGGTGTGACTGAGAACGCACCAGATAACTCGATTCCGGCAGTCAGGGCGCTTCAAGACTTGAGCGTCGATGGGCTGGAGTTCGACGTGCGCGTGTCGGCGGACGATATCCCCATCGCGACCCATGACCCTACCGTCGCCGGCCGCACCTTCGAGTCCCTCACGCTATCCGATCTACGCCAACTTCAGGGGGCTGCCGTCGACGATCCGCATCGAATCCCGACCCTGGACGAAGTGCTGGCCGTTCTGCCAATGGGGCTCACGGTGAACCTGGAGCTCAAGTCCGAGCGCTTGGGATCCCGCCTCGTGGCTGCCATCGAGCAGATGGACACTGCCTACGATCTAGTCGTCACTTCCTTCGACAGACGGCCGTTGCTCGAGCTCAAGACGACCTTGCCCCGTGTGACCACAGGCCTCATCAATAGCGTCCCCATAGCCGATCCTGTGGCTAGTATTCGAGACTGCCAGGCCTCGGCGCTGTCGTCCCATTGGCGCCTCGTGGACCGGGATCTGGTCGAGGAGCTGGCCCGGTGCGGGATTGCGCTCTTCGTTTGGACGGTCAACGACGATACTGAGATCCGCCGCATGGCCGATCTCGGTGTCGCTGCGATCATCACCGACGTGCCACGTACGGCTCTTGCGTTGCTGGGGCGCGGGTGAGTGAAACGGAGGAGAAGGGTGGAGAAAGGGTGCTGAAGGGGCGTGACTCGGTTGACAGTGCGGCGGGGGGAACGGATATTAGGGCCGACGACTTCGTGAAAGATTTCACGAGCTACGCCAAACGCTAGCAATTCGCGATGCGGCAATACATACCGATCCTGATTCTCTTCGCGATCAGCTTCATCAACGCGATCGCCTTGGTGGGTTTGTCCCATCTCGTCAGCACGTTTCGTCCTACTCCGGTCAAACAGACCGCGTACGAATCGGGCATCCCACCCCTTGGGGATGCGCGCCAACCGTTTGTGGTTAAGTACTACCTGGTCGCGATGCTCTTTCTGCTGTTCGACGTGGAGGTCGTCTTTTTGTTCACCTGGGCAGCGCTGTTCCAGCGCCTGGGGATGTTCGGATACGGCGCCATCCTCATATTCCTCTTCGTTCTGATTGTGGGGCTGATCTACGAGTGGAAGAAGGGCGCTCTAGACTGGGACTGAGCGATGGTTGCTGTCCTTTATAGAATTCTGCGAAAGCCTGGCGGTGAGCATGTTGGATGACAAGAAGCAAAGCAGTGAGGCGAGCGGGCGAGTCGAGACGGAGATCCCGCGTAGCTGGATAACCACGCGCTTGGATTTCCTTATCAACTGGTCGCGACGAAACAGTCTTTGGCCGATGCCATTCGGGACCGCATGCTGCGCCATCGAGATGATGGCATCGGCGGCCTCAAAATACGATATCGCGCGTTTCGGAATGGAACGTATGTCGTTCAGCCCGAGACAGGCTGACTGCATGATCGTTGCGGGACGCGTGTCCTACAAGATGGCGCCGGTGATGCGGCGGATCTGGGATCAGATGCCGCAACCGAAGTGGCTCATCAGTATGGGGGCCTGTGCCTCGACGGGCGGTATCTTCGATACGTACACGATGGTTCAGGGGATAGACACGATCGTGCCCGTGGATGTCTACGTCCCGGGGTGCCCACCGCGTCCAGAAGGTCTGGTCTACGCGTTGATGATGATCCAAGAGAAAATCAAGAGCGAGTCGATCGCCGATCCACGTTCGCGGGAAGAAGATCCCAACCGGGTTGGCCAGCCTCAGCTTTCAGACGCAGAGGTGGAGTTGGTGGCATCGCCTTTCGGCAACTCGACTTTCCAGAACCGGGTGAGCGGTTTGGATAGCAGCTCTCCGATCGTTCGCCCGTCCGACCGTAAAGAATAGTGCTCATTTCATGCCAGTAGGGACGAGCTCGGAGGGTGCGGCGCGGGCGGTGAATTCGCGAGCAGATGTCGACGCTTTGCGAGCGATATTCGCAGAGGCCGTGACTGGCGTCGAGTACGATGCCGCGGGAGATCCGATCCTCCATATCGCCGAGGGCCAGAACCTGGACGTTCTGCAGCGGCTCAAGGGTGCCGAGGGCTACGACATGCTGCGTGATGTCACGGCACTCGATCTTGGGGGCGGGGGCGGTCATCCGATCCATGTCGTCTACGACCTCTGGTCCACTCGGGACGCTCGACCGCTGCGTCTGAAAGTGGAGGTGGCTTCGGACCAAGCGCGGTTGCCGAGCGCCACCGGCCTCTGGCGGGCGGCAGACTGGCTGGAGCGTGAAGTCTATGACATGTTCGGCGTCAACTTCGAAGGTCACCCGGATCTACGTCGCATCCTCATGCCCGAGAACTATGAGGAAGGGTATCCTCTCCTCAAGGAGTTCCCGTTGCGGGGGCGTTTCACGCGTGCCGAACAGACGCGTCGGGCGATGTCGCAGGATCTAGAGGACATCTACAGCATCGAAGAGCTCGCGGCGGCTGGTGTTGAGTCGGGGGCGCAGCAGCGGCGCCAGGTGAGTATTGATATCGATGTGAAGCGCGGCGATACGGCGCTCTCCGACGAGAAGAGCAGAATGCTGATCAACATCGGACCGCAACATCCGGCGACGCATGGCGTGCTGCGCCTGGTTTGCGAGCTCGAAGGGGAGACGATCGTTCGTTGTATCCCACACATCGGTTACCTCCACAGCGGATTCGAGAAGCTTTCGGAATACCGCACTTGGAACCAGGTGGTCACGCTAACCGACCGGATGGACTACCTAGCACCGATGATGTTCAACATCGGTTACGCTCTGGCTGTGGAGAAACTCCTGGGCGTTGAGCTGACGCCACGTTGTAAGGTGATTCGGGTCATTTGTTGTGAGCTGAACCGGATCCTTTCGCATCTTCTCTGGCTCGGAACGACGGCGATCGATATCGGAGCGATCACTCCATTCCTCTATTCGTTCCAGGAGCGCGAGCGAATCTACAATCTGCAGGAAGCTTATACGGGCGCCCGCATGACAACGAGCGTTACGCGCATCGGGGGCATGATGGCTGATGTCCCCCCCGGGTGGCTGGACGGAGTTCGTGAGTTCGTAGATACGTTCTCAGCTACGCTCGACGAGGTGGACAAGCTTCTGACGCGTAACGCGATCTGGGTGGGGCGGACGCAGGGAATTGGAACGATCGGACCCGAAGAGGCAATCAACTGCGGCTTTTGTGGGCCAAACCTGCGGGCATCAGGAGTTCCCCACGACGTGCGCCGCGATCGACCCTACCTCGACTACGAGAGTTACGACTTTGATATCCCCGTCGGTCAGCACGGGGACACCTACGACCGATACCTGGTGCGCATGGATGAGATGCGTCAGTCGGTCCGCATACTACAGCAGGCACTGGACCGTGTGCCCGACGGCCCCATCAATGTATCCGACCCGCGTGTGATATTGCCGCCGAAGTCCGAGACGATGAATTCCATCGACGGCATGATCGCGCATTTCAAGCTGGTCATGGAAGGGCTAAAGGTTCCGGCCGGCGAAGTCTGGTATTCGATCGAAAGCTCGAAAGGCGAGCTCGGTTTCTACATCGTCGCCGACGGAGGCCCTAAACCCGTCCGTTGCCGATACCGCACTCCTTCCTTCATGAACATGGCGGTGCTGCCGCGCCTGGTGGAGGGCGAACTCCTCGCCGACGTAATCGCGGTCAACGCAAGCATCGATATCGTGCTGGGTGAGATCGATCGATGAGTGAGAAAAGGCTGCATCCAGCGATCGCCGGGGCCCAGCCCATGCATAGGGCGGAGACGAATCCAGAGGCTCCTCTGTTCGAGGGGACCCATCAACAGCGTTTCGAGGACATACTGACTCGCTACCCCGAGCGAATGGCAGCGATCATTCCCGTTCTGGCCATGGCGCAAGAGCTGAGAGGCTGGCTATCGCCGGATACGATCAAACGCGTGGCCGAGCTTCTCGGCCTAACACCGGCTTACGTCCTCTCGATCGCCAGTTTCTACACGATGTTCAAACTGCGACCGGTAGGAAAGCACTTGGTTCAAGTCTGCACCAGCATCGTCTGCGACCTGTGTGGAGCCAGCGAGGTGCTGAAGAAGTTTCTCTCCGCCACGGAAACGCGCCCGGGCGAGATCTCGGAGGATGGGCGCTTCACTGTGATCGAGGTCGAATGTCTGGGCGCGTGCGGTTTTGCCACGGTGGTGCAGGTGAACGATCAGGTCTACGAAAACGTGCGGCCGGATGGAGTTGATGGCTTGCTCGACGGACTGAGCTAGGATGGCCTACCCTTACTCACACCCCGACGAAACCCGAGTCCTTTCGAAGCACTGGGGCGAGGAGGAGGCAAAGACCATCGCCGGCTGGATCGAGCGTAGTGGCTACCAGGCCGTAGAAAAGGCGCTGGGCTCGATGTCCCCGGAAGAGGTGATCGACGTCGTCAAGGACTCGGGGTTGCGAGGTCGCGGCGGGGCTGGATTCCCCACTGGACTCAAGTGGAGCTTCATGCCGAAGGATGATGGCCAGCCCCACTATCTCGTCGCGAACGCCGACGAGAGCGAGCCCGGGACCTTCAAAGATCGGGAAATCATGCGGTGGACGCCGCACCTGCTGATCGAAGGCTGCATCCTCGGTAGCTATGCCATGCGGGCGAGTCATTGCTACATCTACATCCGTGGTGAGTTCGTCGATATCATCCGGGTCGTGAACCAGGCCGTAGTCGAGGCGTACGAGCGAGGCTACCTCGGGAAAAACATCAAGGGGTACGGCTTCGATCTCGACATCACCGTGCACCTGGGCGCGGGTGCCTACATCGCCGGGGAAGAGACCGGCATGTTGAACTCGCTGGAGGGACGCCGAGCGGAGCCACGCATCAAGCCCCCATTCCCGGCTCAGAAGGGGGTTTTTGGCCGACCGACGACGGTCAACAACGTGGAGAGCCTATCATCGGTTCCCCACATCATCCTCAACGGTGCCGATTGGTGGCGCCAGTGGGGAACGGAAAAGAGCACGGGCACCAAACTCTTCTCTTGCTGTGGACATCTGCAAAGGCCAGGGACGTACGAGGTCTCGATGGACTTCAATCTGCGAGACCTCCTGTATGATCTCTGCGGTGGACCTCCCGAAGGACGGAAGTTCAAAGCGATCATCCCGGGCGGTTCATCGGTCCCCATTCTCACGGTCGATGAGATCGATTGCCAGCTGAGCTACGAGGGTGTAGAGGCTGCAGGCTCGATGGTCGGCTCGGGCGGGCTCATCGCGATGGATGACTCCACAAACATCGTCCACGCAGTGAGGCGAATGGTCGAGTTCTACGCGCACGAGTCATGTGGCCAGTGTACTCAATGTCGGGAGGGCACCTATTGGGCGGCAAAGATCCTGCATCGCATAGAGCGCGGCGAGGGAAGCGAAGAAGATATTCCGCTGCTCCTCGATATCTGCGCCAACATGGCAGGCAAGACGATTTGTGTGTTGTCGGATAGCGCTGCAGCGCCGATCGTGAGCTCGATTCAAAAATTCCAAGACGATTATATGACCCTCATCCAAGGGAAGGTCGAGGCGGGTGCGTGATGGCTGACGCTCAATCCGAAGTCACGGTCACGATAGACGGGTGTGAGGTGAAGGTCCCGGGTGGGGCCACCCTCCTTGACGCCGCCGAGCATGTTGGCTTCGTCGTACCCCGCTATTGCTATCACCCGGGATTGAGCGCACCCGCTCTCTGCCGCATGTGCCTCGTCGAAGTCGAAGGGGCTCCGAAGCTCGTCCCATCGTGCGTCGAGCAAGTTCAGGACGGGATGGTGGTACGCACGAACAGCGCGGTCGCGCGTAAAGCGCGTCGTGGTGTGATCGAGTTCTTACTCGTGAATCACCCTCTCGACTGCCCGATCTGCGATGCGGCGGGCCAGTGCGAGCTTCAGGACTACGCCTTCGAGACGGGCCAGCTTCGCACCCGGTTCACGGAAGCAAAGACGGTCTTGGGGCGGGACAACGTCACTCCCGAGATCGTTTACTTCGGAGATCGCTGCGTCCTCTGTACCCGCTGTGTCCGCTTCATGGACGAGGTCGCGCAGGACTCGGTACTCCAGGTGATCCAACGTGGCCATCTCGGATACATCGACACGATGACGGGTGAGCTCTTCGAGCACCCGTTCTCGATGAACATCGTCGATGTCTGTCCGGTAGGCGCGCTCGTCAACGAAGACTTTCTCTTCAAGCCTCGTGCCTGGGACCTCGACCAGACTCCCAGCATCTGCCCTGGTTGCTCGCAGGGCTGCAATATCGCGCTTGGAACGATAGAGAATCAGATCCGGCGGGCGAAGCCGCGGCCGAACCCAGAAGTCAACTCATACTGGATGTGTGACCACGGCCGGAAGCACGTGGTCAACTGGGGCGCGGGCGAACGACTCGAGGTGCCCATGCTCCGCGAGAACGGTACACTGATTCCGGTCGATTGGATGCAAGCGCTGGACGCTCTGACCGAGGCGTTACGCAAGAAGCCCGGTGCCGCACAAGCCGTAGTGAGTGCTCGTGCGTCCAACGAGAGCCTCTACGTGCTCAGGAAGCTGATGGATTTCGTTGGTTTCGACGCAGGTTACTTCTCCACCCCCATGGGAGAAGAGCATGTTCTCAAGGGGTTCCCCAAGCTGGCTCTGCGCAGCGAGCGCGTCCCCAACGCTGCGGGAGCCGTGGTTCTGGGCTTCGAACGCGCCGACGATCCGTGTGCTGCAGTCAGTGGTCACGCGGGATCGCTTTTCGTTCTGGAGGATGAGCTCAAAGAAGCCGGAGAGGACTTCGGACGGAGCGCCGCACTCTTCGTCTACATAGGCTACAGGCTCGGCCCAGCCGCCCGCAATGCCGACATCATCCTGCCGGCAACCACGTTCGCGGAGATGGAAGGCACGTTCACGAATTTTGTGGGCCGAGTGCAGCGATTCGTGACAGCACTTCAGGCTCCAGGGTTGGCGCGGCCGTTCTGGATGAGCGGCTCGGCCGCGCTCCAGCGTCTTGATTCGGCAACGAGCCTCGCATCAGCGGAGGATGCCTTCGCGGCTCTGGCTGCGGAGTATTCGGAGTTCAGCGGATTGAGTTACAGCAAGATCGGGTTCAGTGGAGCGTTGATGGGCAGCAGGCGCGACGAGCGGGCGACGGCGGGTTGATCATGGGTCCTCTATCGATGACCGCGTTCCTGGTGGCAGCCGTGGCGAAGGCGGTCATCGTCTTCAGTGTGGTGATGATCACGGTAGCGCTGATTACTCTCGCCGAACGGCGCTTCGCGGCCTTCATTCAGGACCGAAGCGGTCCTAACCGCGTTGGGCCCTGGGGTCTGCTGCAACCGCTAGCGGATGGGCTAAAGAATCTGGTCAAAGAGGAGAGTATGCCGGGTCTGGCGAGCAAGGGGCTTTTCATCCTCGCGCCAATGATCGCCATCTTCCCGGCGTTAGTTCTTTTCGCCGTGATACCGTTTGCTGCCCCCTTGCCGACTCGCTGGGGGCTGGTGCCGATGATCGTCGCCGACCTACCGATCGGATTCCTGTACATCGTCGCGCTCGCGTCACTTGGTGTCTACGGCATCATCCTGGGCGGATGGGCATCCAACAGTAAGTACGCTCTCCTCGGCAGCCTCCGGGCCTCGGCCCAGATGATCAGCTACGAGATCGGATTGGGGATGAGCCTGGTGCCGATTCTGATGATCGGCGGAAACGTCAGCTTACCGGCGATCGTGGCCCAGCAGCAGGAGGAGCTCTGGTTCATCCTGCCGCTGATGGTCGGTTTCGTTTTCTATGTCATCTCGACCTTAGCCGAAACGAACCGGCTGCCGTTCGACATGCCCGAAGCAGAATCGGAGCTGGTCACGGGATACCACACTGAATATTCATCGATGAAGTTTGCTATGTTCTTCATTGCCGAGTACGCCAACGTCCTCACGCAGGCGGCTCTGATCGCCACGTTTTTCTTCGGTGGATGGGATATTCCGTTTTGGACTGGTGACAACATCAGCGTCTTAGCAGACGGTAGCGTCGTCGGGGCGCCGGTCTGGTGGAAGACCCTGTTAACGCTTGCGGCGTTCGGGATCAAGACCGGTGTTTTCGTCTTCGTCTTTATCTGGATCCGCTGGACGTTGCCGCGATTCCGTTACGACCAGGTGATGGCGCTCGGCTGGAAAGTCGTGATCCCCCTACTCGTCCTCTACATCGCAATGTTGGGCGGGGCCGTTCTCGCGTTCCAGGATGCCGGATTGAGCGGCCGTAGCCTCGGACTGGCGCTCACGGGCCTGAACGTGGTGCTGGCGGCGGCCCTTTTGTTCTGGCTCGACCGGGGTCGAGTGATCAGGGGAAGCGCTTACGCGGCGGCCCTGGCGAGCGCGGGTGGCGCGGAACCGCGGAGCCTCCCGGCATCACCGAGCCAAGGGCGGGGGCAGGAAGTGCCCGAGCACGGGGCTGTGAAGACAGAAGAATGAGGTAGCTGGAGATATGGGAATCGGCATCAAGACAGTAGAACGACCAGACGCCCAGTCGTCCTATCTCAGGGCGGCGCTCAAGGGGCTGTCTATCACTTTCCGGCACTTCGTGAGCCCTCACACAGTGACCCAGCAGTATCCGGAAGAAAAATGGGAACTCGCCCCACGAATGCGTGGCACACACCGGATGGCCGTCCATGAAGACGGCCGGGCCAAGTGCGTGGCGTGCGGGCTTTGCCCGACAGTGTGTCCGGCGAACTGCATCAAACTGGTACCGGCGGAAGACGAAAGCGGGGAGCGCTACGCGGCCGTCTACGAGATAGACGAATTTCGCTGTATCTTCTGCGGTTATTGCCAGGAAGTGTGTCCGGTGGAGGCGATCCATCTGAGCGTGCACTACGAGGCCGCGGAATACAGCCGCGAGCGGTTCGTCTACGACCTTGAACGACTCTGCGAGCTGGATCACCCGTTCACACAGCTTTGGGACCCGGAAGATCCGGCATCGGAGTGATGGAGTTCAACGCTCGCTGAGTGGCGGGGGAGGAAAATGGATCTGGTCCAGATAGTTTTCTATTTCTTCGCTGGATTGGCGGTAGCCAGCAGTGTGCTGATGATCACGCGCAAGAGCCCGGTATATAGCGCGATGTATCTTGTCCTCACCCTGTTCTCGCTGGCTGCCATTTTTGTGCTCCTAAGAGCGCATTTTCTTGCCGCCGTGCAGATCATAGTCTACGCGGGCGCCATCGTCGTTTTCTTCCTCTTCGTGATCATGCTCCTCGACCTGGGTCATGATTTCGAACCCGACATCCGCGGGCGTTTCACCAAGGTCCTGGCGGGTGGTCTTGGGCTAGTCCTGCTCGCTGAGCTTGTAGTCCTCATGCAAGGCGCGGCCGCTGACACGCAAGAAATCGATCTTGTATCGCCGTTGATCGAAGCGCGAGGGGCGGTGGGAGCGATCGCTGAACCGCTTTTCCAGAACTATGTGGCCGCCGTCGAAATCACTGCCGTGCTCCTGTTGGTGGCGATGGTGGGCGCGGTCGCTATCACCAAGCGGAGAGTCTGAGGATGCTGCTCCATGAATCGCTGACTCTGAGCGCGGTGCTGTTCGTAGTCGGAACCGTGGGTGTGCTGGTTCGCCGCAATGCGATCGTGATGTTCATGTGTATAGAGCTGATGCTCAACGCCGTGAACCTCAGCTTCGTCGCGTTCTCGCGTAGCGTCGGTATAGAAGGGCAGGTATTCGTGCTGTTCGTGATAGCCGTCGCTGCCGCGGAAGCGGCGCTGGGGCTGGCTATCATCATCTCTGTTTACAGACACTATAAATCGGTGGACGTTCAACACTTCAGGCTGCTGAGATGGTAGCTCTGCTGGCCGTACTTCAAACACCGCACGTCGGGTCCTTCAATCCGGTTCTTCCATCGTGGATCATCCTGATTCCGTTCATCGGATTCTTGATCAACGGTGCGCTGGCGTTCGTCGCTCCCCACAAGAAGCGTCTCGTTTCTACTGTGGGGGTGGGCGTTCTCGGCCTGGCCTTCATGCTCACGCTCGTCAATTTCGTCCTCATCGTCGCTGCCGCCGAAAGCGAGCCCGTCATCCGCTCCTACTGGACGTGGATCGAGGTGGGTCAATTACGAGTGGATGCAGCAGTGCAGCTCGATCAGTTGTCGATGCTGATGGCTCTCGTGGTCACGGGAGTGAGCTTCATCATCCACATCTATAGCATCGGTTACATGAGCGAAGATCCGGGATATGCCCGCTACTTCGCGTATCTCAACCTCTTCGTCTCCTTCATGCTGGTGCTCGTGCTGGCGGCCAACTTCCCGTTGACCTTCGTCGGCTGGGAAGGTGTTGGTCTCTGTTCCTATCTATTGATCGGGTTCTGGTTCACTGACTCGAAGAAATCCGCTGCCGGCCAGAAGGCTTTCATCGTCAATCGGATTGGCGATTCTGGGTTCCTGATGGGCATGTTTGTGATCTTCGCCTACGTTGGGACGTTGGATTACCTGCCCGTGTTCGAGGTGGCACCGCGCGCATTCGAATACGGTGGCCCGGCGATAACCTTGATCACGCTCTTCCTTTTCCTGGGTGCCGTCGGCAAATCGGCGCAGATCCCGCTGCATGTTTGGCTACCCGACGCGATGGAGGGTCCGACTCCCGTATCCGCCCTGATACACGCCGCGACTATGGTCACGGCCGGCGTCTACCTTATCGCCCGCGCCGGAGTGCTCTTTGCTCTGGCACCCATCAGTATGGGTGTGATAGCTGCGATCGGCGCCGCCACGGCAATTATAGCGGCTACAATTGCGGTACAGCAGTTCGACATCAAACGAGTCATCGCATACAGCACGATCTCCCAGCTCGGTTACATGTTTCTCGCCGTGGGACTCGGCGCCTACACCGCCGGGATATTTCACCTCGCTACGCACGCGGTTTTCAAGGCACTGCTCTTCCTTGCTTCGGGTGCGGTCATTCACTCGATGCACCACGCGCTCGAGCACTCGGGCGGGGACGCGAGCGAAGCGGCGAGTCAGGACATGCGCAACATGGGTGGGCTGAGGGGCTACATGCCCACGACTGCCTGGACCGCATGGGCGGCTGCGCTCGCCCTCGCCGGCGTCTTTCCCCTGGCCGGGTTCTTCTCCAAGGATGAGATCATTTGGGCGGCCGGCGTCCGCGGCACCACGGTCCTCTGGATAGTTGGTCTGGTTACGGCATTGCTCACCGCGGGCTATATCACGCGCTGGATGGTGATGGTTTTTCATGGTGAGAACCGTACGGGTGAGGACGCCCGGAAGTTCTTGCGTCGCACGCCATGGATCATGGCGGTGCCACTCGTGATTCTGGCGCTCGGTTCCGTGCTGGCCGGATGGATCAATGTGCCGGAAGCGCTTCACTTCCTGCCGGGCACAACCTGGCTACACGATTTTCTGCATCCGGTGTTCGCGGGCGCGAATCATGTCTTGGAATCACGTCTTGGGGACCCGACGCACATCGCACCGGTCGGTGGTGGTGAGGCAACGTGGGCGCTCGTCGGGACGCTGCTGGCAATCATCACAGTGGCGCTCGTTTTCGCTCTGTTGAGAGGGTACCGGTACCCGACGGCGAAAGATGCGAGAGAGCCGACGGGGCTGGCTGGATTCTTGTACCACAAGTGGTGGGTGGACGAAGCGTACGACCGGATGATAGTGAGGCCCCTGAAAGCGGTCAGTCACTTCAGCTGGCGGGTCGTCGACCGCCTTCTCATCGATGGCGCATTGGTGAACGGAAGCGCCGCTGTTGCGAGGATAAGCGGCCGGCTCGGTAGTTTCATGATACAGACAGGTTACATCGGCAGCTACGTGCTGTTGTTCGTCATCGGCGCCCTGATCGTTCTGGGTGCAGTCGTATTCTAGAATCGGAGCGGAATGACCTCCTTCCTCAGTTTATATGGCAGTCATTGGGTCCTGACTTTCCTGATTTTCTTTCCAGGGGCAGCCGGACTGGTGTGCCTGTTTGTGAGGGCACAGCGAGCGAAGCAAGTTGCTCTCGTGGCGGCGCTGACCGAGTTCGCCGTCTCGCTCCCGCTGTTCTGGACCTTCGCGATAGGTGATACCGCATTCCAGAACTTCGTATCCGTGCCTTGGATTCCCGATTGGGGCATCTCTTATTCGGTAGGCATCGATGGCATCTCTCTGTTACTGGTCCTGCTAACAACCTTCTTGATGCCACTCTCGATTCTGGTTTCGTGGGAGCAAATAAAGGAAAAGGAGCGAGCGCACTATGCGATGCTCCTGTTGCTTTGCACCGGCATGATCGGCGTCTTCGTGGCTGTTGATCTCTTCCTCTTCTATGTGTTTTGGGAAATCACGCTCATTCCGATGTATTTCTTGATCGGCGTGTGGGGTCACGAGCGACGTATCTACGCTGCTGTGAAGTTTTTCCTCTATACAGCGTTTGGCTCGCTGCTCATGCTCGTGGCAATCCTTGTCCTGGTACGCCTGCACCTGGACCAGTTCGGCGTGGCTAGCTTCGCCTACGGCGATCTTATGGGCGTGGTCGTTCCCAGCAGTCTCGTGTATTGGCTGTTCGGCGGCTTCGCTCTCGCCTTTGCGATCAAAGTCCCGCTCTTCCCGTTCCATACCTGGCTCCCTGATGCCCACGTAGAGGCGCCCACCGCCGGATCGGTACTGCTCGCGGGCGTTCTCCTGAAGATGGGCGTTTATGGATTCCTGAGGTTCGCGATTCCACTTTTCCCCGAAGCGGCGTTGGATCGACGCGTGATCATGGTCATAATGACGTTGGCGTTGATGGGAATCATCTACACCGCCTGGGTGGCCGCTGTACAACCCAACATGAAGAGGCTGATCGCCTACACCTCGGTGGCTCACCTCGGGTTCATAGTGATAGGGACGTTCGCGCTCACAGGACCGTCGGTGACGGGCGGCATCATACAGATGGTGAATCACGGTCTGTCGACGGGTGCGCTGTTTGTTCTGGCGGGGATTCTATACCATCGTCGGCACACATACGAGATTGCGGACTACGGTGGTCTTGCCAAGGTGATCCCGTTGTTTTGCACGGCGTTTGTGATCACTGGCCTCGCGTCGATCGGGTTGCCGGGCCTCAACGGCTTCGTCGGCGAGTTTCTTATCCTCGTAGGATCGTTCGGGCGTCATCCCTGGGTGACGCTCCTGGCGACCAGCGGCGTCATCTTCGCTGCGTATTACATGCTTCCGATGATCCGTAGGGTCGTGTGGAACGATCTCGATAAACCGGAGAACAAGGCGCTCCTCGATTTGACGCGCCTCGAGCTAGCCGTCCTTGTGCCGCTTCTGTTGTTCATAGTGCTGTTGGGCGTCTACCCGAAACCGTTTCTCGATCGTATCACACCGTCCGCCGAGGCGCTATCGGAGCAGATCTTCTTTGCCGCGCGCACGAAATCGGATGACGCGCCCGGGCCCGTCTCCATGAGCACTCCCGGAACGGAAAGCGGGAGCAGGTGAGTCCTCAGATGCAAATCGATTTCTCGAGCCAGTTCGACTACTTTTGGGCGCTACTGCCTGAAGCGGTCCTCGCGATCTGTGCCACCTTACTTCTAGTCTACGATGGCTTTCGGCGCGGCGGCCCGCGCGCCGGCGCCCGCTCGGTGGGCTGGGGTGCTCTGCTGGCCCTCCTTCTGGCGGCAGCGGCGAACTACTGGTTGATCGGTGTACAGGAGGCCTCGCCTACCGGCGCGATCGCGATCGATGGATTTCGCGTTTTCACCAACTTCATCTTCTTGGGGGCTGCAGCGCTCTGTGTACTGATATCGTTCGATTATCTAGCCCGGGAGAGGGTCGATCAGGGCGAGTACTATATCCTTCTACTCTTTGCCGTAGTGGGGATGATGATCCTCGCCGCTAGTCGCGATCTCATCCTGATCTTTCTGGGCTTCGAGCTGATGTCTTTCGCTGCCTATGCACTCACAGCATTCAAGCGCGATGATCCGAAGTCAGCAGAGGCGGGGCTTAAGTACTTCCTTCTGGGTGCTTTCTCCAGCGCGTTTCTGGTCTATGGGATGGCGCTAGTCTTCGGTGCGGGAGGAACAACCAATCTAGGGGTTCTCCGACTGGTACTGGGGACGGGCGATGTCGGCTTGTTGTTTGGTGGGGGGATCATCATGCTCGCCATCGGCTTCGCTTTCAAAGTCACGGCGGTGCCGTTCCACGTTTGGGCCCCCGATGCCTACGAAGGAGCCCCCACTCCGTTCACAGCCTTCATGGCGACGGCCATCAAGGCTGGGGCGTTTGCTGCTTTCATCAGGATTTTCGTGATCGCGTTTGGGGACGTCCACATTTACTGGGAACGGATATTCTGGTGGCTGGCGGTACTGACGATGGTTGTTCCTAACCTCATTGCGCTGGTTCAGGATGATATCAAGCGCATGCTGGCCTATTCGTCGATCGCTCATGCGGGGTACTTGCTAGTAGCGGTCGTGGCGGCGAACGAGTTAGGCCTGGCGGCGTTCTTGTTTTACTTGTTGGCCTATACGGCCATGACTATTGGCGCCTTTGCCATCGTTCTGACCGTCGCGGGTGAGAATGATCGGCGGCATCGCATCCAGGATTACGCGGGCTTCGGATGGAAGCACCCATGGCTAGCGGTGGGGCTCAGCCTTTTTCTGGCCTCGCTTGCCGGGTTACCCCCGACCGGCGGCTTCGTGGGCAAACTTTATATTCTCAGGGCGGGCATAGAGGCAGGTTATCCCGATCTGGCCGTAGTCCTCGCGATCACTACGCTCGTTTCGTACTGGTACTATCTGAGGGTGATCGTGACGATGTATATGAAAACCGGCACCGGTGCTATTGAAAGCTTCAGGTGGGGTATCCCCATGCGTACGGCGCTGGCTGTGTGTGTGGCCGTGATCATCTTCCTGGGGCTTCTGCCCTCCTGGCCGCTCTTGAAAGCGAAGCATAGCGTGCAGGGGCTCACTTCGGTGGCAGGGCATGTACTCGGGACCGGTGACGTCGCACAGCGTTGAAGGGTTTTGCCTGCCGTTGATTTCACATCGATCACACGAAGCTGAGCGGTCGTCCTGCTTATCGTCGGAGAGGTTCGGGCATGCCACAAGTAGATGAACAAATCTTTCGAGAGTACGATGTTCGTGGGGTCGTCGGCGAAGGCCTGACTGCCGAAGTCGCTCGAGCTCTCGGTCGCGCTTTCGGAAGCGAAGTGGCCCAGCTCTTCCGGTCGCCGGCCACGGAGATTGCCCTTGGTCATGACAACCGTCCCAGCTCGCCTGAATTGGCGAAAGCATTCGGCGAAGGTCTTGCTTCGACAGGAGCGCTGGTGATCGATGTGGGAATGGTTCCAACACCGGGACTTTATTTCGCCGCGCAACATTTCGCTACTGCTGCTGGCGTTCAGATCACTGGGTCGCACAACCCGCCTGAGTACAATGGCTTCAAGATGTTGACGTCAAAGGGGCCGTTCTACGGCGAAGCGATACGGCGGCTGAAAACTCGGATCGAAGCCGCCGATTTTGCGCAGGGTGGTGGCACCGTCGAGAAACGGGGCATCCTAGATGAGTATATTGCGGACGTGGTGAGCCGTTTTCAGCTCACAAGGGATGTGTTGGTCGCCATCGATTGTGGAAATGGGGCAGGTAGCCTCGCGGCGGTCCCGATGCTCGAAGGTATCGGGGCCAGGGTCGAAGCCCTCTATTGTACTTCGGATGGGACCTTCCCCAACCATCATCCAGACCCTTCTCTCGATGAAAACCTCGAGGACCTGATCCGGAACGTGAAAGGAGGCTCCGCCGAGCTGGGAATCGCTTTTGATGGCGATGCCGATCGGATCGGCGCCATCGACGAAAATGGGAACATCATCAGAGGAGACTACCTGCTACTCATCTACGCTTTGGCTGCGCTAAAGGAGAGACCCGGCGAGCAAGTAATCTTCGATGTGAAGTGTTCGCAGGTGCTGGAGGACCAGATCGCTGCCGCCGGTGGACGGCCGATCATGTGGAAGACAGGGCATTCTCTGATCAAGGAGAAGATGCGCGAGTCGGGTGCTCGAATCGCCGGGGAAATGAGCGGGCATATGTTCTTCGCCGATGACTACTACGGATATGACGATGCGCTCTACTCGGCCTGTCGTCTCGTAGACATCGTTGCCAAGGCCGGCGCCCCTGTGAGCACGTTGCTCCACGGTATCCCAACCTTTGCTTCCACCCCGGAGCTTCGCATCGAGTGCGGGGACGACTTCAAGTTTGAAGTCGTGAAACATGCGGTGGATCACTTCCGCGAGACTCATGATGTCATCGACGTGGATGGCGCCCGCATCAAGTTCGACGGGGGTTGGGGGCTGATTCGCGCCAGCAATACACAACCAGTTCTTGTTGCTCGTTTCGAAGCTGATACGCAGGATCATCTGGATGCGATCCAGAATGAAGTGTTCGCCTGGCTACGGAATCAAGGTGTATCAACCTGACCGCGACGGCCGATGAATCCGAAGAAGCGCCGACTATGGATCCTGGCGGCCGTGGCCTTCCTGGTCCTACTCATTGGCGGGCGGGCTATCTCGGGACTGTACGTCCAGGTGCTTTGGTTTTCTCACCTAGGTTATGGCCGCTTCTTCTGGTCTCTTCAGGGCTATAAAATCGGTTTCGGCCTCCTTGCCACGCTGTTCGTCGGGGGGTTCCTCTTCGCGAACCTGTATCCTCTGACGCGCCAGTACCCCCGCATACAGATTCGCAGACGCTACGGCGATATCGAGATCGCCGAACTCTTCCCACGCTCCTATCTGGTGATAGGTGCGCTGGCAGTCTCGCTCACTCTCGCCGGCGCCGTCGGGTTGTATGTCGCCCGCTACTGGACCATCCCGCTGCTCCAGCTGATACACTCGCCGTCGTGGGGGCAGACGGATCCGGTCTTCGGGCGCGATCTGAGTACCTATATTTTCAGCCTCCCAGTGAGATCTGCGGTTCACGGTCTCTTCGTCATTGTGCTCGTGGCAACGGTGGCAACGGTGAGTCTGGCCCACATGATAACGGGTGGCTTGAGCTATACCGAGGACCGGCTCAAGGCGTCGTCGATGGCCACGCGGCATCTGGGGGTGCTTGGCGGTCTAATACTACTTCTGATCGCCTGGGGCTTCTGGTTGGGAATGCAGGAACTCCTCTGGGCCGGGAACGGCGTGACCGGAAGCTTGGGATACACGGATGTGAATTCGCGGCTCCCGGTTCGCAGGATTCTGATCGTTTTGTCCGTCGTCGCCGCGGCTGCGACGTTCTACGGGGCGTACAGGAAAACGTTCAGGTATGCCATCATCAGTCTGGCGGTCGTCGCGCTCGCCGGCCTTCTGGTGGGTCGTGCATATCCTGCGATCGTCCAGAAGCTGCGGGTAGAGCCGAACGAACTGGATCTCGAGCGGACATTTCTCGAGTGGAACCTGATGTACACGCGCCAGGGCTATGGCTTGGACCTCTTCCAAGAGCGCGACTACCCGCTCGACCTACAGCATATTCCGGACAAGAATACGATGGCGAGAGTGACGTCGGGGTTACCACTTTGGGATACGCGCCCTTTGAGAGCGACGTACAACCAGTTCCAAGGGATCAATCCATACTACACCTTCGCCAACGTCGACTACGATCGCTACGGGCCGAAAGGGCGGATTCAGCAGGTAGCCGTCGCGGTTCGGGAGATCGATATCAGCCAGTTGCCGCTGGATGCCAGAACCTGGCAGAACCTCCACATCAGCGAAACCTATAAGCGTGGCCTGGGGCTCGTTATGACCCCGGCGGCACGGACGAGCCGCAGCGGAGATCCCTACTACTTCGTGTCGGGTATCCCGCCTAGCGTGTCGCCCGACGCACCGCCTGGTATCAGCTTGACCTGGCCGTCTGTCTACTTCGGGGAAAAGTCGATCCAGTATGTCCTGATCCAGCCTGGCGAGGTGGACGAAGCTGGGCCCCAGCCGCGCGGGGTATCCCTCGATTCGTTTTGGAGAAAATTCAGCTTCGCATGGACGCTGGGCGACCGCAATCTATTGCTGAGCCGAGAGGTGCGGCCCGGTACAAGCATCGTCTATGAAAGACTCGTTCAGCAGCGTGTGGCGCGGCTCGCACCTTTTCTTGCTTTCGATGCAGATATTTACCCCGTGATTCACGAGGATCGCATCGTGTGGATACAGGATGCGTATACTGTGACGTCATATTTCCCGCTCTCACAACGGATGGCTACCGGTCGCGGTCCAATCAACTACATGCGCAATAGTGTCAAAGTGACTGTAGATGCGCTGACCGGTGAGACGCAGTTTTATGTTGTTGACCCCAACGATCCGCTGATCAAGAGCTTGCAGGGAGCCTTTCCGTCTCTCTTTCACTCACTGGATGAGATGCCGGAGGGTTTGCGGAGGCATCTACGTTACGCTCGTGAGCTCCTGGTTGTTCAGTCACAGATACTCCTCGCTTATCACGTGCGGGATGCACGAACGCTCTACCATCAACTCGATCTCTGGGACATCCCTGTGGAGCGATATCGAGAAGGGGAGGAGCTCGTGCGCCCGTACTATGTTGCGATGCCGTATCCGGGCGGCGATGAACGAGAGCTCGAGTACCTCCTGATGTTTCCATTCACAGCACACGGCCGCGATAACATGCGGGCCTTCCTCATCGCGCGTAGCGACCTCTCCGAGCCCCAGCAAGTCACCCTCTTCCGCCTGCCATCGGAACAGGTGCTTGGCCCGCGGCAGGTCGAGGTGTTGATCGATCAGGATCCGCTTATCTCCCAACAATTCACACTCTGGCAGCAGAGAGGGTCTCGGGTCATCCGTGGTCATCTGCTGGTCGTTCCAGTCGAGGGCACTTTCGTCTATGTGGAGCCGATCTTCTTGGAAGCCGAGAGCGGGGGCGCGGCCCCCAGCCTCAGCCGCGTCATCGCTGCCACGCCTAGCGGCGTTGCGATCGGACAGACGTTGGAGGCCGCCCTGGAGGCGCTACAGTCGGGGGACAGGGCGAGTATTGAGCGGGCTGCGGAGCTGACGGGGCCGGATCCGGAGCAGCCCGAGATTGCCGAGCTCAGAGCGCTGGTCGCCCAGGCGGACTCGGCCCTGCGGAACGGAGACATTGCGGAGTTCGGTCGCATCTGGGCCCGGATCCGGCAGCTGGCGGCGGAGGATTTATAGGGGGCGGTAGACTAGGGAGAGCGAGGATCAGGCTTCCGAGGTCGTCTTGGTTGCGGTTGCGGAGTGAGGGTCCGCCGGGTAGAATAGCGGCCTTTGCCCATCGGGCCATCTCTCGCGTCACCACATATAAAAAGCGGGAAAATGAACATACACGAGTACCAGGCAAGAGAACTGTTGCGGCAGCACGGAATACCGGTGCCGCCGGGTGAAGTGGCGAGGACGCCGAAGGAAGCGGAGGCATTGACCCGCAAGTACGAGGCGCGAGTCGTGATCAAAGCTCAAGTGCATGCGGGTGGGCGCGGCAAGGCAGGCGGCGTCAAGTTGGCCGACACGCCCGAGGAAGCAGGGCGGCTGGCGGAGCAGATCCTGGCGCTTCAGATCAAGAAATTTCCCGTGAAGATGGTCCTGGTGGCGCCGGCGGAAGAGATCGCTCACGAGGCCTATCTCGGCGCCATAGTTGATCGCTCATCAGGGTCCGTTGTCCTCATGGCATCTTCCGAAGGCGGCATCGATATCGAAGAAGTCGCTGCGAACACTCCTGACAAGATCTTCAAAGAATCCGTCGATCCGCGCTATGGACTGATGGCCCATCAGGCTTCGCGCCTCGGTTTCAAACTGTACGCTGGGGATGCTAATAGGGCAAAGCAAGCGGCCAAGATCATTCAGGCACTCTACCAGACCATGGTTGATGTCGGAGCGTCGCTGATCGAAATCAATCCACTGATCACCCGGCCGTCTGGCGAACTTCGAGCGATTGACGCCAAGATCAACATCGACGACAACGAGCTCTTCCGTAAGCCCGAGGTGGCCAAGTTACGTGATTCATCGAGCGAGGCCGCAGATGAGATGGAAGCTCGTGAGGTAGGTCTCACCTACATCAAATTGGAGGGCAACGTCGGTTGCTGCGTCAACGGTGCTGGGCTCGCCATGGCGACTATGGACATGGTGAAATACTACGGCGGTGAACCTGCAAACTTTCTGGATATCGGTGGTTCCTCTAATCCAGAAAAGGTCGTCAGCGCAATCCGGATAATAACAGCCGATTCTTCAGTTCGGTCGATTCTATTCAACATATTTGGGGGAATCACGCGCTGTGATGACGTCGCCAATGGTATCGTGATTGCAACGCAACAGATCGATGACACACCACCTATCACCATACGGCTGACAGGAACGAATGAAGAGGAGGCGGTCCGGATCCTCGAGGGCGCCGGGTTCAGCGCGATGACGGATATGGATGAGGCGGTCAAGAAAGCAGTCGAGCTGGCTACGAAAGGTTGAATGGAAAGAGCTGATGGCTATCTTTGCAGATAGAAACACAAGAGTCGTCATCCAGGGCATCACGGGGCGTGATGGATCGTTCCACACTCGCCAGATGATAGAGTATGGTACCCAGATCGCCGCCGGTGTAACACCGGGGAAAGGTGGGCAGCTCTTTGACGACCGCGTGCCGATATTCGACACGGTCCAGGAGGCGGTCGAAAGCGAAGCTGTGACGGCGAGCGTCATCTACGTGCCGGCGGCGTTCGCGGCGTCCGCCATCTACGAGGCGGCTGACTCGGGCATCCAGCTCATCGTCTGCATCACCGAGGGGATCCCGGTTCTCGACATGCTGCGCGCGACGTGTTATGCGGAAGATCGAGGCGCCCGCCTCATCGGGCCTAACTGTCCGGGCTTGATCTCGCCCGGCGAGGCCAAGCTGGGGATCATACCCGGACAGATCGCCACACCGGGCCCGGTCGGCGTCGTCAGTCGCTCGGGTACGTTGACCTATGAAGTGGTTGCCGCGCTGACCCGCGGTGGACTCGGACAGTCGACTTGTGTAGGGATCGGCGGCGATCCGATCATCGGCACGCATTTCATCGCTTGCCTCGATGCCTTCGAGGCGGATGAAGCCACGGAAGCCATCGTGTTGATCGGCGAGATCGGAGGCGACGATGAGCAGAACGCGGCTCACCACATCAAACAGCACCTATCCAAGCCAGTCGTTGGATTCGTTGCTGGGAGGACGGCGCCTCCCGGCCGCCGCATGGGCCATGCGGGGGCGATCATTTCCGGCTCTTCGGGGACGGCTGCCGAGAAGATCTCGGTCTTCAATGAGAACGGTGTGGAGGTTGCGGATCGGCCAGCCGAGGTTGCAGACCTGATCGGGCGGGCGCTGGGTGGCTGAGCCGCTGAACCTCGACCAACTACTCAAAGCGGATCGAGTAGTCATTGGACTCGAGAGCACGAGCTTCAAGACCGCTGTCTCCGCGCTGCTCGATCGGCTCGATGCTGCCCAGCTGCTCGATGATCGCGAAGCGATCGAAGAGCTGATCGAAGCGGATATCGATAGCGGGGATCTGCCGACGCTCGGTGACCGCGCGCTGCTGGCTCACTATCGAACCGATGCGGCGCGAGGGCTCGCTGTTGCTATCGGGACAGCGGCTTCGCCTTTTCCATTCGCCCCTGAGATCGCGCCCGAGGCTCGCATTCTGGTGCTCATCGTCGCTCCGAGATCGGCTGCCCGCTACTATCTCAAGGTTGTCGGCAGCCTCTCCAGGGTATTTCGCGATTCCGAGGTGATCGAGGCCATCGCGAATGCCTCCGCGCCGGAAGAGCTGCTCGCGGTGGCCGGGCTGCGTGGTATTTCGATCCGCCCGGAGCTGACGGTTCAGGATCTCATGAGCCGACGGGTGAACGCAGTCCCCCCAGAAACTCCGCTGTCCGAGGTTCTGCGAGTCATGGTGCGCTACGGCAGACGTGCCGTTCCTGTTGTGAGTGACTCGGGTGAAGTTCTGGGTCTAATCACTGAACAAGATGTTCTTCAGCACTTCCTGCCTCAGCTCACCAGCGCAGCCTCGGACGGAGAGGGGAGTCCTGGGGTGAGTGACCGCGAGGTACGTGACGTGATGGAGCGTTCCGTGCTCTGTCTCTCGGAGGACCAGTTGATCTCGGATGTGGCCGGGATCATGAAGAATAAGAATCTGACGCGCTTTCCGGTCGTCCGCGAAGGGGTACTCGTAGGCTTTCTATCGACGACGGATATCATTCGCAAACTGTTGGACACTATCATCTGAAACGATTCGAGTGACTGAGATGAGCAAGACGTTGACGATAATCAAGCCGGACGCCGTGCAACGCCGCAAGATCGGCCTCATCATCGCCAAGCTCGAGGAAGAGGGATTCAGAATCCTCGCCACTCGGTTCCTCCATCTGAGCGATTCCGAAGCAGGTGAGTTCTATGCCGTGCACCGCGAACGCCCGTTTTACGAGTCACTCAAGACCTTCATGATGTCGGGACCGGTCATGGTCATCGCCCTGGAGCACGAGGATGCCGTGAAGCGCCTCCGCGAGGTGATCGGTGCGACCGACCCAGCCGAAGCGGAACCCGGCACGATTCGGGCGCTGTTCGCCGAGAGCAAAGAGCGAAACGCGATCCATGCTTCGGATTCGGATGAAAACGCGCGGCAGGAGTTGTGTTTTTTCTTTCCGCTCCAGGCTCTGCTGGCCTGAGCGCCGGCCCGGGAGATCGCGTTGACACCTTAGCAGCCCCCAAATAGACTATGGGGCGCCATGTTGGTCATAGATTTACGACGCCTGGTTGAGGCGCCACTGGAGGTCGTGGGCGAAATCGCCCCGGACGAGCCCGTCTGGCAAGAAACGGGTATCGAGCTGGCCTCTCCGCTCCTTGTCAGGGGCCGTGCGGAGGCGGCTGGTCGTGGGGGTGTACGGGTGCGCGGCACGCTACAGGCGCGGGTACAGGCCCGCTGCCGGCGATGTTTGAAGCCGTGGAGCTCGGTTTCTCGGATCGCTTCGATTTGTACTTCGATCCTCAGACCAGCGTGGTAGAAGAGGATCTGGCGCTTTATCGGCTGGAATCAGAGGCCAGGGAGCTCGACCTGAGGGAGGGTCTGGGGGAGCGTGTTCAGCTTGCCCTTTCGGACTACCCGCTGTGTGGTGACGATTGTCGTGGCCTCTGCACACGTTGCGGGGTCGATCAGAACATAAAAGAATGTAACTGCTCCGATACCGAGCCCGATCCGCGCTGGGGACCGCTGATGGCCCTACAGGCGAAGAGCAAGGTGGAGGATAACGGGTGAACGCCAATGGCTGTACCAAAAAGACGCACCTCGAAGGCTCGCAAGCGCAAGCGCCGCACGCACCAAAAGGGCCAGGCACCGGATAATCAGGCATGCCCGCGCTGCGGGGACCTGAAGCTACCCCACCGCGTTTGCCCATCGTGTGGGTATTACCGAGACATGGAAGTGGTCCCGGAAAAAGCGGAGTATTAGGCTACTAGTCGCCAATACAGGTTGTGCGCGCTGGCGCGCGTGGCGTCCACCGGAAGATACCCTCCGGGTGGGTCTGTCTTCAACGTCGATTTGAACGGATGCGTATAGCCATTGATGCCATGGGTGGCGATCATGCCCCCGGCGTGCCGGTGCAGGGAGCGATCGAAGCACTCGACCAGTTCGAAGGCGACTTCAGGATCGCTCTGGTGGGCGACCCGGAGGCGATCCAGATGGAGCTAAGGGAGCACGCTTATCCGGAGGATAGACTCGAGATCGTCTCGGCTACGGAAGTCATCGGCATGGATGAATCACCCGTCGCCGCAGTTCGCAAGAAGCTGGATAGCTCGATCGTTCGCGGCGTTCGTTCACAGGAGACAGGTGAAGCCGATGCGTTCATTTCCGCGGGCTCTACGGGTGCGATTCTGGCCGCATCGATTTTCTTTCTGGGCACATTGCCGGGAGTTGACCGACCCGCCATCGGTGCGCTACTTCCGACGGCAGCCAATCACCCGACCCTGATGCTGGATGCGGGCGCGAACGTGGATTCGAAAGCACACCAGCTAGTCCAGTTCGCGCATCTGGGCCATATCTTCATCCAGGATATCGAGAGTAGGGAATCGCCTCGCATCGGGCTTCTCAATATTGGAGAAGAACCCGAGAAAGGCGGCGAGCTTGCCGTCGAGACTTTTAGGCTACTCGAGGCGAGCGGATTGAATTTCGTCGGGAACGTTGAAGGTCGCAACATCATTACAGGCGAATGTGACGTGATCGTCTGCGATGGCTTCGTTGGTAATGTCGTGCTCAAGTTCTACGAGTCTGTGGCTGGCTATATGGCCCAGCTGATTAGCCGCAACGTTACAGGGGCCGGAGCGGCGATCGATTTGCAAAAGATCTGTCGTGTGCTTGACTATACCGAGTTCGGTGGTGCTCCGCTTCTGGGAATAAAAGGAGTGACGATCATCTGTCACGGGGATACGCCGGCACGAGCAATACGCAACGCCGTGAGAGTGGCGATACGTTCGGTAGAGACCCATATGGTCGAACATCTGGGTCGCGAGCTTTCCGGACCCACCCGAGCGGAGGCGTAAGGGCCGTGCCAGCGACGACTGCGCGCCTGCTCTCGACGGGGATGTGGACACCCTCGAAGGTGTTGACCAACCAGGATCTGGAGAAGTTGGTCGAAACTTCTGACCAATGGATCACAGAGCGAACCGGGATCAAGGAGCGACGGATCGCCGATGATCAGCTTCCGGTAGCCGAGATGGGTCATCGTGCGGCGGTCGCGGCTCTCGATGAGGCGGGGATGGACGCCTCCGAGGTTGATGCGCTCATCATCTCGACGGCGACGCCCGATCGGCTCCTGCCCGCGACAGCATGTGACGTACAGGCGTTGCTGGGTGCTCATAATGCCGTGGCCTTTGACGTTGGGGCGGCATGCAGCGGCTGGCTTTATGCGCTTTCCATTGCACGCGGTTTCATCGCTTCAGGCCAGGCCAAGAACGTCTTGTGCGTGGCTACCGAGAAGATGAGCGCGATCGTCGACTGGACCGATCGATCAACCTGCGTGCTGTTTGGCGACGCCGCCGGAGCTGCGGTGGTGGTCCCGGCGGACCGTGAAGGCCATGGTATTCTGGCCACGCATATGCGGTCCGATGGGTCGTTGTCCGAGCTCTTGCACCGAGCTCCCCACGGGCCTGGCTTCCCCCTGGAAGTCGCCGAGGTCTCGAATAACGGATACGTGCAAATGGCGGGGCGCGAGATCTATAAGGCGGCGGTGCGTTCGATGTGCGAAGCCGCCGATGTCGTGCTCAAGAGCGCCGGGGTCGGGATCGATGACGTGGATCTCATGGTGCCGCACCAGGCGAACATCAGAATCATCGAATCGGTCGCGAAATACACCGGAATTGGAATGGAGCGCGTTTGGGTTAACATCGATCGCTACGGCAACACGTCTTCGGCCTCTATCCCGGTCTCGCTGCACGAGGCTCGTCGAGCGGGTCGTATCGAAGATGGCTCGCTCATCCTGATGTCGGCGTTCGGTGCCGGACTCACGTGGGCCTCCGTGCTCCTCCTGTGGTGACCGGAAGTAACCGGTGAAGCAGATCGCCGCTCGTTTCCCCGGGCAGGGCAGCCAGAAGGTTGGCATGGGCCGCGAGCTCGCTGAGGCATTCGACGAAGCCGCCCAGCTTTTCGAGCGGGCCAACGATGCCCTCGGCTTCGATCTGCGCCGTCTGGCGTGGGAGGGGCCCGAGGATGAGCTAAGACGGACCGAGAATGCCCAGCCGGCGATTCTAGTACATAGCCTGGCCGTCTGGAGCGTCGTGCGTGAAGAACTAGCTCCCAGAGTGGCTGCCGCTGCGGGGCACTCGTTGGGAGAGTTTTCTGCCTACGCCGCGGCCGGCGCCCTGAGCCCGGACGATGCCATCCGTCTCGTTCGACGTCGCGGTGAGTTAATGGCGGCATCGCGCCAGGGAAGCATGGCGGCCATCGTCGGCCTGGGCGCGGAGAACGTGGAAACCGTCTGCGAGACGGTCCGAAAACAGGGTGGCGTGGTGGTCGCAGCGAACTACAACTCGCCCCAACAGATCGTCATATCGGGAGAGCAGGCGGCCGTCGAACGAGCCGGCGAGCTGGCCAGAAAGCAGGGCGCCAAGTTGGTGAAGCCGCTTGCGGTAAGCGGAGCCTTTCACTCGCCGTTGATGCGAGATGCGGAGGAGGGGCTGCGGGCGGCGCTAGAGGAGGCGAGTTTTCGAGATCCGGAGTTCCCGGTGATCTCGAACGTCACGGCGGAGCCAGTCGGACGAGCAGCCGACGCCGCGGAGTTGTTGATCAAGCAACTGACGGCGCCGGTGCGTTGGACCGAAAGTCTGCTGGGCCTTGCGAACCAGGGAATAGAAAGCACCGTCGAGCTAGGTCCGGGAAACGTTCTCACCGGATTGCTCAAGCGGATCGGTGCGAATCTATCGGGCATAGCCATCGGCGGGCCCGAAGACATCGACAAGCTCCACGAGGCACTGCTATGAGTCAGGAGCTCAAAGATAAGGTGGCGTTCATCACTGGCGCATCTCTCGGCATCGGGCTGGCGACGGCTCGTGAGCTAGCGGACGCTGGTGCCCGCGTTGCCATGATCGCGCGGGATAAGAAGCGCGTCAAAGAGGCGGCGCGGACGGTCGAGGGCAGTCTGGCCATCGAATGTGACGTGACGGATGTGAGTGCCGTCGAGGAAGCCGTGGAACTCACACGGGCTGAGATGGGCCCCATCGATATCCTGGTCAACAACGCGGGTGCCACACGTGATCAACTGTTGGTCCGTACAAAGGACGAGGACTGGCAGTTCGTCATCGATACGAACCTCAAATCAGCCTTCAACACGACCCGGGCCGTGGGCCGCGGGATGATGAGGCAGCGGTCCGGAGCGATCGTCAACGTGTCCAGCGTGGTCGGGCTCATGGGAAACGCGGGACAATCGAGCTATTCTGCCGCCAAAGCCGGCCTCGTCGGGCTGACGCGCTCGATAGCCAAGGAGCTAGCGGGCAGAGGGGTACGGGCGAACATCGTTGCTCCGGGCTTCGTCGAGACCAGGCTTACGGAGAACCTGACGGGCGAGGCGAGAAGTCAGTTGACGAGGCGCATTCCCCTGGGACGCTTGGGCGTCCCGGAGGACGTGGCCCCGGTAATCCGCTTTCTGGCGGGACCGGGGGCAGCGTACATCACGGGGCAGATCATCATTGTAGACGGCGGAATGGTGATGTAGTAGTATTGGTGGGTTTAACCTCAAGAGAAACGTAGTCCATCAACAGGACGGGAGATTACTTATGGCCGATATCGAATCGCGTGTCCGCGACATCATCGTAAATGAGCTGGGGGTCGAACCCTCAAAGGTCACCGCCGAGGCTTCCTTTGTCGAAGATCTCGGTGCCGACTCACTCGATACGGTAGAGTTGGTGATGGCCTTCGAGGAGGAGTTCGGTATCGAGATACCGGATGAAGACGCCGAGAAGATGGAGACGGTCGGGGATGCCGTGACATACCTCGCCCGTAAGGAAGAAGGTTGATCCGTTCGAACTCTCGGATATACGGGTATTTCGGACTCCTAGTCGGACTATCTGAGAGACGGAAAGTGGAGATATGCAGCGTCGAGTAGTCGTTACGGGGCTGGGGCTCATCACGGCGGTAGGGAACGATGTAGCCAGTTCTTGGGAATCCCTCCTCTCGGGGGTGAGCGGTTGTGCTACGATCACGGCCTTCGATCCAGCGGATCTCCCGGTTCGGTTTGCCAGCGAGGTCAAGGACTTCGATCCGACTCTTTATATGGATCGCAAGGAAGCGAAGCGGGCGGATCGCTTCACCCAGATGGCGCTGGCGGCGGCGGCGCAAGCCATGGACAGCGCCGGTTTTGGGAACGGGAAGTCACCGGACATCGATCCGGGTCGGTTCGGAGTCATCACCGGAAGCGGGATTGGTGGTATAGCTACGCTCGAGAACCAGCATAAGAAATACCTCGAGCGCGGCGCGGGACGCGTCTCACCCTTCTTTGTGCCGATGTTCATCGCGGATATGGCACCGGGCCTCATTTCGATGCGCTGGAACGCGAAAGGCCCTAACTACACGACGGTCTCGGCATGCGCCTCCAGCGCGCATGCAGTCGGGAACTCCTTCCGGCTGATCCGCGACGGCGTTTGCGACATGTTGATCACGGGCGGGTCGGAGGCGGCGGTCACGCCGCTCACGATGGCCGGATTCGCTTCTATGAAGGCATTGTCCTTCCGCAACGATTCCCCGGAAACCGCCAGTCGGCCGTTCGACGCTGAACGCGACGGCTTCGTGCTGGGCGAAGGGTGCGGTATCGCGATCTTGGAGGATCTGGAGACGGCGCAGCGGCGTGGAGCCAAGATCATCGTCGAGATGGTGGGCTACGGCCAGACGGCCGACGCTTACCATATGACGGCGCCAGCGCCGGGCGGCGAAGGAGCTCAGCGCGCCATGCTAGCCGCGCTGGAGGATGCGGGCCTCGAGCCGACCGACGTAGACTATATCAATGCCCACGGTACCTCTACGCCGCACAACGATGCCTCGGAGACCCAGGCCATCAAGACCGTGTTCGGAGATCACGCCTACGATCTAGTTGCCAGCTCCACAAAGTCGATGACCGGACACACCCTGGGAGCTGCGGGCGGCGTCGAGTTTGCCGTAACATGCTTGATCATGAGCGAAGGGAAGATCCCGCCCACGATCAACTTCAGCAAGAAGGATCCCGTCTGCGATCTCAACTATGCACACAACCAGTTGATCGAGAAATCGGTTGACGTAAGCTTATCCAACTCGTTTGGCTTTGGCGGGCACAATGTCTGCCTGGCGGTGCGGCGGTGGGGGGAATAAAGATGCTCGACACACTGGAGCGTGATCTCGAACTGGCTGTCACGCCCAGCGATCCGACGCTCCTCTCAATAGCCGAAAAGGTGAGGGAGGGACAGCGCCTGAGCTTCGAGGATGGGGTCGCTCTTTTCGAGTCCGACGATCTGCTCGCTCTCGGTGCCATGGCGGATCTGGTTAACCGCCGGCTGCACAGCGATCGGGTTTTCTTCGTCGCGAACCAGCACATCAATCCGACCAACGTTTGCATCCTCAACAAGGTGTGCGTGTTCTGCTCGTTCGCAGCTCGTCCAGCGGACGAGCGCGCTTACACCATGACTGTAGCGGAAGCGCTCGAGGAGGCTGAGCAAACTCGTGATCTGGGTATCCGCGAGTTCCATATCGTGGGCGGTCTCCACCCCAAGCTGCGCCTGGAATATTACCTGGAGATCGTTCGGGGTTTGAAAGAGCGCCATCCTGGAACTCAAGTCAAAGCCTTGACCGCTGTCGAGATCGCTCACCTGGCGAAGATAGAAAAGACCAGTACGCTCGACGTGTTGACGCAGCTCAAGGATGCCGGCATGGATACGATGCCGGGAGGCGGCGCCGAGGTCTTCAGTCCGGCAGTTCGATCGACTATCGCCGACCGGAAACTCGTGGCCGAAGAGTGGATACAGGTCCACAGGGAAGCTCATGGAATTGGGATTCCCACCAACTGCACGCTGCTCTATGGGCACGTTGAAACGATTGCGGATCGCGTCAACCACATGCAGATCCTGCGTGAGCTTCAAGATGAGACCAGCGGCTTCCTGACCTATATCCCGCTGGCTTATCACCCGGAGGATAACGCGCTCGGTGCTGAGTTGGGCTGGCAAGGGCGCAGGACCAGCGGCTTCGACGACCTGAAGAACCTGGCGGTGGGCCGCCTGTTCCTCGATAACATTCCGCACATCAAGACGCACTGGATCATGGTGACCCCGAAAGTCTCGCAGATCGCCCTGAGCTTCGGCGTTGACGACCTCGAGGGCACGGTCGTTCTCGAGAAAGTCACCCATGAGGCGGGCGCCGAGACGCCGCTCGGCCTCGATTTCGATGAGATCGTCCGCTTGATCAAGGGTGCCGGAAAACGGCCCGTGGAGCGGGACTCTCTGTACAACCCGATCCGCGAGTTCTGATGAGCCTCTTCCAGACCGCCAGCGAGCTCGGTCTCGCCCGAGGCGAGGTTGAAGATTGGCTTGATATGTACAAACGCATGCCTTTGTTGGAGCTGGGAGCGCTCGCCGACGGCATCCGCGCCAAGCGCCATCCCGAAGGGTACGTCACCTACATCGTTGATCGAAATATCAACTACACCAACGTCTGCATCACGGACTGCAGGTTCTGCGCTTTCTATCGACGACCCGGTGACGATGAGGCCTACACACTCTCGTACGAGCAGATCGGTGCCAAGATCGATGAAGCGAAGGAAGTGGGCGCCGTGCAGATCTTGATGCAAGGCGGGCATAACCCGTATCTAAAACTCGACTGGTATGTCGATCTGCTTCACTACATTAAGGAAAGACATCCCATCCACATCCACGGATTCTCAGCCTCGGAGATAGACATCATCGCCCGCGTCTCGAAGCTATCGCTTGAAGATACACTGCGGACACTACGCGACGCGGGACTCGATTCTATGCCGGGCGCAGGAGCGGAGATTCTGGTGGATAGCGTCCGCGACGACATCGCTAAAAAGAAGATCGATACGGCTCGCTGGATCGAGATCCACGAGATGGCTCACACCCTGGGCATGCTGACCACTGCCACGATGATGTATGGAGCCGGCGAGCGAGCCGAAGACCGCATCGAGCACATGTTGCAGATTAAGGCTCTTCAACGACGCACGGGTAAGTTCACCGCCTTCATTGCATGGTCCATGCAGGGGCAGGGTACCGAGATGGAAGATATCCCCGAAGCCACGGGGATGGATTACCTGCGCACCGTTGCCACGGCGAGAGTGGTTCTGGAGGAGATCGACAATCTGCAGGTTTCATACGTTACCCAGGGACCCAAGATGGCACAGATCTCTCTGCGTTTCGGGTGTAACGACTTCGGCTCGATGATGATCGAAGAGAACGTCGTTTCGGCGGCCGGCGCGGACTATATCATGCCCGAATCGGAGATCGTGCGATTGATCGAGGATGCTGGATTCACTCCCAAGCCACGCTATCAGGATTACGTCCTGGTAGATGATGAGCCCTCACGAGCTCAGAGCTACGGCCTGGCCCTCACCTGACCATCTCTCTCTCGCCAAACAATATAGAGAGGACCATGCGCGTCGGTATCGGATTTGACATACACAGCTTCGCTGATGATCGACGCCTGATCCTCGGCGGCGTGGAGTTCAAAGGAGAGAAAGGACTCCTCGGCCATAGCGATGCCGATGTGGTGACACACGCCGTGATCGACGCGCTTCTGGGCGCCGCCGGACTCGGGGATATCGGGCAGCACTTCCCGGATAGTGACGAGCGCTGGCTTGGTGCTTCGTCTATCGAGCTGCTCAAGGATATAGTGGTCATGCTCGAGCGGGAGAACTACCAGGTCGTCAACATCGATGTTTCAGTTGTCGCCGAGCGCCCACGACTGGAGCCGTACGTCACCAGGATGCGCCAGGCCATCGGCGAAGTTCTCGCGATCGGCCCGGGAGCCGTATCGGTCAAAGCGACGACCGCTGAGCGCCTGGGGGCGTTGGGGCGCTCGGAGGGCATCGCCGCTTGGGCTGTGGCGCTCATCGACCGGATCGAGGAGCCGGCGCTTCCCTAGACCGCAACGAAGTGATTGATCTGACCGGCTTTCAGGATGTTCTCCGTTATCTCGGTGAGCTTCCTCCGATTCTGACCTATGCTGTGATCGGGGTCGGTGCAGGGGTGGAAAATTTCTTTCCTCCGCTGCCGGCGGATACTTTCGTCCTTGTGGGCGCCTTCATCGCGGCGGAGGGACGCGCCACTGTGGCGGGAGTCTTCCTGGTGACCTGGTCTTTCAACGTCGGAACCGCTCTTATCGTTTACGGGCTGAGCAGATCCTGGGGGCCCGACTTCTTCAAGACCACCGCAGGGCACTGGCTTCTCCGACCCCGGCAGCTCGAGCGCCTCAGCATGCTCTACGATCGACACGGCTTCAAGATCATCTTCCTGAGCCGTTTCCTACCCGGCTTCAGGGCGCTCGTACCGGTGTTTGCTGGGGTTGGCGGGCTCCGGTTCTGGCGTACCGTGCTGCCGCTGGCGCTGGCCTCCGCCATGTGGTACGGTTTGCTCATCTATCTGGGCACCCTGGCCCGGAGCCATCTCGATGAAATCCTGGGTTTGCTTAACAGGCTGAATTCCGTCTTGTTGATCCTCACGCTGATACTGGGTGCTGCGCTGGGAGCCTTGTGGTGGAGGACTCGTCACCATCCCCATCAAAACGCTTCCGGAGGGGGAGAGCACGAAGGATGAGCGAAGATATCAAGCGCCGATACTATCTCGAGCGGTTCGAGGAGTACTTGCTTTTCGAGCGCGGGCTGTCAGCCGCCACCGCTTCAGCTTATTGCACCGATCTTGGTCAGTTCGTTTCCTACCTGGAGGACAAAGGGGTCAGCGAACCCGGGTCGGTCGGCACGGCTAGCCTCCGAGACTTCATCTACACACTGCGTGATTCGGGGCGCGGGGCCAGTACGATACGTCGTAAGATATCGGCGATCCGCTGCTACTTCGGATTCTTGCAGTCGGAGTCGCTCATCGTTTCTGATCCCAGCGAGCTTATCGAGGGGCCCAGAACAGGTAGACGCTTGCCATCGGTCCTGTCCATCGACCAGATCGAAGCCATCCTTGCCGCTGCCGAAGGTGATGATCCGCTATCGCGTCGCGACCGCGCCTTCCTCGAGCTTATGTACGCCACCGGCGTGCGTATCTCCGAGATCATCGGCCTCAAAGTCCGGGACCTCGATCTTCAGGAATGGCTCGTCCGCGTAGAGGGGAAGGGGTCCAAGGAGAGGATCATTCCCTTTGGCAAGATGGCTGCCGAGGCCCTGGACATCTATTCTAAGCAGACGAGACCCTCCCTAGCCCGCGCTACGGCCAAGGGTGGCACGCGGGGAGTCCTTTTCCTCAGCCAGCGAGGGCGCCCGCTGAGCCGCATGGGAGCTTGGAAGATCGTCCGTAAGTACGTGGACCGGGCCGGGATCAGCAAGCACGTCACCCCCCACACCCTGCGCCACACCTTCGCTACCCATCTCTTGCAGGGGGGAGCTGACCTCGCCGCCGTCCAGGAGATGTTGGGCCACGCCGACATCTCCACCACTCAGATCTACACCCACCTTGACCGCACTTACTTGACCGAGGTTCACCGAACCTACCACCCTCGAGCCTAGAAGGCCGTATCACATAAGTTATGGTTCTTCTGATCGATAACTACGATAGCTTCACGTGGAATCTAGCTCAGGCCGTCGGAGCGCTGGGTGCCGGGTGCCGGGTCGTCCGCAACAATCGGCTCACGGTCGCCGACATCGAGGCGGAGCTACCCGCGGCCATCGTTATCTCGCCGGGGCCGAGGACGCCGGCCGAGGCGGGGATCTCGGTGGAGCTTGTGGAGCGGCTATCCGGGAAGGTTCCGTTGCTCGGAGTATGTCTGGGGCATCAAGCCATCGCTGCCGCTCATGGCGGGCGTGTGGTGCGGGCGGAGCGGGTGATGCATGGCAAGATATCGGAAGTCCATCACGAGGGAGGCAGCATCTTTTCAGGGATACCCAATCCATTTGAGGCGACTCGCTATCACTCCCTGGTTGTGGAACGGGAGACGTTGCCCGAAGTTCTCGAGATCATCGCCTGGACGGATGAGGGCGACGACGGCGTCATTCAGGGAATACGTCATCGAGCGCACTCTACGTGGGGTGTTCAGTTCCATCCCGAATCGGTGGGCACAGCAGTAGGAGATGCGATACTGCGTAATTTTCTAGATTCCGCGGGATGTTTATAGCCCGACGAGTAGGGTCGATTGCGGGGCCATGTTTCGCGGTCTTCATGACGATCGTCCTCTCCCCGCTGCCGGCGGAGACACAGACGGTAGAGCTGAGGCGGGGGAATCGCGGCTTTCCGCTTGCGGATCAGATCATACGTCGGGTGTTGAGGCGTGGCCGCTACCAGGTGTTCACGCGTGACACCATCCTGGCCAGTGAGGAGGTCGTCAGCGGGGATATCGTTCTGCTTGGCGCGACATTGAGGGTAGAGGGCGCCATCGAGGGAGACCTGATCGCGGTGGAGAGCGACGTTTTCACTCGCCCCGGGGCTCGCATCGCGGGTGAAGTAGTCATCCTGAACGGTGGATTTTACGGTTCCGCTCTAGCCGACATGAGGTCGCCGGCGATCGATGGCGGGCTCTATGACTACCGGGTGGACCGCGCAGCAGCCGATCGCTACATCATCGTGGCGCCAGGAGGTGGCGCGGCAGTGAACCTCCCCGGAGTCAAAGGCTTTCTTTTCCCGCTCTACGATAGAGTCAACGCGGTCACGATCGCGTGGGGGGTCGATTTCGACCGTGGGGCGGCGTCCTGGTTGCCCAACGCGGAGGCGCGCCTTCGCCTGCGCAGCGCCCGGGGCAAGCTGGATGGTGACCTCAAGCTGGAGTGGCCATTTGGGCGGAATGCGTTGACGCTCCGCGGCGGACGTGAGGTCCGGTCCAACGACGCGTGGATCGAGAACGATATCGAGAACACGGCGAGCGGCCTTATTCTTGGTGCTGATTACCGGGACTATTTTGACGCGAAGTTCATCGCTGGTGATCTGCGATTCGAGCACGGCACGCGCTTCGTCTGGTCCTTTCGCACCGCGGCCGCCTTCGAGCGCGCCCGCAGCCTGGAAAGCGAGGATCCCTTCTCGATCTTTAACTATCGGGGAGGCTTCCGGGGAAACCCTCCCATCGATGATGGCGATATCACCGATTTCGAGATCGACCTCCGATTTCAGACTCTGGCTCGACCTTTCTCCCGCCTGGCCTTGAGGCTCGGTTTCGAGGCATCTGACCGATCGTACAGCGACTTCACTTACTACTTCCTGAGCGGGGACTTGGAGCTGCAGATTCCCGTGACCGCATCACAGAACCTCGAGCTTTACGCGAAGGGGCGACTGCCGACCACCGATCTGCCACAACAGCGCTGGCTGGCGCTCGGCGGCTGGCGTACGCTGCCTACGTTGAGGCGCCTGGAGCGCCGGGGCGACCACTTCTGGTGGATGGGGGCCGAATACCTGTTTGGGACAGGCCGCCGTCTTGGGCCCCTCGGTGAGCTGCTGCCGTACGTTTCGTACGCCTCAGGAAACGCATGGGAGCGTGGTACAGCGAGGCCGCCTACCGTCCACAACTTGGGATTGGGAATCAACTTCGGAGTGATCGGACTGGGTGTCTACACGGATCCGGGCGACGATTTTGACACCGTGGTCGCCATCGGCATAGCGCGCCGCCGTTAAGGCCGCCGTTGGTCCAACGGCCTGCTTTGACAACCGTTTAACGGTTTGTTATGATTGATGGCGTGAAAATTGCTTAGCGCCCATTTCATTCGGTGGAGGACTCATGAGCGCGGAGGGACGGGCCGACGGTGTTCTGGGCGTGATCCCGGCCCGCTTGGCCGCGGCCAGGTTGCCTCGCAAGCCGCTCCTGCCTCTGGCGGGGCGGCCGTTGATCGAGTGGGTGTGGCGCCGGGCGGCGGCGACCGATGTACTCGATGCGCTGGTGGTCGCCACGGATTCGACGGAGGTGGTCGAGGCCGTCGAGCGCTTTGGGGGAAGAGCGGTGCTCACGCGGGCGGACCACTCATCGGGGACCGACCGAGTCGCTGAGGTTGCGGAACGGCCGGAATTCAGAGACTACCGGTGGATCGTGAATCTGCAAGGTGACGAGCCTCTCATCCCGGCGACGGCGGTCGAGGGAGCGCTTCGCTTGAGCTGCAGCGGCTGGGATGTGGGAACGGCCGCCGTGGCGATCACCGATCCTAAGGAGTGGCGGGATGCTTCGGTGGTCAAGGTAGTGCGAGACGAAGCGGGCGGAGCGTTGTATTTCAGTCGAGCGCCGATCCCCCATGTGCGAGACGGCGGTCTGCCTGTGAGTGAGGCGCCAATCGCGCTGAAGCACGTAGGAGTTTACGCGTTCCAGCGGGATGCTCTCAAACGCGCCACTGAGCTTCCAGTCAGCCCGCTGGAAAGACTTGAAGCTCTGGAGCAATTGCGCTGGCTGGCAGGCGGTTTTCAGATCGGCGTGGCGGTGGTCGAAGGAGTAGGGCCGGGAATCGATACGGAAGAGGACCTCAAACGAGCCGAAGAGATCCTCATGAGGGAGAAAGAACCGATATGAGCGAGCGGTCCGCGCCAAGCAAGACGATTTTCATCACCGGCGGCGTAGTATCCTCACTCGGCAAGGGGATAACCGCCGCTTCTCTTGGCAGGCTGCTGGTAGAACGCGGACTTTCAGTCACGATCCAGAAGTTCGATCCTTATATCAACGTAGATCCGGGCACGCTATCGCCGTTCCAGCACGGCGAAGTCTATGTGACCGATGATGGCGCGGAAACCGATCTCGATCTTGGCCACTACGAGCGGTTCATCGAAGAGTCGCTCTCTCAGGCCAATAACGTCACCACGGGCCGGATCTATCAGCAGGTGATCACAAAGGAGCGGCGCGGCGATTATCTGGGTGCAACGGTGCAAGTGATCCCCCACATCACCGACGAGATCAAAGCGGCCATCCGGCGCCTTACGCCGAACCACGATGTGGTGATCACGGAAATCGGTGGTACGGTAGGTGACATCGAGTCGTTGCCCTTCCTAGAGGCCATACGTCAGTACCGGCGTGATGCAGGGCGCGAGAACACACTCTTCATTCACCTGACGCTCCTCCCTTACATCGCCGCAGCCGGTGAGCTGAAGACGAAACCGACCCAGCACTCGGTGCGCGAACTGATGGAGATCGGAATCCAGCCGGACATCCTGATCTGTCGTACCGAGCACCAGCTGACTGCAGAGATGAAACGAAAGATCGCGCTTTTCTGCAATGTCGATTTGGAGGCGGTAATCGAGGCGCGAGACGTAGAATCGATCTACGAGGTTCCGCTGTTGCTCCATGATCAGGGGCTCGATGAGCTCGTTCTGGACCGCCTGCGCATGGAGACCAAAGAGCCCGATCTCTCCACCTGGCGGGCGCTGGTCCAGCGGGTGAAGAGCCCAACGTGTGGAGTGGCGCGGATTGCGGTTGTCGGCAAGTATACGTCCCTCATCGATGCCTATAAGTCCGTCAGTGAAGCGCTGACGCATGGCGGTATCGCCAACGATGTACGGGTCGAGGTCGACTGGCTATCTTCGGAAGAATTCGTTGATCTCCAGGAAGCCGCGCGGTTGAGCCTGTACGATGGCCTGCTCGTGCCCGGTGGGTTCGGAGTACGGGGAGTGGAAGGCATGGTCGACGCGATACGCTGGGCCCGCGAGAACGACCTGCCGTTCTTCGGCATCTGTCTAGGCCTCCAGTCGGCGATCATCGAGTTCTCACGCAACGTCTGCAGACTTTCAGCTCACTCGCGCGAATTCGAGCCGGAGTGCGAGGAGCCGGTCGTGTCATTGATGGATTCCCAGCGCCAGGTTACCGATATGGGCGGTACCATGCGGCTCGGCGCCTACGCCTGCCAGTTGGAGCCGGGCTCACTAGCCGCCGGTATCTACGGCATACCCGAGATCAGCGAGCGCCACCGGCACCGCTACGAGGTGAACAACGCCTATCGTGAGGTCTTCAAGGAACACGGACTTCGCCTCAGCGGGCTCTCCCCAGACCGCATGCTGGTCGAGATAATCGAACTGCCGAGCCATCCGTGGTTCCTGGCGACGCAGTTCCACCCTGAGCTCAAGTCACGACCTTCTCACCCCCACCCACTCTTCGCTTCGTTCATCGGAGCGGCGCTGAAGCACAGGCGCGAGCGCGAGACCGGCGAACTCGAGGTCGCAGGGGTGAGTGAGTGAAGAGGGCAAGATTTCATGGTGGAGATCGAACAACTACTTCGGCCCGGCGCACCGTTTTTCCTGATCGCAGGGCCTTGCCTGCTCGAAGATGAGGAGCTGAATCTCCGCGTAGCCGAGACGATCGCTCGTACGGCCGAGCGTCTTTCTATCCCCGCCGTTTTCAAAGCGTCGTTCGATAAGGCCAACCGGAGCAGCATCAGTTCGCCTCGTGGCCCTGGCCTCGAGCGCGGTCTGGAACTGCTGGCGCAGGTACGCGCCGAAACCGGCTTGCTGGTGACCACCGACATTCACGAAATCGCGCAGGCGATGCCGGTGGCGGAGGTCGTCGATCTGCTTCAAATACCCGCCTTCCTTTGCCGGCAGACCGATCTGGTGCTGGCGGCGGCCGAGACGGGCAAAGCGATCAACCTGAAGAAGGGGCAGTGGATGGCTCCGGGCGATATGGCGAGTCAAGTCGAGAAAGCCCGCGGCGGGGGAGCTCAGAGCGTTGCCGTCACCGAGCGTGGCAGCGCCTTCGGATACCACAATCTGGTGGTCGATATGCGCTCCTTCGCCTTGATGCAGGAAAGCTGTGCTTGTCCGGCGATCTTTGACGCCAGCCATTCGGTGCAACTGCCCACCGGCGCCGGGACGAAGAGCGGGGGCGAGCCGCGCCACATACACGCCTTGGCGGCAGCGGCGACGGCGGCCGGCGCGGATGGTCTGTTCGTCGAAGTACATCCGGAGCCGGCCCGGGCCCCGTCTGATGGTTCGAGCATGTTGCCGCTCGCCGAGCTGTCTGGCTTGCTGGAACGCGTCCTGGCCGTACGACGGGCGCTGATGGAACGAGAGGAGAGCGGAGTTGACGGCTGAGTCGCCGGCGATAGGGAGGGATACGGCGAGGGCGATCAAGCTCGTGATCCTGGATGTGGATGGAGTGATGACCGATGGCGGGATATACCTCGGGGCGACGGTTTCGGGAGAGACAGTCGAGATGAAGCGTTTCGAGATCACCGATGGTCTGGGAGTGAGGCTCTTGCAGCGTGCGGGCATCGAAGTCGCCATCGTCACCGGACGCCGCTCTGAGGTGGTCGCTATGCGAGCCCGGGAGCTCGGCATCGACGAACTTCACCAGGATCCACAGGCTGATAAGCTTCCTATCGTTCGCGAAATCATCGAGCGGAAGGGCATCGATTGGGAAGCGGTGGCGTTCCTGTCCGATGATTTGGCGGACCTGCCGGTGTTACGCCATGTGGGACTGCCGGCCGCCGTCGCCAACGCCGTCCCGGAAGTGGCGGCGCGTTCTATCTGGCATGCCCGGCGGCGGGGTGGCGAAGGGGCCGTCCGGGAATTCGCCGAGGCGTTGCTGGGTGCGCGAGACGAATGGTCCGGCGTAGTGCGGAGCTATCTGGAGGAACGCGGCGGATGAACGGAGCCGAGTTGCTCGAAGCGGGCCGGCGCGTATTGCGCATCGAAGGGGAAGCCGTACTGGGACTCGAGGCCAGGCTCGACGAGAACTTCGTCAGGGCAGCGGAGCTTCTCAGCCAGCTGCAGGGAAGAGTGATCGTCACCGGACTAGGGAAGTCGGGGCTCGTGGCACGAAAAATCGCCGCCACGCTGACGTCAACCGGAACGCCGGCTTTCTTTCTGCATCCCGTCGAAGGTGTACACGGTGACCTGGGGATGGTGCTCCGCGATGACCTCCTGCTTGCCGTCTCCAAGAGTGGAGAGTCGGGGGAATTACACGGTCTTCTCAGCGTGGTCAAGCGCCTGGGCGTGTCGATCATCAGCCTGACCGCGAACCTGGACTCGACCCTGGCTCGCTACTCGGACGTTGTGATCGAGGTCAGGGTGAAAGAGGAGGCATGTCCGCACGATCTTGCTCCCACATCGAGCACGACCGCTAGTCAAGCGATGGGCGATGCGTTGGCTGTCGCTGTCCTTCTCAAGAAAGAGTTCGGACGTGATGACTTCGCGCGCCTGCATCCAGGCGGCGCGCTTGGGAGACGCCTGCTCAAGGTCGCCGATGTGATGCTGACCGACTCTGACCAGGTTCCTGCGCTGCCGCCGGATTCTACGCTGCGTGACGTCATGCTGGCCGTGGCTCATAAGCGCGGCACCGTCCCGATCGTCGATGGCAATAAGACCGTTCTCGGCGTGATCACGGCCGGTGATCTGACTCGCTTCATCGAGGATCACGAGCGTTTTCTCGAAACGGCCGCAGAAGAAGTGATGAACCGCAGCCCGAAGACAGTCGGGCCGAAGGTCATGGCCGCCGAGGCTCTTTTTCAGATGGAGCAGTTCGGGATCATGGCGCTTCCCGTGTGCGATGAGAGTAATCGCCTATTGGGGATAGTGCATCTTCACGATTTGATGCGACGGAGGGGCACGTGAGAAGGGGACTGTCGTCCATCTGGCTTCTCGCGCTGACCCTGGGACTCTTAGCCTGCGATGAAGGTATGGAAGCGCCGCGGGTAGGCGATGAGATATGGACGATAATCGAGGGCTCCAATCAAGTCGTGTTCGGCCTGAAGCACTACATCACCTCGGAAGGAATCCGCCGCGCTCACCTGGAAGCGGACACAGCTTTCTTTCTCGAAGATGGCGGTGCCGTCGAGCTCAGAGTGCTGCACGTGGACTTCTATGGCCATGATGGTGCACTCACATCGATTCTGACTTCCAAGCAAGGTATCTACGATTGGAATTCAGGCGACATGACCGCCCGCGATTCAGTGGTAGTGATCAATCCGGTCGAGGAACGCCGCGTGGAGACATCGGTGATGCACTACGACAGAGTCCGCGACAGGATCTGGAGCGATCAACCGACGACGATATACGAAGCTGACGGGACGATTATCGACGGGACGGCATTCGATTCAGATGCTAGCTTATCGGAGGTGAACCTGATCTCGGCCAGGATGCGAAAGCCGAGTGGCGGCCAGCCGACGCAAGAACGGTGAGATGCGTAGCCTATTCGCCATCGCACTGCTGGGACTCCTGCCGCAGGTGTCTTCAGCCCAGGGGGGCGGGGGCGGGGGCGGTAGCTGCGTGTTGGATGTGATCACGACGCCGGGCTCCGAATCGCGCTATGTGCGAACGGGCGACGACGCTTACCTGGAGGCGTGGGGCGGTGTGGAGGCAACGTGCGGCACGAGTTGGGTTCGCGCCGACAGCGCAACGTACTACGAGCGTAGCGGGATTCTGTACCTCTACGGAAACATGGAATACCGTGACGAGGAGCGCACGCTCGTCGCGGATCGCGCCACCTATTACAAGGAAGATGAGTGGGTCAAGGCCGAGGGTAACGCGGTGTTGACGGAGCTCGACAATGGATCGACCCTTTCCGGGCCCATCCTCAATTACTATCCACTGACCGATCGTCGGACGATCGAGTACATCTTCGCGCCAGAACGCTCACACCTCACCGTCTATCCAGACACGACACCGGGCGCGCTGCCGTTTGAAGTCGATGCCGACCAGCTGCATCTCTACGGGGACTCTGTCATTGCGGGCGCTGGCGATGTTGTGGCGGTTCGTGACCAGCTCACCGCCACGGGAGACTCGATGCACCTCGACCTGGCGGGCGATCGATTGTGGCTGTTCGGTGAACCCGGTATGGAGGCAAAAGATATCACGCTCGAGGGGGACACCATTCTAGCCCTGCTTGAAGAGGGTGGCATCCGGGAGATCGTGGCCTGGTACAATGGTGCCGCAGCCAGCGACGAACTTTCGATCGAGGCTCCGACTCTCAGGATGTTTGTCGCAGACGGAGAGATCGAACGCCTCGTGGCCTGGCCTGGCGCGGATGAACCCGAACGACCCGACTCCCTTCGCGATGCGACCTGGGCTCGCGGCGAAACGGCGGATTACATTCTGTTTGGGGATTCCATCGAGGTGCAGCGACCGGGCGGTGTGCTCGAACAGCTTGTCACCGTCGGGCGTGCCCGTGCCGAAAGCACACGGCCGGCCGATCCTATGGACCCCACTTTCGGCACCGACTGGATGGATGGCGATACGATCTTCGGGTTTTTCGAAGCGGTCGACTCCCTCGCGCACGAACAGACCTCCGATTCAGCCTCGGCTACGGGCGAAAGCGAACTCAGGCGTCTGGTAGCTACAGGAGGAGCCCGCGCTCTTTATCATGTGCAGGATGAAAGCGCCGCAGCCGGCGAAGGCCTCCCGGGTGTGAACTACGTGCTGGGGAACGTGGTCATCATCTGGCTGCGGGATAGCAAAGTGGAGGAAGTACGGGTCATCGGCCCAAGTACTGGCGTTTATCTCGAGCCGATCCCGCCGGCCACGAATGGCGACAGCACCGTCGCACCGGCGGAGAGCGCGGCTGATTCGGTACGCACGGGAGCCGTTGAACCTCGGGGAAGACGCCGATGAGCGGGTTTCGTGAATACCTCTCCGACTTGGCTCAGCACGGCACCACGCTTCTCATCGCCGTGCAAGCGATGATCGACGGTGCGGATGATCAGGGCCGTATACGCCGGGATCTACTCACCGAGGCTTTCAAGGACTCGTACGTCGCGCACCTCTACTCCGAGGCGAGCGAGGATACGGCCGAGATCGCGCGCCTCGGTGAGATCCGTCGCATGACCACGCAGGGTGTGGATGGTTATCTGTCGGAAGAAGTGCTTTCGCGCCTCGCTACAGCGGGATGGCTGGCGGGCGACGGCGACTCTGTCACCGTGCAGTTCGGCGAGGCCGCGTGGCTCGAGATCGCTCGTGACCGTTCCGGTTTTAGCGCTCTGATCGACCGAGAGATCCGGAAGCGACTTCAGGGGCGACGGGTCGCTATGCCAGCCGAGGAGGCTCCGGGGACCGCCGGGGGAAGCGAGCTGAAGGCCCGCGACCTGGTGAAGATTTACAAGAAGCGGCGCGTGGTAAACGAAGTAGACGTCGAGGTCCGTCAGGGCGAGATCGTCGGATTGCTGGGTCCGAACGGAGCCGGAAAAACCACGACCTTCTACATGATCGTCGGGCTGATCCCTCCCGATGCGGGAAGGGTCTACATTGACGACACCGATCTGACGAGCGTTCCGATGTATAAGCGGGCGCGGCGCGGGATTGGTTACCTGTCTCAAGAGCCGTCGATATTCCGCAAACTCACCGTGGAACAGAACATCATAGCCATCCTCGAGACCTTACCACTCGCAGAGGAGGCCCGCCGCGAGCGGCTGGAGAAGTTGCTGAACGAGTTGTCGATCAAGCATCTGCGAAAGAACAAGGCCTATTTGCTTTCCGGCGGTGAGCGTCGGCGCCTGGAGATCACGCGCGCACTCGTGACCCAACCGAAGTTCATGCTACTGGACGAGCCGTTCGCAGGTATCGATCCGATCGCCGTCGATGATATCCAACGGATAGTCGGGAGCCTGAAGGATCGTGGCATCGGGGTCCTGATCACCGACCACAATGTGCGTGAGACGCTGTCGATCACTGACAGGGCGTATATCATGTTCGACGGGCAGATACACATCGAGGGGACCTCTGAGGAGCTAGTCAACGATCCAGAGGCGCGTAAGTTATACTTAGGGGAGGATTTCCGCCTCTAATCAACCGGGACCAAGATGAAAGTCGGATTAGGCCTACAACAGGGCATCAGGCTCGGGCAAGAACTCAGGATCAATCCACGCCTCTATCAAGCGATGGACTTGCTCTATATGCCCCTGCTCGACCTCCAACAACACCTTAAGCAAGAGCTCGTCAATAATCCTTTCCTCGATCTGATCGAGCCGGCGGATGACGATACGGAGCAAGCGGAGGAAAAGGCTGACGATGAGATCGACTGGGAGGAAATCCTCCTCGATGGATTCGAGGCCGGCGGTCGGCGGGAGGAGTTCGAGGAGCGCGAGTACTACGAGCCCGTTGTAGTCGCCACGCGCGACCTGTACGACCATCTACGGGATCAACTCTCACTACTGCGACTGGACACGCGGCAGCTCGTCATCGGAGAAGAGCTCATCGGCAGCATCGACGATGCTGGCTTCTTGACCTGCGCGCTCGAGCAGATCGTGGACTCACTCAATCGGTACCTCCAGAGCGACGAGGCGAAAAAGGCCGGGTTCGGCGAGTGGCTGCCCATCACGTTCGAGGAAGTGGAGGAGATGGTCAGGGCCATCCAGGGCCTCGATCCAGCTGGAGTCGGGGCCCGCGACCTGAAGGAGTGTCTTCTCATCCAGCTGCGCGAAGAGAACAATGCCGATTCATTGGTCTACAAGATCATCGAAGATCATTTCGACCAGGTTGTGAATCACCGTTGGGCGGAGATCTCCAAGCTGCTCGGTGTTAGCCCGCAAGATGTGCAGGCCGCCGCAGACGACGTCGCCAAGCTGGATCCCAAGCCGGGGCTTCGATTCTCGAGCCGGTCCGACAACTACGTGCTCCCCGATCTCGTTGTAGAGAAGGTGGACGGTGATTATATCGTTTTCCACAACGATACGGCACTTCCGCGTCTTCGCCTCTCGGTGGCTTACAGAGAGATAGCGCGCGACAAGGGTAAGTTCAAAGGCGAAAACAAGGATTTCATCTCGAACAAGCTCAACAACGCCAACTGGATGATCCAGGCGATCGAGCAACGACGCCAGACGATGCTCAAGGTGATGAACTTCATCGTCGACCGTCAGCGCGACTTCTTCGAAGAGGGGATCGAGCATCTCAAACCGCTGACGCTGCGTGAGGTGGCCGAAGTGATCGATATGCACGAGTCCACGGTCTCCCGCGTTTCCAACCAGAAATACGTCCAGACGCCGCGCGGTGTATTCCCGCTCAAGTTCTTCTTCTCCAGCGGCCTCTCCACCGATTCGGGTGAAGACGTTTCCGCTCGTGGCATCAAGGCGCGCATTCAGAAGCTCGTCTCTGACGAAGAGCCAAAGAAGCCGCTGACCGATCGGGCGATCGTTGATGTACTGAAGCGAGAGGGCGTGAATATCGCGCGCCGCACCGTCGCTAAGTACCGAGATCAACTCGGTATCCTCTCCGCTCGAATGCGAAAGCGCGTATGAGCGGGACAGAAATACGCCTCTCTCCCGCCATGCGATCCAATTTTGCCGTCGTGATTCCCGCGTTCAACGAGAGCGACAACATCCCGGATCTCTTCGAAGAAATCGCCCAGACATTCCGCCGGCATCAACTAGATGGCGAAATCATCTTCGTCGATGATGGGTCCTCCGACGCCTCGATTGAAGTGGCTGAGCGGGAAGGAAAGAGGTTCAGTCGTTTCAAGCTGGCGAAACACTCTGACAATGAGGGGAAGACGGAGGCCTTGCTCACTGGTGTCCGAGCGGCATCCTCCGAGTGGATCGTGCTTTTCGATGCCGATCTGCAGCACCTCCCGGATGAAATCCCCCGCTTCTTGATGGAAGCGGAGCGTGGGTACGATATGGTCTGCGGACGCAAGGTGGGGAAGTACGAGAAGCGGCTGGTCTCCGGAGTCTATAACTGGTTGTCCCGTAAGGCGTTTCGAGTTCCGGTCCATGACCTGAATTCGATGAAAGCCTTCCGCAAAACAGTCCTCGAAGACGTCCATCTACGCCACGACTGGCACCGGTTTTTCGCTGTTTTGGCTCATGCGAATGGATACCGGGTGGGGGAGATCGACATCGATCTCTACCCGCGCCGTCATGGAACGACTAAGTATGGAGGTAGCGGCCGTATCATGATCGGTATGCTCGATCTGCTTGCCGTATGGTTTCAGGATCGATTTGGGCGCAAGCCGATGCTTTTCTTCGGCTTCACTGGGATCGCCCTGATGACACTCGCCCTCATCGTGGGTGGGGTCGCCGTCGTTCTGCGCTTGCAAGGTCACGGGTTCAGGCCCTTGCTCGATCTTGTACTGCTCCTGAGTCTCGTCGGTGTTTCGCTCTTCTCAATTGGTTTCGTCGCCGAGCTGGTGGCGAAAGTCCAGGAGGATGTGGATGAGCTGAAGGACATCGTACGCGAGATCAAGGAACACGATCAGCGCGGGGATGGCGGTGGCGACTGACATAAAAAGCCCGTTGAAGCGACTTCTCTCCAACGGAAGGGCGATGTGGCTTGCGCTCGCGGGCGTGGTCGCCTTGCACATCATCTTTGCCGCGCTTCTGTTCGATCCCAAGCCCTACACTGGTGGTGATAACGCCGGTTATCTGATTCTTGCCGAGTCGCTGCAGACCGGGCAGGGGTATCGTGATCTTTACCTGCCCGATATGCCCCGGCATTCACAGTACCCACCCTTTTATCCGGCGCTTCTCGCGGCGGCCGGAGCCCTGGGAGGGGGTCTGATCGCCTTCAAGATCCTTTCGATTCTGCTGACGGTCGCATCGATCGTTCTTCTTTTCGGGATCGCTCGCAAACGGTTGGGAGTGGCAGCCGCTTTTGCCGTCGCTGTTCCCTTCGCCCTCAGTCCGCCCTTACTCTTTTTCTCCCACTGGGTCCTGTCGGAGGCGCCGTTTGTGGCGCTGACCCTTGCGGCCTTGTGGATGGCTGAGCGGCAGGACGAGCGCGCCGTTTGGTTGGCCGGAGCCATCGGCCTGGGTCTGCTTGCCTACATGACGCGGGCGGCGGGGTTGCCGCTTCTGGTTGCCTTCCTGGTGACGTTAGGCTGGCGCCGCGAATGGCGTCGTGCGCTGCCGGCTGCCGTGGCCATCGTCTTCGTGATCGGTGGATGGTGGTTGTGGGGTAAGCTGGCCGCACCCGGAGCTGCCGGTCAATACGGGAGCAATTTCCTTCTGGTCAATCCGTACGCGCCGGAACAGGGATACGTGGGGCCCGGCGATCTCATGGTGCGGTTCGTCGAGAACGTGGCCGACAACGCGCAGCTGTC
>SDBV01000372.1_pt1 | contig 63749 bp, 57 predicted proteins | sample 2277081 | NCBI WGS metagenome assembly SDBV01 (sample SAMN10402039, study PRJNA504765) | marine sediment metagenome | isolation source: marine sediment core GS10_PC15, 223 cmbsf | place: Arctic Ocean: Southern Knipovich Ridge | collected 2010
GTTCTTTTGTGTTGTTGTTGTAGAAATACAGGCTTCAAATGTTAAGAAGCAGATTACAAAAGTTCTTTTTGACAAGGGATATATCCAGAATTATAAATTTGAGGATAATGTTAACTACCAGGGTATTATTAAAATTGCTTTAAAGTATAATTCAATCTCAAAGAAAAACGCAATAGTTGACCTTAAGAGAATAAGTAAACCGGGTTTACGAAAGTATGTAGGAGCTGAAGAACTACCCCGTGTATTGAACGGTTTGGGAATTGCCATCATATCGACCTCAAAAGGTATTATTACAGATAAAGAAGCTCACAAACTGAAAATTGGTGGCGAGGTATTGTGTCACGTTTATTAAAATATTTGGAATAAATGTCACGAATAGGAAATATGCCAGTAGTAATCCCCGACGGTGTAACCGTAGAGGTGAAAGATGGAATGGTAATAGCTAAAGGGCCAAAAGGTGAACTTTCTCAAAATTTTGATCCTGAGTTCAAGGTTGAACAAAAGGATGGAGTACTGATTATTAAGCGTCCATCAGAACAAAAGGCCCACAAAGCAAAACATGGCCTTTATCGTTCGTTGATCAATAATACTGTTATTGGGGTACACGAAGGTTACAAAAAAGAGTTGGAACTTGTAGGGGTAGGTTATAAAGCAAGTACACAGGGTAACGTACTGGAACTCAGTCTTGGGTATTCACACAGCATCCATTTTGCAATACCTGCTGAAATAAAAGTTTCGGCAGAATCCCTCAAAGGGAAAAACCCAAAAGTGACGATCGAAGGAATTGATAAACAACTTATTGGACAGGTTGCTGCAAAAATCAGATCGTTTAGAAAAGTAGAACCCTACAAAGGCAAAGGAATTCGTTTTGTAGGTGAACAAGTTAGGAGAAAAGCAGGTAAAACTGCAGCTAAATAACTATTGTTATGGCAGTTGATAAAGTAAAACGTCGATTACGGATACGGAGAAGTATCAGAAACAAAATAAGTGGTACTTCTGAACAACCGAGGTTATCCGTGTTTAAAAGCAATAAGGCAATTTATGCGCAGATTATCGACGATGAGAAAGGACACACAATTGTAGCGGTAAATTCGTATCAACTTGGAGTGAAAGGAAATGCAACGGTTAAAACTTCAAAGCAGGTAGGTGAAAAACTTGCTGAGGCTGCGAAGGCTTCCGGGGTTACCAGCATCATATTTGACAGGGGCGGATATAAGTACCACGGTCAGGTAAAAGCATTAGCAGAAGGAGCCCGGGAAGGGGGGCTTAAATTCTAAAAAGAATTAAAAGAGAATGACTCAAAGTAACATAAGATCAGTAAAAGCCAGTGAGATTGAACTGACTGAAAAAGTTGTAGCAATCAAAAGAGTGGCAAAAGTGGTAAAAGGTGGACGAAGGTTTAGCTTTTCTGCTATTGTAGTCGTTGGAGATGGTAACGGTGTTGTTGGATATGGACTTGGGAAGGCCAATGAGGTTACCGACGCAATTGCAAAAGGTATCGATGATGCAAAGAAAAACCTTGTAAAAGTACCAATTGTAAATCACACGGTTCCTCATGAGGCTATCGGTAAATATGGAGGTGGAAGAGTACTGTTGAAACCAGCTTCACACGGTACTGGTGTTATTGCGGGTGGTGCTATGCGGGCTGTACTTGAAAGTGCCGGGGTTAAAGATGTATTGGCTAAATCAAAAGGTTCTTCGAACCCTCATAACGTGGTGAAAGCTACTTTCAATGCGTTATCAAACATGCGCGATGCCTATACAGTAGCACAATTTAGAGGAGTACCTTTAAGCAAAGTATTTAACGGTTAAGACTTTCGGTAATGGCAAAAGTTAGAATTTCACAGGTTAGAAGTACAATAAAAAGGCCAAAGGATCAAAAGCGGACTATTAAAGCTTTGGGCCTTGGAAAAATAGACAAAAGCGTTGAGGTGGAATTGACTCCACAGATCGCCGGAATGATAAATAAAGTGAACCATTTAATATCAGTAACGGAGCTTTAAAATGAAATTACATACATTATCTCCTGCGAAAGGATCAGTTAGAAATAATAAGAGATTGGGACGGGGCCAGGGCTCAGGCCGTGGTGGAACTTCTACACGTGGTCATAAAGGTGCCCAATCAAGATCTGGTTATTCAAAGAAAATTGGTTTTGAAGGGGGACAAATGCCATTGCAACGCAGGGTTCCTAAATTCGGATTCAGAAACCCGTTTAGAGTAGCATACAAAGCAGTGAATCTTGATACCATCCAGGAAATTGCAGATAAAACCAAAGCAAAGGATATTACTATAGATTTTCTTATTGAGAACGGAGTCGCAAGGAAATCAGAGAAAATTAAAATATTAGGCAGAGGAGAATTAAAAGCAAAAGTTAATGTGACTGCACATGCATTTTCTTCATCAGCCGTAGCAACTATTGAAGGTGCCGGGGGAACAGTTACGAAACTGTAAGTTATGAAAAAGTTTTTTCAGACCATAAAAAACATTTTTTCAATTGAAGATCTTAGGATCAGGATACTGAATACTGTAGGATTTCTGATAATATTCAGATTAGGCTCTTACATCGTACTTCCAGGGGTTGATCCAATTGTACTTAAGCAGGTAGCAGGAGAAGCCCAGGGGATTTTTGGTTTGTTAGATACATTCCTTGGTGGCGCATTTACGAGGGCATCAATATTTGGCCTTGGAATTATGCCATATATTTCGGCCTCCATTGTTATCCAGCTGCTGACGGTTGCTGTTCCTTATTTCCAGAAATTACAAAAAGAAGGTGAATCCGGTCGTAAGCGGATCAACCAGATTACCAGGGTGTTGACCATTGCGATTACGTTTGCACAGTCATTGGCTTATATCAATGCCTCTATACCGGCACAGGCCATTATACTTGACCCCTACTGGTTCCAGATATCATCTGTGATCATTCTTATTGCCGGTACGATGTTTACGATGTGGCTGGGGGAAAGAATTACAGAAAAAGGCATTGGGAATGGGATATCCATGCTGATCATGATCGGTATCATTTCGAGATTTCCATTCCAGCTTTTAGCGGAAATGGCATCCAAAGGAATGAGTGGCGCTTTGTTTTTTGTGTTGGAAATTGTGGCGTTGTTTTTCATCGTGATGGCGGTGGTTGCATTCACCCAGGCTATCCGTAGAATTCCCGTCCAATATGCCAAACAGGTTATTGGAAATAAAGTGTACGGAGGACAGCGGCAATACATTCCCCTGAAGGTAAATTCAGCCGGAGTTATGCCAATTATTTTCGCGCAATCGCTTATGTTCCTGCCATCCATGGTTGCAAATATGTGGGCAGATAACAGTGACATTGCCGCATATGTTGGAACAGCATTCGCTGATTACAGATCGTGGCAGTACAACCTCACTTTTGGTTTGTTAATTTTGGTCTTTACCTTTTTCTATACAGCAATTACGGTAAATCCAAACCAGATTTCAGAAGATTTAAAAAGAAATGGTGGTTTTGTTCCGGGGATAAAACCCGGTAAAGCTACCTCTGAATATATTGATAATATTTTAACCAAAATTACACTTCCGGGGTCTATATTCCTGGCTATTGTGGCCATTATGCCGGCTTTTGCAACTTTGGCTGGCGTTACCCAGGGATTTTCCCAGTTTTATGGAGGAACCTCACTTTTAATTATGGTGGGGGTAATTCTGGATACATTGCAGCAGATAGAAAGTTATTTGCTTATGAGACATTACGAAGGTTTGATGAAGTCAGGAAGGGTTAAAGGACGTTCTCAGAATGTTGCGGTTGCCTAGATTCTTATAGTAATGATTTATTATAAGAATGAGGAGGAAATTGAACTGATCCGTGAAAGTGCTGAAATTCTCAGTAAAGCACATGGAGAAGTAGCCAGGGAAGTTAAACCAGGTGTGAAAACAAGCAAACTTAATGAGATTGCAGAAATTTACATCAAAGACAATGGTGGTGAACCGTCTTTCAAAGGTTACAATGGATTTCCATATTCATTATGTATTTCATTGAATGAGGATGTTGTTCATGGATTTCCTTCGGATCGTGAATTGAAAGAGGGTGATATTGTAAGCATTGATGCTGGGGTTTTTTATAAAGGATATCACAGTGATTGCGCTTACACCTATGCTGTTGGAGAGGTTTCCAAGGAGATTAGGGAACTATTAAAAACGACAAAAGAGTCGCTTTATTTGGGTATTGAAAATGCTGTTGTTGGCAACAGGATTGGTGATATTGGTAATTCCATACAAACCTATGTGGAAAAACGCGGATATTCAGTAGTGCGTGAACTGGTAGGCCATGGACTGGGTAGAAATTTACATGAATCTCCCGAAGTACCTAATTATGGTAAAAGGGGTAGAGGAAGAAAAATTGAACCGGGTCTTGTGATCGCTATTGAACCGATGATCAATCTGGGGACGAAGAATGTAGTGCAGGAGTCCGATGGATGGACAATCCGGACGGCAGATAGGATGCCTTCAGCACATTATGAGCATACGGTTGTAGTAAATCAGGATAAAACTGAGATACTGACAACCCATAAATTTTTGGAAGAAATATATAATAACTAATATGGCTAAACAGGCTTCCATAGAGCAAGACGGAACAATTGTAGAAGCATTATCGAATGCAATGTTCAGGGTTGAGCTGGAAAATGGTCACCAGGTGATCGCTCATATTTCTGGTAAAATGAGAATGAATTATATAAAAATATTGCCAGGAGATAAGGTAAAACTTGAGATGTCACCTTATGACCTGACAAAAGGAAGAATAACTTACAGATATAAGTAACAAGACGATGAAAGTTAAAGCATCCGTAAAAAAACGTAGCGTTGATTGTAAAATAATCAGAAGGAAAGGAAAGATCTACGTGATTAACAAAAAGAATCCCAGGTTCAAACAAAGACAAGGTTAAGATTATTTATTATGGCTAGAATAGCAGGAATTGATATTCCCGGACAAAAAAGGGGTGAAATTGGATTGACATACATCTACGGTATTGGCCGATCCTTAGCAAACACCATCCTGGTAAAGGCGGGTGTAGACATTGACAAAAAAGTTGATGACTGGACAATTGATGAATCCAATACAATACGCAAGATTATTAATGAAGAGTACAAGATAGAAGGTGAGCTGAAATCTGAAGTCCAGATGAGTATCAAGCGCCTTTTGGATATTGGATGTTACAGAGGATTGCGTCATCGTAGGGGATTGCCTGTTCGTGGGCAACGAACAAAAAATAATTCCCGAACCAGGAAAGGGAAAAGGAAGACAGTTGCCAACAAGAAAAAGGCAGTTAAATAATATAATCGCATAACCGGATAAGTAATTAGCATAGCAATATGGCACAACAAAGAAAGGGAAAAGGGAAAAAAAGAGTTGTTAACGTTGAAGCAATTGGCCAGGTGCATATCAAAGCTTCATTTAACAATATAATTATTTCCATGACCAACAATTCAGGACAGGTGATATCCTGGGCTTCTGCAGGGAAAATGGGATTCAAGGGATCCAAAAAGAATACACCTTATGCTGCACAGGTTGCCGCTCAGGACTGTTCGCAAAAAGCCTATGATTTGGGATTGCGCAAAGTAGAAGTGTATGTAAAAGGTCCGGGAGCAGGAAGAGAATCAGCTATTCGTACAATCCAGGGTACCGGAATTGAAATAACAGCCATTAAGGACGTGACACCACTTCCACACAATGGTTGCAGACCTCCCAAAAGGAGAAGAGTTTAAGATAAATATTAAGAGATTATAAAGAATGGCAAGATACAGAGGCCCAAAAACGAAAGTAGCTCGCAGATTTAATGATCCGATTTTCGGTCCCAGCAAATCGCTTCAACGCAGGGCGCATAAGCAGGTACAAACCAGGGGGCGCAGGAGGAAGCAATCTGAATACGCATTGCAGCTTTCAGAAAAGCAAAAAGCAAAATATACTTACGGTGTTTTGGAACGTCAATTCAGAAACCTATTCGAACGTGCCTCACGTAGAGGTGGTATCACCGGAGAAGTTCTCCTTCAGTTACTGGAATCACGTTTGGATAACACAGTTTATAGATTGGGAATTGCGCCCACCAGACGTGGCGCAAGACAACTTGTGCTTCATAAACACATTACCGTGAATGGTGTGGTTGTAAATATTTCTTCATTTTCTGTTCGGGTTGGTGATATAATTGCCGTGAGAGAGAAATCCAAATCACTGGAAGTAATCACAAACAGTCTTGCCGGCGCTAGAAACAGTTACCCATGGCTTGAGTGGGAAGCCGTAGAGATGGAAGGAAAAATTGTTGCCACACCTATGAGGGAAGATATTCCTGAGAATATCAAGGAGCAACTTATTGTTGAACTTTACTCTAAATAAACATTACAGGAAATTACTAACATTTAAGTTCTTGCATTATGCAGGGGCTGTAACTTAAAATAATAACAATATGTCAATATTAGCATTTCAAATGCCTGAAAAAGTATCGATGGAAAAAGCAGATGATTTTCATGGTCTTTTTACTTTTAAACCATTAGAAAAAGGATACGGGGTAACGATTGGTAATGCACTGAGAAGAATCCTTCTGTCTTCACTTGAAGGTTATGCGATTACAGCTATTAAAGTACCGGGAGTGTTACATGAGTTTTCTACCATAGAAGGTGTTGTAGAAGATATTTCAGAAATAATTCTGAACCTGAAGATGGTCCGGTTTAAGAAAATTGGTGAAACTATAGAAAATAAACACAAGGTAAATATTTCAATTAAGAACCAAAAGCAATTTAAAGCCGGTGATATTGCAAAATATACATCTGTTTTTGAAGTCCTGAATCCGGATCTGGTGATCTGTAATATGGATAATAAATCGGAGTTTGAGTTGGAATTAACCATTGACAAAGGAAGAGGTTATTTACCGGCTGAGGAAAATAAACCCAGTGAGCAGGTATTTGGTTATATTCCGATCGATGCAATATTTACTCCCATCAAAACTGTAAAGTATTCAGTTGAAAACACAAGGGTGGAGCAGAAAACTGACTATGAAATGTTGGTCCTGGATATCGAAAGTGACGGATCAATTCATCCGGAAAGTGCATTGCAGAGTGCTGCAAACATATTGATTCAACACTTTATGTTGTTCTCTGATAAGGATATGGTTATTGATTCAGGAGAATCAGGTGAGCCTGAACAGGTTGATGAGGAAATGCTGCACATGCGTAAACTATTGAAAACTCAGTTGAGCGATCTTGATCTTTCAGTACGGGCTTACAACTGCCTCAAAGCAGCCGATGTGAAATCACTCGGTGACCTGGTTCGTCTTGAAATATCAGACATGATGAAATTCAGGAACTTCGGTAAAAAATCACTTGCAGAACTTGAACAACTTGTTGCTGAGAAGGATCTGAACTTTGGTATGGATCTTAACAGGTATAAACTAGAAGAGGAATAATAAAATGAGACACGGGAAGAGATTCAATCATTTAGGGAGAACAACACCGCATAGAAAAGCAATGCTATCAAACATGGCTTCTTCCCTCATCCTTCATAAGAGGATTGAGACAACTGTTGCCAAAGCAAAAGCGCTGAGAAAATATGTGGAGCCGTTGTTGACAAAAGCAAAAACCGATACGACACATTCAAGAAGGGTAGTTTTTTCTTACTTGCAGGATAAAGATTCTGTTCAGGTGCTTTTCAATGAAATAGCAGACAGGATTTCATCCCGGCCTGGAGGATATACCAGGATAATCAAAACCGGAAACAGATTAGGAGATAATGCCGATATGTGCTTCATCGAGTTGGTTGATTATAATGAGTTGATGCTCAAGGAGAAAGACGACAAAGCTGAAAAAACTAAAACAAGAAGAAGCAGAAGGGGAGGTAAGACAAAAGCAGATACAACAATGACCCAGGACCAAGCTGTTGAGGAAGCTGATGTTGTTGAGGAAGCTGACGTTGTTGAGGAAACTGATGTTGTTGAGGAAACTGATGTTGTTGAGGAAACTGATGTTGTTGAAGAGCAAGCAGAGGAACCTGCAACTCCTGTATCTGTACAAGAGACTACGGAGGTAGCTGAAGAAAGTTTAACTCAGGATCAGGATGTGGTTGAAGAAGCACCTGAAGAAGAAAGTACAGAAGAAGTGAAAGCAGAAGTCGAATCTGAAACAACTACTGATGAAGCTATCGATAATGAAGAAGCATCAGATGAAAAGAAGGATAGCACTGAGGATGATGAGAAAAATGAGGATGAAAAAGCAAAATAATAATTTGTTTTAATATAAATAAAGGGATAGGATGTAAGTCTTATCCCTTTTTTTATTTTTGTCAAAATATTACGATATATGATACTTCCCTCCAGAAAAGCTGCCTATTTATTGCTAGAAGATGGACAATTATTCAAAGGTACAGCGATTGGTAAAATAGGAACAAATGGAGGCGAAATTTGTTTTAATACCGGGATGACCGGCTACCAGGAGATTTATACAGATCCTTCCTATTACGGACAGGTAATTGTAAATACTACATCACATATTGGGAATTACGGTGTAGTGGACAACGAAAATGAGTCGGAACACCCGCAAATTTCAGGAATCGTAGTAAACGATTATTCACTGGTTCATTCCCGGTATACCGCTACCCAAAGCTTGCAGGAATTTTTGGAGCAGGCGGGGGTAGTAGGTATCACCGATTTAGACACCCGGATGATCGTAAGGCATATCAGATCCAAAGGGGCAATGAATGCCATTATTTCCTCTGAACTTAAAGAAGAGGAACTTCAGGCTGAATTAGAAAAGATCCCGACAATGGAAGGGCTGGAACTTTCCTCGGAAGTTTGCACAGTGGACTCATATACCATGGGAGAAGATGGCAAGTACAAAGTGGCTGTTCTTGACCTGGGAATAAAGAAGAGTATTTTGGACAACCTGGTTTCAAGGGGATGCAAGTGCAAAATATACCCATCCAAAACTACCTTCGAGGAAATGGAGAAGTGGTCTCCGGAAGGGTATTTCTTGTCAAATGGCCCTGGGGATCCGGCTGTTATGGATTATGCTGTAGAGACCGTGCAGAAAATATTAAATACCAATAAAGCCCTGTTTGGTATTTGTCTTGGCCATCAAATCCTGGCCAGGGCTTGCGGAATATCTACTTTTAAGATGCATCATGGACACCGCGGACTTAACCACCCTGTCAAAAATTTAAAGACAGGAACATGTGAAATTACCTCTCAAAATCATGGGTTCTGTGTGAACTCTGAGGAAATCGGGAAATCTTCTAAGGTAGAACTTACCCATTTAAACCTGAATGACGATTCAGTTGAAGGATTTTCAGTAACAGGTAAACGTGCGTTTTCTGTACAATATCACCCTGAATCCTCTCCTGGCCCTCACGATTCCAGGTACCTCTTTGATAATTTTGTTAATTCGATTCGAACCTAAATAAATAATAAATATTATGAGCTTTATTGAAAATATACATGCACGGCAAATTCTCGATTCCAGGGGAAACCCAACGGTAGAAGTAGAAGTAGTTACCAGTAATGGGATTTTGGGAAGAGCGGCTGTACCTTCAGGAGCTTCTACCGGTGTACATGAAGCTGTAGAACTTCGGGATGGTGATGATAGTAAATACCTTGGGAAGGGAGTACTTAATGCGGTAGATAATGTCAATGATAAAATTGCCGAAGAGCTTGCTGGGTTACCTGTAGACGAACAAAACCTGATCGATAACCTGATGATTGATCTTGATGGAACCCCTAACAAATCAAAATTAGGGGCCAATGCTATTTTGGGTGTCTCCCTCGCGGTTGCCAAAGCCGCGTCAATTGAATCCGGCCAATCACTTTACCGCTACATTGGCGGAGTTAATGCCAACACACTTCCGATCCCGATGATGAATATCCTGAACGGCGGCAGTCATGCTGATAATGCCATTGATTTTCAGGAATTTATGGTGATGGCTGTTGGAGCTGAGTCATTTTCTGAAGCATTGAGAACATGCGTGGAAGTGTTCCACTCGCTTAAAAAAGTACTTGCTGAAAATGGATTTTCAACAAACGTTGGTGACGAAGGTGGTTTTGCACCCAATCTCGGATCCAATCAGGAAGCCATCGAGGTGGTGCTGAGTGCAATCGAAAAAGCAGGGTATAAACCGGGCGAAGATATATTTATTTCGATGGATCCGGCATCGTCTGAATACTATAATGCAGAGGATGGAATGTATCATCTTTCATCCACCGGAGATAAACTTACCTCATCCGAAATGGCAGGATTATGGAAAGACTGGGTGAATAAATACCCCATAATTTCACTTGAAGACGCGATGGCTGAAGATGATTGGGCTGGATGGAAAGAACTTACTTCAATGGTTGGAGACAAAGTGCAATTGGTTGGTGACGATCTTTTTGTAACAAATGTTGACCGGCTGCAGAAAGGGATTGATGAAAATATTGCCAATTCTATCCTCATCAAAGTAAATCAGATCGGTACACTCACAGAAACAATAAATGCTGTGAACCTTGCAAAGAAACACGCTTATACAAGTGTGATTTCGCATCGTTCCGGGGAAACGGAAGATACAACAATTGCCGATCTTGCAGTTGCGCTGAATACCGGGCAGATTAAAACCGGTTCTGCTTCAAGGTCAGATCGAATAGCAAAATATAACCAGTTGCTGCGAATTGAAGAAGAATTGGGCGATATGGCCCTATTCCCTCAAAAACTTGGCTGATTGTTTGAAAATCTGCAAAAGGTCGTTATCGCAAGATAATGACCTTTTTTGGTGACGAAATAGACAATATTATAGTAGTTGTTAAATGTGGGTTTTAATTCTTCAGGACTTTTTTTTGATATAATCCGATGTTTTTCTTTAATTTTAGTCAAAATTTTGGTGCAATGATCAAAAGACTTCTCCCATTTACTCGCAATTTTTTCTTTCTCACCGGTGTTTTTTTTCTGCTTTGGATGACCTTTTTTGATTCCAACGACATCTATTCCCAATACACACTTAAGAAAAAGCTGAATGCTCTCGAGCAGGATAAAATGTATTATCAGGGAAAAATTGTAGAAGTTAAGCAGGACAGGGAGGCACTATTGAGTGATGAAGCATTGCTCGAAAAGTTTGCAAGGGAAAAATATCTGATGAAGAAACCTTCGGAAGATATTTATGTTATTGTAGAGGAGGAATAATTTTTATTTAGCATTTCAGAAAGTGGATCAAAAATCAAAAGCTTTATTAGTGTGTCTTCTGTTATTTATTTCCGGTTGGTCTTATGCACAAAAAGATGTGGATATGGATTCCGGGCCATCTTTTAAAGACAGGATATATGTAGGAGGAGGTTTTGGATTTTCAAGTGGTTCTGTGTCAACTAATTTAAGTCTTTCTCCGGTAGTTGGTTACATGCTAACCAGAAAATTATCGGTAGGAGTTGGACTGACCTACCAATATTATAAAGATAAGATTTTTGATGCCGATGATCACAGGTATGGTGGGAATGTGTATGTAATGCAAATGCTGATTTACAGGGTATTTGTAATCGGACAGTATAGTGTAATTAATCTGAGCAGGCAACCGCAGATCGAAGGATATCCACGGGAAACATTTACCCGTTTTTTAATTGGAGGAGGTTTATCCCAGCCAATAGGAAGGGCAAATCTCAATATAATGGCGATGTATGATGTTACATATGCTACCAGTTCCCCCTATGCGTCACCCTGGGTTATTGGAATGTTTATTTCAATTTAACGCAGTAAACTAGAATTCTATACTCATTTTTTTCGACAGATTTTTCAAATCCACCACTACCTTTTCGTTGAGTGGTACGCCATTGGTTTTTCTTTCATTTTCGAATTCTCTTTCAGGATCACCGGGAATCAGTACCCGCTCCTGGCCTGGAATGGTTTTCGCATTTCTGAACCTGGTTATCCAATTATCCATATGCATTTTAAATTCCTCCGCGGACCGAAAAGCATCAATACGCAATGCACCCATAAAATGTCCGATACCTTCACCAACAGAGTCATCGGATACAGGTAGGAAACTAACGAATGGTGGTACCCATGGACCGTAGTTTGCCCCGGAAAAAATTGCTGAAAAGATATCTACAATTGATCCCAGACAATATCCTTTGTGGCTGCCATGCTCCCGGTCACCACCAAGTGGCAGGAGAGCGCCATTATCTTTCAATGCATGAGGATTTTCCGTTGGGTATCCCTCACTGTCCTGGATCCATCCAAGAGGTGCAATTTCCTCATTACGCTGCAATATTTCCAATTTGCCATTAGCAGCAGTAGTAGTAGCAAAATCAGCGATGAACGGGGGTTGATTACCCGCTGGAATGGCTACTGCGATAGGATTGGTCCCTAATAACCGTTCCTTCGAAAACGTGGGAGCTACAAGTGGGCTTGCGTTGGTCATTGATATTCCTACCATATCTTTTTCAATCGCCATTTCAGCATGTTTCCCGGCAATTCCAAAATGATTAGTATTTCGCACCGCTACCCAGCCTGTACCTGCATTCTCAGCTTTTTTAATGGCAACTTTCATTGCATAAGGTGCTACCACCAGGCCAAGGCCACTATCGCCATCAACTACTGCCGTGCTTGGGGTTTCGTGTACAATTTTAATTTCAGGTGTGGTATTTATCCTTCCTGATTCCCATAATCTTACATATCCGATAAGCCGGGCGATTCCATGCGAATCTACGCCACGAAGATCAGCAGCAATAAGCGTGTTGGATGCAATTTGGGAATCTTCTTCCGAACATCCCATTTTAAGGAATACACTATTTGCGAAAGATAGAAGTTTACTATAACTATATATATTCATTTTCACCACAATTTAAGTGTTGATATAATATGCCTTCTTTCATGGCATAATGAGAAATCCGGACATCGGCAAATGAAGAATTGTCGATAACCCAATGAAGAAGAACAACGGCTACAACGATCATGTCCGCACGTAAATCTGACATTCCTGCTATTTTCATGCGTTCATTGTAATTTTTTGTGATAAATTCCTCATAAATACCCGGGAAAGCATCAAGGGAAAAATTCCCTTCGGAATTTGATCTCGATCCGGCAATTTGATTTCGATGCTCATAAATATCGCTGAGCGTACCAAAAGTTCCCGAACAACCTATAAGTACGCTGGGATTGTATTTGTTCAGGGCATCAACAAGTATCGGTAGCCGGGAATTGAAAAATATATTCAAAGAATGCAATTCATCTGAAGTGATAGGATCATTTTGCTGATATTTATCTTTTAACCGTTGCACACCTATTTCAAAACTTTTTTGCCAAAGGATTGATTTTTGCCCACAGATAATGAATTCTACACTTCCACCTCCAATATCCATTATGAGGTGATTCGACGGTACCAACTTCATAGCCGCCTTTACTCCCCAATAGATATAATTGGCCTCGGTATCACCATTAATTATCTGAACCTGCAATTCAGTTGCGGAGTTTATCGACTGTACAACCTCCTTCGCATTGGAGGCATTTCTCATCGCACTTGTGGCAAAAACCAACAGTTTTGATACTCCAAAACTCATCGCCGTATTTTTAAATGATTTGAGCGTTTGAATGGCACGACTGGAAGCATCTTTAACAATTGCTCCTGATGAAATTCCCCCTTTTCCAATTCGAACTGCTACTTTTTCGCTATGAATAATATCAAAAGGACGACATTGGTCACCTGCTATCAGCAAATGGAAAGTATTTGTTCCCATATCAATAATACCCAAAGGAGGTGTATTCGTCATTCTATTGGATAATTAATCCATCTGCAAATATATAGGATCGGAGGAAAGGATTTTGAATGGATATTATTGAATTAAAATGTTTTTATTTGTCAATTATCACCATGCTGATTTATCTGTACAGGTGGTATATTTGAAAAATGATCGAATACCATATTAACAATGGATAAAAATACGAACAATCGAAAAGTAATAGCTGGATTCAAAAGTAAAGAAGATAATTTAAAGAGGCTTGAACTTAAAAATAAAGATGCACTATTAGGTGGTGGCGAAAAGCGCATTGAATCACAACATAAAAAAGGGAAACTTACAGCAAGAGAACGTATTCAGATTCTCATGGATGAAGGATCGTTTGAAGAAATAGGGAAATTTGTCGTACATCGAAGTCATGAATTCGGTCTTGAAAAGCAGCGGATACTTGGAGATGGCGTCGTTACGGGATTTGGGAAAATCAATGGTCGTATGGTTTACGTATTTTCACAGGATTTCACCGTATTTGGAGGTTCACTTTCTGAAGCTTATGCGGAAAAGATTGTTCGGATAATGGATTTGGCGATGCAAAACGGTGCCCCGGTCATAGGACTGAATGATTCGGGTGGTGCACGAATTCAGGAGGGTGTTGTTTCATTGGGAGGGTATGCAGATATTTTTTACAGAAATACACGTGCTTCAGGAGTAATACCCCAAATTTCAGCGATCATGGGACCTTGTGCCGGAGGAGCGGTTTATTCACCGGCCATTACTGACTTCATTTTAATGGTAAAAAATACGTCATACATGTTTGTTACCGGGCCAAATGTAGTTAAAACGGTAACACAAGAGACAGTAACCGCTGAGGAACTCGGAGGAGCCGATGCCCATGGAATCAAAAGTGGAATTTCGCACATGAGTTGCGAGAATGAAGTTGAATGTATCACTAATATCAAGCGGCTCTTAAGTTATATCCCTCAGAATTGTGAGGAAGATGCACCCCGGATTTCCTACGAAATCAAGGAAGAGATCAGGGAATTACTTGATGATATCGTTCCTGCAAATCCGAATATCCCGTATGACATGAAGGAGGTGATTGTGGGTGTTGTTGATGATGATAGTTTCATGGAACTGCAGAAAGATTTTGCCGAAAATATCATCATTGGATTTGCCCGTTTAGCTGGCCGTTCGATTGGCATCGTAGCTAACCAACCCGCTTCCTTTGCTGGTGTTCTGGATATCAACTCAAGTAAAAAGGGGGCCCGGTTTGTCAGGTTCTGTGATAGCTTTAATATACCACTACATGTATTCGAAGATGTACCTGGCTTTCTTCCTGGTACAGAGCAGGAGTGGAACGGAATAATTAGCAATGGGGCAAAATTGCTATATGCTTTTAGCGAGGCTACGGTTCCCCGAATTACAGTAATCACAAGAAAAGCATATGGAGGAGCTTATGATGTAATGAACTCAAAACACATTGGAGCGGATATGAATTACGCATGGCCTTCTGCCGAAATTGCCGTAATGGGTGCCAAAGGGGCAGCAGAGATTATTCACAGTAAGGAATTGCGGGCAGCTGAAGATCCCGAGGCCATATTGCAGGAAAAAGTGGATGAATACACCCATAAGTTCGCCAATCCATACAGGGCGGCAGCCAGGGGATATATTGACGAAGTGATTTTTCCAAGAAATACTCGAAAAAAGTTAATCTCCGCATTTGAAATGACAGAAAATAAAGTGGACGTCTTACCACGGAAAAAACACGGGAACATTCCGTTATAAATTTTATGAATAAAGTAGCAATAGTTACTGCCGGGAGTAAGGGCATTGGCGAGGCGTGTGCAAGAAGGTTGGCAAAGGATGGTTTTGATGTGGTGATTATGGCGCGTTCAAAAAATGTCCGCCAGGTTGCATTGGAGATAAAAGGAAAAGCATTTATTGGCTCAGTAACCTCTACCGGAGATCTGAGCGATCTTGTTGACTTTACAATGGAATCCTTTGGAAGGATTGATGTAGTGGTCAACAACACCGGCCATGCGGCACGGGGAGAGCTTCTCGAATTGTCAGATGAAGACTGGATGGATGGGGTCGGGATGTACTTTTTAAATGTGGTTCGAATGGCCAGGCTGGTAACACCTGTAATGGAATTGCAGGAATCTGGTTGTTTTGTCAATATTTCGTCATTTGCAGCCCTGGAGCCATCCCTTGATTTTCCGGTTTCGTCATCGATCCGGGCTGCGCTTGCTAATTATGCGAAACTATATGCAACAAGATATAGTGGAAGAGGCATACGGATGAACAATGTACTTTCAGGATTTGTTGACAGTTATCCTGTAGATCAGTCGATACGTAGCCAGATACCTATGGGCCGGGAAGCCGCTACGCATGAAATTGCCGCTGTCGTTTCTTTTCTTGCTTCCGGTGATTCATCGTACATTACAGGAGAAAATATTAAAGTTGATGGAGGTCTTTCCAAAGGGTTTTAAGCTGGATAAATTAAAAAATTGAATTAAAAATGGATAAACTAAGTAAACAATTTCTTGAAAAATATCTTAACAATGCCTCACCTACCGGATTTGAATCTGCAGGCCAAAGAATATGGCTGGATTTTATCAAACCTTATACCGATGACTACTTTACTGATACCTACGGAACAGCGGTAGCAGTTATAAATCCGGAGGCTGATTATAAAGTGGTGATTGAAGCCCATGCAGACGAAATCTCCTGGTTTGTTAACTATATTTCATCGGAGGGATATATTTATGTTATAAGAAATGGAGGATCGGACCATCAGATTGCTCCGGGTAAAAGGGTTAATATTCATACTGAAGGTGGAGTCGTAAAGGGGATCTTTGGTTGGCCTGCCATTCATGTACGACATGGCGAAAAAGAGACACAACCCAGTTTGAAAAACCTGTTTGTTGATATTGGTGCTGAGAGTAAAAAGGAGGTAGAAAAGATGGGCGTACACGTAGGTTCGGTAATCACTTTTGATGACAAGTTGATGACTCTTAACAATAAATACTATGTAGGAAGGGCACTGGACAACCGGATCGGTGGATTCATGATCGCGGAAGTTGCTAAAAAAATGGCGAAAAATAAAGTGAAGCTTGAGTTCGGTCTTTATATCGTAAATGCTGTACAAGAAGAAATTGGATTACGCGGTGCTCAAATGATTGCAGAACGAATTCAACCGGATGTGGCGATTGTTACAGATGTTTGTCATGATACCATGTCACCTTTGTACGATAAGAAAAAGAGTGGCGAACAAAAGGCCGGTGATGGTCCCGTTGTATTTTATGGCCCGGCGGTACATAACAACGTTCGAAAAATGATTATGAAAGTGGGGGAGAAAAAGAAAATAAAATTTCAAAGGGGAGCAGTGTCCCGGACCACCGGAACGGACACGGATGCCTTTGCATATTCCAATGAGGGGGTAGCTTCTGCATTGATCTCATTACCGCTGAAATATATGCATACTACAGTTGAAACGGTACATAAAAAGGATGTTGAAAATGTAATCAACCTGATTTATGAATTTTTGATATACCTGAAATCAGGACATGATTTCAAGTACATCAAATAGGACGGCCAAAACATAATTTTGGAACCTGACAGGATTTAACCCGGATTATTCCAAAAAGATGAAATCCAGAAATTTTTTTAACCCAAAATTGTCATTAGAAAAAATCATTTTGTGCTTCTTATTGACGAAAAGACTGAAAACCAGTTTTTTGTCAGGGTTAAACCCAGACATTGAAAATAACTATTTCTTACTATCTATAGTAATCTAACTTGCTTATTTTCAATCGTCTGCACTTAGGCAAAAAAGTTCTAATGAACTTTTTGGGTTTAAGCTGGTACAGTTTGTTTTCCGAGCTGGCCAGAATCTTCCATCAGGCTCAAACCAACATTAATTAGTTCATCCCGGAGTTGATTCAGGTCATTCATAACGGTACTTTTCAGGCCGTTGAGTTTCACATTGAAACCAGAAAGTAGCTCATTATAATACTCTATTCCATTATTTAAGTTCTCCTGAAAAGTTAAAAAGTACTTACGTTGTCGTTCCTCAATCGGCATCGTGGCTTCTGAAATCAGATTTCTCAGGTAGTCGATATACATTTTCAATTCTTTGATAAACATATGTGGGCGATCACTGTTAATGATATTTATTCTTCCATAAATATGATCAACCATTTCCTTTAATGAAACATTTTTAGTGAAGTAGGCTGTATTTGGTCCCGGGCAGATAGAGACACCAAGTCCATTGCTTTTAGTATTGATATCGTTTACAATCATCGCTGAAGTTCCCAATCCTAAACAAAGACAAGACTTTATAACTATTTTATCAAACTCAGTCTTGTATTCATCCGGGTTCAACAGTTTTCCATCCAATTCTTCGATTTTTATGTGCTGATACTGCCGAGATGCAGTACAGATCGACTTATCTGTATATTCTTTGTTAGAAACCAGGAATTTTTTTGGGCACTTACTTCCAGGCCTGCCTTTGTTTATCAGTTCCTGTTTTTCCTCGTCTTTGGAATTGCCTCTAAGGGTATTAAAAGGAACACCCAGGGGTGAAATGCCACTGAGGTAAAAATCATCTTCACCTGCTTCACACAATTGATTTCTTGTATATGTATCAACATTGGTTACTTCCGGAACCAGTAGAAACGGAGAGGCCCATCCTGCCGCATCAAGTTCATAATGCTCAAGAAGAAATTCGTGCTCTTTTGCAGTTCCGATTCCTCCCTGCGCGGTGATCTTTATCTGAGGAGGAGTTGTTGGGCAAGGACGATTTTTGTTATCCAGTGCATGTGCCAGAATTTCGTATACTGTTTGGCTAAGCGATTCCCGATTGATTTTAAACTCTTCAAGGATTGGTCCCATAAGGTATCCATCGGTAGCAAAAGCATGACCACCGCAGTTCAATCCCGATTCAATCCTGTATTCAGAAATCCAAAGTCCTTTCTTCGCGAGGAATTTACCCTGTATTAATGCTGAACGATAATCACTAACCTTCAGTACAATCTGCTTTTTGATATATCCGTCTTTGTCAGGATAAAAATCCTCAAATTTCTCAAAATAGCTATACAACCTTGGATTCATACCGGCAGATAGAATAATCGAAGACTCCAGGTCGCTATTGGCATAACCTCTCAGCGAAGCATGCGCATCATTGTATTCGATTGGAAGCTTTTCATCCTTTTTGTAGTTCTCCTTATCCAGTTTGGTCATGATGTTAACATCAATGCTGCCTAAAGTAAGGTTTTTATGAATCCAATCCTGAATGTTTTTTAAACTACTGTTTTCAACCAGTTGTTCAAATTTCTGTTTCAACTCAGCTGTATCCGGAAGAAGGTTGAAATATTTCTCCAATTCACTTCCACTTTCCATAACAGAGTTTTTCAGGCTTTCAAATTTCTTTTTTACTATGTTATCAATGAGGTTGAGATATTCAGTGATTCTTTTTGCCCTGAAATCATCAATTTTGTCGGTAATTTCCTTGAAAGGCAGCTCGTACTTTCTGCTGTAAAATTCCCGCATCTTTTCAATGAGGATATCATCAACAAGTGATATCACAGAAGAGATACCCAGATGTGCAACTTTTACCGGGGTATCAATCGTGAACCCGGTTCCCATTACAGGTATATGAAAAGTATGGTTTTTAGCTTTATTTACTTCTTTTTTCATTTAGTGATGTTTCGTAAAAATACTGGAATTGTAAAACAAACGACTCGCCGGAGCCAACAATCCTTCATTGTGCTCAGTGCGGGGTACTTTCCAAATAGCAAAGTTAGGAAGTATTAGGTTTATAGTCAAATGACGAATGTCATATTATTTGCATCTGGCTGTATATCAGCGTAATAGGAGATTAAATATTTATTATTTCCACACCAGATAGGGCCACATCAGTCCAAAATGAGGGGTATGACTTTTCTACCACCTCCGGATGGGTTATCTCAACATCCATTAACATACAAAGAGGAGCAAATGCCATTGCCATCCTGTGATCGTCGTAAGTATTAATAACAACCTGGTTGGGTAGTCTATCACCAGGAACAATTATATATTCATCACTTCCTGTTTGTTTGAATGTGCAATTTAATTTAGTAAGCTCATTTCTAAGTGCTTCAATCCGGTTGGTTTCTTTAATCTTTAAACTACGGATCCCTTTGAATTTGGCTTTTATTTTTTTTGCAGCACATACTACTGCAATAGTTTGTGCCAGATCGGGGCAATCGGTAAAATCAATGCTGGTCTCAGATTTAGCTTCAGATTTAGATAGATGGACACCTGCCTCATTAAAATTTGTTTTTACACCCAATGGAGTCATTATCTCAGAAATAACTTTATCTCCCTGTAAAGAATGATTATTTAATCCCGGAAGAGAAAGTTCAACATTATTTGCCAGTGAAACAAAGGCGTACCAATAGGAAGCTCCGCTCCAATCGGGTTCCACTTCAAATTCATTAAATTTAATTGATTGAGGAGGTATCGATATAGTTTTACCCTTCAGGTGGTGGATTACTCCAAAATTAGAAAGAATTTGAAGGGTCATATCAATGTAGGGCTTGCTTCCGATGTCGCCTTCAAGCTCTATTTTTAATCCCTTTGGAAGTACCGGAGCGATCATTAATAATGCAGAAATGTATTGGCTGCTCACATTTCCAGGTACTGATATCTTGTCAATTTTTTGATCATTCAAACCAAATATTTCTATCGGAGGGAAACCTTTCTTCTCAAGGTAGGTGATTTTTGCACCTAATTTTATTAAAGCATCAACCAGTATTTTTATCGGACGTTCATGCATTCTTGCAGTACCATGGAGGATTTTGTGTTGATTAGTTGCAGAATAAAAGGCGGTTAAAAAACGCATTGTTGTACCGGCATCCTGAACATTCTGATCCAAACTTTTGTTATTCAATAAAGAAGCTAATGTCTGAGTGTCCCTGGCAGATGAAAGATTGTTGATAATGCACTTATTTCGACTCAACGCGGAAATAATTAAAGCCCTGTTGCTTTCACTCTTTGAACCGGGTATAATGATGATTTCAGGATGAAAATTAAGGCATTTTTTTAGTTGTATCGCGTCATGCATTAATACGCTTGCTGAAAAGTATAAAAAAATATTTAATTAGTAACATTAACGAATTTTTTACCGTATAAGTATTTAAATCCTTTCGGCACAAAATTTGATAAACAAATATAAAATGCAATAATATGAACAAAACATTTACAATTTTACTTGGATTAGCAGCAGGAACTGCCTTGGCATTTGCTGCTTATACCAAAAAAGGAAGAAAAATCAGGAGGAATATGTCCCAAAAAATGGATGAAATTAAAGACACCATGGCTACCAGCATTGAGCAGAAAGCTAAATTCATCCATGATTCTGCGGTATCCTATAGTTAAATGGAACAATAATATTCGAGTGATTCTAGTGCCTCTTCCTCCTTTACTATTATATCATAACTAGCGATCCCTGGTTCATTCAGCAGGGTCATTAGAATTGTATTACCTTTATTTTTTTTATCCTGACGCAGCAAATCAATCATTTTTGATTGATTTATTTCCCCTAACCCTTTCTTTCCAAAGATATTTATCAACTTATCTTTAATGTGCTCCAGATCCGGACCGGATAGGGTATTAAGTTTTGTTGAAAGCCATGATTCACATATCATTCCTATAGCTATTGCTTCTCCGTGCAAAAGAGGGGTTGATGACGAAAGAAAGTAACTTTCCACCGCATGACCAATGGTATGGCCAAAATTAAGAATTTTTCTTAAACCTGACTCCTGTGGGTCTTTGGTCACAATATCTCCTTTAATTTCCAGGGACCGGTGTATTACTTCTTTCCATTCGTTGGTATGGTACTGTCCCGGACTTTTCAGGTCTTCAAAATGATGTGCATCGAAAATGAGTGCATGTTTCAGGATTTCAGCAAATCCCGAAACAATTTGTCTTTCCGGGAGCGAGGATAAGAATTCAGGAGAGATGATTACTCTTTTTGGTGATTTGAAAAAACCAATTTGATTCTTAAATCCATCAAAATCTATACCCAACTTACCTCCGATGGAAGCATCTACCAGTGAAAGAAGGGTAGTAGGAATATTGACAAAGTCAATGCCACGTTTGAAACTTGCGGCGCAAAATCCTCCCATATCACAAACAACACCGCCTCCCAGATTGATGAGCATCGAGTTACGGTCAAATCCTCCTTTTGTTAAAGAATGCCAGATATTCTGACTGGTTTGAATGTTTTTGGCAGATTCCCCACTTTTTATTTTAATAATCTGATGTCGTGGCAGGTGTGTTTGAATAATCGGGTAGCAATACTTCAGCGTATTTTCATCAACCAAAACACCGACCGATGAATATGAACCCTTATCAATGGATTCTTTGAGCACATCGCCCGGAGCATCTGACAGTACAACGTAATCGGGAATCATATTTCAGTGCTTGAATCTTTCAATCTTGAAAACAGGTTATTAGTTGGCTCCAGGCACCTGCCAGGATTACCCGCACCTCTATCTTTTAAACCTTTTTTAATAAGGTATAATTGCTCTTCAAACCCATCTCCATACGGCCCCGTGATCACTATTGGAGTATCAGAATAGGATTGAAATTGTACGTCTGACAGGGCAGAATAATTCATTTTAAATAAGCCAAAAACAAAGTTTAAATTTATAAATATAACAACCTAAAACAATGACCACTTTCATATATTTGCCGATAAATAAGGGATATGGAAAAGGTTTCAATCGATACGTTTAACAATACCGAAGTTGCATTCAAATACAAGAATGACTGGAGATTAAAAAAAGCATTTTGGATGTTTTCAATTGTGAAAAACCCAACCGTGTCAAAGATCATGATTACCCTGGCAAAATTGTTCCCTATCAAACCAGCCATCAAAGCTACGGTGTTTGATCATTTTTGTGGTGGAGAAACAATTTCGGAAAGTAAAGATTCCATAAAGACGCTCGCAAAATATAATGTGCTAACCATTCTTGATTATTCGGTGGAGGGAGGTAATGATGAGAATAATTTTGATGATGTAACGGAAGAAGTTATTCGTACAATTGAAAACGCTGCGAATTATGAGGAAATCCCATTTGCTGTTTTTAAAGTTTCCGGGATTGCACCTGTAGATATCTTTGAAAAGATTCAATTGGAACAACCGTTGTCAGAAGAAGAGCAGGGGGTTTACGAACGTGGTGTTGCCCGGATGAGCAAGTTATGTGAAGCAGCTTTTAACCATCATGTTCCTATTTTTATTGATTCCGAGGATTCCTGGTACCAGGATGTGATCGATAAAATATCGTATGACAACATGGCGAAATATAATATCAAGGAAGCCATTGTTTATAACACTTTTCAGATGTACCGGAAAGATGGACTTGATAATCTGAAAGCAGCTATTGATGAAGCCCGGGAGAAAGGGTATTTCTTTGGAGCAAAACTAGTTAGGGGTGCTTATATGGAAAAAGAAAGGGAGCGGGCGGAAGAAAATGGGTATCCCGATCCCATATGTGTGGATAAAGATGCTACCGATAAATCTTATAATGATGGATTGAAATTATGTGTAGATAACTGTGATATTGTAGCCGTTGCCAATTGTTCACACAATGAATACAGCAACTACTACCTGACCGAGTTAATGGACCAGAATGGTATTGAAAGAAATGATAACCGGTTCTTTTTTTCCCAGTTGTACGGAATGAGTGACAATATCTCCTTCAACCTGGGTAAACATGGTTTCAATGTTGGAAAATACGTGCCTTACGGGCCTGTAAAACGTGTGATGCCTTACCTTATCCGTCGGGCGGAAGAAAACACATCGGTGTCAGGGCAGAGTACCAGAGAATTGTTGTTAATCAAAACGGAAATAGCACGACGGAAAAAAGGCTAAAGTGAATTTAAACAAGACATTTTTCTTATTTGGCAACAAATACAAAATCACTGCCTTTTTCGTCGGAACCGAATTCACCAAACCGGGGCGTGGTTTTTAACCTTTCCATAAATAGTTTTATTTCATCGAGGATCAGGATGCGATCTTCACCACCATTTGATTTCAAAGCTTCAATCATATTTCTTGCAAACGGGGAATGTTGCCCACGGATGCCATCAGAAACATACTCTTTACTACCCGATGAGAGATATTTTCGCGTTTTTTTCGAAAGTTTTTTTACGAGATAAGCCCGATCATTGGTTTCTTCATAGGATCCTCTGGCAGAAGCAAGGACAGGATCAAAGGTGCCGCCAAAACAAACATCCATTGCAAGGAAAATATGCTCACACGGGATATTATTGATATTGCTTCGTATCCTGTTGTGTGAAATGTAAGAGTTTTTACTTTCATCGTTCATAACAGAATTGCGTGCCACAAGAAAACCCTCACCGAACACATCATCATACTGCCCGTGACCGGCAAAAAAGATCATCAACTGGTCCTGCGGTTTATAATTGATTTGTGCATACTCGCGGAGTTTGGTCATTACGGCATCCTGTTCGGGGTCCGTGACAACTTCTACAATAAAACCGTACCTGTCTTCCAGTTCTTTGGCGATTGATTGCGCATCATATATGGGGTTCACCAGGTCATTCCAGTTATCATATTTATCGGTGGCAAAAAGCAGGGCATAATCCTTGCGGTCCACCATTACGGCATCTGCAATGGCATCCAGACCCACACGGATCGAACGATAATCTTTTACAATACCACCTTCGATGGTTTCTGCTATAATTTCGATCCAGTTTTCACCATCAATTACAAGCAGGTTTTGCTTGATTTCAACCGAAAAATCTCCTTCATCCATGTCTGCAGCACGGGTTCCAATCGGCTTGCCATCCTTACTTTTTTTTATGGCTACGGTAACGCTTTTTAAGGCTACTCTTGAGGTAATCTTAGCTTCAATATCCACCCTGTATTCCTGGGTATTGGTATAAGCAAGCCTGGGCGCTATCCACTCTATAGACGGCAAGCTTGTATGTTTTGCCGGTTCATTGAAATTAAGTACAATTTCGTTGGTCTTATCGGTAACAATCTGCCCGGAAACCCAATAGGGAGTTGTAATAGTCAGGATAAACAGGAGCTTTCTCATTTTATCTAACATTAGTTCTTGATAATCAATCTTTTTTGAATAGGAGGGAGTGCTTTGTCATTGAATGATAATCTATAAATGTAAACCCCCGAGCTTATTTTCCCTTCTTTGTCTATAATGTTCCATTTAAATTCGTAGAATCCCGAAGTATAGTTACCGTAAGCCAATGTTTTGATTTTTTGACCCTGCAGGTTGTATATTTCCAGTTCAATACCATATGTGTCCTTCAAATCTGTTAGTGTAATTGGAATGGTAGTTTGGGTGTTTGTTGGATTAGGATAGGCATCACCCAGCATAATATCGGAAGGTAAAATGTTTTTAGCCGGATCTCTTGAATAATGGATGGTGATCGTACGTTTTTCATCCAGTGTAAATTTATACTCGCCTGTTTGTTTCATATCAATGATACGTCCTTCCGAGTGATCTACAAGCCATACCTGGGATGTACTTTCCTGTAAAGGTGCATTGTCCCATACGAGCTTCGTATTTCCTTTCATGATGTTTGATTCAACCGTGAAGTTCCACTGTTGTTCTTCCTGTGTTTCGCGGATGTCTGTCGAGAACCAGGGATAGAAATAGCCGTCATGTATGGAATACATCTCCAGGTATTGAATGAATCGGGGAAGAGCCATTCTGTCGTATACATCCTTATGTTCCAGCGCATCCGGATGCATTCCAACTGCCCCAAGTTCATAGGAAATGGTATTTGAATGTAGAGAAATTGGCAGAATCCAATCAGGATCATCTATATTGAGATTGGTAATTGAATTGTCACCTCTGCGGCCTCCCAAAGAATTTGTACGAGGAGAAATATTTACTGATGTCGCTTCTTCAGCCCATACAAATCCTCCTGAAAAGGGTTGGATAACATCCCCGACATCAAAAGAAGAATTCTCCTGGTTATATACAATAAGTCCGCTTACCAGCCCATTTGCACCATTTTCGCTTCTTACGCTGTTCCAGCTGATGGGTACATTGTAAGGATTTCCAATCTGGTTCCAACCTTGAAACAGGCTCATTGAGAATGGGATTGTTGTATTAACTTTACCCGGGCCAATGTGAACAGAAATCTCACTTAGTGCGTTGAACCAATATCCTTTTCCGAGTTCGATACGGTTGATCCCGCTACCGGCATCAACAAAACTACCTTCTCCGTTTCCGGTGTTGAGATAACTCATCAGGCGCCACTGTGTTTGGTATTCAAACGGGCCCATTTCATTAAAAATTGTTTCTATCAGGTTATCTTCAAGTTCATAGGGGATGGAAAATATTTGCCAGTTGTTAACAGTTCCCCCAAAACTTGTCATAGGGATGGAATCACTCAGCGCATTATCGAACGACCAGTAAATATAGAGGTGGTCACTCTTGACATCGCTGTTGCCATCGAATACTTCGATTTCGAATTCGAACCCCATCTGGTCAAGTAATCCACGATTTACATTGAAAGAGAATAGTCCTTCTTCATTTAAAGGAAGAATCAATTCTGCATCCCAGTTGAGGCCTGTTATACCTTTGTATCGAAGTGTAACAGTATATTCGCCCTGGCCCCCGGAGATTCCCAGGGAAATAGGCGAACTGGACATTGATTCTGTAAACTTGCGATCGAAAGTAAGCGAATTAATTACCAGGGCCTGTACAATAACGGCCGTCTGGACAGAAATAGTTCCTGAATTTGGAGACTCCCCCGATGAATTTCCCGCCCTTATCCTGTACCAATATTCAGTATTTTGATCCAGGCCGGTTATCTCAAAAGAAAGGGCGTTGGTAACACTTTCAGTGATGAATATTTGGGTAAACCGTGGATCAGTGGCAACCTCCAACAAGTAATTTGCAGCCCCGAATACTTTGTCCCAGTTAGCATTGAATGAACTGGTTGAAACAGAAGATGCATCACGAATGTTTGGCGTGGCAGGGAGCGTCAAAAATATTACTTCTTTAGAATACGGTGACTTTCCGGTAGCATTTTTTGATTGCAACCGGCCCTGGTAATTTGTTCCGGGTTCGAGGCTATTCAGCTTATCACTATTGATAGAAAGGAATTTTGGTGTATAACCCGAAATCCGTGTTGCAAATTGATCCTTACTTACCTCCAGTAGATATTCTTCTGCACCATTTATATGTTCCCAGCTAAAATAGACGCCTGTTTGAGAAAGGCTATCGATGGCATTGAAATCAGGTGTTGCCGGAATAGTTAAAAGTTTCAATGAATTACTATAATCAGATGCCCCGGAGGTATTATTAGCCCTGATCCTGAAATGGTATTCGGTAGCGGGAGACAGGGATGCAATCAATCCGGTAATTGCCTTGGAATTATAATCAACATACGTGGTATCCTCTGAAGTGACCATTTCTAGCTGGTATCCATCCGCACCCTTTACATTTTGCCAGTTTAGTGAAATAGATGTGTGGTCAGTCCCGGTAGACTCCAATAAAGGAGCAGCGGGAACAGTCTGGAAGGAAAGAATCTCTGAATCGGAGGATATCCCTGTTACGTTGACGGCCCGTAATCGTGCCCAATAAGTGGTACCCGGTAATAGCCCGATTATACTCTCGGATTTACTGGATACTCCTCGTGACTCGTATCCAGCGACATAATCATTGAAATTGATATCCCTTGCTACATCCAGTTGATAAGAAGTGGCACCCTGAATAAGGTCCCACTGAATTGCAGAACTGGCAGAACCAATTTCTATCATGGACAGTGACTCCGGGTTTGGAGGAATTGTGGTAAACTCCACACTATTCGAAAATGTTTCAGACATACCGGCTTCGTTCCCTCCCCGCACGCGTACCTGGTAAGTTGTGCCTGCAGCCAGATCAACGGAGAGAGATGTATTATCAGAAGTAAATTTATCTACATCCAGGAATTCATTGGTTGATACCTCTACATCATAATAGGTTGCATTCGTAGCAGGCGTCCAATTAATCGTACCGGAAGATTGCGTAATCGTAACGGGTGGATTGAGTATTATATCTCCTGGTAACGAGGTAACTGTAACAATCCAATCCTGCCGATCACCATTTTCAGCAGTGATAGTATAAATCACTGGGTTAGTGAAATCAAGGATAGATTGGTTACTAATCTGATTATCTGTACCTATGGTAGCTACCGCCAATTTCGATAGTGTAAATGTTGGCGTAAGTTTATTTAACACTGTATTTGCTCCAACAGTTATATCTACAGTATGATTTGGAACATCTGGTATACCAACCTCAACCTGTTCACTCAGGCTAAAGGATTTAATATCATTGCTGGAAAATACGTGCTCATAAAGAACAATCTTATTGTCAATGTGCCATGTACTAATTATATCCAGATCTCCATCAGAATCAATATCTGCAGCAACCATGTCCCTGGGATCTTCAAAGCGTCCACGTGAAATGTCTATCCTTTCAAAGGAACCTAGGCCATCATTCATTTCACGGATAGTCCCAGTAGTGTAAGTTGGAATTAATAGATCAATATTTCCATTTCCATTCAGGTCAGCAGGAAATATATCACCCCCACGACGCCCATTTGGAATTGAGTTTACCGAAAAAGTCTCTGTTCCATTATTCGCATACCAATAAGATCCTCCTTCATTGGAGGCAGATAGAATGTCCATTTTACCATCTTTGTTTATATCAGCCACGCTTACTCCTTCAACAAATCTAACATCGCTGGTTTTTAGGATTATAGGTGGTCCAAATGATCCAGATCCGTCATTTTTAAACAACCAGACACCAAGGATCCTGTCTCCAGCGATTAAATCCAAATCCGAATCACCATCAATGTCAGAAAAATTAAGATTTCTTGTGCGTAAGCCCGCTTGCTGATAAATTATTTTCTTTGGTGAAAAATTGCCAGAGCCATCATTTTCAAATGAGACTATATTTTGGTTAGTGTTAGAACCAATTACAATGTCTAAATCTCCGTCGTTATCAATGTCTGCAAGTTGCGCGGCTTCAGAATAATTAATTTCGATGGAATTTTTAATAAAATTTCCAGTACCGTCATTTTCGTACCATATTATTTCACCACTTCTTTCAGCAGAAAGAATATCAATATCACCGTCCCGATCAATATCGCCAGTAGATACGGCCTCGGATCCTTTGGCAGATAATTCAATCTGAAGAGGAAAATTCCCGAAAGTGTCGTTAAATAATACTAATGTTTTATCGTTTAGGTCAAGAGCGGAACACACAATGTCAGTATATCCATCATTATTAAAATCAGCGGCATGAACTCGATGAGCAAGTCGTAAAAAATCTACAATGACAGTTTCTGTATAAGTAAAAGGCAGATCTGTTCCATTATATAATATTGTAAAATCATATTCCTGCGAACTTCCACCTGAGTTTAAAACAATAACCCCAGTATTACCAGTTTCCTGAAAATCAACTTCAGGAACTAATACTTCTATTGAATTAAGTTTTACAGAAACAATTACAGCTTCCTCAGTTCCGAAAAAAACTTTGTTAAAATTCTCGAATGGAGCTATTCCGGACCCATAGATAGTCACCTTTTCACCTGGTATTGCCGAAAATGGTTCAATCTTTGTTATTTGAACTGCACCTTTTTTTACTTCAGATTTGATAAAATTTGATGTATTCCCATCAAGTTCGAAACCAGACAAATCCCCATTTGATTCTGACTTATTACCATTCAAAATTTTATCAATCCCTGTATTATCTCCGCCAGGTACGCCTTGGTCGTAGGAAAAGTAATAAACTAGATCGACTTCACTACCGGTGATGGGGATGCCAAGAAACTCCTTGATTTGCTCCGGAGTTTTTACTCCATTCCAAAGTCTGGTCTCATCCAAAGCCCCATGGAAAGTAAATGCAGTAAATGCTGCAGACCCTATACGATTGAATGGTAGAAAGGGTATGAATAAGTTAACTGCATTATTTGTGAAATTATCATCCCTGGCAATTTCATTTCCATCCAAATATATTATACCTGTATCATTAACTATATCCAGGGTTACAGCAATGTGATGCCATGATCCAACGGGTAAAGTTTGTTGACAATCCGAACTCAAACAGATCTCTTGTCTACCTGAACTGCGAAATATACCAAAACGATCTGCTGTAAAATAGACATACTCGTTGTTCCCATATCCAAATTCAAATATTCTCTGTCTGGTATCACCCCCATCCCATTTCACCCAAGTTTCAAATGTGAAATTTTCTAAATTACTTACGATTTCAGGTGGGAAAGAAACATAATCTAAGTCTTCAAAATGAAGTGCATTGCCAAAACCTGAACCGGTATTTGATGTCAACTCGAATGTATTTGCAATTGCTGCAACGTCAGATGATGAAAGTGCTTTCTGATAAATCATAATGTCATCAATTTTCCCATCAAAAAAATAGTCTTCATCACTATTATCGTTTCCGATCCTGAGATTATATAATGATGTACCTATTAAATCTTTGGATGTAGTCCATTGATCATAAAGAATGCCATTTAAATACAGTTTCACTTCATTTGTACCTGTTTGTGCACTTAATGCGATATGATTCCAACCGGATGGTACTGGAATAGTACCATTATGAACCTCTCCTTCTAACCAAACTCTAATTACCTTATTTGTTCCATTATTGTAAAGTGCAAGCCAGTAATCACCATCATCGTAATATCCTCGTCCTGCAATTGTTTGGAATATTCCATTTCCAGTACTATTTACCCATGCGGTAATACTGAACCCATCCTGGAGATCAAGGGACGGATCACTTCCCATGTCGATATAGGTAGATGAACCATCAAATTGATATGCGGAACTTGCATTTCCAAAACGATCGGCAGTTAAAGTGGCTCCATTTACAGCTCCGTGGTTTTCAAATCCACTTTCATCATTCGCATTCCCGTTAAAAGGATAATAAGCGACCTGTGTAAATCCTTCAGAAAGAATAAAACAGAAAGATAACAAAAAAAATACTACTCTCTTCATTGCCTGGTGGGTAAAGGTGGTTCCTGAATTTCCGGGGTGGTTTCAGTGCCGGAATTTCCAATAATATATCCCACAACACCTCCTACGATTGCTGCGAGGCCAATTTTTACAGCAAGCGGGACTTTTCTTTTGATAGTAAACGTGTTGGTAAAGACTACCTCGTCTTTGTTTCTGGTATCACTAATGCGATATCGGTAATTGTGTCCCGGTTTTACATCCGTTGGAATTATTAGCGAAGTATTACCTATATTGGGACGCTCTTCAAATACCTTTATAAGATTGTTGCCCCGGTATAATTCGAAATTAAGAACATTATCTCCTCGTCCTCCCGACCAGATAAAATCATTGGGTTTACCTCGTTTGAAAACCATTCCTTCTTCAAGGCCATCAAGGGTAATGAACGGAATGTAAATGTTCCCTTTAATTTCCAAAGACAGGGCACCGTTAAAGTCACGGCCAAGTTCTTTTTTTGCATTCCAATAAGCCACCTTATTTCCACCGACCTTTATATCTATTCCAACATCGCCTTCTACAGCATTGAGTGGTTGAATAAAATTATCACGGGAAGTGTACAGCGAAATAGTAAAACTCCGGTCAGGATTGTCATCCAGTAATTCATAGTGAACTTCAACCAGGCTGTCTGCCAGTTTTACCTCCCTGATTTTCACTTCCTGGGCATAAATTGTATTACCCAACAAAATGGAAAGCAAGGAAATACCAGAAAGTATTCTCATAGTTGTTTAATGAATGGTGGTTGGTTAATTCTAAAAATATTGTAAAAAATGTTTGCTCTAATTCGCTCGATACCAATAGATTAAGGTAATAAATGCACCTAAATCCAAGCATTTGTTCAAACACATAATTTTCCAATTTAGATAAATTTTATGAATGTTCAAAAAAATGTACATGAAAAGTTAACAGTTGAGCATTCCATTTTTATGGTTATGATTAACCTGATTTATTAATTCCGGCAATTTAACAACCTGTGAATTGTCATATCCACAACCAGGAAAGAACAACCGGCCAATATTGCAATACGTTCTTACATAACTACCTTTGCACTCCGAATTTTTATATTAGATTGATGCATCTCAGCGAACAGGAAATTGTAAGAAGAAAGGCGAAAGAAGAACTGGAAAAACTGGGTATTGAAACCTACCCGGCCGCATTGTTTGAAATAAGCCACAAAGCTGAAGAAATTAAGGCTGGTTTCAGTGAAACTTCAGCGAATCAATTCAAAGAGGTCTCACTTGCAGGCCGGATAATGAGTCGACGGATCATGGGTTCTGCTTCCTTTGCTGAAATACAGGACGAATCCGGCCGTATCCAGATATATCTCCGGAGGGATGACATTTGCCCGGGTGAAGATAAAACATTGTACAACACCGTATTCAAACGCTTGCTTGATATCGGCGATATTATTGGGGTAAGTGGTTATGTGTTTACTACACAAACGGGGGAAATATCTGTTCATGTTCAGGAACTAAAATTGCTAGCGAAATCATTACGGCCGCTTCCGATAGTAAAAGAAAGCACCGATGAAAAAGGTAATAAAGTAATCCATGATGCTTTTAGTGATTCGGAAATGAAATACCGCCAACGGTACGTTGACCTGATTGTAAATCCTAAAGTACGGGAAACGTTTAAGCAGCGAACCAAACTGGTAAATTCCATGCGTCAGTTTTTGGATGCAAAAGGCTATATTGAAGTAGAGACACCCGTTTTACAGCCTTTGTATGGCGGGGCAGCTGCACGGCCTTTCAAAACTCATCACAATACCCTGGATATGACGCTTTATTTGCGTATCGCCAATGAATTATACCTCAAAAAGTTGATTGTAGGTGGCTATGATGGGGTATATGAATTTTCAAAAGATTTTCGCAATGAAGGGATGTCGAGGTTTCACAATCCTGAATTTACGATGGTGGAGTTATATGTGGCCTATAAGGATTACAACTGGATGATGGACCTGGTGGAGGAGATGATTGAAAAAGTAGCCCTCGATCTTCATGGTACAACCAAAGTTCAGGTTGGGGAGCACCTGATCGATTTCAAACGTCCCTGGAAGCGGTTTACAATGTTTGAAGCCATCGAGCACTTTACAGGTGTTGATATAAGTGCGATGGATGAAAAAGCTTTAATCGAAACGGCCAGGAATCTACAGGTACCCATCGATGAAACCATGGGGAAAGGCAAACTAATCGATGAGATTTTTGGTGAAAAGTGTGAGCCGAACCTTATTCAACCGACCTATATAACTGATTACCCGGTTGAAATGTCGCCATTATCGAAAAAGCATCGTTCAATAGAAGGACTCGCCGAGCGATTTGAAGCCATTGTAAATGGCAAAGAAATCTGCAATGCATTTTCTGAGCTCAACGACCCGATTGACCAGCGGCAGCGATTTGAAGACCAGCTGGAGCTTGGGAAACGTGGGGATGAAGAAGCCATGACGCTGGATGAGGATTTTCTAAGAGCGATTGAGTATGGCATGCCTCCCACCGCAGGGCTTGGTGTAGGCATTGACCGGCTTACCATGATCATGACAAATTCACCTTCTATACAGGATGTGTTGTTTTTTCCGCAAATGAAGCCAGAAAAAAAAGTTGCAGATGCTTCTAAAGCAGATTATTTAGGACTTGGAATTCGTGAAGAGTTGATCCCGGTTTTGCAAAAACTGGGATTTCATACCATCGACCAGATCCGAAAGGCCACTGCAAATAAGTTATTTAATGACGTATGTGGAATGCGAAAGAAATTGAAGTTGAATGATGTTAAAAATCCCACACTCGAAGAAGTAACCGGTTGGACAAGTGCGGGAAGCTCCTGACAATCTTATCATCCAATTTTTCCTTGTGGCTGTGAATTATTCTGATGATCCGGATTTCGCTCAATCTCATCGATAGTATTTCGGATTTTACTGAGAACTTCCGCATTGTATGCTGATCCAAATTCACTGTGATCGAAAAATTCGGTTATTGTTTTCAGTTTTTTTAGAAGGGGTGTTATAGCAAGGGATTTACCGGGCAAATTTTCTCGAAAAGGGACAAGGTATATAGCAGCTAACCGGGTTTCACCATTTTCTTCTCTAATTGCTGATGTGTACTGGAGAAATTGAACCGTTTGGTTATCCTTAGAAATAAGCTGCTTAAGCAAAGAACTTTCCTTCTTATTCCCATAGAAAAGATCAATAAAGTTATTCACCTCCTGTGCCCGGTCTTTAGGGTCGGTGATATCGAGCAGTGATTTGTTGTAAAGGTCTTCTTTCGAATATCCCAGTACTTCTTTTAAGCTTTCATTTACTTCGAGAATGGTGGTGTCTTTACTTATAAGTAAGACAGGTAACCGGATATTATTGATTTTATGAAATTCGGATTTATTTTCCGGTATATTAATTACTTCACGTCTCATCTACACAAACTATTATTAATACATTTTAACAAAGGTATTTCTATAATAAGGTGCGGTTGCAAGTGAATTACCTAATTTAAAAAATAGGTAATTTACCTATAGAGAGCCATCAGAGATAATAAAAAAAGCGCTTCCGAAAGAAAGCGCTTTTTTTTAGAATGTTTGAGCAGGACCTAACCCAGGTATTCCGACAATTGACTTTGTTTGGCTGTGTGCCTCAATTGACGGAGGGCTTTTTCTTTTATTTGGCGAACCCGTTCGCGGGTAAGACCCAGTTCCTCGCCGATTTTTTCAAGAGACATTGGTGACTCGTATCCTATACCATAAAACATCTTGATAACCTGCATGTCTTTATGTTTCAATTGCGACAATGAACGCTCTGTTTCGATGCTTAATGAATCATAATAGGATACCTGCTTATCTGTTTCAACCAGGTTTGGGTCGCGTAACACATCCAGAAGTGAGTTTGATTCCCCTTCATTAAATGGGGCATCTACCGACATCTGTTTTGCGTTAGAATTAAGCGTATTTTTAACTTCATCCTCAGCCATGTCAAGGAACTCTGCCAATTCGTGTTCTGTAGGCATACGTTCAAGGTTTTGTTCCAGGTCTGATTCAGCCCTTTTCACTTTGCTTAAAGTACCTACTCTGTTAAGCGGCAGGCGTACCATTCTTGAATGTTCGGCTAATGCTTGCATTATAGATTGACGAATCCACCAAACGGCGTATGAGATAAACTTAAACCCACGTGTATGGTCAAACTTTTGTGCGGCTTTGATAAGCCCAAGATTCCCTTCGTTAATAAGGTCATTCAGAGTAAGACTACGGTTCTGATATTGCTTGGCTACAGACACAACGAATCTTAAGTTCGATTTCACTAATTTTTCAAGCGCCAGATGATCTCCATCCTGAATTCTCTTAGCTAATTCAACCTCCTCCTCAGGAGTAATCATTTCAACTTTGTTCACATCCTGAAAGTACTTTTCCAGTGAAGCACTTTCTCTGTTTGTAATGTTTTGGGTTATTTTTAGTTGTCTCATATTCTTACTTTATTACCTTTTCGGTTAAACTTTAAAAGCGTTTGATACAAAATTATTGCGCCTTGGATCACCAAACATGGGTAAAACACCTATTTTTTGACTAGGTAGTTTACTTATCGAATTTAATAGTAGTATGCAAACGGGCGCAAAGATAGCAAATAAAGTAACGCGGTTCAACCCTCTTTATATTATCTGTTAAAATAATGTGCTGACAATGTATGAAATAAACTTCATATATCCGACACAAGATTGTTATTTATTGCGTAAACGACCAGCCCGGCAATATTTTTCGCCCCTGATTTTTCAAGAAGGTTCCTTTTATGTGCATCTACGGTACGCAGACTAATAAATAATTTATCAGCAATTTCCTGGTTGGAGTTTTCCTTTACAATCAACTCAAGTACTTCTTTTTCTCTCGTTGTTAGCGGCATATCCACGGAAGCTGATGATTTTTTACTCATCAATGAATTCATAACAGTTTCTGTAGCTTGCGGGCTGTAATAGGTACGACCATCCATAACAGTATCAATCGCTTTCTTTAACTCTGATTCCGAACAATTTTTTAACACATATCCAACAGCACCGGCATTCATTATCTTTTTTATATGAAGGTTGTCATTCATAATGGTGAGGGCAACAACCTTTATCTCCGGATATTTGTCAGTAATCACTTTCGTTAATTCAATACCATCCATGTGAGGCATACTAATGTCGGCAAGGACCAGGTCCACTTTATTCTTGTTAAGAAATTCAAGCGCATCGATCCCATCTGCCGCTTCACCGGAAATAACATATTTTTCGTCATTTTCTAAAAATTGAATTATACCCTCACGTATAAGGCGATGATCATCAACCATAAGTAATCTTGTTGCCATAATATATTAGTATAAAGGTATTTCTACGATGAGTGTTGTTCCTTCGCCGGGCTTACTGTCAAAACTGAAATTTCCATTCATCAAACTGCTCCGGCTTTTAATGCTGTTCAAACCAAATTTACTTTTTACTGCCTGTGAGTTAAAACCAACACCGTTGTCTTCGATAGTCAATATAATCAAATCCGCATGTTTCATCAATTGAATTGTAGCTTTTGTTGCCTTTGAATGCTTAATAATATTGTTTATTGCCTCCTGAACAATCCGAAACAGGTGTTTTTCAAGAGTAGGGCTTAACCTGTCATTGTCCAGATTTGTCAAAAAACTTAGTTCAATACTTGATACCTCACCGATATCCTGCACAAGTTTTTCAACAGATGGAACAAAATTTATGTCCAGTTCATGCGCAAGGTTTCGCAGTTCCACAATCGATCCATTAACATTATCTATCCCTGTCTTTAGTTTGGTTAGAAGATTTGTTTCGGATTCATTCTTTTTTAGTAAATCCAGCACAAAATTGAAATTTAACACGGCCGCAGATAATGTTTGTTGCACCCCATCATGCAATTCCTTCGAGATTTTTTCCCTTTCTTTTGTTTCCGAATCCTCTAGTTTTTCTTCCAAATCACGACTGGCTACCATGATACTCAATTGGCGGGCAATAGATTCTAAAAATTGAACGGCCTTTTCCTCAAAAACAATTTCAATGTTATCATTGGTTTTTTCAACGGTATAACCCGCTTCAATCATTCCAACACTTTTACCATCTACCTGGATCGGGGCTTCAATTTTCTTTACCGGTTTACTATAGTTATCAGATTTAAATTCCCTTTTAAAATAAGATATTCTGGTAACTCCAAACTTGCTGTACTTCAATACTTCATTAATTAAAGAAGATGTTTCTCTAAATACATCATGCACCGATTTAACCGGATCATTAATCAATTGCGATACTTTAAACAAACAATTGAGTGCATTATTCCTTCCTGTCAATGCATCTACCAGCAGTTCGCGTTCTCTTTCGGTTTCTTTTCGGTGCGTTATGTCCCGGAAAGTTCCAATGTACTTCATGGGTTTTCCGGCTGGGTTACCCTCAACCACCTGGCCGTGGATTTCATACCATCGTAGTTTTTTAATATTGTCATAGGCCCGAAACTCTATTTCATGGAATTCTGAGCTATCCGAGAAGTGTTTGTCAAAAGATTCTTTCAACAATGCGCGGTCTTCCGGGTAAATTATATCCAGGAGGTTTTGAAAACTGGATTCAGTACCAGCACCTCCATAGCCCAATACATTGTACGAGTGTTCGTCAATGGTTATCACATCATTTTGTATGTTCCATTCCCAGATACCTTCTTTTACGGCATTTAATGCAAGGCTAAGTTTCTTGTTGCTTTTTTCTAAATGTTGTTTTGTTTTTTGAACCTCTTTTGTGCGTTCTTTTACCTTTGATCCGAGAAGCCTGTTAAATACAAAGAATAAAAATGTTCCTGTCCCCAATACAAAAATGATATACCATATCCCCATTGGGATATAGGATTTGGATTTTGTGAGAAGGTTGTTTCGTAATGATGTAAAATACACGGATGATTTATCTTTTCTATAGGCAAGCAGGGAATTGTCAATTGCCTGGATGATCGCATTATATTTTTCGTCTTTCGGAAATGCATAATACAAATTCGTTGGAGCAAACAAGATGGGTGCAGGATGAACTCCTTCAAACAGTTCCCACTCATTTATGAGAAATTTGGAAATGCCATATGTGCGGTTAAAAATTCCGGCATCCAGCATATCATCTTCGAGGTAGCTGGTAATTTCATCGTAACTATTGAAAGGTATCAGGTCCAGTTTAATATTATACTCTTCAATCTGTTTGTTAAATCCATCTTCTTTGTTGACTACAAAATAATCATTGTCCAGGTATCCTATTTTCATTCCTTCGAGATCAGGGAATGTTTCTATTTTTTCATTTTTTGTAAAAATCTGGCCCCAGGATGTATAAAGTGAAATGTTGTTGTATCGGGCATATTCCTCCCGTTCGGGGGTTTTGGCAATATTTGGTACGATATCAGTGGAGGAACTCCTGAGTTGGTTGAGGCCTTCATCAAATCGTATGGATTGATATTGAATGTCCCAATCTTGTTCCCGGGAAATCTCATTTAAAATATCAATAAACAAGCCGGATGCTATACCTTCTTCATTCATATATATCAAAGGCGGGCTGTCAGGTACTGAAACTTTTAATGATTGACTGTTAGCATAGGAAATTGTAAACAGTGAAAACAGAATAAAGTTTTGTGAAAATCTGAGTGGCATAGCGACAAATAAAATTAATCGTCCAAAATAGCTAATATTGAACTATTTACATAAAGTATTGGGGGAAGGTCTCGTTAAAAATTTGAATAATACGATTATCCATTTTACATTACATTAACAAAATAACGTCGGGACCATGACACTATTGACAAAAGACAAGATAAAATCCCAAAATACCACAAGCGGAAGGGGAAAGGATACACTTTTTCGGATTACTGTCCGGAACCAGATTGATATGATTTCCATTGCCGATAATAAGGCTAATATGATCATTAGCATCAATACGATTATTATCTCACTCGTCGTGGCGATAATGGGTGCGAGTTTTGCTAATCCATATTTTAGCTCAGCACAAATAACTATTCCATTTCTAATATTACTATTTTCAAACACAATCTCCGCTGTTTTTTCAATATTGGCTGCAAGGCCCAGGTTCAGGAAAGGCCCTCCGAACTACAAAACGAGCAGTATGCTTTATTTTGGAAATTTCAGACACATTCCGCTTACTGAATACATTCAGGAAATGGAGGAAATCATTACATCAAAGAAGAGTGTTTATAGAAACCTGATCATAGATTTGTACAATAATGGGCAGATCCTGGATAAGAAGTATCGTATGTTAAGCGTTTCTTATACAGCTTTCCTGATAGGTATTATTCTCTGCGTAGTGTCTTATCTTATCTTATTTACCGTAAATCTTTACACGTAGGAATAAACCTTCTGACCTTCCATTTGTCATCAATCTGCAAGGTCTTCTCTAAAAGGTGGTGTCTCTCTAAAAGTCTATTTAGCTACCGCAACTGCAATTTTAGAATCTGCTGTACCGTAATACAAAAACCACTTTTCTTTGTAATGCACCAATCCTTCTACAAAACATACATTGCCAACCTGGCCGGTAATTTCATAGTCCTTATCAGGCGTAATAAAATGCCGGGTACTGCGGTTAATTAATTTTCCGGGATCCGAAAGATCAAACAAGGCCTGTCCGCCGGAATATACACCTGCTGCTAATTCAGGATCGCCGCCTTCATCCTTGTTCATCCCGTTGTAAATCAAGAGAATGCCATTTTCGGTGATCATTGCCGGCGGCCCGGGTTCTACCAGCCTGCTATCAAACATAGCTTCCCTGGGTGATAATATTTTTTTCAATGTTCCATCCTCATTTTCAAAAGGTTCCCAATGGATCAGGTCGTTGGAGGTGGCAAGAAAAATATCCGTGTCCCCCCAGTACATCCAGTATTTACCATTGATTTTTATTGCTGTGGGTATGTTCTGAATGCTTTCAGAAACGATAGCCCCTGACTTTGACCATTCGTTAATGTACTTTTCGGATTGAAAAGCAGGGCCGTATTTTTCCCAGTTCAACAGATCCGGGGTAGTTGCAATATTTAATCTGGCGACATGCCCGTCATATGAGGTATAAGTAACTATATATTCTCCTTTAGGCATCCGGGTAATTCGTGGATCTTCAACACCACCTTCCCACTCATAATTTTCAAGGCCATCGTTATCGGGGTAAAAAACAGGTTGGGGATTTCTGATAAATCTGGTGCCATCCACGCTCCATGCCAGGCCAAGCCGGGAAGTGCCACTATATATCCCCACGGTATCTTCTGCCCTGTAAAGCATGAAAATAGTATCATTTCGTACGATTGCAGCCGGGTTGAAAACATCTTTGGCTTCCCAGGCGACATCTGCTTGTCGTACAGGACAGTAAAAAAGAGTGGAGTCAAGGGCCCCAAGTATCGGGTTATCTGCATCCTGCTTTACAAACGGGCCAAGTTGCCAGTTTACCTCCTTGGTAACCTGAGTAGTTTCCTGGTTGCAGGCGGTAAAAATTACAAATACTGTGAGGAAGAGTATTAATTCTCTATTTCTCATCTAATATTTTTCCAATGAACCTGTAAATATGGCGTTAAAATTCGAATCAAAAAAGTAGTGTATAATACCTAAGGAGGTCATTCTGATGACGATCAGGATCTGTTGTCAAGTCCTATGCTGACCCTGTACCAATACCCATTGCAGTCATTCTGATGACGATCAGGATCTGTTGTTTAATCCCATGTTCACCAGAACGAATACAGATCCCAAAATAAATCTACCTGTGGAAGACAGTTTGGGATGACCTTGTGAAGCCTGAGCTATCCGCTATATCGCAACGACTCCACTGGATTGGTAAGGGCAGCCCTCAGCGTATGGTAACTCACGGTTATAATAGCTACTCCCAATGCGGCCAAACCGGACAGTATAAATATCATGAACCCCATTTCTATTCGGTAGGCAAAATTATTTAACCACATTTCTCCAAAAAAGTAGGCAATAGGCACCGAAAGGATAAAAGCAATAACAACCAGCCGGGTAAAATCCAAAGTGAGTAACTGCAACAATTTAAATGTGGAGGCCCCGTTTACTTTACGAATTCCAATTTCTTTTCTGCGACTTTCGGTCGCGTAAGAGGATAATCCAAGCAGACCGAGGGCAGCAATAAAAATTGCCAGGATGGAGAAATACCGCAATGTCTTACTTAATTTATCCTCCTTAGCATAAAGAATATCGTAATTATCATCCATGAAGTTGTAGCGAAATGGAAAGCCTTCAAACGTGACAGCCCATTTCTCTCCTATATTCTTCACTGTTGAACGCAGGTCACCCGATTGCATTTTGATAGCAAGCCTTCCGCCACCCATCCGGATTACCAGGGGTTTTATGGGATCATAAAGGGGACGGTAGTGGAAATCTTTTATAAGACCGATTACATCTCCTGTATTATTATTGTTACCATTATTGGTATTGATACGACTCAGGGATTTCCCGACCACTTCATCTCCCCACCCCAGGGCTTTGGCTGCGGATTCATTAATGATGTACCCGGCGGAATCTACGGAATTACCAACCTGGTAACTATGGCCTTCCAGGAATTCCACATCAACAATTTGCTCCCAATCGTGGCTTACATTTAATACGCTGAACCAATGCTGTTCTTCCGCAGGTTTTCCGGTCTCAATAAACGAGTTTTCGATCACTTCCTCATTGCCCGGAATGCTCGAGCCCAAAAGAGCCACAGATTTAATTTCGGGATTCTGTAAAAGTTCATTTTTAAAACCCTCCAGTAAATTGAATCGATTGAAATCCACATTGACCAACAGGATCTGTTCCTTGTCAAAACCCAAATCTTTGTTTTGAATATAATTTAGTTGTTTGTAAACGATCCCAATGCAAATGAGTAGTGAAATGGATACGACAAATTGTGTTACAACCAAAACCCTTCGCAGTAAGTTGCTTGATGAACTGCTTCCCGTGTTACCTTTCAGAACGCCTGTTGGTTTGTGAGATGATAAAACAAAGGCAGGATAACTCCCTGATAAAATACCAACGAAGCCACCCAACAATATAATTCCTGCAAGTAACCCCGTGTTGGAAAATAAGTCCACCACGATAGTTTTGCCTGTAATATCATTGAACCATTCCAGTGTCAGGTATATTAATCCAATGGCCAGGATCAGGGCCAGGAAACTTGTGAGAATGGCTTCCCCGATAAATTGGAATACAAGCATTTCTTTTTGTGCGCCCATTACTTTTCGGAGCCCCACCTCTTTTGCTCTTTTCGCTGACCTGGATGTGGACAGGTTCATAAAATTAATAACAGCCAAAAGCAGGATTAACAGCGCGATGGATGAGAAGAGAAATACATGGGAGATATTTCCGTTTGCCTGGAATTCGAGTTCGCGATGTGATGTAAGATGCACATCATCCGCTTTCTGTAAATGAAGTTTTACGCCTTTTCCAGCTAAGGATTCCGGATAATGACGTTGAACATATTCATCGAGCTGAGTGCCAATTTTTTCCGCAGCAGCAGCATCTTCCACCGTAAAGTACAGCCATGCAGCTACCCATACCCACTGGGTATCAAAAAATGACGGATCATTAAAAAACGTCTTATACGTTTCAAATGAAGCAATCATATCAAACTGAAGATGGGTGTTGGAAGGAAGATCTTCGATCACCCCGATTACTTCCAGGTCGCGGAAATTGCCCAGCTTAAGCAGCTTGCCAACAGGTTCCTCATCGCCAAAGTACTTTTCTGCAACACTTTCTGTTATGAGAAGTTCATTGGATTTTTTCAGGGCTTCCTCCCGGTTTCCCTTTATGAATTTAATGTCATAGATATCAAGAAGGCTGTGTTCTGCATAAACGTAATTGTCTTCAAAATAATCTTCATCTTTGTAGTGTATTACGGGAATATTTCCCCAGGCACCGGGACTGAATATGAGGGCGGCATCCTTAATTTCAGGAAAATCCTCGATCATGGTATTCTTGGTAGGAAACGGAACGGAAGCTGTTTTGGAGACATGATCTCCCATGGGGAAGTCCTGCACGAGGCGATAGATCTTTTCATGATTTACAAAATCCTGCTCATAACTTAATTCATCCTGTACGAAAAGGAGGATGAGAATGCAGGCGGCCGTTCCTAAGGCAAGCCCGAGTGTATTAATAATGGAGTAATACTTTTGATTGATAAAATTGCGGACAGCAACTTTGAAATAATTCCGGAACATAAGATTAGAGTTTTTGGCCTACAGCACCTCTGAAAGTATTATACTCTATTATACCTGTAAGGTTACTGTTTAGTGATTGAAAATAGGGGTTTTATTACTTCTGCATAGAATATTTTTATTCAGTACCGAATTTCGGGGGATGTTCGAGCCCTGGATTGTGAGTAGCTTAAGATCTATCGAGAAGCAGTTAACCGTCGGGAACCAGATTTTTCGTTAGTTATCTCTTGTTATTTTTTGGTTCTGAAAGTCCTGTAAAAATGCTGTTTAATATGGAAACGATAAAACTGAAAAGGACAGCCCACCAGAACCCATCAATATTTGTTCCGGGGATAAACGAATCAGCCAATAGAATAATGATTGCATTGATCACGATCAAAAACAAACCGAATGTAATTATTGTAAACGGGATGGTGAGGATGACCAACAGGGGCTTGAGTGTTACATTAAACAATGCCAGCACACCCGCCAGTATAAAAGCTGCAAAAAAGCCATCGACGTGAACCCCGGATAGAAGGTAGGACGTGATAAGGATAGCTACCGCGTAGAGGATCAGTTTGATTATAAAATTCATAAAAATTGCTTTAACTATTTGCCTTAAAGATAAACGGATGCAAAGTAGAAAAAAAATCGGATATTTTTAATGATAAGTGATCATGGATATTGGAATAATCTCATTGAAGCGGTAATATTGCACTCCCGTTTCAAAAGAATGATTTTGAAATGGAAAATTCCTCAGTAGCTCAGTTGGTTAGAGCACCTGACTGTTAATCAGGGAGTCGTAGGTTCAAGTCCTACCTGAGGAGCATGAAAATTAAGTAGTTACATACATTTGTGGCTGCTTTTTAGGTTTTATAGTAGTTCATGCAATTTTCATACAGATCGTTATTATTTATCTTACTGTACTTTTACGGTAACAATCCTTGAATATCAATCATAGGCAACACCTTATCTCAAAAAAAACTATATGCCTCCTCGCCCAACACGTGAAAAATCAATCCCATAAATAGCTTCCCAATTACTGACTTCGGTTGAGTTGGCAACATTCCTTTAATCTCCTCAACTTCCTTCTCAATATCTAATCCATGCTCTATGAGAGCCTCCTGGAATTTCTCCAATTTTATAATGCGATCAAGGATTTCCGCTGTTTCATCCTGCTCGGATGGTGTCAAGTAATCCCCAAGTGAACTAATCTCCAGATAACGTGTTCCCTCCAACGTGATGCTTGCATGACTACCACCTTTGGTTTTAATAAATTCAATCAACCTTTAAGATTGCATCGTCTCTAAAAAATCGTTAACTAAATTCCACTCACTCTCAACTCCGTATTTATGAAAGATTTGAATAACAGGATGCTTATTAGAACCTCCTTCTCTATTAAGGTATGCATCCGTCAAATGTACAAAACAAGGTGTCGTAATCAGTATCACGGTACAAAAACGCCGTGAGAAAAGGTCGGAATCTACATCCCACCAATCAGATTTAGTAGAGGTTTGTGTAATTTGATTATACAAACTCAATACTAAACCATTCATAAATGCTTCAGATTCTTCTTTCTTAGATACCCTACTTGATTTTATTGTACCATCTTTCTTAAAAAGACTTTTGGGATAATTGTATAAAATCGGCGACATATCCACCGTTAATCTATTCGGGATAAAAGTAAGTCTGTACCAATCTACCCTTTGGCCCAAAGACCCTTTAAAATTATCAATCTAATACGCACTATATTGCATATTATAGTAACATTTACTACGTTTGTAGTGTTAGTGTATATATAATATGCAGTATAATACATAAATAGATGACATACATTGGACAAATAATTCGACAAGCCAGGAAAGAACTTGACCTTACTCAAGAGGGGTTAGCTGAACTTGCAGGTGTCTCTATTCGATCATTGCAGAATATTGAAACAGGAGGCAACCCTACAATTGACAAGGTGAGTAAAGTACTCGAAGCATTAGGATTGAAAATTAAAATTGAATCAATTAATAAATGAGAGGTATAGTAAAAAATAACGATGAAATAGCGGGGTATCTTTATAAGAGTGGAGATAACTATGTATTCGAATATGCTGAAGAATACTATAATAGTGATTCCCCGCCAATATCACGTTCCTTTCCCAAGGAACGGTATCAATATGTTTCAAGACACTTGTTTCCCTTTTTTTCGGGTCTTCTCGCTGAAGGGCCACAGCGGGAACTTCAGTCCAGAATCTTGAAAATCGATCCCAAGGATGAGTTTAATCTTCTGATAAATACTGCAGTAAATACCATAGGCGCTATTAGCGTTATCAAAGAAGAGGAACCATGAAGTGCGCAACATGCGATATTGATAATTGCTACAAATGTGCAAGTGGTCCATTCGCAGGAATGCGTTTGAAAAGGAATCCAATTAAAAATATCTCTTTCAGTGAAGATATTACAGAAATTCAGAAGGTAACAGTCAGTTCACCCATTGGTGGAATGCAGGTTAAAGTACAGGCCAACATAAAAAAGGGCGTTCTTCAATTTGAGGGAGGAGGATCGTTTATCCTTAAGCCAATTCCTTCAGCGATTTACGATTTTAAAAATGATGTCCCATTAAATGAACATCTTACTATGAGGATTGCAAGTGATATTTATAATTTTTCAGTTGCAAAAAGTGGTGTTGTGATTATTGACGGTGCACCTTGCTATATAATTAAACGGTTTGATTTTGAAGATGGTAGGCGCAAACCAATGGAAAATTTTTTGCAATTGATGCAATATAGTGAGGCCACCCACGGTCCCAATTTCAAGTATGAGTCGACATATGAGGAGATGGGCAATGCAATTGATGCTCATTTTCTTGGGCCAAAAGCACAAAAATTTGAACTCCTTAGAAGGGTGCTTTTTAATTATTTGGTAGGAAATGAGGATGCACACCTTGGCAATTTTTCTGGGTTTATAACGAAGTTCGAAACCTATACACTGACTCCGATATATGATATTTTAAATACGTCCTTACATACTCCTGATGAAGCTGTCACAGCATTGCCATTGTTTAATTCTGATGAAAGTGACTTTTTCAAAAATAATGGTTTTTATGGCAGGGAATGTTTCGCATTATTAGGTAGTAAATATGGCCTTAATGAAAAAGGGGTTAAAAAGACCATTGATATGATCCTCGATGAAGATAAACTTACCAGGGCGATTGAATTGATATCAACTAGCGGATTAAGCGAAGGTGCTAAACAAAATTATATAGATAAGCTCAAGGAGCGTCTTGAAATTTTAAATAGAAGTCAATAAAGAAAAAAGTCAGAAACCCCAGGAATCAGAGTACGGTAGATTTTCCCGGAACCGGATATTTATAATTCCCGTTTGCATCGGGCATAACCGGTAATTCAGCATCCCATGAGAATTTCTGCGGCAGCAGGTTTATTTTTGAATTCAATGCTTCTTCAAGTTTTATTTCCTGACCGGAAAACACTGACATCCTCCCAAGGATAGTTGTCATGGTACTTTTGGCTCCAAATTCGGTATCGTTCACCTTTTCCCCGTTCAGTATGGAGTTGATAAAAACATCCTGTTCAATTTGATACTCTGAAGGGTCTTCGTCAATGTTGTAGTCCCATAGCCCGGTGCCTTTAAGGTCATTGATCCGAAATCTTCCATCCGTAGCCGTGCCCTTTGTTCCCTGGAAATAAATGCCCCTTTTCCACCAACAATTGTCGATCGCCCGGCCCTGCACATGCATCCGGCTGCCATCCCGATAGATGTACTCTACATAATGATGATCATAATTCTCTCCCGGGTTTGCACCTGTAAGAGCTATCCTTCCACCGAGCCCTCTTGCTACTACCGGGTAATCATTTTTAACCCAGTTAACCACGTCAATCTGATGAATGGTCAGGCCTGACAAATGCCCACCCCAAAGCCATGTAAAGTGATGCCAGTTTCTCATCTGAAATTCCATCTCTGTCTGTCCATTCTTTCTGGGTACAGCTTTTAACATTCCAATATTGTAATAAACGTCGCTAGAAACTACATCGCCAATCATTCCTTCCCTAACCCTTTTCACCAATTCCTTGTACGCAGGCATATACCTGTTTTGAAGGCCTACCACCACTACCAATCCTTTCTGATCTGCCAGTTTCCCGGCCTCAATTACTTTTTTATATCCCGGTACATCCACAGCCAGCGGTTTTTCCATAAAAACATGTTTGTCAGCGTTTACACATGCCTCAAAATGCATGGGCCTGAAACCCGGAGGTGTTGCTAATATCACTGCATCGGAAAGTTCGATTACCTTTTTATATGCGTCAAAACCCGAAAATCTATTCTCTTCCGGCACATCCACCTGATCGGGGATACTGTTTTCCTTTAATATCTTGTAACTGTTGACCAGCTTATCCTGAAATGCGTCGGCTATGGCAACCAGCTTCACGGACTTACTGCTTTTCAACGCTTCTGCCACTGCTCCACTGCCCCTTGCCCCGCAGCCAATCAATCCAAGTTTAATATTTTCTTTTCCAGCCGCATAGGCACTTATTTCCAAGGGCAGACTCCCCGCTACCAGGGCGCCGGCAACAGTAATAGAACTTCTTTTTAGAAAATCCCTCCTGTCTTTTGTATTACTCGATTCATTATTCATAACATAGGTTTGAATTAAGTCTCTCCGATTTATTCATTACATATCTTTTTCCCGTTTTATTATTATAATTCCCCGGCAAATAATTTCCGTTTGTTCTTTGCCGGTAAACTATCGTATATAAACTTAGCCTCACTATAACAAACTTAACCTATTTTAATACCTATTGAAATCGTATTATGCGATTATGTAATTAAATGATACGAAACGGAAAATCCTATATAATTTAAAGTGATCTTAATCGAGGGGGGAATGGGAGAATCCATGGGGGCAAACAACAGTTACTCAGTCTGTTGAAGTCATGCCACGACTCCAGGTCATGGCATGACTAGTTAAATTACGAGTAGGTTTTTCGGGAATTACACGATGACCAAAACAGCACCCCACTGGTCGTGGTTTGCCCTACGACCCCTGAATGTCCTTCTGAGGAGAGGCAAAGGCCAGTATGAATGTTAAAGCCGGGCAAGCCTCAGACCAAAGGGGTGATGCATATGACCACACTGGTTGATAACCGATAGCTATCGATCGCCCTACGATCCTTTCTTCGGCCGGTACTATATCTAAAATCTATGACTGTAGAGTTTTTTTGGAATTTCAATCCTTGATCGAACTACATCAACATTTCAATCGATTTTACTCATTAATTGATTCAGAGATGACACGGATTAAATGAAACAAGAGTTAAAATATAGAGATATCACTGAAAAGATAATTGGCGCCTCATTGAGGTACACAAATTCTTTGGCAATGGATTCCCATCGGCCGCCATGCGCCTACACTGAAGCTTCGGCGTAAGCGTAAGGCTTACCGTCGGCGCAGCAAGAGGTCATTTATCAGACGGGCGCTGGCCTATGAATTTACGCAAGTTGGGCTATCTTTTGCAAGAGAAATTAAACAAGACATCCATTATAAGGATTTGAGTGAGCCAATTGGTACTAGAAGGGCTGATTTTGTGGTAGAAGGAATCTGAGGTCCAAAAGTTGTCTTACCGGGGAAGGCTCCGATTCCATATATACATATTATTGTAAAAATGGAATTTAATTCCATATATTGCATATATTGTAAAAATGGAATTGCTGTGATTCAACGATCAATCCTACCAGAAGCACAAAAAGCCCTTAGCCAATTCAGGGCTCTATGTATTACCGGTCCAAGACAAAGCGGGAAAACAACATTGAGTAAACAGTTATTTAAGGATAAACCGTATGTAAATTTCGAGAATCCTACAGTTCAGTATGATGCAGAACTAAAACCTGAAACATTTTTTAAGAAATACAGCAAAGGGGCTGTTTTTGATGAAGTGCAACGGACTCCCCATATTTTCCGTTATCTGCAGGAAATTCTTGACAATAGTTCCAAGAGTGGTCAATTCATCTTAACAGGCTCAAACAATTTTTTGTTGCAGGAACAAGTTTCACAATCGTTAGCTGGAAGGGCAGGTTATTTATCATTGCTCCCATTGAGTTATGAAGAATTAGCCGGAAACAAATTGAGTGATGAAAGTGTAAACAAACATATACTGTCAGGGGGGTACCCTGAAATTTGGAACGAACAATTGAATGTAACTACCTGGATGAATAGCTATGTTCAAACATATGTACAAAGAGATGTAAGGCTTTTGAAGAACATCACTAATCTGGCAACGTTTAATCGTTTTATTTATTTGTGTGCAAACTATGCAGGTCAAATAATGAACAGGGATGAGTTGGCAAAAAAAACAGGTGTAGACACAAAAACGGTTTTATCCTGGCTGGGCTTATTGGAAAGTAGTTACGTAATATTTCTGTTGCAACCCTGGTATAATAATTTGAATAAACGGATTATTAAGAGTCCAAAGCTCTATTTTTATGACACTGGATTATTATCATTTCTTCTTCGAATAAAAAGTGAATCAGCTCTAATCAAACATATAGCCTACGGTGCCATCTTCGAAAACTGGATCATATCCGAGATCAGGAAAAATAACTTCAACATGGCCCGAAATGAAGGTATGTACTATTTTAGAGACAGCGCAGGTAATGAAGTAGATTTAATAATTGAAAGGGAAGGTAAACCTTTAGCAATTGAAATTAAATCTGGTATCAAGATAATAGATAGTATGATGCGCGGATTAAAATATTGGCGGAAGCTCCAACCTAACAGCCAAAGTATATTATTGCATAGAGGTCAATCCCATGAAATTATTAATGAAAGCATGAGTATACTTCCCTGGACAGAGGTGGTAAACTTATAATGTCTCAATATGGGCAACATCTTCAACCCCTCTCAGTGCAGGGTACCGGCCTGGGGTTATTGTTGAGATATGATATTATTACCAAAGGCCATGGAGGAATGATTGAAGTTAAGACGGAAGTCGGGGTTGGAACGGAATTTATTATTTTGATACCTGTGGTAAATTAATATAGAAAATCGGGGAATAGGTATTAATAAATTATAACAAATTAGAAGGAGTTAATTGTATACATCTTCAAAGAATCAACCAAAAGACAATCTGTTTTAATTATATTATCGGATATTATTTTTAAATATGTAAAAAATATCGGATATTTATAAAACAATGGTAAGAAAAATCTACCAAACACTTAAAGAACATCTCTCAAAAAAGGAATGCACCATCCTTACAGGCGCCAGGCAAACAGGAAAAACCACCTTATTGAAACAGTTGGGAAAGCATCTGGAAAGTAATGGTGAAGCAGTTACATTTTTAAACCTTGAGAGAAAAGACATACTGCTGGAGCTGGATCAGGGCCCGGAATATGTTTTCCGTTTTTTAACCAAAACGGCCAAGGGTAAAAATTACTTGTTGATTGATGAAATACAATATTTGCAAGACCCCTCCAATTTCCTGAAACTTTTGTATGATGAACATGCCAGCCAGCTTAAAATAGTTGCTACCGGAAGCAGCGCTTTTTATTTAGACAGCCGGTTTAAGGATTCCCTTGCAGGGAGAAAGAAAATTTTTGAATTATTTACCCTTGACTTTGAAGAGTATTTGTTGTTTAAAGAGGAGGAAAATTTATTAAAAGAATTGCATTCGCTTCGTAAAGGCCTCATCCAAAAGTCTCCGGCAGACCAACAATTATGGGTAACCCTGGATGAATATATAAACTACGGAGGATATCCTGCAGTAGTACTTGAACCAAATAACAAAGACAAAATTGAGCGGCTGTATGATATTCGGGATTCGTTTGTAAAAAGGGATATGCTGGAAGCTGGTATAAGTGATGAGACAAAATTTTATCGTTTCTTGATATTGTTAGCCGGCCAGATAGGACACCTGGTAAATATCAATGAATTAGCCAATACATTGCACCTAACCTACCGGGCTAGCGACCAATATTTAAACGTTTTACAAAAATGCTTTCATATCAGTTTGGTAAGGCCGTTTTTCAGCAATCTGCGAAAGGAACTGGTGAAAATGCCCAAATTGTATTTTAATGACCTGGGCCTGAGAAATGCATTGATCAATTATTTTGCACCCATTAATCAACGGTCGGACCGGGGAGCCTTGCTTGAGAACTATGTATACAGAAGGATTGCTGAGCAGCTTCCCAAAGAACAAATTAAATTCTGGCGAACAGCTGATGCCAACGAAGTGGACTTCATAATTCAAGAAACTGCCAACAGAGGCAGGGCCATTGAAGTTAAGTTTGCCGATACAGAAACGAATACCAAAAAGTATAAAAAATTTATTGAACTGTATCCTGATTACCCCCTGGAGTTTTTTACCTGGAAGGGTTGGGATTTGCTATTGTAGTGTATTATGAAACAATGAGTTTAAGGAAGAAAAAACATCGAAATAAGAGTAAAAATGTATGGTAACGGCATCCCTGAGAGCATCAAAGACTTGATTTTCCAGCTTATATCACGACAAAGTCAACGGTAAAAGGTACAGGATTGGGTCTTTCATTGTCGTACGATATAATTACCAAGGGACATGAAGGTGAGTTGACAGTGAAAACAAAAGAAGGGAGCGGTACAGAATTTATTGTTAAACTGCCCATTGTCTGAATCACGGATTAGGATGATTACACGGATTACACGGAAGAAGATATGAAGCAGGAACTAAAATATAAAGACATTACGGAAAAGATTATCGGTGCATCTTTCGAAGTTCATAAATTTCTTGGCAATGGGTTCCAGGAAGTTATTTATCAACGTGCGCTGGCCTGGGAGTTATCTCAGGCAGGCCTCGATTATGCCAGAGAAATTGAACAGCAAATTTTCTATAAAGACTTGCCGGAACCCATAGGAACCCGCAGAGCAGATTTTGTTGTAGAAGGAAAAGTATTAGTAGAGTTGAAAGCGATTAAGGAACTGGAAGATGTTCATTTAGCTCAGATTTTAAACTATCTAAAGGCCTACAAGATAGAAGTGGGCCTGCTTATTAACTTCGGTAGCAAAAGTCTAACCTTTAAACGACTTGTGCTATGATATATAAATCAGTGAAATCAAATAATCCGTGTAAATCAGTGATTCAGACAATTGATGATATTACAACCAAAGGCCATGGAGGAACGATTGAGGTAAAGAGCCCGCCTGCCGGACGGGCAGGTGAAGAGGGAGAAGAAACTGAATTTATCTTTACAATCCTGGTTGTGCAGTACAATTGGTTGATATTTAAAAAAATTAAATAATTCCAATAAATTCCTATATTGTCCGTTGGAACACCTTCTGTATGAAAATTCCATTCCTGACAGGCCTTGCGGCCTGCATATTTTTACGGGATGCGGAAATTCCGAAAAGGCATCCCGTATCATTGATATTTCGGCAAATGACCCCACCATATGCAGGTCATCACGTACCTTATTTGCTTCTTTTTCCGAAGCTGAAAAGGTTAAAATCAATAAGTTGAACTATCCCAGGTTAATTTACGCGGATGATCCTTCTGACTTTCCAAAGATACAAGCCAATTGAAACCTGCAATCTGTCGGCAGTTTAGAAGATGGAATTCTTACCGTTGACCTGAAGGTTTCCTGGGGCGACTTTTATATGGAAGATGAATCACGACCCGGACTTCACATGACGGCAATTGGTGAGAAAGGAAAGTTGCCAACGATTCCGGCTCCACTGATTCGTGTAGAAGAGGGAACTATTATAAAGGCAACTGTATATAACTCCTTACCTGACTCCGCTATTTCAGTATTCAGGTTACAGTTCAGACCCTCCGAAATTGTTGATAGCCTTGTCATCCTTCCGGGAGAATCAAAAACGGGTGAATTCATTGCTGGGATTCCCGGTACTTATTTATACAATGTACAGCTGGGAAATTACAAATCTAATTTTTTCATACATGAAGTAGACCAGCTAAATGGCGCCTTTATTATTGACCCTAAGGGTGAGAAGATAAATGATCGAATTCTGGTTATTAACATATTTTCATTCAAGGTCCCGGATATAGACTCAGTTGTTTGGCTGGAATCCCTCACTATAAACGGAAAATCATGGCCCTATTCAGAACTAATGGAACCGGCAGTTGGTGACACGGTTCGGTGGAAAGTTATTAATGCTTCTGTCAGGAATCACCCCATGCATTTACATGGTTTTTAAAGGATGAGATATATAGGCCCGATGAAAGACGCAAAGTTGCCACCGAATTTATGACCGGGCGAGCGACAATGGATATCCAATGGATTCCACAACGGGAGGGACATTGGTTGTTTCACTGTCACCTTTCTTTCCACGTTTCGGGCGAAGTTCGCTTACCGGATGGTACCGATGGGGAGCACAGTGATCATATGGCTGGTTTGGTTACAGGTATCAACGTGAAACCGGGCCCAAGTGACTTAATATGGAAAGGTGATACCCGTGAGATCACCCTTTTTGTAAACGAATATGAAAACGGACGTCATGGATTCACAACAGAAAGTGACTACTCAAAAATCAAAGAAGTATCCAACCAACGACCTTTGCTCTTACTCAAACAATACCTGCCCACATACATTACTGTTGATAACAGAATGTCGGAGCCTACCAGTATCCACTGGCACGGACTGGAGATCGATAGCTGGTCCGATGGCGTCCCGGGATGGAGCTCTTCGGAGGGGAAGACATCACCCACCATTGAGCCAGGTGAAAAATTCCGATATAAAATGGCACTGATGCGCCCGGGATCTTTTATTTATCATAGTCATCTGGACGATATCAATCAGCTTACAAGTGGACTCTATGGGCCTATGATTGTGCTGGCGGAAAATGAAGTATTTAACTCTGAAACAGACCACCCCTATATCTTAGGTTGGACGGACCCGGACCCTCAGTCGTGGCGAGGTGACCATGAAATAAATGGCACCGACAACCTTCCTGAAATAAAGACCTCTGTAGGTGTCAAACACCGGCTCCGGCTTATGCACATCGCACCCGTCGGCCGTATAAGGCTCAGGATGGAAAAGGAAGACAAACCTGTGCCTGTGAGAATCATCGCCAAAGATGGAGCTGACTTGCCTGAGTCACAGCGTGTGATGGTTGAATCAAGCTTCAGGTACGGTGTTGGGGAAACCGCTGATTTTGAATTTATCGCTGAAACTCCCGGAAATTACCAACTGTATTTTTGGAATAATAACAAGGAGAAATACTGGGTGCAGGACTGGATTGTGGTGGAGTGATCAATTGCTGTTGTTACAATGAACCGATTTTTTGATTATCTTACCTGCTTGATTGCACTATGAAAAACAATATCATTTTTTTAACGCTTATTTTACTCTTCTGCTTTACGGAGGAAAGTTTCGCTCAGAGCCAGGAGCTAAAGTTCAATCTCATTTCGGGCACAAATGGGATTTCTTTAGGCAAAATCAATGCCATCACCCAGGATAAATATGGCTTTATGTGGTTTTCTGACCAATCGAACCGAAGTATCATCCGGTATGATGGCAGCGCTATGACGAGGTTTCAGAATGACCCTAAAAACCCTAATTCACTGGGTGGCTATTATCCCGAATGCTTATTTGCCGACTCCACGGGATTTATATGGATTGGGTTCTATGGGCAAGGGCTGGACAAATTTGATCCGGAATCAAACACATTTACCCATTATGATCATGATCCCGGTGATCCGGAAAGCCTGAGCCATGATTTTGTATCGGCTATACGGATCGACCATTTGGGCAATATTTGGGTGGGCACCAATGGCGGACTAGATCTGCTTAACCAGGAAACAGGAAAGTTTACACATTACCGCCATGATGCAAACGATCCAACAAGTCTTAGTGACAATGTTGTCAGGGCTATTTATGAAGATCATGAGGGCACGCTTTGGGTAGGTACTGGGTTCGCTTATGACTTCGATAGTACCGGGGGACTCAATCGATTTGATCGGGAAACCGGCACATTTACCCGGTATTTGCATGATCCAGGAAATCCACAAAGCCTTATCGACAATAAAGTAAGATCTATTTTCGAAGACAGCGAAGGAAATTTCTGGATAGGAACCAGGGGTGATGGCCTGCATTCACTGGATCGTAAAACAGGATTAATTACGCGGCATACCTATGACCCAACAAACCCCGACAAACATAGCAGTCCCCCTGTAACTGATCTTTTCAATAGTGTTACTTTTATTACCGAAGATGCTGAGAAAAATTTATGGATAGGATCCGATGCGAGTGGGTTAAACAGATATGATCCTGTAACAAAAAAAATAGTGCATTTTGGTAATATTGATGACAATGACCTTTCGGCATGGTGTGCATATTTTTCAGCTGATGGTCTTGGATGGATCGGCACGCAACAAAATTCATTGTTATACAAAATCGACCTTTACAACAATAATATACCTAGTATCAGCACCAGCGGTGTTAGATCATTTTATGAAGAATCTTCTGTCCTTTGGTTGAGTACAGATGGCGGGCTTATCCGTAACGATCGTAACAGCGGAACCATCCGGCATTTCAGGAATGAACCGCAGAATTCAAATAGTTTGAGTAGCAATGATATTACGAAAATCATTATAGACAAAAAGGGGTATTTCTGGATAGGTACTTGGTTTGGTTTAAATCGATTCAATCCCACCACGGGTATCTTTACCCGCTATCTCAATGATCCAAATGATAGTACGAGTTTGAGTTTCAATAATATTTCTGATATAAGCGAGTCCAGTGATTCGAATTTATGGATTGGGACCTGGGGGGGTGGATTGGATCTGTTGGATCGAAAAACTGAAAAATTCAAACATTACAGAAATGACCCGGCGGATATAAATAGTATAAGGTCCAATGTTGTGAATGTCATATTTGAAGAAGATAAAGATAATCTTTGGGTCGGATTAGGTAATAACGGAGGAGTAAACAGATTAAACAGGGAAACAGGCAATTTCAAGCACTATCTTACCGGGTTAAGAATTACTGATATATATAGAGATTCTGATGGCGTCCTATGGGTGGGTACACAAAATGGGCTTTACCGCTACAACAGGGAATCAGATAACTTCAGCCCTTATATTGCAAATAATAAAGATTTATCTATTAATGCCTGGGTCAGGTCAATCATTGGTGATGATGAAAATAATCTTTGGATAGGTACGGCAATAGGAATTTTCAGGTTGAATCAGGAGAGGGATAACCTTGTCCTTTATGGGAAAGAAAATGGTGTAAATGGAGAGTTCATATATGAGAAAGCGGGTTACAAACTAAAGGATGGGAAAGTCCTTTTTGGGTCTGTAGGTAGTTATTTTGGTTTTTATCCTGATAAACTTAAAATACTTTCCGGTACCTCAAAAATCCATTTTACCAATTTATGGATCAATGATAAGGTAATAAAACCCGGGAACAGTGGCCCTTTAGCGGAACCGATTATTAAAGTAAAAGAGATTCAACTTGCCTACGACCAAAATGTGTTTGCTATAAGCGCTGCATCCATCGATTATCGTGCATCAGAAGATAAGAAAATTTATTATACATTAGAAAATTATGATCAGGGATGGCGAACGGCCAATGTGGGTGAAAAAGTAAATTATTTCAAAGTTCCTCCCGGTGATTATATTTTCAGAATAAAGTCAGCCAATAGTGCCAATGGAGTATGGTCCGAGAAAAGCATTGTTGTAAATATAAACCCTCCCTGGTGGCTGACGTGGTGGGCTTATACTATCTATGGGATATTCTTTGTTGCAGGGGTATTTATGGTTGATCGAATACAACGCAGGCGACTGCTTGAAAAAGAAAGGTCCAGAGTAAAAGATAGAGAACTGGAACAGGCGAAGGAAATAAAAAAAGCCTACACCGAACTTAAAACCACCCAGGCGCAGCTTATCCATTCTGAAAAAATGGCATCGCTTGGCGAACTCACAGCCGGGATCGCCCATGAGATCCAGAATCCTTTGAACTTTGTGAACAATTTCTCCGACGTTAACTCTGAGCTTGCCGAAGAGTTAAGGGAGGAAATTGAAAAGGGCAATATCGAGGAGGCTAAAGCCATCGCAATGGACATCAAGGATAATGAGCAAAAGATTGTCCACCATGGAAAGCGGGCTGAAGAAATTGTAAAAAGCATGCTTCAACATTCCCGCGGCAGTGATGGCAAGAAAGAACCCACGGACATCAATGCCCTGGCCGATGAGTATTTACGGCTGGCTTATCATGGCTTTAGAGCCAAAGACAAGTCTTTCAATGCAGATTTTAAACTGGATCTGGATGAATCAATGCCAAAGATCAATGTTGTGCCTCAGGATATTGGCAGGGTGTTGCTTAATTTGATCAATAATGCATTTTACGCCGTAAGTCAGAAATCAAAAGCCCAAAGTGAGAATTACAAACCTACCGTAACAGTTTCAACGAAATCAATGTCCCCCTCTGGAGGGGGTAAGGGGGAGGTGAAAATTTCCGTCAAGGACAACGGCCCTGGAATCCCCGAAGATATCAAAGACAAGATATTCCAGCCTTTCTTCACAACGAAAGCTACTGGCGAAGGAACAGGACTCGGATTAAGCCTGAGTTATGATATTGTGATCAAGGGGCATGGAGGAACGATGGAGGTGGAGAGTGAAAAAGGAGAAGGGACTGAGTTTAAAATAAGTTTACCTATTTGATTAAAATTTAAGAATGAAGAAGACGCCATTAATAACCATATTTTTTCTGCTATCCTCGCTTTCTTATGGGCAATCAAATGTAGATGGATTAGAGAACCTGAGAGATAGCCTGAACAGAGAATTGGCTAAATCGACAACTGCTGAAAAAACGATTGATTTAGCTCTTGATATTGCAGGTTTATATCTGTCAACCAATCCAGACTCCATAATTAAATATGCAGAATTGGCTCTGGAGGTATCAATAAAAGAGGATAATTTAAGAGGGCAAATAGGGGCTCTTGGCTTTTTAGGTGAGGCCTATATTTATAAAGGTAATTTACCGAAAACGCTGGAGTTGGGCTTGCAGGCTATAGAGTTGAGCAAAAACCTTCCGATAGAAGATGCTTTCATAGGGCCAACCTATTATAACATGTCAGAACTTTATGCCCAAATCGGAGAGTATGAAAAATCATTAATCTATAGTCAAAAGCAGATAATATTAGGGCCAAAAGAAAAAGGAGGAAATGTTACAGGAGCCTATGGTTATTTTGAGCGAGCAAATGCTTTTATAAGAATGAACATGCCGGATTCTGCGTTAAAGAATTTGGAATTGTCTTATAAGATCTTTGAAACGCTTAAAGAAGAGTTATTCGGCAATAGTTATAGTGTTTATCCCACTTGGTATAATTTAAGAGCTAAAGTCTATTTCCAGCAAGACAAACCAGGGGAGGGCTTACAAGACCTTTTTACTGGTTTAGAATTTACCAAAAAGAGTAATGAACCTTATCATATCTCGAATTTTTATAATGATATATCGCTTTATTATAAGAAAACAAATCAATTAGATTCTAGCATATTTTATGCAGAGAAAGGTCTAGCTGCGGCCAATAAAATTTCATACATCCAGGGTATTCATGCAGCCGGTAAATTGCTAGCAGAGCAATATGAAGGGATAGACGCTGAAATAGCTTTTTACTATTATAAACTTGCCACGAAAACACAGAGCCAGCTTTATGGCGCAGGTAACATGCAAATCATGCGAGACATGATAGCACAAGAAGAAAAAAGATTACAAGACATTGAGGCTGCGAAAGGAGAATTTCAAAACCGGTTAAGGATGAATGCCTTATTGGGTAGCACATTTACACTAATAATAATTGCTGGATTCTTGTTTAGAAATAGCAGACAAAAACAAAAAGCAAAGCAAAAAATAGAACAGGCCTTTGACCAATTGAAGAATACCCAAACCCAACTTATCCACTCCGAGAAAATGGCTTCTCTAGGTGAACTGACCGCCGGCATCGCCCATGAGATCCAAAATCCCCTGAACTTTGTAAACAACTTTTCCGATGTCAATGCCGAGCTTACCGAAGAGTTAAGAGAAGAGGTTAAAAAGGGCAATCTTAAAGAAATCGACGCCCTGGCCAAGGATATTGAGGAAAATGAGAAGAAAATAATTCACCACGGTAAGCGAGCTGAGGAGATCGTGAAGAGTATGCTGCAACATTCTCGCGGGAGCGAAGGAATTAAAGAATTAACCGACATTAATGCACTGGCCGATGAGTATTTACGCCTTGCCTACCATGGGTTCCGCGCCAGGGACAAATCATTTAATGCTGATTTCAAGACAGAACTTGATGAAAGCCTCCCAAAAATTGAGGTTGTCCCCCAGGATATTGGCCGGGTATTCCTTAATTTGATCAATAATGCCTTCTTCGCCGTGTCTGAACGTAAAAATGCCGTGTCTGAACGTAAAAATATAGAAACAGGGGATTATCAACCACTTGTAAAGCTTACAACCACTGTCGCTCCCCCCTTGAGGGGGGACAAGGGGGATGTAGTTGTCATTACCATCTCTGACAACGGCCTTGGCATTCCCAATGACATAAAGGACAAAATTTTCCAGCCTTTCTTTACAACGAAGGCTACCGGTGAGGGTACCGGACTGGGGCTGAGTTTGAGTTATGATATAATTACTAAAGGACATGGAGGGTCGCTGGAAGTTGAGAGCTTAGTGGGTAAAGGGACTCAATTTATTATTAACATTCCGGTTCAGGCATAAGAAATGAAGCGACTTATAATAATATTCCTGTTTATTATTTTTGCTAATTCATTACCAGCTCAGATACATAATTCATTTTTACTCGGGGAAATTGATAGTCTCAGGAATGAACTTAATGAGAACCCTGCTGACACAAAAAAAATCCAATTGCTAAGAAAAATTTCCGGTAACTTTTTACATATAAATTCTGATTCTTCCATTTTCTATGCTGAAAAATTGCTTAAGGTTTCGGAAAGTGCGAATTACATACGCGGACAATTTATGGCGATGGGAATAATTGTGGAAGGATTTATCTACCAGGGTAATCTTCCAAAAGCCATGGAAAAAGCTTTGGAAGGCCTGGATATTAAAACTGATCTTCCGGATGGTGGATCTGGAGTTGGCCGGGTTTACAATGGGCTTGGTGATATATATAAACATTTGAATGATGACGAAAAAGCCCGGTATTATTTCACGAAACTAATAGGGCTTGACTCGTCTGACCGCCAGGGTGTGGCATTCGGATATTATCAATTGGCAGGACTTTATGAAAAAGCGAACAAATTGGATTCGGCATTAATTTATCTAGAAAAATCAGTTGATGTTTTTGCTATTGTAAATGCTTCAGATAATCCCTACCTGTACGATACATATCCCGGCTGGTACAATCTAAGAGCTAAAGTTTATCTAAAACAAGATGAACCAGAGCTTGCCCTGGCAGATCTGCGGACCACTTTGGCAATAACCCTTAAAAGTGAAGAAGCGTTTCATACCTCAAATACTTTCAACGACATATCGACCTACTACTTAAGGGAAAATCTGATGGATTCCAGCATATTCTATGCAGAGAAAGCAATTGCTGAAGCCAGTAAGATTTCTTATTCGCAGGGTATTTTAAGTGGCAGTAAGATCCTGGCTGGGCTTTATGAGCCGATAGACTCAAAGATGGCACTGTATTACTATAAGCTGGCTACCGAAACCCAAAATCAATTGTACAGCGCAGGCAATATTCAGACCATGAGAGATATGATTGCCCAAAATGAAAGGCGGCAGCAAGAATTGGAAATTGCGGAGACAGCCTATCAGAATCGAATAAGGACCAATGCCTTTCTTGGCAGTACTTTTACATTGATTGTGATTGCCATTTTTTTGTATCGAAATAATAGGATGAAACAAAAGGCAAAGCAAAATATTGAAAAGTCCTATGAAGATTTAAAAACCACCCAAACCCAACTCATCCACTCTGAAAAAATGGCATCGCTTGGCGAACTAACCGCCGGGATCGCCCATGAGATTCAGAATCCGCTGAATTTCGTGAACAACTTTTCAGAGGTCAACACCGAATTGGTTGAAGAGCAAAAGGAGGAGATAAAAAAGGGGAATTTGAAAGAGGCTGAGGAATTAGCCAATGACATTATAGAGAATGAAAAGAAGATTATACATCATGGTAAACGGGCAGAAGAGATTGTCAAGAGTATGTTGCAGCACTCACGGGGAAGTGAGGGGGTTAAAGAGCCAACTAACATCAACGCCATGGCCGATGAGTATTTGCGATTAGCATACCATGGCTTTAGAGCTAAAGACAAGTCTTTCAATGTAGATTTTAAACTAGATCTGGATGAATCACTGCCAAAGATTAATGTGGTTCCCCAGGATATCGGACGGGTTCTGCTGAATCTGATCAATAATGCGTTTTATGCTGTATCCGCCAAAGCATTAAGTACCGATGGTGAATACAAACCAACGGTCACGGTATCCACCAAACATGTCCCCCTCACTGAGGGGGTGAAGGGGGAGGGAAAATTCGAAATTAGGGTTAAAGACAATGGCCTCGGAATTCCTGATGAAATCAAGGACAAGATCTTCCAGCCTTTCTTTACTACAAAGTCCACCGGTCAGGGCACGGGCCTGGGATTATCTTTGAGTTATGACATTATTACAAAAGGACATGGCGGAAAGATTGAAGTAAAGAGCAAAGAGAGGGTAGGGACGGAGTTTCTTATAAACATACCTTTGAAATGAAGAATCTGTTAATTATAGTTATTTACGCAGTTACCTTGCAAGTCAGTTTCAGTCAGAATATTGATGAGAAACCGCAGTACGACAGCCTTATAAGGGTAAACCGTTTGGTAACCGGTGACACAAACCAGGTAAATGTTTGGAATGAGTTGGCTGGTTTCAAGGTGTTCAGTCGTCCCGATTCAGGGATTTACTATGCAACAAATGCACTTTCATTATCTAGGTCCATTTCATTTGTGCGAGGTGAGTTGTTTGCATTACAGCTGCTTAGCTTGTCACACTCCACCCTTGGCAACTATTCCAAGGCGTTAAGGATTGATCTGGAAGGCTTGAGGAAGGTTGAAGAATCGGACGAGAAAGACTTTATGGGCAAGTTTTTGATCAACCTTGGGACTGACTATTACAATACTGGAAATTACAAAAATTCACTTCGTTATTATCAAAACGGATATTCATTATTCAATGCTGCTGGTGATTCCAATTTTTCTGCTATATCTGGTGCCTCATTGGGGAGAACATATTTTGCACTGGACCAGGTAGATTCTGCCTTTCAGATTTGTTATGTCGCCAGGCGATTAGGTGAATCTACTAAGTTAGATTGGGTCATGACTGTCACATATCGACACCTTGGGTCAATTTACAGCAGCATAGACAGTACTGATTCTGCCCTTTTTTACCTCAAAAAATCCTATACTCTGTCAGAGGGAAGAGAGTCATTTACATCTGCAACAGGATTGAAAATTGCAAGAATATTTCAAAAAACCGGGCAAATGGATTCCAGCCTGGTTTATGCTGAAGATGCGTTGCAAATCGCCATAGAAAATAAACTATATACCAATATAATTAATGCCAGCTTGTTCTTTTCAGCGTTCTATGAGCAAAGTGATGCTGCTAAAGCTTTGAGTTACCACAAAACAGCACTCGCTTATTCAGACAGCCTTTCAAACATGTCCAAAATGATCAGTTTTACTGATTTTAAGGATTTTGATGTTCAACAGCGAGAGTACGAACTAGAAAATGCCAGAAAGGAATCTCAGTCCCGCATAAGATTGAATACAATGATTGGCAGCACATTCACACTAGTCCTTATTGCTTTTTTCTTGTTTAGAAATAATCGCAACAAGCAGCAGGCTAAACAGAAAATTGAAAAGTCATACGAAGAATTAAAATCCACCCAAACCCAACTCATCCACTCTGAAAAAATGGCATCGCTTGGCGAACTAACCGCCGGGATCGCCCACGAGATCCAGAATCCTTTGAATTTTGTGAACAACTTTTCGGATGTGAACTCTGAACTCGCTGAAGAGTTAAGGGAAGAGATTGACAAAGGCAATATCGAGGAGGCTAAAGCCATCGCAAAAGATATTAAGGATAATGAGCAAAAGATTGTTCATCATGGCAAGCGCGCCGAAGAAATCGTAAAAAGCATGCTTCAGCATTCCCGCGGCAGTGATGGCAAGAAAGAACCCACGGACATCAATATGCTTGCAGACGAATACCTGCGATTGGCATTTCACGGAATGCGTGCCAAAGACAGGTCCTTTAATGCTACTATGGACACGGACTTTGATCCGGAAATTGACAAAATAAATATTGTTCCCCAGGACATCGGCAGGGTTATTCTCAACCTGATTACCAATGCGTTTTACGCCTGCACTGAGCGAAGCCGAAGTGCTGTGTCTGCTAAAGTGGGCGGTGACTATAAACCCGTAGTGAAAGTAACAACAAAAAAACTAAAAGATGCGGTGGAGATTAAAGTCGCTGATAATGGCACCGGAATTCCTCAGGATATTATTAATAAAATATTTGAACCCTTCTTCTCAACAAAGTCCACAGGCCATGGAACCGGACTGGGTTTATCACTGAGTTATGATATAATTACAAAAGGACATGGAGGGACAATAAAGGTTGAAAGTACAGTAATCGGGACAGCGTTTATTATAGTAATTCCAATTAAATGATCAATTGTGGAAAATTACGAGAATTGAACATATGTATCGTACCTGCGGTACTCTCTATTTATTGTTGGAGTTGAGTACAACGGATTGAAATCCGTTGTTAAACATATGTAATTGAGCCTAGCGGCTCTTTGATATAGGGTTAAAATCAAATGAAAAAGGAACCAGGGGAAAGTGAAGAAAA
>SDBV01000373.1_pt1 | contig 63706 bp, 49 predicted proteins | sample 2277081 | NCBI WGS metagenome assembly SDBV01 (sample SAMN10402039, study PRJNA504765) | marine sediment metagenome | isolation source: marine sediment core GS10_PC15, 223 cmbsf | place: Arctic Ocean: Southern Knipovich Ridge | collected 2010
AACGGTTTTCTTGTGACGTTTCAGGAGCGATTCCAACTCGTCGATAGTCGGTATGCCGTCGCTGCGATACGAAACGACTATAATACTGTCGGCAAACCTGGCAAAAAGTTCCTCAAACGCCCGATGTACCATTCCTTTGTCGCACCATCGGCTCGGTTGACGAACCATCCTTCTATGCTTCGATTTCCAGTCTATCAATTCCCCCCAGTCGTCATACCGGCAAATGCCCTCAAGAAAGTGATAGAAATCGGCATAATCGACCGCTGAGCCGGACTTCGATATATACGGCGTATCAATATAGACCAGGTCATATTCACCATCGACGTCCACAACGTCGCCCTTACAAGCCCGGCATGGGGTCTGCCCCGGCCCGACTGCCGCGTTGGCTTCGCGCACAAACCTGCCAAACCACTCCTCAAAGCCCCTGTCCCACGACGTCTTATTGCCAAAGCCCCTTTTGACATTCGCCTGCCTGATATACAGATTCTTGCGGTGGAACAGATTATACGGGCGTTTGACAATACACGACTGAGCCAACGCGAAAAACGCCAGTGACCATGCGTATTTGTCCGTCAGTTGCTTCATATTTGTTACAACCCGGTCCAGCCAGCGATTTTCCATATCCGTAAAATATATGTCGCCAAATGTTCGGCTGATAAAATCCGGATATACCACGCCGTCATGCTCGGACAGGATTACGGACACCTCGTCGCTGCCCAGAGACACATCGTCGTTTTCGATCAATGCCCGCCCGAAGTGATAATTATGCTCCAGGATGTCGTTATAGGTCACATCTTTGCCTTCGCCTTTGAGCCGATGCGCCACCACGCCGCTGCCCCCGAACGCGTCCAGACACGTCGTAAAGGGCATCTCCTTGATATTGTCCCATATCCAATCGACCAGTTTGGCCTTGCTGCCCTGGTAGCGGGTGGACGGAAACCGCAACGCAACCGGCGTCTCCAACTGCGACGCCCCAACCGACAATATGTCGCCTCCTGATAGCACTGCGCTCGTATCCCCTTAATAATAGTCGTAAAATCCATCCTGCCGCTGCCAACACGTCGATAGGCCGACAGGATAATCCGCGACATATCGCATTGCAATCGAAAAACGCACCACGGCCCCGCCGACCCCCTGATATTGAATGGCGATGGAACCTTGACAAACACTTCGTCCGGCTGTAAACTTCAGCGTTTCCCTGAATTACGATTTGTTGAGGTCTTATATGGCAGTAACGCGATTTGCACCGTCACCCACAGGCTATCTGCATGTTGGCGGTGCAAGGACAGCCCTGTTTAACTGGCTTTACGCCCGGAGTACCGGCGGAAAATTTCTGCTGCGCATCGAGGATACCGACACAAAGCGAAACACCCCCACCGCCATCCAGCAGGTCATAGAGGATCTTCGCTGGCTGGGTATCGACTGGGACGAAGGCCCTGAAACGGGCGGGGCCAACGGGCCGTATCTGCAGTCACAGCGACGCGACATCTACGACAAATATATCGCCCAGCTCCTGGAAGAGGGCAAAGCCTACTACTGTTTCGACACCTCCGAAGAATTGACCGCCATGCGGGCCAGGGCCGACGCCGAGAAGAAGGGCTTTTCATATCCGCGTCCAGCCGTATTCCCCAGCCAGGCAGATGCCGAAAAGGCACGCCACCAGGGCAGCCCCGTCACAGTCCGTCTGGCAGTGCCGCAGGACAGCCCCTTCGTAGTGGACGATATAATCCGAGGCCAGGTCACGTTCGCCGCCGGTGAAGTGGGCGATTTCATCATTCAGAAATCCGACGGCTTTCCAACGTATCACTTCGCCGTCGTCGTCGATGACGAGTTGATGGGCGTCACCCATGTCATCAGAGGCCAGGAACACCTGATGAATACGCCCAGCCACCAGGCATTACAACTGGCATTGGGCTTCACTGCGCCCATCTATGCGCACATGTCCGTGACCATCAGCGATTCTGGCGGCAAACTTTCCAAACGCGAACGCCCAAAGGCTCTGCGTCAGGCTATCAAGGCAGAACAGGATGCCGACCTGCAAAAGATCGCACAGGTCGGGGGCATGACCGACGACGAAATGCAGGGCTTCCTGCGTAAGAAATCCACCCCCGACATGCCAGCCATCGACGCCATTGCCGACTACCTGGGCGTTCAACTGCCGGAGATCAACGTCGTGGACTTCTTCAAGAGCGGCTACCTGCCCGATACGATGGTCAATTTCCTGGCGCTTCTGGGATGGAATCCGGGCAACGACCGCGAAGTCATGCCGCTGACCGAGTTGATCGACAGCTTCGATATTCGGCGACTGGCAAGATCAAACAGCCTGTTCGACAGAAAAAAACTACTGTCCTTCAATACCGAATACATCAAGACAACCCCAGCCGACAGACTGCTGCAATATTTCAGGGATTACCTGGGTGTCAACGACTCCCCAGCAGTCAACGCCGACGATAAACTGCTCAGACGCATCCTGGAAGTCTGCCGTGGTGCGCGGACCCTGGCCGAGATCGACCGGAAGGTGCGTTTTCTCTTTGTCGAGAACGACCAGGTCTGTTACGATGACAAAGCCGTCAAGAAGGTACTCAGGAAAAACGACGGACTTGGCGTCCTCAGAATCGTCGGCCAAAGACTCGCCGCGATGCAGGAGATCACCTCCGAGTGTATCGAGACACTGCTTCGCGACCTGGCAGAGGAATTGGAGCTTGGCCTGGGCAAAGTAGCCCAGCCCCTGCGCGTGGCAATCTGCGGAAATACCGTCAGCCCGCCCATATTCGACTCGGTCGATATGCTCGGCATGGATAATGTCCTGAAACGGATCGAAATAACCTTGGAAAGATTCCAGGAAACAAACTGACACAGGAGGGGGTATAGTGTGAAAAATACCCCTTTCGTACCCGCGAGGAAGATTGACAGACTGCCGAACGGCCATCAGCCGCGCAGGATGTAATGAAAAATTGAATTAACACAGGAGATGGATATGTCATTGCTTGTTACCGGTTCAATAGGAATTGACACTGTAAAAACGCCGCACGGCTTCAGCGAAAACTGCATCGGCGGCTCAGCCGTGTATTTCAGTATGGCGGCCAGCCTCTTTGGTCCGGTACGATTTATCGGGGTCATAGGCGACGATTGCCCATTCGACCTGCCCAGCCTCTTCAAAGGCAGGGGCATCGATCTACAGGGGCTGGAGGTTCGCAATGGCAGCAAAACGTTCCGATGGGCGGGTACTTACAAAGACAACATGAACGACAGGATCACCGACACGGTGGACTTGAATGTTCTGGGCGAAGAGCCGCCACCCACGCCGGAGGCGTTCAGGGACAGCAACTTTGTATTCCTGGCAAACACCGCCCCCGCACTGCAGCTCCAGTTAATCGAGCAGCTCAGCAAGCCCGCGTTCATAGCCGCCGACACTATGAACCACTGGATCGTAACGGCCAAGGACGACCTGAAAGTGCTGATGGACCGGATAGACATGCTCGTACTAAACGACAGCGAAGCCGGGCTCCTGACCGGCCGACAGGACATTATGTCCGCCGCACGGAATATAATCGAAATGGGCCCGAAAGTAGTCATCATAAAAAGGGGCGAATACGGCGCGATGATGTGCAATGCCGACGGAGACTGCTTCATACTGCCTGCCTATCCCACCTCGGTAGTCATCGACCCGACAGGCGCCGGCGACGCCTTTGCCGGAGGCATGATGGGCCATCTGGCCAATGTCGGGACCGTTGACACGACGTCGCTGAGAAACGCCATCGCATACGGCACAGTCGTTTCGTCCTTCGCCATAGGCGACTTCTCGATACACGGCATAAAATCCGTCACCAGGGACGACATCGACCAGCGATTCGACACCCTGAAAAAGATGACGCAGTTTTAGACGTCCAACCCAGCCGGATAGGTCGGCATTACAGGATCGAAATATGCGATGCTTCGTCGCCATAGACATCGACCGGCACATCAGAGCGTACCTGGGCCGTATCCAGAAGGGCCTGCGGAGCCGGTGTAACCTGAAAACCTCTGACGTCAAATGGGTCGAGCCGGGCAATATGCACCTGACGTTGAAGTTCCTCAGCGAGATCGACGACGCAGCGGTTGTCGAGGTTTGCCGCATCCTGGCCGAGATCGCCGCCCGGCACAGCAGTTTTAGCATCGATTTTGCCGGCATAGGCACTTTCGGCAGGTCTGCCCGCGTCGTCTGGGCCGGCACCGATACGTCCGAGCCATTGGTCGCCCTGCACGGGGACATCGACCGGGGCCTGGGCGAAATGGGTTTTGCCGGCGATAAACGCGCATTTGCCGCCCACCTGACCCTCTGCCGCATCAAAAACAGCCGGGCCGGGGCCGGGCTTACCGAGGCAATAAAAAATCTCCGCGATGTTCGGCCGGGAAATTCTTTCGTCGATTCGCTCTGTCTGTACAAAAGTGATTTGACAAAAGCCGGTCCAATCTATACCCTCTTGAGCAGAAACCAGTTGCAACAAGGATGAACGGTTACAAAAATTGAAATATAAGAGGAGAGTATATGGCATTTCCAAAGAAGAAGACTAAAAAAATGGCGACAACCAAAACAGCAACCCCTAAAACGACCGCCAGCGGTTCGGCACTGGACCGTGCCATAGCGCAGATAGAAAAGCAATACGGCGCCGGCTCGATCATGAAGATGGACGAATCCAACATCGCAAATGTCCAGGGCATCAGCACCGGAGCCCTGTCGCTGGACATCGCCCTGGGCGGCAAAGGCGTACCGCGGGGCAGGGTATGTGAATTCTACGGCCCGGAGGCCTCCGGCAAGACCACCCTGGCGCTGCACGTCATAGCCAATGCACAAAAGAACGGAGGCGTAGCGGCCTTCATCGACGCCGAGCACGCGCTGGATACCACCTGGACAAAAAAACTTGGGGTGGACGTCAGCAGCATGCTCGTCAGTCAGCCCGACACCGGCGAACAGGCCCTGGACATCGCCGAGATGCTCATAAAGTCAAACTCCGTCGATGTCATCGTCATTGACTCCGTCGCGGCACTGGTCCCCGCCGCCGAGATGGCAGGCGAAATGGGCCAAAGCCACGTCGGTCTGCAGGCGCGTCTGATGAGTCAGGCACTGCGAAAACTCACCGGCTCCATCAGCAAGAGCAAGACCAGCCTGATATTCATCAACCAGATCCGAATGAAGATCGGCGTGATGTTCGGCAATCCGGAAACCACCCCCGGCGGCAACGCCCTGAAGTTTTACAGCTCCGTACGGCTGGACGTGCGGCGCATCGCCACGATAAAGGACTCCAACGGCCTGGCAATCGCCAACCGTGTTCGTGTCCGCGTGGTAAAGAACAAAGTCGCCGCCCCGTTCAGGCAAGCCGAGTTCGACCTGACCTTCGACGGTGGTATCAGTCGTGAAGGCGACCTGCTGGATTTGGGTATTGAATGCGACATCATCCAGAAAAGCGGCGCATGGATCAACTACGGCCAAATGCGGCTGGGACAGGGCAGGGAAAATGCCAAAAAACTCCTGATCGAAAACCCCAAACTGACCGCCGAGATCGAGGCAAAGATACTCAAAGAAAAGGGGCTGACCGAGTAAGGACAGTATGTTTTCATCGAAACAAATCAGAAGTGCGTTCATAGACTTTTTCAAGGAGCGGGGCCATACCTTTGTCCCCAGCGCACCGGTTGTGCCCATCGGCGACGATACACTGCTGTTTATCAACGCGGGCATGAATCAGTTCAAGGACATCTTTCTGGGGCTTCAGACTCCGCCCTGGCCAAGCGCCGTCAACAGCCAGAAGTGCATCCGTGTCAGCGGTAAACACAACGACCTGGAAGAGGTCGGCATGGACACATATCACCACACCTTTTTCGAGATGCTCGGCAACTGGTCCTTCGACGACTACTTCAAAGCCGAGACCATCGAATGGGCATGGAAGCTGCTCACCGAGGTGTACGACATCTCCCCGGACAGGCTCTGGGCCACCGTCTTTGCAGGCGACCCGAAAGACGGCTCAGAACCCGACACCGAAGCCGCCGAATTATGGACAAAGGTAACTTCCATGCCGGTCGAACACGTCCTTTACTGCGGCAAAAAGGATAACTTCTGGGAGATGGGTTCAGCCGGGCCGTGCGGACCATGCAGCGAAATCCACGTCGACCTGGGCCCGGAGGCGTGCGACCATAGGCACATACCGGGCCATAAATGCGCCGTCAACGCCGGCTGTGCACGTTTCATCGAGCTGTGGAATCTGGTGTTCATCCAGTTCAACCGGACAGACGACGGAACGCTCGAAAGGCTGCTGGCAAACTACGTCGATACCGGCGCTGGGCTGGAACGCATCGCCGCGGTACTGCAAAAAAAATCCAGCAACTACGACACCGACCTGTTCGCTCCGATCATCAGCGCCGTCGCCGACCTGACAGGCCATAAATACACATCCAAGCTCGGCAGCAAGACCGACAACGCCTTTCGCGTCATCGCCGACCACATCCGTTCACTGACATTCTCCATCACCGACGGCGTCACACCATCCAACGAAGGACGCGGCTATGTAATGCGTCGGATACTGCGTCGGGCCGCGAGATTCGGCAGACTGCTGGGCGCACACGAACCATTCATGTACAAACTGGTCCCCGTGTTGGCCGAGCAGATGGGCGGAGCCTTTGCCGACATCAGCCAAAGGGCCAACTTTGTCGCAACGGTAATCAAGTCCGAGGAAGAAAGTTTCGGCAGGACATTGGACCGAGGCCTGGAAATATTCTCCGCCGCCGCAACCGCGACCGAAAAAAACAACGAAAAGATTATCACCGGCCAAAACGCCTTCCAGCTTTACGACACCTACGGATTCCCGCTGGACCTGACACAACTGATGGCCCGCGAACGCGGCTTGGACGTTGATACCGATACATTCGACGAGCTGATGGACCAGCAGCGCACCCGCGCCCGCGCCGCACAAAAAGGCGCTTCGCTCAAAGCGTCGCTGGCCAGCGTGGAACTGCCCGCAACCGACGATTCGCACAAATACAACTCCAACCATTGTTCAGCCAAACTGCTGGGCTGGATCACCCCAGCCGGCTTCTGCACCGAAGGAACCATGACCGAAGTCGGCAAAAGCATCGGGCTGATACTTGACCGGACATGTTTCTACGCCGACTCCGGCGGACAAGTCGGCGACGTCGGCACGATCAGGCTGCAGAACGTACAGTTCGTCGTCGAAGCCACCGAAAAAATCGCCGACTGCGTCGTGCACCAGGGGAAACTCGTCGAAGGCAAGCTGACCGCCGGCCTGGAAGTCGTCGCAACAGTTGGCAAAACCAGAAACGAAACCAGAAACAATCACACCGCCACACACCTGCTCCAATGGTCTCTCCGGCAGGTCCTGGGCGATTCAGTCAAGCAGCAGGGTTCCCTGGTATGCCATGAGTACCTGCGATTTGACTTTACCTACCCAAAGGCGATGACCGTTGACGAAACAAGGCATGTCGAACGGCTTGTCCGCGAAAAAATCGCCGCTGCCGAGCCAGTCACCTGCGTTTCAATGCCCATTGACGAGGCGAAGAAGCTCGGCGCGATAGCTTTGTTCGGCGAAAAATACGGCAGTGAAGTCCGCATAGTCTGCCTCGGCGCAGAGGACGCCTCCAAAATCGATCTGGCGTTTAGCCGTGAGTTCTGCGGCGGCACACACGTTGCCAACACCTCCGCCATAGGCGGATTCAAGATCGTCAAGGAAGAAAGCATCTCCGCTGGCGTCAGGCGAATCACCGCGATTACCGGCGCCGCCCTTACCGATTATCTTATTCAGCGGAGCAGCATCGTTGACGAAGTCGGCGAGATGCTCAAAGTCCCGCCGGCACAGATTACCGCCCGCGTGCAGAAGCTGCTCGACGACAACAAAAAGCTCGCAAAAGAACTGAAAAATTCCGCCCACGGCACCGGCACCAGCACCGGCGGTGACACCATGACCGAGGCGGCAAATCTGCTGCAGTCAGCCAAAAAAATCGGCCAGACCCACATAGTCGTCGGAACACTTTCACCAGCACCCGTCCAGCAGCTCCGCCAGGCGATTGACATGATAAAGAAGAAGGCCAAATCCGCCGCCATAGTATTTGGCATCGCCGAGTCTGACAGCAAGGTCACGCTCCTGGCAGGCTTCACGGATGACCTGGTCAAGCAGGGCCTAAACGCCGGCAACATCATTGGCACCATCGCCCCCATCGTTGACGGCGCAGGCGGCGGCAGGCCGCAGATGGCTCAGGCAGGCGGCAAAACCCCCGCCAAACTAAGCGACGCACTGACAAAGGCCTCCGAGATCATCGAACTAAAACTCGCCACGACAACGTAGTGCTCTGTTACTTGTAATTCGACGATTTGTCATTCCGCACTTGTTGCGGAATCCATTCTTAAGAACCTGGATTCCTGTCACATTATTTATTGACACAGGCTGTGTATTGCCTAAAATAGAATAAATTTGACCTTTCATGGCCGCTGGCCAAAGACAGCCGGACCAGGGCGACGAATTTGTTGCAGGAATAGAAAGGGCCTGCCGTTTATCGACAGGCCCCTTGATTTGTACTTGATGAAGGGCGATCCCTTACAGGTTCCTTAGTTGTCTGCAGGTCTTGTTCCTGTAGGTCTCGTTCCTGTAGGTCTTGTTCCTGTAGGTCTTGTTCTTCTCGTTCGACTGGATATTCGGACGATCTTCTTGCCTGTTACCTTCCGGGTGCCCCTGGATGTTGTCATCTCTCCGGTGAGTTTATCCTCTTTGATCTCGCCCTTGAAGTTCATCTCGAATTCGCGTTCGCCGAATTTCATGACGATCTTAAAGCTGACCTGGTTTTCCTTGAGATTGATCTTCTCAATGGGCATCGAGCCATACATACCGCTCAGGTCTGAGTTGACCTTCAGTCGTTGTTTGCGGCTGCCCCGTTCGGAAGCGATGTCAAGGTTCCATTGGCCGATAACTGCGGCGCCGATCAACTCGCCCGTCGCCTGGGCTTCACCTCTTTCGGACTTGAAAACGCCCGTGATGCCTTGTCTTAGAGTGCCCTCGAATGTGCTTTCCCTTTTGTTGTCGCCTGTACCGATGACGCGTTTGAACGTTAACCGGCCTCTTTCATAAGTGATGTCCCGGACGTCGCTTTCGCCGCGGCGGCTTATCCACTTGCCGGAAAGCTTGCGTTCCTTGTCGGCGGTGATGGTAAGCGTTCCGCTATACTCGCGCTCCCCGGCGGTGATCTTCATTGCCCAGCTTCCAACGCATCGAGGCAAACGTATAACTCGCTCGCCGACGACCTTACTGTCGCCTCGGTCTCTCTTGAGCGTTCCCGTGATCTTTCCGTCTTTGAGCGTTCCGGCAAACTCTGATGTAGATTCCTGACCCCGGAATTGCGTCGTCTGCTTGAACGTGAGCTTGTTGTCTTCGAACGCGACATCCTTCAGTTCGGTGATCCCCCGGAAACTAATCCAGTTACCGGCCAGCGCCCTGGTTTCCCTGTTTATGGAAAACGACAGAATAGCGGTCGTCTGTCTGTTGTTGTTCTCCATGGTGATCTTCCAGTCGCCGTTGATGCCCATAGATCCCCGTCCACGTCCACGTGCCTGTCCCCGTTCTGGCCTGACTGGCCTGTCTGGCCTGGCCGGCGTCGCGGCTGACTGGGCCGACACCTGAGCTACCAACATCACTATCACAACCAGTGACAGCAACACCCGTGGCTTTCGCAACAATTGATACCTCATCGTTAATACCTCCAGAAAAGTGAGCAATTACCGACTAAAATCGGTGACATAAGCGGGTTCAAGCTTCGCCTGCCCACTTATCAGGCGGTCGTTTCCATCCACTAATTATAACCGGTGGCGTCAAAATCGGAAGAATAAATCCTTTTCTCTCTCGTTTGCATAGTGTCCCCATGTTGGGCAATGGTAACCGTTCACAGAAAATTTTTATAAAAAGTTCAAAATGTCAAAATAGGCAATTTGCGCTTTTGCCTGCGCCATGTTAAAAAAGGTGCATGGATGCAAAAGACCTGATTATCGAAAAACAAGCTGCTGAAATAAATTCGAGTGACATTGTAAAGCCCCAAAAAACCATTGTTAAGGTAGGTCGCAAGAAACGCAAGCGTGGTGGGCAGCGTGGGCGTAGAAAGTTTTTGCGTCGGCCTTTCGAGTTACTATTATCGTAACATTTTAGTACGCAGGGTGCGTTTTAACTCACCGTTTCTGACTAATCCTGCTGTCGAATCTGTACGCTTCTGGCGTGTGCGTCCAGCCCCTCGGTCATGGCCAGCCGAACGATGTCGGCGGCGCCGTCGGCCAGCTTTTCTTTGTCGTATTCGATTATGCTGGTAGCCTTAACAAAGTCATTACTGCTGAGCGCACTGAAAAATTTTGCGCTCGTCCCCGTCGGCAGTGTATGGCTCGGCCCCGCCCAGTAGTCGCCCACCGCCACGGGGCTGTAAGGCCCGATGAATATAGCCCCTGCGTTGTGAATCTTCTCAGCGACCGCCCTGCTCGCATCGCCGCATTGAATCTGCAAATGCTCCGCGGCGAAGTCGTCGGCAAATTCGACCGCCCTGTCCAGGTTCTCAAACACCACGATTTTGCTGAACTCAAGCAGGCACCCAACGGTTGCCTCGGACCGTTTAAGCTGGCCGACCTGCTCTTTGACGTTAGCCAGCACTTTTTGCGCAAACACCGCCGAATCGGTTGCGACGATCGCGCTGCCTGGGGCGTGTTCCGCCTGGCTGAGCATGTCCGCCGCCACCCATGCCGGGTTAGCCCTGTCGTCTGCGATTATCAGCACTTCGCTGGGCCCAGCCACCGAATCGATTCCGACGCATCCCACGACGATTTTCTTGGCAGTCTGCACCCATCTGTTCCCCGGCCCGACAATCTTGTCAACCTTGCCGATTGTCTCGGTACCGTACGCCAGCGCCGCCACCGCCTGGGCACCCCCAACTCGATAGACCTCCCGAATGCCCAGCTCGCAGCACACCGCCAGTATCACCGGATGAATCGTCCCCTGGCACCTGGGCGGCGAAATCACTGCAATCTCCTCCACGCCCGCCACCTGCGCCGGCACCGCCGTCATTATCACCGTAGAAGGCAGCGGCGCACTGGCCCCCGGCACACAAACCCCAACCCGTCTGATCGGCGTATATCTAATGCCCGGATGCGAATTCCTGTTTCCGAGGAATATCTCCGACTGATACCTGCGCACATTGTCGATTGCCTTCCGCAGGGACCCCATCAGCTCCCCGTCAATCCCGGCCCATGCAGCCTCCAATTCCTCGGCACCAACCCTGATTCCGGAAGCACTCAGATCGACCCCGTCAAATCTCGACGTAAACTCAAGAAGCGCCCGATCCCCCCCCTTCATCACCTCTCGTACAATCTCAAGGACCGCTCCATACTCATCTGTCTCGATACCGAATCGGGCACCTTCGATCATTTTTCTTTGAAGGTTTCGTATCTGCTCGTCGAAGTCAGCCTGACAGGCCGACAGGAGGATATGGTCCGGCATCTGTATCTGCGCCATGATTTGTTTCTCGTTATCTCGTGAAGTTACCGTGTGTATATGTGCGCACCGCACGTTGCAGGAGCAGGTAGTATTGCCCCTTGTATCTGGTCACGATGCCCGCAACCCGGTATCGCCTCCGAGACGACAGCAGGGAAAGCTGTAACTCGGTCTGCTGCAGCATCGTATTTTTCAGCAGTACAAACTGCACATCATCTATACCGCGTCCGAAAGCATCGAACGAAAAAACCTCTGCGCCGCCTGGCCCCTCGATAAAACCCGTCCGGCTGACCAGTACCGCATCGTTGTCGATACCGACCTGTTGCTTGATCTTGCTCAGATCGACCACCCGCTCCGGCTTGAGTCGTTTGAGTATATACGCCGGGATAATCGAGGCATCGTTCGGGTCGTTAGCCCGTGGCTGTTCTTTGTCCTGCTGTTTCGGATCGGGCACATCGTCGGTTTCTATTTTTTCGCCGCCGCTTGTGGGAATAAAAAGCACCGGAAATATAAAGTTTTGCCCTTCATACAGCGTCACCCTGGCGGTAAGTCTCACACCGAGGCTTTCTTCACTGCCCATAGTCCGCATGAGCTTTTCCAGGGTACTGCTCGGCAATATCTCCAGTTCGCTGCCTGGCCCAGCCTGCCCCCTTCCGTCGCTGATCTGCTCGTCCGGAACGAATACCCATCGCCCCCCTTTGTCGTCCGCCAACCTGTTCGCCTGCCCGTCCGCCTGCCCGTCCGCCTGGGCTCTGACAAGTCCGTTGACGCCGATAAATACAAATCCGTCGCGCAGGGGGATCGACCTTTTCTCCCTCTCATTATCAGGCGTGGCGGCAAAGGCCGACCCGCCCGCTATCAGAACCGAAAACAATATGAACACAACCCTTTTCATGGCTCTCCCGTCTCGCTAAATTCTATCTTAACCGAAGCACTGCCGCAAAATCTCGCCAACCTGCCCTGCCCCATCGGCGTCCCGAACACTCTTTGCGCAATCTTCGTCAATCGAAGCCATCATGTCCACAAGCGGCTCCCAAAACCCACCGACGATTATAACCGGCTTATCTTTGCACGCCAGTCTCTTATTTTTATACTCCCAGACATGTGCAAGTTCCAGCAGTGTGCCCGTCCCGCCTGGAAGCACCACGTAAGCATCGCCCATTTCGACCAGTCTGCCGAGCCTTTCGTCAAGCGACGACGTTACGATCTCGGTCGTTACATACTCGTTTGCGTCGCCTCTGCCAAACGCCGTACACGTCACACCGATTACCTCGCCGCCAGCCTGTCGCGCCCCCCTGGCGCTCGCCAGCATTGTCCCCCCGTACCCGCCGTTGGCCAGGACAAATCCCATCCCTGCGATACATTGCCCCACGGCTTCTGCTGTTGCCAGCAGTTCGTCGTCGCATCGGCGTTTGCCGCTGCCGAACACCACAATAACCCCGCCGCCGCCACTGCCGCTGCCGCCGCCACTGCCGTCCCCACCAGCACCGTTTGCGTCATCGTCGACCATTATCGTCGCGCCTTGCTTTTGGTATGTGCCAGCAGCCCGCCAGCCAACAGTATCTTGCGGTCCCGCGATGACAGTTTCAGGCTGCATGTAAAATCGAATCCGCCGGTCTTATCGACCACGACAACCTCATCACCCCCGCCGATTGCGTCGAGCAAGTCGGCAATCTCCAGTTTGTCCTCCGGGCCGATGCGGTCATAGTCCGCTTCGTTGACAAACTCCAGCGGCATGATCGCGAAATTAATCAGGTTGGCCTTGTGTATCCGCTCGATGGTCTTGGCGATTACTGCCCTGACGCCGAGATACATCGGACAAAGCGCCGCGTGCTCTCTGCTGGACCCCTGGCCATAGCTTTGCCCTGCAACGATAATCCCGCCGACGCCCTGCTTCTTCAATGCCAGTCCGCGCTCGGCAAAGGTCGCCCTGCCCTCTTCGTTGAAGCAGTTAAACACCACCTTGGCATATTCCGGCACATTGGAGCGGTACTTCAAAAACGCCCCCGCCGGCATGATATGGTCCGTCGTAATCTTGTCGCCGCATTTGAGCAGCACCTGTCCGCTAAGATTCTCCGGCAGTAGCTCAGGCGACTGCGGCACCACAATTGTCGGGCCGCGAAGAACCTCGGCAGTGACGGATTCTTTCTGGCCAAGGGGCCTTTCGATCATGCTGTCGTCGGTTATAAACGGCACCGACAGCTTAATCTTCGGGTACCTGAGCCCCATCACTTTCTTTAGCGTCCTCGGGTCGGCAATCTCCCCCATAATCGCCGAGGCGACAGCCGTCTCCGGGCTGACCAGATATACCCTGTCACTTTTTGTACCGGTTCGCCCGTCAAAGTTCCGATTAAACGTCCGCAGCGAGACCACCCCGTCGGCGGGCGAAAATCCCTGACCTATGCAAGGCCCGCACCCGCTTTCGAGTATCCGCGCCCCAGCCGCTATCATATCAGCCATCGCCCCGTTAGCCGACAGCATCTGCAATACCCCTCTGCTGCCCGGCGCCACCGCGAATTCGACCATCGGGTCGATCCTTCTGCCCTTGAGCGCCGCGGCGACCATCATCAAATCGCTATAGCTGGAATTGGTACAACTGCCCACCACGACCTGGTTGACCTTCAATCCAGCCAACTCACTGATGGGCCTGATATTATCCGGCGACGACGGACATGCCGCCAACGGTTCAAGGCGTGAAAGATCAATCTCGATAACCCGGACGTACCGCGCATCCGGGTCCGGCGACAGCGGCTTATAGAGCTTGCCACGACCCTGTGCAGCCAGAAACTTTTCCGTATTCCCGTCACTCGGAAAGATACTCGTTGTCACACCAAGCTCGGCGCCCATGTTTGTAACCGTCGCCCGTTGCGGCACGGAGAGGTTTGCGAGACCCTTGCCGAAATACTCAACCACGCATCCCACATTCCCCTTAGTCGTCAGTATGCTGAGCAGTTTCAGGATAATATCCTTGCTGGCGACCCAGTCCGGCAGTTTGCCGGTAAGCTTTACCCCGATCACCTTCGGGCAGGTAAGATAGAACAGCCCGCCTCCCATCGCGACAGCCACGTCCATCCCCCCGGCACCGATAGCCAGCATACCGATTCCGCCGCCCGTGGGCGTATGCGAATCGCTGCCCAGCAGTGTTGCCCCCGGCCTGCCGAATCTCTCCAGATGCACCTGGTGACATATTCCGTTGCCCGCCCGCGAATGATATGCCCCCGCCTTTGCCGCTATCGTCTGCAGATACAGGTGGTCGTTGTGGTTTTCCGGTCCGAACTGGCTCATATTGTGATCGACATAGCTGACTGACAACTCGGTCTTGACGCGTCCGAGACCCATCGACTCGAACAGCAGAAACGCCATCGTGCCCGTGGCATCCTGTGTCAGCGTCTGGTCAATCCTGATACCGATAGGTTTACCGGCAACCAGCTCCCCGTCAATCAGGTGTTCTTCCAGTATCTTATATGTCAATGTCTTAGCCATAACGTCCTTTCCACGGCAAAGTTCCTGAATCTCGAAATCGCCCGACACAAAATATACCAAAAAATGTTCCGTTCTGTAAGGATTTTTTACAGGTCCTTAACCCCCGAATCTCGATTCGGGGTTTTTTCTCCCCAATCCCCCTATTTGTCCTTTGTCATTCCCGCGACAAATTATCATTCCCGCGACAAATTGTCATTCCTGCGACAAATTGTCATTCCTGCGAAGGCAGGAATCCATAACCCCGAAGGGGTTCAATAACAATAGCCACGGGTGTAGCGAAGCGAAACCCGTGGTCGATGTAGATGTGAATCCCCGAACCCCGAAGGGGTTTAATAGTTCGTGGTTCGCAGGGTGCGTTTTAACGCAGCGTTTCTGACTACCCTGAAGGGTCTATCGTCCGCAACGCCACCACAGAGGCTATCGCCAACTCAGCGGTGTGTGTAATGCTCAGCGTTATCTGCGATATGCCAGCCTGGGAGGCGATCTGTTTGGCCCTGCCGGACAGGTTAACCGTCGGCACCCCAGCCGGGCCGTTGACCACCTCAATATCCGTCCAGTTGACACCGCTGCCCCAGCCGGTGCCGATCATCTTCATCACCGCTTCTTTTGTGGCGAATCGGCCTGCGAATTTTTCGACGTTCTTTTTTACACTCGCCGCCTCGGCCTGCTCCCTTGCGGTAAATACCCGCCTCAGAAACCGCCCACCGTGCCGAGTTAGAATCGCTTCGATCCTGGACAACTCAACCATGTCTATACCGTGTGCCACGATCTGCATACCCGGTTACCTCCGGTCTCTTTCGGCCTGACTGCTCGTGACATTGCTGTAACGCCGATACGCTTCCGTCACGCAAAAATCCACGAACCGGTCCACATTACGAACACGCGTATTGGCGACGATCCCGGCGATAAGGTCGTCATAGCGTTGCTTCTGCTTGATCATCCGAACCTCGCGTTCGACAATATCCTGTACATCCTTAAACGACGCGACGCCGGGTTCCTTTTTCTTTTCGAGCTTTACGATAAATATATGCCCGCCAGACTCCACAGGTCCGAACACCTGCCCGGGATTCAGCCCCATCGCCGCGGCCTCCAGCACATCGTATGGCCTCGCCAGCGATCCCACGCCCGGCGTCACCGGCCGCCACAGTCCGCCCAGCGACGCGCGGTAGCCGTGTGAATGCGTCTTAGCCATCTCACCGAAGTCCTGCCCCTGCTTGATGCGTTCCAGTATCCCGCCGGCTATCCGCAGGGCCGCCTGCCGTTTGCTTTGGCCGGCCACGGCGTCAACCTGTTCTGGTTTCAACTGTTCCATCACTATATCAATTATGCGGAACTCGATTTGGCCTTCCCACTGAAAGCGTTTGGCCCTGACGGCATTATAATAGCCTAACATCTCACCATACGAAACGGACAGGTCTCCGGATATCTCCCCGGATATGTAGGACTGCACCAGGATAAGTTTCTGCTGATACTTTCGAAATCCCTCCCAGTCCAGGCCCATCTCAGCGATGGCCTTTTGAGCCTCGGCGAGATTATTGCCATACTGAGCCACAAACCGGTTGACCTCGCCTTCGACAGCCTTCCTGATCGCCTCTTCGATGTTTTCCGGGGCCTTCTTACGGGCCTTTTGATAGAGCAGTATCTCGATAATCTTCTCCTGAACGACCGACTCGACGACAGGGGCGGCACGCAGCCTGAACGCATCAAAGCCCTCGCTGACGGATTGCCGCAGCCCCTCAGCCAGGGGGCTTATTATCTCGTCAACGGTAATCGCCTCGCCGCTGACCGAGATAACCATAGTCCCCGATGATGGCGGCGGCAGGTCGCGCTGCCCGGCGAGGGGCAGGTTGGCCATCTCCTGTTCGCTGAACCTGCCCGGCGCCATCTTCGCCCCGCCACAGCCGCCGGAGCCCGGCAGTACCGCAATCAACAGAGGCAAAAACATATATGTGAACAGTCGTATCATCCGTACCATTTTCAGTCCCCAACTATTTCCGACAATGCCAGCGATGATTATATGGCAGAAACAGATGGCTGACAACATTAAATGACATATAACAACCGGGATAACTGTATGCTGGCGACGACGCTGGGTCTGGAACTGGACCCGAGCAAGGCATGGTCGGAAAAAGAATAGGCCCAGACGCAAATGGAACGGCATCTTCGAAGATAACGCGGGCTAAACCGGCTGCGAAGAGGGCAGGATTTCACTGAACGAGCATTAGAGCCTATCTGTTATTATGCCGACAACTTGGCAACGTGGCCTGGTGACGTGGTCTAACATGGCGGATTAGCGGGGTGGTCTTTTGAGAAGTTTTCGCAGGACCGCCATCAGCGTGGCTGATTAAACCCAACCGCCTTCGGCGAAACCTTGTCACCCCTGCGAAGGCAGGGGTCCATTTTAACATAACGCACCGAGAGAAATGGATGCCTGCCTACGCAGGCATGACAAACTCTTTACGCATTTTGCCCAAAATTACAATTTCCTATACTATCAAATTAGTTTTTGTTCACGTCTGATTTTGTTTCTAATATGAGATTGACGAGTTTGGCAAAATTTGTTTGGTCAAAATCTTTGAAAATATCATAAAGTTGATTAAACAAAGGCGATTCCAAGGCTGCGCTAAGCCCTTTTTCCCCGTTTGTTTTTATTGCAATGTAGTTCTGGATACGCATAGGAAAACCTTTGTGGGTAATTATTCCTTCGATTTCCCCTAATTCATAATGCAAATCCTTATAGTCATGCAAGGCTATATAAAGAGCTACAAGATTGTCTTCAACTAACCAGTTCCGCCAGTTCCGCTTTTTCATTTTATTTTCTCCCTTGTTGGCGCAGGCGTCTTTGTTATCCCACTCTTTAAGTTTCAAGCCTTGCGCCCAAGTGATTAAATAGTTATAGTCCTTGTTTACTATAGCGGTATGGAATTTCTCAGCAGGATTCAGCCCTTCTGTGCTAAATTCAAGGTCAATAAGCAGGCAAATTCCAAGTAATTCTCTCGGAGTCCATTTTGGCTTTCCAGCTTTTTCCCATTCTTGCTTGACTCGTCCTCTCAAACTATTTGACTTTTTCTCTTTCATAGCGATTCCTTTTCTAAACCTGATTTTTTCACTTTTCGGCTTCATAGTCAGCCCAATGGCGTTCATTATTACAGACGCCGTTTCGGTCCCAGTGTCCTTTTCACCGGCAAGGAAAGCATAAACAGTACGCTGGGGGATTTTGTCCCTGACCAACTTGGAAACTTGATAAATCGATAACCCCAGCTTCAGCATTTGTCGTAATATAGAATCCCTGATTTCACTCATACTTATATTTATTGCATAATACCGCAATGTTGTCAAGTAAAAATAGCGAGAAACCAAGAATATACGTAAATCGCAGTTGCGTGGTAGATTAGCGGGGTGGTCTTTTGAGGAATCTTCGCAGGACCGCCATCAGCGTGGCTGGTTTTAGGTAGCTTTTGTCCAGCCGTATATACACCGTCCGGTCGTCGGGCATACTGACTCGGCCGGGGGCACGGGCAAACAAATCGGCCATTCCCAGGCCCGGCTCAGATGAAAATACCAGGTCCCGTCCGGACAGAACCATACTCTTAATCATCCACGCAGCAGCCAGTATCCTGACATGGGTCAGCTCCAGCAACATCGACACCTGCCGCGGCGGCTTGCCGAACATATCGCCCAACTCCTCGGCGAGCACATCCAGGTCCCTGCCCTCTGTCGCCGCCCCGATTCGCCGATATACATCCATCCGCTGCCGATCCGAAGATATGTAGCTCCTGGGTATGCAGGTCGAAAAGCCCAGGTCCACCACCGTCGGGATGGTCTGGCCGATCGGCTCATTTTTCAGGCGTTTGACAGCCTCGCCGAGGAGCCGGCAGTACATCTCGTAGCCGACCGTGTTGATATGGCCGCTCTGCTCGGAGCCTAATATATTGCCCGCACCGCGTATCTCCAGGTCACGCAGCGCGATGCGAAAACCAGCTCCGAGCTGGGAATATTCCTCGATGGCCTTTAGCCGCTTCGCCGCGACGGGACTGATGGGCCGATCCGCCGGCAAAAGCATGTACGCATAGGCGCGGTGTTTATAGCGACCGACCCTGCCGCGAAGCTGATGCAGTTGTGCCAGACCGAACCGGTCGGCCTGGTTGATTATCATGGTGTTGGCATTGGGGATGTCCAGACCCGATTCGATGATGGTCGAACAGACCAGTATGTCGGTCCTGCCCGTGACAAACTCGACCATCGCATCTTCCAGTTCGTGTTTGGCCATCTGGCCGTGGGCGATGCGGATTACCACCGACGAGTCGTTGACTATCTTGCGCACCCGCTCAGCGGCCTTTTCGATTGTCCGGACACGATTATGCAGAAAGAATACCTGTCCGTCCCGGCTCAGTTCATGCAGGATCGCCTTGCGGATTACCCGTTCGTCGTAACAGCACAGACGCGTGACGATACTGCGTCTGTCCAGCGGCGGCGTCGCCAGTGAACTGATGTCGCGCAGCCCGATCATGGACATGTGCAGCGTCCGAGGTATCGGCGTGGCGGTCATCGTCAGCACGTCCACGTTGACGCGGAAACGCTTCAGCCGTTCCTTATGCTCCACGCCGAAGCGCTGCTCCTCGTCGATAATCAACAGTCCCAGGTCCTTAAAGCCCACGTCCCCGCTGAGGAGCCGATGCGTACCGATCAGTATATCGACTCGGCCCTGTTTGCATCGCGCGACGATATCCCTGGCCTTTTTGCCGGGCACGAAGCGATTGAGTACCTCGATAACAACGGGAAAATCGGCAAACCTCTCGGCAAACGTCCTGCCGTGCTGAACCGCCAGCACAGTCGTCGGCACAAGTATCACCACCTGCTTATCGGCCTGAACCACCTTAAACGCCGCACGCATCGCAAGCTCGGTCTTGCCATAGCCGACATCCCCGCAAAGCAGCCTGTCCATGGGCACCGGCTGGGACATATCACCTTTGATCTGCTCGGCGGCATCCAACTGGTCCGGCGTCTCCTGGTAAGGAAACGACTGCTCAAACTCCTTCTGCCACAACGTATCGGCACCAAAATCAAAACCGCCCATGTTCTGTCGTTTGGCCTGAACCTCCAGCAGCTCGGCGGCAAGGGCCTGGACACCATCGACGACACGCTGTTTCTGTCTGGCCCATTTCTTTGTGCCTATCCTGCTCAGGCTCGGCCGACGCACCATCGAACCGATATACTTCTGCACCAGCGTGATATTGCTGACCGGGGCGTGAATCAGCATCTTGTCGGCGTACTGGATTGTGAGATATTCGCTCGTACTGCCGTTCTTTTCCATCTGGACGATACCGACGAACTTGCCGATGCCGTACGAAACGTGAACGACGTAATCACCCTTTTGCAGATCGGCCATGCCATGGACCGCCGAGACAGTGCCGATGGCGCGGACCCGCCGCCGGACCGAATACTGCCCGAATATCTCATGATGACTCACAACAACGCTGTTAAGTGAATTGACAATAAATCCCCGATGAATAAATCCCAGCGGCAGTTTGAATCGCCCCGGCAGCTCGCCGGCAATGTCGCCGCGGATATCGCTGACGATTTCGCTGATACGCCGGACCTGTGCGGAGTTTTCGCAGTACAGGAATATCTCCTTGTCGTCGATAGCGAGTAACTGCTCCAGCATCGCCCGGCTGTCCTTCCAGCCCGACCCGGACCTGTGCTCAAACTGCTGGGCACTGCTGACATCCATGTGTATCGAATCGTCCGAACCGCCGAACCGGGCGATCTCCAGACAGGTAAACCGCTGGGCCGCCTTATAAATCCCCTCCCACGAATACAGCCCGGTCGCATCTTCCAGCCGTTCCAGAAACACCCGTGAGACCTCGGCGATATCGCCCGGTTCCTCGAATATGATTATCGTCTCGGCTGGCAGCAGATTGACCAGCATCTCCGTCCGCGAAAGATTTTCACAGCCAAACTGCGGCACGATGCAGACGCCTGAAACGTCCCCGCCGGACCGTTGCGTATCCAGATCGATTCGCCGAATGCTTTCGATGTTGTCGCCGAAAAATTCAATTCGCAGGGGATCGACCTGACCCGTACCGGCACTGCCCAGCCGCCCCGCCGACTCAGTCGTCACCGGCGCGAAGATATCCATGATGCCCCCGCGCCCGGCAAACTGGCCCGGCACATCGACACGGTCAACCCTCTCAAAACCGTTATCGACAAGCCACTCTGCGACAAAGGCCGGCTCGACGGCCCGCCCAACCTCCAGAGACAGCCCGCCTGCGATTAGCATCTCAGGGGACGGCACCGGCTGATTCAGCGCCTGGGCGCAACTGCTGAGTACAAGCCGCCGCATCTGCCCGGCAGTCCCGATGGCCCCAGTAGTTCCAGTGGTTCCGGTAGTTCCGACGGTCCCGGCAGGTTTGGCAGTCCCGGCATTTCCGACTGACAGGCCCATGGCAATCCGCAGTCGCTCGGCGGCGATCTCGTCGGTGGCATCGACCAGCCCCAGCCCAGCCTGCCCTTCCCACACCGGAAAAACATCAACGCACCCGGCACCGAACGCCCCCAGGTCATCGGCTACATTGTCGGCGTCGTCGATATGCGGACTGACATACAAAACAGGCCGTTTGAGTTGCTCAGATATGCACGCAGCCAGCATCGGCGCAAAGGATCCCCACGTCCCGTCGGCCCTTACCGGCCCATCGCTCGGCCCAGCCTGCGCCAAACGGGATAAAATCTCACAAACCGCCTTGTCTTTACAAAGGTCGAACAACGGCCAAACGATTCATATACACACGCCCCCCGATTTACACGCGTCTGCCCGCCCTCCCCCGAAAGACCCGGGGCTTTCCAGAAGTCTCATTAGTCATTGATCTGGCCCTACTGCCACTGATGTTCCCTGATCGACGCCAGGATCATCTCGGCGCACCGCATCGCAGCCAGCCCATCCTCGGCAGTCACCTCCGGCCGGGCGTTCTTGTCTCGAACAGCCCTTAGAAACGACTCCTGCTCCACGCGCAACGGCTCGGAATCTTCTATCTCCAGCTGCTCGATATGCAGCAGGTTCGGCCAGTTGACATCCGTAAAATCAAAGTCGTCGTCCTTTTGATGTTCGCGGATCCACTCAAGAACATTGACATTCGGGGCGGTCTTGATAATAACGCCTTCCTTCTTCAGGAAGTCCATACTCAAATACGCCTGCCGACTGAACAGACGCACCTTCCGTTCGGTCTTCAGCGCCAGACGTGACGCCACAACATTGGCCACACACCCATTGTCGAACACAATTCGAGCATCGCAGATATCCTCATGGTCACCGATAACATTCACACCGACCGCATCAACCCTTTTAACCGGGCTGGCCGCCAGCGACAGGATGATATCGATATCGTGAATCATCACGTCCAGCACCACGCCGATATCGGTCGAACGAAACGGATACGGGCTGATACGGTTGGCCTGGATGAACTTCGGAGTGATTTCGAGCCGTTTCATCGCCTGCACCACCGGGTTACACCGCTCGGAGTGCCCCACGGCAACGACGACATTGTGCCATTTGGCCAACTCAACAATTTCCATACCCTGCTCAGCCGAGGTCGCCAGCGGTTTTTCGATCAGCACAGCGATACCGTTTTCGATAAATGTCCCGGCAATATCCCGATGGCAGACCGTCGGCGTCGAAATCGTAACCGCGTCAACTTTGCCGATAAGCTCATTAGGATCGACGAACGCCATACAGTTATATTTGCCTGCCAGTTGCTCGGCCCTGCCCCGGTCAATGTCCACGACACCGACAAATTCACAATCGTCAAGCTCGTCATAGACTCGCGAGTGTATCGCCCCCATCTTGCCGGCGCCGACAACAGCGGTGCGTATCCTGCTCATTCGATCCTTCTCGATAGTTTAATAATACAGCCGGTACTAACGAAACAGCTCCAGGTGTCTTCCGAACCGATGCTCGCTGCTGCGGAGGATCGCATCGACCATTGCGCGGACGTTTTCGTCCAGGTTATCCTCAGCCGCCACCGCCCTGACACGGTCAAGCAGCACTCCGTCGTCACTTTTGTAAATGCGCTTGAACGCATCGAATATATTTTTCTGTTCTTCTTCGCTAAGTCCAGCACGCCCCATGCCGCGTTTGTTGATGGCGCGCACCTCCGGCGGATAGTGCCCGCTTATAATCACAAACGGCGGTACGTCATGGTTCACACCCGAAAATCCCGCCGCGTAGCACCACTTCCCAAACGTCACAAACTGATGCGCCGCAACCATCCCGCTGAGCCACGCACCCGTCTCGATCTTGCAATGCCCGGACATCTGAGAATAGTTGCTCATAACGATATTGTCTTCGAGCACACAGTCGTGCCCCAGGTGAACGCCGACCATCAGAAGATTTTTATTTCCGACGATGGTGTCCTTGTCCGGGTGGATACTCGGATGTATCGTTACCTGCTCACGAATCACATTATTGTCACCGATTATCAGCCCGCCGGCCTTGCTTTTCGGGTCGAAGCCCAGCAATTGCGGCGGCCTGCCGATGACGCAATTGGCATACAACCGGTTGTCACAGCCGATTTGCACGCCTCCCCCGATCACCACGTTGGCATCGAGCACGGTACCGGAGCCGATAGCCACTCCTCCTTCGATCACACAGTTCGGACCTACGACCACATCGCCGGCGAGTTTGGCACTGCTGTCTATTACTGCACTTGGGTGTATCATGCCGCTCATATAAACCTCTTCACATTCAACTTTAGCGCAGGCCCGCAATCACAATCGTTACAAGCCACGTCATACCACCTCGTCATCCACAAGCATAAACTTGAATTTGGCCTCGGCAACGACATTTTCGCCTACCTTCGCCAGACAATTACACATAGCCGACCTGCTGCGGACCCTCGCCGCCTCGGCAATCAGCACAAGTTGGTCGCCCGGAACCACCGACCTTCGTATCTTCACCGCGTCCATCGTCAAGAGGACCGCCAGCTTACCGGTATGCTCCAGCTTCTGCGCAAACAAAAGCCCCGAAATCTGCGCCATCGCCTCGACTATAAGCACTCCGGGCATTATCGGCCTACCGGGAAAATGACCCTGAAAGAACGGCTCGTTGAACGTCACGTTTTTAATGCCCTTGATGCGTGTGTCGCCCTCGATCTCCACAACCTTGTCAACCATCAGAAAAGGGTATCGATGCGGCAGTATCTTTTGAATCCTGCGAACATCAAGAAGCGTCCCAGCCCCAACACCGCTACCCTCACCACCATCCTTCCGACCGGCCGAAAGGGACATCTTCACCAGTTTCGTGGCAAGCTTCTGGTTGAGCGTATGGCCGCTCTTATACGCCACAATCCGCCCGCTTACCGGCATGCCCACCAGCATCAGGTCGCCAATCAGGTCGACAATCTTGTGCCGCACGCATTCGTCGGCGAACCTGTAACTGTTTTTAATCGGACCGTCGGAGCTTATCACGAGTATGTCCTTCGGTGTCAGATGCGCCCCGATACCGCAGGCCTGCATCTGACGCGCCTCCGCCTCAAGTACAAACGTCCGGGCAGCGGCGAGATTATTCGCAAAATGCTCTCGCGAAAGATGGCAGGTATAAATCTGTCTGCCGACCCCGGTATGCTCGGTATAGTCCAGTTCGTACGTAATATGGAGTCCCCGGTCGTTATACGGCAACGCATAAATAGACTTATCACCGTCGATAAGGCTTATCGCCTCGCTGACCACAACCTCGCCGCACTCGGCTTCCTGCTCGACAAGGCCGCACTTTTCCAGTGTCCTGAAGTACTCCTCGCCGCTGCCGTCAAAACCCGGCAACTCAACCCCGTCAATCTCGATGATGAGATTATTGATACCCAGCGCGTTTACCGCCGCAAGACAGTGTTCAGGCGTCTCGATACTCACCGAGCCGTTCCTCAGCGCCGTCCGCCGGTCGCGCTCGGCGATATTCCCCGCCACAGCCGCGATCCTCACCGACTCGGGCAGGTCTGTCCGGACAAACACAACTCCGTCGTTAATCTCAGCCGGACGAAACGTAACCGCAACGTCCTGACCGCTGAACAGACCCTTGCCCGACAGCTTCCCATCACCACCTATGGTCTTCTGTAACTTCAATATATATCTTCCCACTCACCGCACCGCCGACCATTCGGCGAGCGCACCAACGACGGGCAACCGAATGACCTGATTCCCGGAAGTCCGCATCGCTTGTCACAGGCCGCTAATCTCTCTGGCCACCCTTTTCAATTTGTTCGACTCTTTTCAAAACTTCCTTCAACTGCCTGCCCATCTCCGGCAGACGTTTGATCATAGCATGTCTTCTGCTCGTTTCGCGAAAGCTCGTTGCGGGTGTGCCGAACAATTTCTGCCCAGCCTCAACGTCATGCGTCACACCGCTGCCGCCGCCCACCATCGCCCCGTCGCCTATCGTTACATGGTCGTCCACACCCGCCTGCCCGCCAACCACCACGCCGTCGCCGAGCCTGCAACTGCCCCCGATAGCCACCTGGCTCACCAGCAGACAACATTTGCCGATGACCACATTATGGCCCACCTGGACCATATTATCCATCTTCGTGCCCGCCCCGACAACGGTATTGCCGAACTTGGCTCGGTCGATACAGCAGCCAGCCCCTATCTCGACATCGTCCTCGATTATAACACTTCCATTGTGTGGAATCAATCGTGGTCTCCCATCGACCGGATAGTAGCCGAAACCGCTCCCTCCGATGGTGCAATTGGCCTGTATTACGCAGTTAGCACCTATTTTGCAGCCATGATACACCACCACATTGGCATCCAGCCGCGTATTTGCACCGATATCGCTGTTTTCCCCGATACAGCAACCAGCCGACACGACAGCCCCATCGCCGAGCCGCACATTATGCCCGATATAAGCGCCAGGCCCGATACAAACATCGCTGCCAATCTCGGCGTTCTTCTCGACCAACGCCGCCGGATGAACACCCCACGTCGGCCTCAACCGCGGCGCAAACAACTCCAGCACCTCTATCAGGGCCTTTTGCACATTGTCAACCACCAGTTGCGTTATCCCAGCCCCCTCGATCACCGCCGAAACGATCACCGCCGAAGCGCCCGATTTGCCCAGCAGCAAGACGTGTTCGTCCGATGTCACGAACGTAATCTCGCCAACGCCCGCATCACCAATCGAATTGACCGAACCGACCTCCACAGACCCGTCGCCAACCACCGCCCCGCCAATCCGCTCGGCGATCCCAGCCAACGTCAAACTTTTTTGAACCTCTTTACTCATATCGTCCGCTGTCCCTGTCCGTTACTTGGAAGCGTCAACCGCCGCCAGAACCTCCTGAGTAATATCCAACTGATCGGAATGGTACAACACCTTGTTTGTTTTAATGTCCAGCAGCAGTTCACGAATTGACAGTGAAGGCACTTCGATATCTTCGGCGCCGAGTACAACGTCAAGACCCCTGGATTTGGCAACCTCCGCAGTCTTGTCGATGATTTCCTGGTAAAGATTCTCGGTCCACATGCGAATCTTCACCGTAATTTCCTGTTTGTAGTACTCCTGCCTCGCCGCAAGAGAGCCGTCCTTGTCCATGTATTCACGCAGCAATTTGAGATAGTCCGGCGACCCGTCCGTGCGGATATCCATATCCCGCCTGAGAAAGGTCAACTCGCTTTTCAGTTTTTCCACTTCGCCCTGGAACTGTCCTTCCGTCGCAGCCATTTGCCCCTGCCATTCCCTATGTTTGACACTGTTGCGAAGAATCTGATTGACATTGACAACACCTATCTTCGCGGGCTCCACCGACATCTTCGCACCGGCAGCCAGCACCGCAATCAACAGAACACAAACAACAAAATTACCGGATTTCATCGCATCACCTTTCAAGTTATCGTTACACTCAACGTTTCATTTCCAACGGGTACTGGAACCCGGAATCCATGTAATCATGTCGGCATTATTACGCGAACTGGCGCCCCTAAAACAGCGCCCCCACGGAAAAGCTGAACGACCTGGTCTCGTCGTCGTCTTCTTTGAGGAACGGGACGGCGACCTCCAGCCGCATCGGCACCGGCCCGAACCACTGTGGAAGCAGTATCTGGATACCCGTACCAATCGAGGCTCGCACTCCACCTGAATCGATCATGCCTGCGTCCATGAAGAACAGCATCGAGAGCACCTCGCTGTCGAGCGGCACCGCAATCTCGGCGTTGCCCAGGACGATCCAGTCGCTGCCGATCTCCTCCAGCCGTTGCGGATTGGGTACGCCGCCTGTCTGCAATCCCCTCGTACTGACACCTCGATAGTCAAAGCCGCGAAGCGAATCTCTCCCCGTACCGCCCGCGTAAAATTTCTCGAATATCGGCGCATCTCCCACGACCGTCGCGCTGTGAAGTTTCACCTCCAGGATGGTTTTACGGTCGGCCAGGTCTTCGTGAAGCGTGCGATACCACCTCTGTGTGCTGCTCAGTACGCCGAACGTATAGTCCCCGCCGACCTGCTCGAAGGACGCCGTAAAGTTTTGACCGCTGCTCGGCAGGTATCGGCTGTCCGTGCTGTCTTTGCGTATAAAGAGCTTCACGCCGAACAGCACGTTATCGCCATCGGCATCCTTTATCTCCTTCGGAGCGTCATAGTCGATGTCGGTGATTTCAACGCTCTCAGCCCTGAACGCGATACCCCGGCGCCATCTATCCTCGTAACGCTTCTCGATACCGACATAACCCTTGACGCGATTTTCGTCATAGGCGTCACGCCACCGATCGAAGCCGGATATGGACGTATTCAGCGACACAGGCTTGTCATAGAGATACGGCTCGGTAAAGTTTACCGAAAACGTACTCTGAACCGTACCGGGACTGAACGATGCCCGGAACTTCTGACCGGCACCCTTAAAGGACCTGCCGTAAATCGCATCGGCAAGACTCTCCGGCCAGTCGCTTATATCGAAGTTCCTCTGGTCATACACGATATTCCCAACCACACCGATGTCGCTGGCCACGCCGGCACCGAACATGATGGATCCCGTCTGCCCCTCGATAATACCGACTGACACATCACGTGCATCGCTGCCTTCCTTCGCGGTCAGCGGCGTTATCTTCGTCGATTCGTTGACAGTCGTCCTGCGAACAACCATCTCCAGCTCACCCGTGCCGTCCCCGCGAGCTGTCTCGGCGTCGTACCACGCACCCGGCGTAAAACCCTCTTCGTCCAGCACACGGCGAATCGCGGTATCCTTGGTCGCCTGATTGCCGATTATGTCAACACGCCCGATCCTGAACCGCCTGCCCTGGGCCACAGTGAATTCCACATCGATCTTCGATGTCCCGGCAAACGTGCGACGATGTTCCACCACCGCATCGATAAAACCCTGTTCGAGATACCTGCTGCGGATATGCCTGGCGTCGTAATCCGCCCTGCCGCCGGTATAATATCCGCCGCTCTTGAGCTTAATACCCTGGCTGAGTTGTTCCTCGTCGAAAAATGTATTTCCCGAAATCGTAACCTTGTTGACGAGGTACACCGACCCCTCGTCGATGTTGAACGTGACTGTCGCACCCTTTTTGTCACGGGTAAACTCTGTCTCGGCAGTGATCCTGGCATCCAGAAACGCCTTCTTCTGATACGCCGTCTGCAACCTGACCACGTCCTGGTCCACCTTCTCCCTGTTGTAGTCGGCAGACATTAGCAGCATCCTGCGCGTCTTGGTCTTTATCACCTTCTTCAGTGCCCTGGCACTAAGTGTCTTGTTGCCCTTGAAGACAACCTTCCTGACCTTGACACACGGCCCCTCGTTGATCGTATATTCCACATTGCCCAATGGCAGTTTCGTCTCGTCCAGCTTCACCTCGGCAAAGGCAAAACCCTTTTTCCTGTACTGCTCCATGATCGCCTCGACGGCGTTGTTGGCAAGGAACACATCCAGGTAGTCGCCTTTGCTGAACCCCAGCTCCCCGGCCAGTTTACCGACGCTGAACTTCTTACTGCCATTGAACGCTATCGAACGAACCAGATTCCGCTCGACAACCACGAAGGTAAGTTTTACCTGCCCTTCCTCCACGACCGTATTGTAATAGGCGTATTCGACACCCTTGATGCCCGCGATTCGCTTGACATCCTCCCCCACCGACTCGGCGTCGAACAGTTCGCCATTACGAGCCCTGACCACCGCCAGAACCTGCGCACGTCCGACCGTCACATTACCCACCGTCTCAATACGACCAATGCGAAGCTTCTCCAGCTCAGCTCTGCTCACCTGTTGCGCACCGACCTGCTGCGCAACAGCCCGCCCCTGCCGGAACAAAAAACCACCCGGCATCAGCACTGACACAACCATCGCTATAGACAAAAAACTTCTCGCTGCCATCTGGCCTCCTACAGGCTTCCTATAACTGAATCCAATCCACTTCCCAACATCGGCATAGCGTCTTTTTCGAGTCACAAAACAACCATCAGTAATACTTTAACCATTAACCATTAACCATTAGTGTTCTGTTACGGCTCAATTGATAAATTGTCATTCCTGCGAAGGCAGGAATCCAGGTTCTTAAAAATGGATTCCGCAACAAGTGCGGAATGACAATTCGTCGAATTACAAGTAACAGAGCATTAGTCATTAGTCATTAGAAATTAGTCATTCCAGACCGCGGCCCTAAAACGTATCCTCAAACTGTCCTGTCCCACCCTCGCGGGAAAGATTCTCGAACCGCGTAAACTGCCCATTGAATACGAGCTTCACCACGCCCGTCGGACCGTTACGCTGTTTGGCGATAATGACCTCCGCCGTATTCGCATCCGGACCATCGGGGTCATAATCAGGTTCGCTCCTTTGATAATAAGACTCACGATGCAGCAGCAAAACAACGTCGGCGTCCTGTTCGATACTGCCGCTGTCGCGCAGGTCGCTCATCCGAGGCCGATGTCCCTCTCTGCCCTCCGGTGACCGGTTGAGCTGACTGAGCACTATAACCGGAACGTCCAGTTCACGGGCAAGCGCCTTGAGCTGGCGCGACATCGTACTAACTTCCTGCTGTCGCGACTCAACACGACCGCCGCAGCTCATCAACTGCAGATAATCGACCACAACGCATCGTATCCCATACTGACTTTTAAGCCGCCGGCACTTGGCACGAATCTCCAACGGCGTAATACCGGGAGTATCGTCTATATAGATTGGCTTGTCAAAGAGTTCACAGCAGGTCTGCATGAGTTTCTGATAGTCCTCTGTTCCGAGTGCCCCGCGTCGAACGAGCTGTGAATCGACATGGCCCCTGCTGCACAACAACCTCTCAACCAGTTGATGTTTGCCCATTTCGAGGGAAAATATCACGACAGCCATATCGTTGTCCGCCCCGATATGCTCGGCCATATTCAGCGCCAGGGAGGTCTTTCCCATACTGGGTCTGGCCGCGATTATCGTCATCTCGCCGTCCTGCAGACCGCAGAGCATATCATCAAGCTCATAATATCCCGTTGACAGACCCGTCAGCCCACCCGTGCGAGACTCGAATATCTCAAATGCCTCGTTAAGCAGACCCTTGATCGGAACTGCAGAGCCGCTCAACCGTTTTTCCGTAACGGCAAATATCCGCTGCTCCGCCGCGTCCAGCTTGTTCGCCACGTCGCCGATACCGTACGCGTCATTGAGTGTCTCATTGCTGGCATTGACCAGTTGACGCAGTATCGCTTTTTCGCTTACTATCCTGGCGTAGTACTCCACGCTGGCCGCGGAAGGAACCGACTCGGCAACACGAACCAGGTAGTCCACCCCCCCGACTGAGTCGAGTCTGTTTTGTTTTTTCAGTTCGTCGCGAAGCAGGACCAGGTCAATAGCGATATTGCGCTCGTAGAGTGAGACAAGCGCCTCGAAGATTGCCTGGTGTTCGGGCCGATAGAACGATTCGACACTGAGCAGTTGCACCACCTGGCCAATGCACTCACGATCCAGGATCATCGAGCCCAGTACCGCCGCCTCAGCCTCAATCGATTCCGGCATGGCACGCCCACCGCCGCCGCCTGCCGAATTGGCTGTAGCATCCCTCCTGCCGCCAGCCCTGCCGACCATCGCCACGTCACTGGACCCTTTGACGGACATACCAGACACCACGCCCGACGCCACGCCCGGTGCCGTGCCCGCCGCCACGCCCGACGCCGCCATGCCCGACGAAGTGCTATTCTGATTCGCTGTCTTCGGAGATTGCTTCAACGGTCTCATCCTGAGATACAACTACCACACTGATCATCGCTGTCAGATCACCGGAAAGCTTCAACTGAACCTGATGTGTACCGATCTCTTTGATGTGCTCGTCCAGTCGCACCATGCCGTCGGCGATTTCGTAGCCCTGCGCACGCAGATTCTCGCCAATGTCCTTCTCGGTAACCGAACCGAACAGATGGCCCTGCTCGTTGGCCTTCTTGGCTACCACCACTTCGGCGTCGTTGACCGCCTCGGCGACCCTGACCATCTTCTTACGCACCACCTTTCTCTCGGAAGCGCGTCGGACTTTTTCCTCGGAAAGCGCCCGTATATTCGTCTCGTTCGGGACCCTTGCCAGCCCGCTCGGCAGAAGATAGTTCCTGGCATAGCCGTTTTTAACATCAACAATGTCCCCGAGAAAGCCCAGTCTCTCGATGTCTTCACACAATAAAAGCTTCATAATATATTTCTCCACTACCCAGCCAACCCTTTAGGGCTGCCAATATCCTATCGCCTGCATACACCCGCTGTCAAGAGTTCTCGACTATGTGGTATAGGGCAAAAGCGCCATGAAACGTGCTCGCTTGATGGCACGCTTGACCTTACGCTGACACGAAGCACAATTACCGCTCCGCTTGCGCGAAAATATCTTGCCGCGATTGGTCAGAAGTTTCTGCAGTACACCTATGTCCTTGTAGTCAACGTACTTAACTTTCTCACGACAAAAACGACACTGTGTTTGTTCGCGGATACCTGCGCTGAATCTTTTTTTCTTTTTGCCTTTGTCTGCCTGTTTACCATTTCTCATTTGCCACTTCCCGCAACCTGTAATAAAAATTTATTTCACATCTCCTAATCGAAATTGCGACACGCCGTTTAGAACGGTATATCGTCGCCCCCCGGACCGAACGACCCATCCTGTCCACCGCTGTCCGATGCTACCTCACCCATCGGCGCCGACTGATCGGCATTCCCTGAAGACCGCTGAGAATTGCTCTGTTGCCCGACAAACTCAAAATTCTCCACAGTCACCTTCAACTTACTGCGCTTCGAGCCGTCCTGCGTAGTCCACTGATCATACGTCAGGCGACCCTCGATAAATATCTGGCTGCCCTTGGAAAAATACTTACTGACAACCTCAGCCCGTTTTCCGAACATCGTGCAATCGACAAAGCACACATCACTTTTTTCCGAGCCATCCTGGCCCTTCCATTTTCGGTTTGTCGCAACGCCAAAATCAACGACGGCAAGCTGAGAGGGCGTGTACCTCAGCTCGGGATCGCGCGTCAGATTCCCAAGCAGGATAACTCTGTTGTAATTAGCCATAAATCACTCCTATGTTAATTCGATTTCCCATTACATCCTGCGCGGCCGATAACCGTTCGATAATCTGTTAATTCCCCTCGCGGGCACGAAAGGGGTATTTTTCACACTATACCCCCTCCTATGTTAATTTGCGATTTTCCACAACATTCCCAGCCTCTTCTCGATACTGCCATCACGCGTCCTGCGAAGGATCCTGCTCCTCCGAATCGTCCTGCTCGACCGATACATCCTTGACTTCGTCCGGCGTGTCTTTGGCCTCTTTTTCAGCCGTCACATCCGAACCCGGCTCCTCGACGGCAACTTCGGCAACGGCAGCTTCGGCAGCGGCAGCTTCGGCAGCTTCGGCAGCGGCAGCCTTCTCGTCGGCAGCTTTAGCCTTAGCTTCGGCGACGGCTTCGGCAGCGGCCTCGGCGGCAACAGCCGCAAGCATAGTCGGTGTCGCCTTGGCTATGTTCTCTTCACTCATCTTGTCGGTCCGCAGCATCAGAACACGCAAAAGTCGCTCGGAAAGCTGAACCTCCCTCTCGATGGCGCCGATCTTGCCCGGTGTGCCGTTGAAGTACGTCAGGATATACGTACCCCTGGCCTTGCCATTGATTTCGTAGGTAAGCCTTCTATCGTCCCATTTATTGAGCGAAACAATCTCAGCCTCGCCCCTGTCAAGGGCCTTCTTCACTGCCCCGATCACGCCATCCCAGTCTCCGGCGGCATCGCCGGAGTCAACCAGGAACAAACCTTCGTAAAGTCTTTTAGTATCTGTAGCCAACTCTATACCTCCATACTCGATTATCTATATTAACCACACTGACCGGTTTTCCATGCCAGGCATTACTCATTAGTCATTTGGCGTATTGAACCGGCTCATCGCAAGATCAACACCGTCGGCGACCCAGCAAAAGATCGCCTCGACAGCCCTCTCAACCGCCTGGGATATCAGTTCCCTGTCGCCGGCACTTGGCCGAGACAGGACAAAATCCTTATCGTTTCGCCCATTACTCGGTCCGATTCCCACTCGCAGCCGTGCAAACCTTTCGGCCCCAAACTCCGCGGTAATATCCTTGAGTCCGTTATGTCCGCCAGATGAGCCCTGCGCCCGCAATCGAATCACGCCCGGCTCAAGCGCCATATCGTCGGTCACCACTAACACATCATCCTCAATCGACAGCTTATAAAACCCGACCACCGTCGCAACCGGCCCACCGCTGAGATTCATATACCGCTGCGGCTTAAACAGCAGCAGCCTGTCATCACCATAGATACTCTCACCAAGCAGCCCGCCGAACTTCTTTTTCTTTACCTGTGCCGCCAACCGCTCGGCAAGGCGATCGACAACCTCAAAACCAGCGTTATGCCGCGTCCCGACATATTCCCCGCCGGGGTTGCCAAGTCCAACTATAAGTTTCATCACAGCCATACAACAAAACGCCCCGAACCAGCCCACACTGCTACGCCAAACTGTCCTTTGCCGAGACGCCCCGAACCAGCCCACACTTCTACGCCAAACTATCCTTTACCGAGACGCCCCGAACCAGCCCACACTGCCGGACTATTTTGAAGCATCCTGACCCTCTTCGGGCTCATCAGCCTTCTCGGTAATAACTTCGGGACCAGCGGGCATTTCTTCTTCGATTTCCTCGGTGGTCTTGGCCGTGCTCACCAGATGGCAGTGCAGCACCAGTGCCTCGGGCGCGGTCATTAGTTTCGCTCCCGGCGGAAGTTCAATATCCTTTGCGTGAACCGATTCGTCCACGTCCAGTTCCTTGATCGAAATCGGCAATATATCGGGAATATCGCTGACCAGGCATTCGATCTCGATATGGTCCATCAGTTCATCGATGATGCCCCCGTGATGGGAGCCTTTGGATGTGCCGCGTTGTTCGATCGGAACGGACACCTTCACCGTCTCGCTGAGATTGACACGCATAAAATCAGCGTGAATAATTTCTCTGCCGAGGTGATCGTACTGCAGGGCCTTAACGAGCAAATTCGCTTCCTTTCCCTCCAGTACCACAGTGAAGATGCGATGTCCGTGATGCAGCGTCTCTGTAAAGTTATGCCGGTCCAGAGTCACGTTCACCGATTCCCGCTTATGGCCGTAAACGACCGCCGGAATCCTCCCCTGCTTTCGCAGTCGCCTGCAGAATTTGGTTCCTATCTCTGCCCTCATGTCCGTTTTCAAGATAACCGTCTTTGCCATATCTGCCTCTCAACTATCATCATCTGCCCCAGCCGTATCGACAGCCGTCTCGTCGGGCGTAATATATTGCCATACTAATCGAACATACTGCTTACCGATTCGTTTGTGTGTATTCTTTTTATTGTCTCGCCGAGAAGGTCGGCGACGGAAAGAACTTTTATGTTTTTGACTTTCTCCGACCTGCCGTTCAGTGGAATCGTGTCGGTAACGACGACCTCGTCGAACGGTGCGTCGTTGATTTGCTTGACTGCCTCTCCGACCAGTACACCGTGCGTTGCACCGGTGATTATTCTGCCTGCGCCTTTGTCTTTGAGCAGTTTGGCCGCCGTACAGATCGTGCCCGCTGTCGATATCATGTCATCGCACATCAGGATATTTCTGTCCTTGACTTGTCCGATGATTTCGACCGCCTCGACGTCGTCGCCGCTAATTCGGCGTTTGTGTATTATCGCAAGGTCGCCCCCCAGTGCTGACGCATAGAGTGATGCCATTTTCATATTGCCCATATCCGGCGACACGATTGTCAGGTCGGCGATCTTTTTGCTCTTGAAGTATTCGATCAGGACCGTCGCCGCCGTCAGATGGTCCACTGGTATATCGAAGAAGCCCTGCAGTTGTTTAGCGTGCAGATCGATTGACAAAACCCTGTCTGCGCCTGCCGAGGTGATAAGGTTGGCCACCAGTTTTGCAGTAATCGGCACTCTGCCTGCGTCCTTACGGTCCTGGCGGGCGTAGCCAAAATACGGAATCACCGCCGTTATGCGTGCGGCGCTGGCTCGTTTGAGGCAATCCAGAAAGATCAGCAGCTCCATCAGGTTCTGGTCCACCGGGCAGCACGTTGACTGAACGACAAAGCAGTCCCTGCCGCGAACGTCCGATTCCAGTTTGATTAATTTTTCGGAATCCGGAAAATTCTCGATATTGACCTGGCCCATCGGCATCCCGAGGTAACGGCAGATTGCCCCGGTCAGTACCGGATTGCTGCTGCCGCCGAAAATAATAAGAGGATTATTTTTCATCTTTCTATTCCTGTTCCCTGTTTTCCCGGCTTGACGTGTGACTTGCCTGCCGTCTTCAGTGGGGCTGTCAATATCGCACCTGCCCCGATAAAGCCGTCGTCTTCCAGTACCGTATTGTCCCGCAGGTACGCGAACGGCCCTATCCTGCAGTTCCGTCCGACCTTCACCTGCCCATGAATATATGTAAACGGCTCGATTATCGTATCCTGGCCGATCTCGGCCCGAACGTCTATCCACGTATTTGGCGGATCCACTATCGTCACTCCGTTGTCCATCAGCCGAGTTTGTATTCGTTCCTGCATAATCTTGCTGGCCTGGCTCAACTGTACCCGGCTGTTGACGCCCATCGAATCCTCAGCCGCCACTGCCGTAACCGCGACGACTTTATGTCCCCTGGCGATAATCAGGTGCAGCGCGTCGGTCAGGTAGTATTCGTTCCTAACATTGTTCGGCGTAATCTTGTCCAGCACCTCCAGAAGTATCTGCGAATCGAAGCAGTAGTAAGCGGGGTTCACCTCCCTGATCTTCCTCTGTTCGGCGCTGCAGTCATTCTCCTCGACGATACCCTGTATATTGCCGTACGAGTCGCGCACGATCCTGCCGTAGCCCTGCGGCTCTTCCAGTATCGTCGTCGCCAGCGTCGCCGACGATTTTTCTGCTTCATGCTTTTCGATCAGTATCCGCAGCGTCTCGGTACGTATCAGCGGCGCATCACCGCACAGGATCAGCACTTCCCCGCGAAAATCCACCAGCTGTTCTTTGCAGCACATCACCGCATGTCCGGTACCTTTTTGTTCGACCTGTTCGACAAACACTATATCTTCGCAATCCCGGTATTGCTCGACGACCTGTTCCCTGCCGTAGCCAACCACGACGATAATCCTGCCCACGCCCGCCTGCCGACACGCATCGAGCACATACGCCAGCATAGGCCGACCGCACACCTCGTGCAGAACCTTCGGCAACTGAGTATTCATCCGACTGCTCTCTCCCGCAGCCAATATTATCGCCACTCGCTCAGTCATTAGTCGTTAGTCATTTACAAAGCTACCCGGCCAGGATTCGGACCTGGACTGGGAGTACCAAAAACTCCAGTGCTGCCATTACACTACCGGGTAGTGGTAAGTCCCTGTTTAATAAGCAGTTAATCGCCAATTCACCTGGAATCCAAGCCGCTGAATCCGCGCAAAACCGCGCAAACCAACCAAAAACACCACAGATGCGTCATTCATAACATGATCGCGGACCAGCCACAGAGACCAGCCAGATCGGACTTCGACGGAGGCTTGAACCGGTCATGCGCGACACCTACCGGCCCCTCGATACACAATCTACCCCGTGCGTCGAAGCATAATAGTGGGACAGGATACCCGTTTATTGGCTTGATGCAAGACTTTTCTCAAAAAAAAACGCCCATACCAATACTGAAAACCCCGCAATGACCAATAGGGGTTCAATATCTTTGGTTTTCATCCAATAAAGTTGGTGGATGGCAATTTTAAGGCAGCAGCACGGATTTTTCGATAGTGTCGTGGATTCAGCCAGGTAGCTTGGGCTGTGCCCACGCTGTCTTATGAAGGGTATAAATCGCACGCCCTACCTGAGCACTCTCGTCGGCAGTGACACCGTAAACGTCGTGCCCTTGCCAGCGGTGGTCTCGATGTCGATCCACCCATTGTGCTGCTCGGCTATGCGTTTTACTATTGCCATGCCCAGGCCCGTGCCGAATCTGCTCTTGTCGGACTCGAAGGGGGTGAAGATTTTTTCCTTCATTTCGTCGGTGATGCCGGGGCCATTGTCGGCGACGCTTACCTGTACGATTCCATCATCGCAGAGCCATCGCGTCCGCACGGTAACCAAACCTTTTCTGGCATCGACCACGTCCAGCGCATTGAGGATCAGGTTCAGGACCATCTCGTGGAGCCGTTCACTGTCAAGCTCGACCGTGGGCATCTTGCGATCCACACGAATGGCGAGTTTGCCGTGCTTTACCTTAAGATGCGACTGCAGGCTGTCAATCGCCCCCTGGATGACACGGTTGGGTTCGCAGGGGCCGGGCTCAAGCCTTCGTTCCTTGCTGTAGTCGAGCATTTCGAGGGTGAATCTCTGCATTCGGTCCAGGTTGGGCTTGAGGATGTCCCAGCTTCGTTTGACACGGCTTATCTGGTTCGTTTGCAGGCCGAAATCCACCACTTCTGCCGCACCGCTTATCATCTGGAGGATATTCTTGACCGAGTGCGACAGTTTGAGCATGGCCCCCCCCGCCATCGCCAGCCGCATGTTCTCTTTTCGCTGAGTTTCGAGGATCGCGTGATGAATGCTGCTGCCGAGTACCCGACCGACCATTATAAGCAGCCTGACGGTCTGCTCGTCCCAGTCGGTGGGACTGTTGGAATCGGCGTATATCACACCGAGTACATTCCGATTCGCCGTTACGGGCACGCATATCGCGGTGTTCGTATTGAATCGCTGGAACTGCGGATCGCCGGCGAACTCTTCGCTGTTCATGGCATCCGGGACCAGCCGACCCATGCCGGTCTGTCTTACCATGCCGGTCAGCGCCGTACTGGCCGTCACAGGCCCGCCGTCCGGGCTGATTCTGCCGTTCGGGCCGACTCCGTCGGGGCTGTCAACTCCCGCACAGGCCAGGTAATCGAGTCCCTCCTTCGGGCTGCTCAGTATAATGTACGCATGGTCCGGCCCAATAAAATCTGTAATCCTGCGAACAATATCTCTCGCGGTATCGCCAAACGTCTCAATGCTCAGGGGTGTGCAGGCACTGGCAAGTATATCAGTAAAATCGGCCCACAGACGCGGGGTGTCGTCATCTTTGACAGTGACATTATTAACGGTACTTTTATCCATGGTCTGACGTCTCGCAGAAACCAAATTTCATCCGAGTTGTCCCGACGCTTAGGCCGACTGTCCCGCTGGCCCATCACCAGAGATTATCGAAGTTTTTGCCGAGGCCCTTTACCAAGAAGTTCGACTCTCCGGCACCATGAACCCGTAAGTACCCCGTAAGTACACCTAATCGCGTGTAACAACGATGCTGCGGAGTGACATTTGCCCAATAAGGTCCGATATTGACACACCCTAAATCGCCGGCAACCGCGGTTCGATTCGCTGTAACCGGTCACAGTCAGGAACGGTGCGTTAAAACGCACCCTGCGTGCTAAAATGTTACGATAATAATAACCGAGTATCTGAGCCGACGAGAATGGGCCGCGACCGAGCTCGTCGGAGTCGGCTCAAATGCGGACAATCGCAAAAATGCCTTCTGCTGAAAAATGCCTAAAACTGCTTAAAACAGCTTCAATTGGCTAAAATGTTGAATTACTGTGAACGGTTACGATTCGCTGTGATTCACCGTGATTCGCCGTTAAGTCCCGGCGCCGTCGCGCCGATATCGTGCTGTGGAGACACTGTTGTTGTAGTTTTTGTGCGCGCAGGCAAAACGATATGCCCAGACAATACTCTCAGACAAATTCAGACCCTGCACTGGAGATACTGCGCAGCCGGGGGCTGTTGTCCGCAGAGGTCATCGAGCAGCTATCCGATGAGCAGTCGCGTACCGGCAGAAGCATCCTGGGTATATTAAAAAGCAGGGCACTGCTTGAGGACGACCAGTTGGCGCAGGTCATCGCGGCTGCCTGCAATGTCGAATTCATAGACCTTCGCGGCGATATGATAGACCCCGTCGCGGCACACCTCGTATCGTTCGACTTCGCCAGACAGCACTGCCTGGTTCCCGTGCGAATCGAAAAGAACAAACTGTTCGTGGCGATGAGTTCTCCGCTGGACCTGGCTGCCCGCGATCTGATTTCGACGCGTACCGGCTATGAAGTCATACCCCTCGGGGCCGAGGAAAGGGCTATCGGCCGGGCCATAACCGAGCAGTTCACCATCGAAAGCGTTACTCGCCAGGACATAGTGTCCATGCGGCTGAAGGGTTCCTCCGATTCCGAAGCCCAGGACCGTCAGCCCGGCAGAAAACATTCACGCCCCGTCGATACGCCGATAGTACGGCTGGTCGATTCTATCTTCGCCGGCGCCGTGGACTGCCGAGCCAGCGACATCCATATCGAACCGCAGAGGCCCGATGTCCGCGTGCGGTACCGCGTCGATGGAATCCTCCTCGAAGCGCTTCAGGTGCCCGTCTCGGCGTATAACGAGCTGCTCTCTCATATCAAGATACTGGCTGAGATGGACATATCCGAGCGAAGGATGCCGCAGGACGGCCATATAGACTACTGGCACAATGACCATCAGTACGATATGCGCGTTTCGACAATGCCGGCAGCCGGCGGCGAGAAGGTCGTCGTCAGGGTACTGGATTCGACAAGAGGTCTGCTGAAACTCGAACAAGTCGCGACCTGCCCGGAGGATTACGCCCGGCTCGAATCATTGATTAAAAATCCCTACGGCATGATACTGCTGACCGGACCGACCGGCAGCGGCAAGACTACCACACTGTACTCGCTGATACAGACGCTGAACAGCCCGGAACGAAATATCGTCACAGTGGAAGACCCGGTGGAATATCGACTCAACGGTATCACACAGATTCAGGTCAGGCCCGAAATCGGCAGGACTTTCGCGACATCCCTGCGGAGCATCCTCCGGCAGGACCCGGACGTAATCCTCGTCGGTGAGATTCGCGACACCGAGACCGCCGAGATAGCCGTCAGCGCCGCCCTTACCGGCCACCTGGTACTGAGCACCATGCACACCAACGACGCCGCCGGGGCGATATCCCGACTGCTCAGCCTGGGGCTTTGTCCCTTCCAGTCAGCCTCGGCGATACTGGGTATCGTCGCCCAGAGACTAATCCGCAGGGTGTGTACGCGGTGCAGAGAAATCTATCAGCCCTCCGCCGAGCAAATCGCCGCCCTCGGGCCGTCGGCCTCGGAGACAGAATCTGCGTTGACCGAATATGACAGTCGATTGAACGAAGCTGCCTTCTACACAGCCATCGGCTGCGAGCATTGCCATAACACCGGCTATCACGGCAGAGAGGGAGTCTATGAAATTCTGTCCATGACACCGCCGTTGAAGGCGATGGTCGTGGATCGCGCCACGGACGAACAGATCAACTCCTGCGCCGTCGCCGACGGTATGAAGACGCTCCGGATGCGCGGTATTGAAAAAATCCTCGATGGCACCACGACTATCCAGGAGGTCCTGCGTGTTATCAATATGAGGCAGCAGTGATGGCGATATTCGAATACACAGCGGTGGATTCGTCGGGCAGGGAGTTTACCGGCCTGTACAGAAACATTGCCAACGCCGCCGAACTCAAAAGCGAGCTGGCCAGGATCGGCTGCGCACTGGTAAGGGCCAGGAAGAATCGCAAAGACTCCGGCCTCGCATCCGGCAAGATCGGACAGTCCGAGATTGCCTGTTTTGCATACGAGTTTGCCGAGATGATATCAGCCGGACTGCCAATCGTCGATTGTCTCGAAGCATGTTGCACCCAGGCGACAAACCCCGCGATGAAGTCTGTCCTTGGCGATGTCACACATCGCGTCAAGTCGGGCGGGGGCCTTGCCGACGCCTTCGGGCAGCACAAAGATGTCTTTTCGCCACTCTTTATCGGGATGGTCCAGGCAGGCCAGGCGGGCCAAAGTCTGCACCAGACACTTACAATGGCCGGGGCATACCTCGAAAAACAGGCCGATTTGCGAAACAGAATCAAATCCGCCTTCGCCTACCCAATCGTGGTTACCGTGATGTGCCTGGTGATAACCGCGGCCCTGGTGGTGTTTGTGATACCCGTATTCGAGAATCTTTACACCCGTCTGAATGTTCCGCTGCCCCTGCCTACGCTAACATTGATCCTGATAAGCAACCTGGCAAGGAACCACTGGCTGTTTATAGTATTGCTGCCGATTGTGTTGTATTTTGCCGTGCGCAGACTGCGCGGCAGTGCAGCGGCCAGGTCTCGGCTGGATTCGTTCATGCTTAAGGTCCCGATACTGGGCCGATTGATCGGGCTGGTCGTGGTATGCCGATTTATCCGCACACTTGCGGTGATGCTTTCTGCCGGTGTAGGGATTGTCGAATCGCTGGCTCTTGCCGCCGGGGCGTCGGGTAACAGCCAAATCGACGATGCCGCCACTACTATGCGTGACGAAGTGATTAGCGGACGTTCCCTGTCCGAGTGCATGTCCCGAATGGATATTTTTCCGGACATCGCTACGCGGCTCGCCGGGGCCGGGGAACAGGCAGGGACACTGCCACAGATGCTTACCAGAGCCGCCGAACTGCTCGATACCCGCATCGACCGGCAGGTTAAATCGCTGATTACGAAGATTGAACCAGCCCTGTCGATCATTACGGGCATTATCGTAGCGGGGATACTGCTGGGTGTATATCTGCCGATGTTCGATTACATGGGACGTTTCAATTGAGAACAAAGCTGAAAAAACTGTCCACACAGCAAAGTCAGCCTCCCTTTTAGCCGATACCAGTTATACTATTGCAGAATTCAGTTTGAGTGAGAGGATTGCGAGCATGTCGAAAACACAAGGTAGAAAAGGTGTTACTCTTGTGGAATTGCTGATCGTTGTACTGATCCTGGCGGCGCTGTCGGCGATAGCGATCCCGCGTATATCGAAAAGTGCTCAGAACGCCCGGCAGAACGCGTGCGACACCAATGTCAGCGTGATAAACTCAGCGGTGGAGATGTACGCCGCCGACCATGACGGGCTGTACCCAGCCGACGATGCCGATATGATACACAGCATTCTTGACAACATCGATTACTTCCCGGACGGTGTGCCGACATGTCCGCTGGGGGGCACCTACCGTATGGATGGGACGACCAAGCGGGTTTCCTGCGACCACTAAGTGTCACAACACAATTCGTTGCGTACATGAATCCGTCATTGGTAACTGTTCACAGCAATTCAACATTTTAGCACGTAGGGTCGAAGGGGTTCAATATAAGGCCCGAAGGGCCGAAAGAGCGCATAGCCGGGGGCGTAAGCCCCCGGAAATATAGTAACTAATAACCAACCTCACAAGCCCCGAAGGGGCGAAAGAAATCTCTACTCTCTACTTTCTCCCGGACTTGTCCGGAAACATTGGGACGTTAATTAAATAGTATAGGAATTTGTAATTTTAGGCAAAATGGGCAAATTGGAGAGTTTTACAGGACATGATTTTTCGCGTTTATCGCTTTACAGGCTACCAGCAGGATTAGCCTGGATTTTTCAACATCATCCTGCTGGCAGCCGAAAATGCGAAAAACGCAGGTTTTCGATTATGGTTTATGCTCAGATTCTTATGAAGTTAATATAAAAGTCCCGCCGAAGGCGGTTAATTAAAAATTTCTGTGAACGGTTACAATTATTGGTTGTGCGGACCATGGGCAGATCAACCAGAAACGGTTACAGCATTGTCGAATTACTGATAGTGTCGATTCTTATCGGCATCCTGGCAGCCGTCTCAATCCCCCGCCTGGGCTTTTCCGTGGTCTTTAAGAGTCGCGCCGAAGCGGCATCGCTGAAGCTCGCCGCCGCCATACGCCGCACACGTCTAACTGCCATCACCCACGCCGCCGAGAATCCCGCCGGTTATGAAATTCACACAGGCCCGGCTGGCTACAGGATAACAAGTCTGGGCCCAGCCGGCAGCAACGTTGCGGCACGGGTGGACTCTTGTCAGATTGACCAACGCCTCTCTTGTGGGGATGCGAGCTTCAGGTTCGGTCCGCTGGGCAACCTGCTCCAGGGCAGTGATTCACAGGTAACAATCAGTCACGGCGATACGGCCTTTTTAATCAGCGTTACCCCGGCTACCGGTATGGTGCAATGCGTCAAAAACTAAACAAAAACAATCGTGCCTGCATCGTCCCGCCAACATGCCTGCGCCGGGCTGGTTACACCCTCAGCGAGGTCGTCGTCGCCTCCGCTCTGCTGGTCGTGGCCCTGGTCCCGGTCATCCAGGCGCTTAGCTCTGTGCATCTGAATTCGACACGAGTCCAGCACAAAAGCGTCAGCCTGAACATGGCACAGTCAAAACTCGAATACATAAGGGCCGCGGCCTTTTGTGACTACGACAGGTCATTCGCCCAAAGCAACATAAACGTATCGGCTAACGAATCGTACCTGTGCAGTGTGACGGACGAACGACTTGGCGATTACCTGCGAAAAATTATCGTCTCTGCCGGATACGATAACGACGGCGACGGCGTGCTCGATGGCAGCGAGGTTCTGGTAAAAGTTCCAAGCAATATTGCCAAAATGGACTGAAGTTATAGGACCTGCCAATCGTCTGGGAATCGCAATTTCCGATACGCCGGCGCATATCCGATAAAAACCGTCTCCGTTTGTGATTCGGGTCTTGTGAAGGCCTCTGTTCCCGGTACCGAGTGCCACCTTCAAACAAACGGACGAATGGGTAACACGGTGCTTTCGATATGCCGAAACCAGTAGGGTACGGTGAATGTGACTGGGACGCCGTGGTTTGTTCGGCCAATGTGATTTTGTAAGGTATATACTGATATGAAAACACGAACACAGAAAATACACGCCTCCACTGGTATAAGCATCATAGAAACCATTATCGCCATGGCGATTCTTGCGATTGTAGTCCTCGGAGTGCTGAACTTTCGCTACCACAGCTCAAAGGAAAGCTGGCGTGCCAATGTCGAGATAACGGCAGCCAGGATCGGCTCACTGATGCTGGAAAGCTGGAAGGGCGCCGGGGGCAGTTCCGACTGGGACCCGGTCGAGCAGATGAGCTCTCTGTCGAATATCGAGACATCCGCTTTGGGGCCAGCCATTCCAGGCGACATGAACGTGAAGGGGATATTCCGCATGAATGAGATAGGGACATTTCTCGCGGATACCTGGAACGTCGATTACTATATAACGCTGGCCTATAACGACGCGACCGAAACTGAGCCGAAAATACTCAACGCCTCGGTGGGATGGGTACATCAAGGCAGGGCATGGATACCGTCGGAAACTGAGATACCGGTCCGTCTCACCGCATACGTACAATAGGAACCGCCAGGAGCGACAATGAAAATGACAGGCAAAGCAGGAACAAAAAGACCACGCGGACTCACGCTGGTGGAACTGGTCGTGGCGATGGTCATAGGGGTCATCATCACCCTTTCGGCGGGCATAACCCTTTATGACGGCCACAGGGGCTGGCAGAAGATCTACCGCCGGGTAAGCGGGCCTGTGACCAACGACAGTTACGTTGCCGAGACGATGTTCAGGGCGGTCGTTCGAAAGTCCAGCAGAGGCCGCTACCGTGTCGGCGAAAACGGCGAGTCTTTGGAAGTCTATTACTACAGCGACGGGACGTTGACCAGGCCGGACCGATATGCACGATTTTATACCGAGGGTCTGGACCTGCTTGTCGATCAGGGCAAAGTCGATGCGGATACATACACAGCCCTCGAAGTGGACACGACGCTCAAACTGGCCAGCACCATCGATTCGGCGGAGTTTTCGGTATATGGAACCACCGCCAACGCGTTTTTGCAAATGCAGAACGGTTCGGAATCGGCAAACATCGTCATCTCTGCCGTCCGTCAAAACTACTGAACTCCTGCATTGAGAGGCGACCCGTATGAAACTGCCGTTAGTTGAACTTTTCGCAGAACTGGAAATAAAGGTGACAAGATGCTGACAAGTCTTTTGAAAAAAAACAGGAACGGTTTTGTCCTTCCGCTGGTTGTTGTCATAACCATCGTCCTTTCGATGCTGGGTGCGTCCCTGCTGTCGATGGCCACTGCGGCACGAATAAAGACGAACCGTGAAATAGATGAGGTATTCGCCCGTTCCGCCGCTGACGCGGGGCTGGACATTGCGTTGTACCAGATGAACAAGAAGCTTTCCGAGCCGGTGTGGGACAACGGCGCACTGCCCCTGACCGAGGAGACTCCTCTGTTGCACGCGTTTTCACAGTACAGCTTTAAAGTCGAAGGCGACGTGACCGCCGGCTTTGAGATTTCTTCAAATGGCACGGCCGGGGCCGCTCAAAAGACCGTTTATTCTTCGCTGAAACTGGCAAGCCCCTTCGAATCAGCAGTGGCTGTTAAGGAGAGGATACGGCTTTATCCGGGCACGATCGTCGATGGATACAACTCGATAACGCACAAGACGGGCCTTCCGACACGACTGGCAACCAACAGCACCAAAGACGACAGCGTCGTAATCGCCAGCGGCTCGATGGTGGTCGGAGATATACAGATCGGCTTGGGAGGCGATATCGGAGACGTGGTCAAAGGCTCAGGCGAAGTTACCGGTGAAATCTATAACATGTCCCAGACGATTACGTTTCCGGAAGTTGAAGCGCCGGTTTTGCCAAAAAAAGGGTCGATCGATCTGGAAAAAGACACTTTGACAATAACTCCCGCAGACAGCGGCCAATACCACAGTATTAGCCTCAGTGACTCGATACTCAAGATCGCCGGCGGCAATGTCATACTGCATGTCACCGACGACATACACATCGGCCATGACTGCGAGATAGAGATCGCTCCCAACGCGTCACTGAAACTGTATATTGACGACGATATTGAGTTAAAGGAAGGCGCAGGCATCAACAACAAAGGCAAAATTCCCGGCAATTTACAGATATACGGCCTGGGCGACAGCGGTCAGGATATAGACCTGAAGTCCAATAATGAGTTTTACGGCATGATCTATGCCCCCAATGCGACTGTCAGCATAAACGCCGGCGGCGACATCTACGGCTCCATCGTCGCAGAGAGCTTTGTCGCCAAGAGCAAGTCCAATTTTCATCATGACATGTCGCTGGCCGAGAACGTAAGTATAACCGATGCGGCGGTCAGCTTTGTCGTCCGGGATTGGCGTGAAGAGTAGAGGGCATGCGTAATAAACACACAAAAGCCTTGACGCTGACCGAGATGGTTGTCGCCATGTCGATAACGGCGCTGATCTTCGCGGCGATTCTGCCCCAGTTTAGAAACGTCAACAAGAGCTGGGCATCGGTCAAGGCCCGCTCGCAGATACTTCAAAACACCCGCGTGCTGTTCGAGAGGCTGACGTTTCACCTGAAACAGGCCACCGCGGTTACCGCACTGAGCGACCCGTCGCGACGCGATGGTTTTATCGAGTTCACCGACCATATGTCAAAGACATATCGTTGCCAGGTCGCCCCGGACGGCTGTGTAAGGTTCGGGCTGCTCGGCGACCTGCATCCTCTGGCAGGGGTCGTGGACGACTTGCGTTTTCTATGTTTCAGTGTGGCGGACCCCGGCAGGCCAATGCGCCCGCCCGGCAAGGTCGGACTCGTCAGGATAATCGCCAATGTTGCAGACCCAGGCCGCAGCCAGAGTAAAAGATTCGAGACAGCCGTATTTCTGCCAGCCAGTACGGCGACAGTAACAACGGCGGTTACGGCGGCAGCGACGGCAGAATCCCGGCGGAACGATATATTCCGGAGATAACACGATGGACCCTTTCGGCAAAACCTATCGCAGAAACACCGGCTCAGCCCTGCTGTTGACGATATTCGCCGTTGCGCTCTTTTCGGTGCTGGTCGCCGGAATGCTTGAACTCAACGCCGAGGAAATACAGCTTGTACAGAATTTCATCGAGGCTGCCCGTTCACAATATACCGCCGAGGCTGGGCTTTATGACGCGGTGGCACGGCTAAGGGGCGATCCGGAATGGCGGCTGGGCTTCGTACAGAAACCGTTTGAAGACGGCAGCTACACCGTAACGGTTACACATCGCCCAGTCACAGCCACAAGTCATCCTACGGAGATACTCATTAAATCGACCGGACAGTGCGCCGCCGGTTTTGTCACGACGGTACTGTCGGATGTTACGATTGACAAATATCCGCCGCACAAAATAACGATCGATAATTTCAGGATTAACGAATGATATATGGTTCGGCAAAATCACTTGGTATAGAGATAACGGAGGGACGGATTAATTTCGCCGTCGTCAACTGCTCCGGCGATGGCGTAAATGTCATCGAGGCCGGCGGCGTTGACCTGGCCGACGGAACTATATCCGGCGCCAAACTTCTCCGTCCCGACGCGCTCCTTGAAGGCATCAAGTCACTGCCTGGACGACGCAAAACACGGATGGACCATGCCTGTATTGCCGTTCCCGCCGGGTGTATCGTCTCACAGATCATAGAATTGCCCGAACAGATGCCGGAAAATATGAGCGATTTCGTTCGCGGCGAGATACGACACAGCCCAAAGCTGACCGGCAGGGAGGTTTGTTGCGATTTTCGCAAAACCGATATGTCTCCCGATACAGGCGGACGTCTGCTGGTTGCAGGCGGAAATCTTTCGATTATATCTGAGATAGTCGCCCTGCTCCGCCGATCACAGATACACGCCGTTTCGCTGGAACCAGCCTGGATCGCGTCACTGCGGGCACTGAGGGCACTGCACGTCTCCGAGATAGCCGACTGTGTAGCAGGCAACCTTCTGTTTGCGAGGCTTACCGAAACGACGCTGACGATATGTGTATTCAGGAAGGGTAGGCTCGATTTTGTTCGCGACGTCGGACTGAACATCTCCGGCGGTATCGACGACCGATCGACCGATGCCTGTGTGCGACATATCGAAACGGTGATGCAGTATTACGATGTCCAGGTCGAACCGGTCGTTCGTGACCAATGGCGCATCGCACTGGCCGATGACGCGAACAACAGCAGCCGCAGCAACCTTCCGGACGAACTGCGAAACAGATTCGGCAGCAAAGTAATGGTCTATGCCGACCAGGCAATCGGCCCTGATAACGATATTGTCCCGGACGGTGTAAAATCGTCCTCAGCGGCGGTTGGCCTTGCATTGAAAGGCTTCGAGAAGTACCGGACAGAGTTTGATCTGGATTTGTTGCCGGGCAAATTCGCACGGAGAAGATATGTCGAAAAGCTGACTGTCTCGGCAATCAGGATTGCGGTCATGGCGATCTTTGCAATGGTCCTTGGCGCCGGACTGGTCAGGGCCAGACTCAATTCCGTCAACCAGGCGATCGCCGCGACCAGACCAGCGGACACGTCGAAACAGGACATCGAATTACTGACGGCACAGGAAAAATCGCTGAGCGAAAAATATGAGAACCTCCTGGCCAGGTACGATGAATTAAACGGCATTGTTACCGCCTCAGCGTCGCCTGATTTCTCAAAGATTGCCGATCAGGCCAATGCCCTGCTGCTCGAGTCGGTCTATATGACCGCCTTTGAAACAACACAGGATGGGAGAAACGTTATCATTCGGGGCCGTGCGCAATCATTCACATTGGTTCATGATTACATCCGACTGCTGGGCGGAGCCGAGTACATCGAAGAGGCCCGCCTGATGATCGCCTACAGACGACACAGGGAAGATAACCCGATCGACTATGCGATAAGCTGCCAGCCAGCAGTGATCGTGAAGGACAATGATTACCGGCAAACCATGCGGGGAGCGATACGATGACGGTGTTAAAGAGCAATTGGTGGACTTGGGTGATTATCTGTGCCGGGCTGATCGGGGTGCTGGCCGGTTACAGCCGACTCGTCTATCCGCAAAGGCGCAGCCTCTACGCGGCCCAACAGCAACTCGAAACTCTGCGCCAGGCACAGGACCACAAAGCGGAATTATACAATCGAGTCAGGGCATCACAACAGCGGATCGAACAACTCCGGCAGGACATCGCAAAACTGGGCGGAGCTTTTTTTACGCCTGAATCCGCCGAAAAGTTCCTTTCAAACCTGGAACAGACCGCGACAGTCTGCGGCTGCACATTACTATCCGTAAGTCTCTCTTCACCGCCGCCACCGGGCAATGTCGATAAAAAGGATGGTTCGCAACAACCCGCCGCCCTGCCGCAACAGGCAGCCATTCAACTGGACGGCCCTTACGAGTCGATAACCCGATTCATTTCAACAGTGACCAGCGGAACTCACATGGTTCATAGCTCGGACATACACATTCGCCACAACCCCGCAGACGAGCCGGACACGTTCAACTGCTCACTAAAGCTGACAGTCCACCTGTTGTCCCAAACTAATCCTTTGCAGTAAAATGTCCAGCTTGGGAATCACAGGTACTCAGCATCTGATAGCCGATGCCTGATAGTTTGTAGATGGTGACCGGCAACTTGCAAATGGTAACTGGCATCCAGTCGCTGTCGGCTGGTCCCAGCCAACGTCCCGGCGACGGGATCGCATAAAAAAAGCCAGATCCCCGTACGAAACAGGATCTGACTTCGGAGGAGGGTGATGAAAAGCCAAAATAATTGCAGATTACACCGGCCCACAAGCCACCTGGAGTTACGGATCACCCCGATCATAACCCCCCCGATCGCGAACTACCCCATATCCCCGTTACTTCTCTTATATCGTGTAAAGACCCGCAAATGCTTTAGGGAAAATCTGCTTTGATTAGAACTTTTTTTCTTTATCCATCAAGACTTTTTCTAAAAATATACCTTTTTCATCCTCAGGTTTTCTTTTCCACGTGTTTTTCGCTTGATAATTGCTTCGCCGCCTAATATCCTTGTATGGGTGGTATCTCAGACAGACAAAGTTCGGAAGTCTTTATGAATAATAGGGTTACAATACACGACCTCCTGACAGCCAAGCAGCAGGGCAAAAAGATCACAGCCGTTAGCTGTTATGACTATACCACCGCGTCCCTGGTGGCCGCTGGCGGTGTGGATATGATACTGGTGGGGGATTCGGCTGCCCAGGTGGTGCTAGGGCATGACTCAACGTTGCCAGCCACGATGGATTTTATGGTCGTCATCACCGCCGCCGTCAGACGCGGCGCACCGGATGTGTGCCTGGTGGCGGATATGCCGTTTTTGTCCTATCACACCGGCATCGGTCAAGCCGTTCAAAACGCCGGCAGGTTCGTCCAACAATGTGGTGCACAGATTGTTAAGATTGAGGCCGCCGCCGCGCAACTCGATGTGATTAAAGCAGTTAGCGACGCTGGCATGGCGGTAATGGCCCACATCGGCATCCGTCCTCAGAGCATAACCAAGCTGGGCAGACTAAGGGCTGAAGGGACTACCGCTGAGCTGGCGTTTGATCTGATCGACCTGGCCGAGAAGATGGTCCACGCCGGGGCAAGCATACTTTTGCTGGAGGGTACCGCCAGGGAGGTTGCCGGGATAATCACCCAGCGAGTGCCGGTGCCGGTGATAAGCTGCGGCTCCGGGCCGGACTGTGACGGACAGATACTGATAATCACCGACATCCTGGGCATGTCACTAGGCGCAACTCCCAAGTTTACAAAGAGTTACGCACATCTGTCCGAGGCTGTAACCACGGCTGTCGCCAACTTTGACCGGGAGATACGCCAAGGGATATTTCCGGAAGATGATCGCTGCTACCATATCAAACCCGGCCAATTGGACAAATTGCAGCAAATGCTCGATACTGTCGAGCGATGAAACTTCGATAAGATAATCAACCGAGTAGCATGTAGGGTGCGTTAAAACACACCGTTTCTGATTAACCGAGTATCTGAGCCGACGAGAATGGGCCGCGACCGAGCTCATAGGTCGATGGGACAATTTTTTTTGTCGCCCCGGTTGAGTTTCTCACAATTTCGTGTTAATAGTTCTGCTCTTTTGTGTCGTTGCAGATGCGTTGTTTCATTTGGGCAGGGTGTTTTGAATAGCCAGGCGACCCACTTTTCGTTAGAATGGGATGTTGAAGAAGCCGAAGAACAGATTGGCACATTGAACGAAGGCTCAGCCGGGCCGGTTAATGGGCCGGTTAATGGGTCGGCCAAGTGACGGAACTGACAGACGATGCCGGATGATCGGAACAATAAGGACAAGATAGAGGTCAGGCCGGTACTGATACTGGACGGGAAGACCCTCGATAAGCTGTCCGGCTCCTTTGGTCGGTTGCTGGTTGGGCTTTCGTCGGAGGGCTACCAGCCAGCTATAGTATGTCCGCCCGGCAGTGAATCCCACCACTTGCCCGGCACTTCGGCGGAGTTTTTGCCCTATCCGATGCTGGGTTTCCCACTATTTTACCGGCAGAACCGCGAGATAGTGCTGGACAAGGTCTCGCAGTTCAAACCCACCGTGCTGCACTGCATGTCCCCCGGCAGGGCTCGCCTGACGCGTATGCTGGCCGAACAGCTTAACGTGCCCTATGTGGTAACATTCGACAACCTCACCACGCTGTTCTGGCCCTCGCTGTCGGATTCGCACTGCATGTCTCTGATCGCGCCCTCGGTCACAATCGCCGAAAAACTGCGGAAGAAATATAAACGTTTTGCCGAGAAAATAATGCGGGTCAACGTAGGTGTCTTTGTCGAGGACTCGTGCGCGTGTTTCGCCAACCCCGGCAGACTGGCCGGTCTGGTCGTCGCCCAGCATGTGGAGGACGTAATGTATCTTGAGCCTCTGCTGAATGCGATCAGGCACCTGGCGATTGACGGATACGAGTTTGTGGTGGCACTTATTGGTGTCGGCTCAGCCTCCCGGCATCTTCCCCAGATGCTGCACACACTGGGTCTTTCGCAGATTGTCACCGTCGTAGATCGCATTGACCCGCTCAGAGATGTATTCGCCGGCGCGGATATATTCGTTCAGCCCAGACAGGGCGGCAGCCTGAATATGAATCTTCTCGAAGCCGTCAGTGTGGGCACCGCCGTGGCCACGTGCCGGGAAAATGCCGACGATTTTCTCGTGGATGGCCAAACAGCTGTGTTTTTCGACCCGAACGACGACCTGAGCATCTATTCATCGCTGCAGAAGCTGCTGGACCAGCACGAATTTTCACGACGTATCGCGATGGCTGGGCAGGACTATATGCGAAAACATCATTCGGTCAGCCGTATGACTGAGCAGTTAATATGGACCTATCAGGCCGCACAGGCCAATTTCGTCTCCACAGAAGACCGCGGTTAGCGGATATCCGCCTGGGTCCGCGGGGGGGGGCAGTGGGCCGGTGGAGGGCTGGGAGAAAAAAAAATGAGAAAATTGAAAAAAAATGCCGGCAAAGAGGGTGGACACTTAGCAAATAGGACACGCCGAATCGGGGTGGCGGAAAAACGGCTGTAAGTGTATGTGGGAGGCGGAGTTAGGGGGATTTGGTGGTGCGGGAGGCTGGGGGGAGGCGGGAATTGTGGACCTGAGATTACGTGTTCAAAAGTGACCTAAATGCGCCCAAAGTGCGCCTAAAGTGCGCCTAAAGTGACCAAAGTGCGCGAAAATGATGCGTTTTTGAGAGGGGGTTGACTTTTGAAATATCCCGGTATAGCTGATTGATAATTGATTATTGATGATTGATTATTGTGTGGATTGTGGCCGCCGCACCAATTCTTCGGTGGGCAGGCACGGTGCAGAGAATTGGTGCGGGGTTTCGCTTCGCTCAAGAGGGGAAATGGTGGTTTTTGCTTGACAAATCGGGTGGGGGCGGTTTAGATGACTGGGAAGTGAAAATTGCGGATTTTGTTGTTGTGTTGGGAAAAGATGCGAAAAAGAAGATATTAACCCGTTAAATGGAGAAGTCAGATGAAGAAACCTAAAAAATTTAGTCCTTCCGAATACATAAATCGGCTATTTGAAGGAGACTGTCTTGATATAATGGAGCATCTACCGGACGATTCTGTGGATATGGTTTTATGTGATTTACCTTACGGTACTACCCAAAATAAATGGGATTCAGTTATACATTTGGATGAACTTTGGGAACATTATAATCGAGTTGTAAAACCTAACGGTGCTATTGTATTGACATCGCAAGGGATATTTACGGCAAAGTTAATATTGAGTAATGAACATTTTTTTAAGTACAAAATTATTTGGGAAAAATCGAAACCGACAAACTTTTTGAACGCTAAAAAACAACCCTTGCGAAAACATGAAGATGTTTGCGTGTTTTATCGTCGTCAATCAACATACAACCCACAGATGAAAGTTGGGAAAGCATATTCCAAGGGTGTCCGAAAAAATCAATTCACGGGTAGCTATGGCAATTTCAAACCGGCCCTTGTAGAAAGCAAAAATGGCTTACGCTACCCAACCGACATTGTATATTTTAAGACTCCGGAAAGCGAAATAGAAGCCACTGTTTGGCATCCAACACAAAAGCCTGTTGAGTTAGGTCGCTACTTGATAAGAACATTTACCAATGAGGGTGATATTGTTTTAGATAATACTTTTGGCGCAGGGAGTTTTTTGGTTTCGGCACTTCTTGAAAAACGAAACTTTATTGGAATAGAAAAAAACCAGGATGCTAAACTTTTTAAAGAAGAATGTGTTGATCTAATCGAAATTGCTCGTGAACGATTAAGAAATGCGTTTTTATCTGATTCCACAATTGCATTTTCAAAAAAAATTAGTCACACTGGAATCATAAAGGAATTTTGGAAAAATGGCAAAAAACGCAAAACTTCGATATAATGAACGTTCATGGGCTATTGATTTAATTTCACATATCAATAGCAGTCTATTGTCCACAAGCACAATTAAACGCGCATCCGGCGAATACACTTTAAGCACTGATGGGAATCCACTTTTTCCAGATATATTGCTTTATGCGGACGAATCATCAGGAAGAGTTCTCCAAGGGTGGGAATTGAAGATGCCTGATACTCCCATAAATAACACAGAACTACTTTCTAATGCTGAAAAGAAAGCTCGCATTTTGGGGCTTAACAGTTTTGTTGTATGGAATGTGACAGAAGCGATATTATATATTTTCAATGACAAGACAGGTGCATTTGATCCTTACGAAGAATCACTTTTCAGAAACTCATCTATAAAAACACGAGAAGATGTATCCAATCATCCTGATTTGTGGAAATCCGGCGCAAATGAAATTATAGAGAAACTTAATAGGTTTTTTGATGGTGGCAAGATTCTCGGCGTCTCTCCAGAAATAATGTTTTCCGATTCGGGAATTGTAGAGCTGTTTTTTTCCTGTCAAGTGGAAGTCAAACGCTTTATTGAGGAAAAGATTCAAACCGACAGTGAAGTTGATGCTAAAATTAAGCTCTGGTGGCGACATGTTGAACTTGGATATCCAGGAGAAAAATCGCCTGCGGGTCCTTTAGCGTATCATGTACTGTTGAGATGGTTTAACCGATTTGTTTTTTCCAATATTTTAAAGGCGTATACTGATTCTGTAAAAAAACTGAAAAATGTTAAACAAGGCACAACGGTGGAGGAAGCACTTGAATTATTTTCGGCTGTTTCTAAAAAAAGTGATTTCAGAAATGTTTTCGAGCGTAGTGATTTTGACCACTTAATTCCTGACTCTGTATGGAGTATGTTTATTAGTTTCAATGATTTTCTACAAGAATTTGAGTTTGCTAAAATAGATCGAGCAGTCCTGCAAAATATTTTACAATCTGCTATTTTAACTACAATAAAAAAAACCGCTGGTTTATATGTTACCCCCGAACCTTTGGCGCATCTTCTTGTTCTTTTAACACTGGCAGACAAATCGAGTATGGCGATAGATCCATTTTGCGGGACGGGCACTATCGTAAATGCGATTTTATCTGTTAAGTCTGATTATAATATTTCCGGAAGAGATGCCATTCGTTCCACATGGGGCAGTGATAAATTTGCTTTTCCCATTCAGATTGCAACATTAGCCGTATCAACACCTGAAAACATGAATGAAACCCTACGAATTTTCACCCACGATGCTTTTGAACTTGGAGTAGGAGAAAAGATTAAGTTTATTGACCCTTCTACTGGTAATGATGGTGATATTGAAGTTCCCTTATTTTCAGCAATCATATCTAATTTGCCATTTGTTCAATTTGAAGATTTGAATAAATTGAACCCATTGGCTTATAGAAAAATCGAAAGCTTTTATTCAAAACACAGTATCCCTGAATCAGACAAATTGGATGGTAGAAGTGATCTGTATGCTTATATTCCTTTTTTGATTTACGATATTCTGGACGATAACGGGCATCTTGGAATTATAATTTCAAATTCTTGGTTGGCTACAGAATGGGGACTTAAATTCCGCAACCTGCTTAACCGCTTTTACTCAATAAAATATGTTGTAACTTCAGCAAACGGACGATGGTTTGATAATTCCGATGTTGTCACTAATCTTTTGGTTTGTCATAAAAAAGACGCTAGCAATGACGATACATTCTCGTTTATATCAATGCTTGAGGATTTGAATTCATGTGATATTGATAATATTGCTACTGACATTATTACTCAATCCGATTCATCTAGTATTGCAGTAAACACAATATCAAAGAAAAATGTTGATATGTTGGATGAACTGTCAATTGGCTGGACATCTTGTTTTTCAAAGATTGATTGGTTTTTATCCCACAAGGATAAATTCGAAGCCCTTAATAAATATTCTTTAATCGCCAGAGGGGAACGCCGCGGATGGAATGCCATGTTCTATCCATCACAATCGGATTGTGCAACAATAGAAAGTGAATTTATAAAACCTGTAATAAAGACCCCTCGTGGTATAACTTCTCTAACGGTAATACCCACAGGCTCTGCTTTTTGCTGTTCTTGTCCGTTAGAGGAATTAGAGTTATGTAAAAAAACAGGAGCATTAAGCTGGATTAATAGATTTAAAAATGGGCGGAATAACAAAGGGGAACTTCTGGTTGAAAGCTTGAGAAGAGCGAAATTATTCTGGTATCAAATGGATGCTGCGACTCTGGCCGATTTTGTTTTGTCAATGAATCCTGACACCCGTCTTTTTATAGCTAAGACTCCTGAACCAACATTTGTTGATCAAAGATTGATCCGAATAACTGTCAAGGATGGTATTGATTGTAAACTCCTTCACGCTTTATTGAATTCAACTTTCTCAATGTATTTTATTGAAGCTCTTGGATTTGGTCGAGGATTGGGAGTTTTGGACATTAACGCAACCAAAATAAAAAAAGGATTATATATTCCTGATATGTGTCTTATTTCACGCGACGCATCTAAGAAAATCATATCCGCATTTTCTGACATGAAAAAACGTCCTGTCAAAATGGTTCTTGAAGAAATTAAGGAGCCAGACAGGCATAGTTTGGATAATGAAATTGCTAATGCGATTGGTTTACCATTGACAGTTGTGAAAGATGTCTATGCGGGATTACAAACTTTATACAGAATCAGAAAATCCGTAGGAAGATAATGTCAGGAAAACTAAAGGGAAAACTAGGGGAAAACTAGGGGAAAACTAGGGGAAAACTAGGGGTCAGAGGGGCTGTTGGCTGTGAGAGCAGGGGAGCAGTAGAGCAGGGGTGATTTCTTTCGGCCCTTCGGGCCTTATATTGAACCCCTCCGGGGTTCGGGGTTTTGCGGCTGGATCGGCCACGGGTTTCGCTTCGCTACACCCGTGGTTAGTTATATTGAACCCCTTCGGGGTTAGCTAAGCTGATGGCGGAACTGTGGATTCCGGATCAAGTCCGGAATGACAAATGGCGGCGGAACTGTGGATTCCGGATCAAGTCCGGAATGACAAATGGCGGCGGAACTGTGGATTCCTGCCTTCGCAGGAATGACAATTTGTCGCAGGAATGACAAAAGGACAAATAGGGGAATTGAGAAGAAAAACCCCCGATTCGAGAATCGGGGGCTAAGGACGTGGGCACGGCCCAGGCTACAGGGCTATATTAGCTATCTCGCCGAAAAAGGGGTCTGACCTTAGTTATTCCAAGACGATTGCTGCTGCTTTCATCTTATTTCTCCCATTTCTTCGGGAAATCCGGCAGCAGCCCGGCATCACTTACATCAAAATTCTTAAAACCAAGTTTCAACGCTGGAGAACCAGCTTTAACATGGTAATCTCCGTTAGCAGGGTCGACAAACATAGGGTCGGCTAATACCGAGTGTTTATCGAAACCAAGCTTCTGCCATTCTTTAAAATTTTTCGCAGAACTGGAAAATTCCGCTGTCCCGCTGAAGACATTGTAATCTATTTCATCAACCCACTTACCTTCATCAGTCTGCAGTACGATATGAAAGAAGGTCCAGTCGGAATTCTGCACAACGATATTTCTGGCAAACTTATCGCCGCTGTTTGTATAACCGACAGCATAGACGATACCCCTGTTGGGATTGATGAAGATATTGTTCTCGATGATGCGGTGCGAACCGTCACGATTCAGCCCGCCGGCACCGATGACAAGGTTATTGTAAAGATGGAAATTAGCTGAGCCGTCGTCCATATCAATGCCAAAATTGGAGCTCTTTTTGCCCAGACACAGTGCTTCAGTCACGTTTTCACGAATGTAATTGTAACGGTATATCGTTGTAAACTTTGCATCCTGCTTGACATCTCCGGGGTCATGATAAACACGTCCCCTGTAATGCTCCACGCACCAGTAATGTCCTCTGCCCCACGAGTTGAAAGTTCCGTGGTCGTTGGTCTCCTGCACCGTATCGTGGACATAATTGTATTCAATGATATGACCGCCCCAGAACGGGTCATTTATGCATACAGCGGCACGCGGCATGTGATGAATATGATTGTGACTGATGGTATTTTTCATCGTAATCGCCATGAAGACACCAGCCGTCTGCTTGCCGTACACGCCGATGTGGTGCATCAGATTGTTCGATATCAAACAGTAAGCGGGATAGTCCTCCGGCTCAGGACCAAAACTCCAATAGCTTTTCGCACCGCAGAAAGAACAAGGCATATTCCCACCTTCGATAATATGGTGTTTACCTACCAGGCACACAGCACTATCGCCGGTATAGGTAAATGTGTTGCCATAAATCCGTATGCGGCGGGCGTGGTGGTCAATATAGAGCGCGTTGCCGCCAACAGAATCGAAAAAGCAGTTCTCAACGGCGCAATCTTCAACGCCTGTCATAAAAATCGCTCCACCGCGATGTATGCCCCAATCGCCGGTGGAGGGGGTAATATACTCATCTATAAACGTCGCACTGGTGTGGGTAAATCGAAAGTCCTTAAAATAGAGATGCCGAACCGGCTCCTGACGGGAACCCTTGACCTCGATTAACCGTTTAAGCAGGCCGACTTCCACATGGGCACAGGTCAGGTCCAGCTCAACAGGAGGCATGTAATAAAGAATACTTTTTTCCTTATCGAGGTACCATTCGCCGGGTGTGTCCAGTTCTTCAAATACATTATCAATAAAGAAATGTGAACCTTTGCGGAGTTTAGTCCCGAAGAAGTTACGCGAAGAAGTACGCAGTAAAGCGGTCTGCCACCCACCCTCACCAAGCTTTACGGTGTGACGCTCCCAATCAACCGACTTGACCCGAAACTGAAAGTTGTTCCAGTAAGAACCAGGAAAGATGTGGACAATAGCATCGCTCGGATTGGCCCATCTTTTCTTTGTGAACGTCTCTGGGTCGTAAGTAAACCCTCTTCCAGCTACTCCGGTGGTGTTCAAATAGCCCCCCTCGCCCATCAGGGGTATGTCAGGGTCGAAGTTGGGATAGCGGGCACGCATTTGCCGTTTCCCATTGATGAAAAACTGGTTAAAGTCCATCCCTCTCGGCACAGAGCACTTCATAATGCCGTCACGGTAACGCTCCCATTTCGCCTCAAGTTTTATACCACCGCTAATGGTTGGCTTTTCGCCTGGATAGGCCGCATAAGTAATTGGCTGCAGGTCCGTACCGGAATCGGCGGGTGTAAATACTAAAGGCCGCGAAAGGTAATACGTTCCTTCCCGCACAAATACAGTAATAGGTTTTGGGACGTTCTGCTTAAATTTCCGCACTGCATCCCGCGCTCGCTCAAGTGTCGCGAAGGGCTTCGCTTCTGTGCCGGGGTTACTGTCATCACCATCAGGTGCGACATATAAGTTCGGCGAGATAATTGAAGTATCCAATCCATCGGCAGAACACGTAAACGAAAAGCAAAAGATGATAACAACACTGAAAAAAAGGCTTATTTCCTTATCACGAAACATCGGTCATGTCTCCTTTCTTTGCCTGTTTAGTAACCATTCACGGGTATTTCGACTATATTGGCCTAAACACACCCAACATCAAATATCCATTTCTTAATATGAGAACTCCTGCTCGCTATTCTTTGGTGTGTTTCAGGACAAACTCGACAATCGGGGCCGGTTCCTTGAGACTGTGTGGATGGTGCCCGAACAACTTTCGCATGATAACGGTGATGTCTCCACCGAGGGCTTTGTAGCGTTCTTCGATGATAGCGGTGTTTTCGCTGACGGGCACGAGCGTATCCATTCCGCCGCAAACGTGCAATAGAGGAACGCCGGCCCTGGCAAGCGGTTCGAGTTGGTCAATGGGATTCTTCTTGTAGGCGAGGGCTTCTTCTTCAGTGAAACCGTAGGCCTCTAAGCAGTCTTTCCAGGCGCCCGGGCTCCCCGTCCCCACACCAGCGCCGGCGGGCCAACTCTTGATATCAGCGACCGACGCGTCGGCGTAAATACACGACACTTTATCGGGATTGGCCGCGGCCCAGTTATAGATGATGAGGCCGCCCCGGCTCATGCCTTCCAGCGCCGGCCGTTTCGAGAAACCGTGTTTTTCCGTTAGATATTTGTAGAAAACGTTCCAGCGATTGACGGCTTTCGGACTGCCAAACAGGCGTGCCACATCGACATATGCAACATGAAAACCATTCTCCAGGAGCGCAAGATCTGCTTGCGGTTCATGTCCCCAGAACCGTGCGCGCCAAATCCAGGGTTTGCCTTCGGCAACCTTCTTGGGCGTTACGACGATACACTTCTGATCGTGATGCTCGAACGTGTACATGTCGTAGCCATGAAAATCCGATTTCTCGCCGGGAAATGGTTGTTCCGCCACCATGGTCGCCATGCGGGTACACCCCAGCAGAAGGGTAAGTGTAAGCAACACGCATGCCGCGTTCCCAGCAGTTGTTTTTCGCAGATTTGCCTTGTTCATGGGTCTTATTGCTCCTTTCTGTTTGCCTTGAGTAGACACAATATGGTCTCCTTATGTGGGTATATTTTGTGTTCCCGGTTGGCTCTCCTATTTCGATATGGAGAGTGTCGCAACATTCAACCATGCAAGCCGAATGATTTTATAAGAATCAGCCTGAATCGTCAAGATTTTCCTTTTCTGAGCATAGCGCATATTACGGCTTTCGCCAGACTGTGCAGCGACCTCAATTTTTAGTGGTTTCACTCCCTGTCCCGGTTACTTTAAAGCTATATAAGCCGCTTCCTGTGTCAAATATTACATAGTCATCATTTTCATAACCTGCTGTTATACCTGCTGCATTATCGATATAAGAGCCTTTTTCCCAGATGATTTTTCCACATTCTTTGACAGTAACGTTCTGCATGCCGATTTTCGGAACATGGACTTTGGCGGTACTGTTGACGGGTATGGAAACGTGGAGGCTGATTGAGTTGTCCTTACGTTGCCAGTGAGAGCGGATGGGGCCGCGGACGGTCTTGATGGAGGCCTTGGCGTATGTCAAATCTTTTACAATGCGAGGTTTGATATTTATTTTTCTAAAACCCGGAGCGCCGACACCGATTCCAGCCAGGTCCTTGTAAAAGAACTTCTCCGAGCTGCCGAACATTTTCATGTTAAGACTGTGATTATCGTCTTCAAAAGTCTCCCAAACGGTAGTAGCCCCTTTCGAGATCGAATAGCCCCAACTCGGGAAAGTGGTCCTGGTGGCAATTTTATACATAACATCTGCTCTTCCATATTTTCCCAAGACCTGTTCCAGGGCATTGGTGCCTATGATTCCTGTCGAAAGATGGCCTTCGTTCTTTATCATGATGTCATCAACAAGATTATTCAATACGGCTTCTTCTTTTTCCTTCGGAACCAGCCCGAGATAAAGCGCCATTGCATTTGCTGTCTGGCTGCCGGTTGCATACTGATTTGTCCGCTTGTTCAGGAATTTTTCGTTGAAAGCATTCTTGATTTTCCCGGCAAGGGTCGAATAACGCTTGTAATCATCGTCTTTAGCAAGAACTTTGGCTGCCTGAGACAGAATCCAGGTGTCAAAATAATAGTAACCGGTTGAGGTGACAGCACCCGGTGTGCGCTTTGGTCGATGGTGGCTTCGGCCCGCGGCTCGGTCCGGCTCCATGTGGTCACCGAGACCCTTGAAGATGATATAGTTGTCCGCCTGGGTGCCGAGGAATTTCACCAGCTTGGCGATCCCGTCATAATGCTCAGCTAAAACCCGTTCGTCACCATAATACTGGTACAGATACCAGGCAATAAGAGGATAAGTGCTTTTCCAGCAGGGCTGCACTCTATATTTCCTTCGCGGGTGCGGGGGACTGATAAGAGGTATATCGCCATTCGGCCTTTGTGCGTCATTTATGTCATTAAGCCACTTCGCCCAGAACGCGGCTGTATCAAAATTATATATGTAATCTTCCGCCACAAAACCTGTGTCACCCAGCCATCCGGTACGCTCGGGACGCTCGGCGGCATCCTGTGGTATGCCCTGAAGACTCGACATGAATGTCCAGCACGCATTGCGATGAATCCGGTTCAGCAAAGGATTCGAACACTCAAATCTGCCGCTGGTCTCGACTGAGTTATATACGAAGCGTCCTTCAAGGTTTGCCAGGGCGGGCGTGCCGGGAAAACCTGTCATCTCCGCATAGCGAAATCCATGAAGCGTAAATCTCGGCTCCCAAACTTCCACGCCTTCACCTTTAAGAATGTAAGTATCAGTCTGAGGAGTGTTCCGCTGATTTCTTATATTCAAGAGGCCATCGTCATATACCGTCCCTGCGTGTCTGAGTGTTACCTTGGTGCCCCTTGGCCCACTTACCTGGAGTCTCGTCCAGCCGGAAAAGTGCTGTCCGAAATCATAGATGTAAACACCATCAGCAGGTTGCGTAATATTCACCGGCTTAATGGTCTTCATCACCTTGACAGCCGGCATCATCTGCGCGACCAGAACACCGCTTGGCGGCTCTGCAAGAACAGCCTTGTCCCAACCGGAATCATCATAGTCGGGACTCTTCCAGCCGGTCTTTTCTAATCGAGCATCGTAGTGCTCACCCAAACATATCTCGTTGGCTGTAATTGGAGCGCCGGAAGTCTTCCACGTATCATCTGAGACAACACTCATACTCGTACCATCTGTGAATTCTATGTTCATCTGCAGAATCAATATCGGGCTGTCCGCAAACTCCTGTCTGCCGGGTGTGTCATCATCATAGCTGTACCAACCGTTTCCCAACATACTTCCAACCGCATTTCGGCCTTTTTTCAGATAATCCGTCGCGTCAAAAGTTACATACAATACGCGAGAGCCAAGTTCAAACGGTTGGTCATTATTATAATAGGTGTTGGCAGGATCGAGTACATGGTCGCCAACCTTCCTGCCGTTGATATACAACTCATTCCAGCCCAGCCCGGAAATGCTTACTCTGGCACGCCTCACTTTCCTGGCAATTTCAAACTCTTTGCGCAACAGCGGAGAAGATATCTCCTTGCCGACCCCGATCCACTTGCCCTGCCAATCGCTCTTTTTCAGCAAGCCCATCTCAAAAGCAGCCGACTTGCTCGGCGGCGATGCCTGACCATATTTATCCCAGACTCGAACCTTCCAGTAACATTTTTCACCGCTGGACAAGTTTTTGCCCTGGTACGGGATATTTACTGATTTCTCCGAGGCCACCTTCCCGCTGTCCCACTTGTCGCCGATATCAGCCCGAAGCTTCTCCGCAGTGCCAGCCACCAGAATGTGATACGCCGATTGCATCTGGGCCCGCTGATTCGATTCCAATATCCAACTGAATCCTGGTTGCGGTGTATCGATTCCCAAGGGATTCTTGTCATATTCACAACGCAATTCTCTTACGATTATCCCACTGTCGGACGACTGAGTGCACAATCCAACTTGATTCGCCTGCAATAATAATGGAACTAAAAATAACCTAAACAGTTTCATTTTTGTCTCCTAATAAACGCTCAACCCATGATCCGCAGGTTAGGACTTGTAAATAAACTATCTATACCCTTGGGGGTAGTAAAATCCCGCGAGTAAAGTTTTAGCCACTGTTACTGTTGTAAAGGTACTTGGCTGGGCACAAACGGGAATTGGCAATCGTGAGCAGTATATTTGCGATATGGGCAAGCT
>SDBV01000374.1_pt1 | contig 63599 bp, 58 predicted proteins | sample 2277081 | NCBI WGS metagenome assembly SDBV01 (sample SAMN10402039, study PRJNA504765) | marine sediment metagenome | isolation source: marine sediment core GS10_PC15, 223 cmbsf | place: Arctic Ocean: Southern Knipovich Ridge | collected 2010
ACAGGGTATTGTGTGTAATTAAATCCATCCCTTTAGGACTCGCGGCAAAATTACTGACTAGTTCCAGTGCCGGCATCATCGTGCCGAATATTCCAACGAAAATAAATGCAACTTCCCGAATGGGCTCGAAATTAAAATCATTACCTTTCAATGCCCCTTTGTTGGCAAACCGGTAGGAGAGGTAAGCAACAGAAAGCATGATTATTTCCCTTACAAAAGAAAATTTCGCGCCATCATAATGGATGGCAGGGACCCATTCAAATACATTTGGATCAAGGAAAACTGCACTTACAACTATGGCAAGCCATGCGAAATTCCTTGCACCCAGAAGAGATACTTTGTTGGTAAATTCTTCACCCTCATCAAGATCGTCTGTTTTATTTCTTTTATCTACTACATAAAATATTATTGATAATCCTGTAACGGCGAAAACCCATGGTATAAAATTATGCTCGAGGGTCCAGAAGAATGGTACCCCTTTTAAAAATCCAAGAAATAATGGCGGGTCGCCAATAGGTGTAAGCGAGCCCCCAACATTACTTACAATAAAAATAAAAAAAATGATATGGTAAGCTTTGATCCTGTTTTTATTTAGTCTCAGAAATGGACGGATGAGTAACATGGAGGCTCCGGTAGTGCCTATTATATTGGCAATAATTGCACCTATTACCAGAAGGATAACATTTACAATTGGTGTTGATTTTTTGTCAACATTGATCATGATACCTCCTGAAGCGATAAACAGCGATGCTAATAGTGATATAAATTGGAAATATTCAAAAAAACTATGAATGGGGGCGTGATTGTTATGTAATACAAAAACATAATAGAGCACCACAAAAAGGGCTAAACCTACAGCGAGTTTAGGATAATTTTTATGCCAGAAGTGTTCATAAAATAACGGACCGGTTGCAATCATGAGCAACAGGAGGACAAATGGCAATACCGTCCAACCCGGTGCTTCCGGATGTGCTTCGTCTGAATCCGATGCTAATATAAAGCTGGTGGGTGCATCCGAAACCTTGGTTTCTATCGTCTTTGAAACTATATCCCCTGATGAATCAATCTTGTTGGATAATGCAAAACCTTGTAGGGCTACGCCGGGCAGTAAAAGTATTATAACAAAAAAGATAAAGAGGTTTTTTCTCACTAATATTAAAATTAACTCCTTAAACTAACCCAAACCTTTCAACCTGGCAATAAATTAAAGATTTAATATTTTGTAAAATCAAGGAGGTAATGAGACATTCTCCAGTGACCCGGCGATTATTCCTGAACTACAATCCGACGATGCTCCCGTAACACTTCTAAGGCAATTAATCTCATTTCTTACACGAAGCACCCCCATCAAAGCAAATACCAGTGCTTCCTTATAGTTTATCAGGGTATCCTCCGGGACCGTTATTTTCCAATCAGGGCAATGCTTTTTGATGGATTCTATTAAAAAGTTGTTGTAAGCGCCTCCACCTGTCGCCAATACATTCCCGTACCCTCCGGGAGTTTTCATGATATTACTTATCGAATTGCCAATAATTGTTCCAGTGTGCACCACATAAGTATGCAAAATATCAGCCAATTCAGATGAAGAAAACATATTGATTATTGGTTGAACCTGGTTTTCTACCCATTCTTTCCCGATGGACTTGGGTGGACGCAATTGATAGAAATCAAGTTTTGAGAGTTTTGCATCAAGCGCTGAAATAAATTCTCCGCTTGATGCAATTTGACCTCCCTCATCATAAGGCAAACCAATGGACATTGTTAATTCGTTCATAACAATATTGGTTGCACAGACATCGAATGCTTTTCTTTCATCCCGTTCATTAAAAGAAATGTTTGCAAATCCTCCAATATTCAGGCAGCAATCGTACTCACTAAACAGGAGTTTATCACCAATCGGTACCAGCGGTGCACCCTGACCGCCAAGAGCTACGTCCATAGGTCGAAAGTCAAAAATTACCGGGAACCTGGTAATCCTGTTTATTTCATTGCCGCTTCCAATTTGTAATGTAACCCCCTCATCAGGTTGGTGAAATACAGTATGTCCGTGAGAAGCAACGATGCAAGGCGAAATCTGGTGGCCTTTAATAAATTCGTTTGTTCTATTACCTATCCATTGGCCTAGTTTAATATCTAGTTTTGTAAGTTCCAGGCTGTCACAAAAAATTGCATTGATAAGTTGGGTTTTCAGTCCATCAGGATAAGCAACCGTAGTTGCATTTAATATTTCGAAATGATCAATATTGCCATTCAAAAAAGTAAACTCACAATAGGCAATATCCAACCCATCTACTGATGTTCCTGACATCAATCCAATTACTCTGTATTTTTGTATTGTTTTCAATAACTTATTGTTTGAATTTACGTTTTGAATGAAGTAAATCTAATGAATCTTGCGATTGACATAGGTAATTATTCGGCAAAACTGGGTTGTTTTTATAACGGACAACTAAAAAAACCAATTGAAAGCGTTGACCCTTCTGAGATTGGGCATGTTATAAATACCCTGAATCCTGAAAACATTATGGTAAGCACAGTGGCTGAAATGCCACAAATTCCTGCTATGGCCGGAGAGGTAATTAAACTCACCGCTTCCACCCCGTTACCATTCGTTTTGGTTTACCAGACAAAAAATACGTTAGGAGTTGATCGAATTGCAGCAGTGGCAGGCGCAATGGTATTAAATCCTTCATCTGACAGCCTCATTATCGATGCCGGAAGTTGTATCACATACGATATCCTGGAAGGCGGTTCCAGGTTCCTGGGTGGAGTTATTTCCCCTGGTGGTCGCTTACGATTTCAGGCAATGCACGAATTCACCAAAAATTTACCATTGATTGATGTGGAGACTGCTTCAATTGAAGGGCTTGAATTTCCTGGGAAATCTACTATATCGGCAATGAAAAGTGGTGTTGTTGATGGTCTTGAAATCGAAATTCAGGGGTTTATTGAAAAATATAAGAAAAAATACCCCACTATCAGGGTATTTCTATGCGGGGGAGAAGCAAATCTCTTTGAAAACCGGCTAAAAGCCAGCATCTTTGCGGTCCCGGAATTGGTTTTAATTGGGTTAAACAGGATTTTGGAGTATAATTTATCAGATGAAAATAATAGGTAGTGTAGTGATTGGTATGTTGATACTGCATGGTGTCGTAATGGGGCAGACCTTCTCTCCCTATTCCGCTCTTGGGATAGGCGACATCTATACAAAGTCCATAGTACAGCATTATAGCATGGGAGGGATAGGCATTAGTAACGGAAGTTTTTATTACCAGAACACATTGAATCCGGCATTGATTGCTGACAATGGGGTGTATTCATTTACGGCTGGATTTACATCCGAAACAAAAACAATTTGGCAAGAAGACAACAGGGAAGTAGTCAAAGGAGGAACACTAAGTTATATGAACATGATCTGGCCTCTTAAACAAGGTAAAGTGGCTATAAGTTTTGGGATGATGCCCTATTCCAGGGTGAATTATAATTTCAAAGTATCTTCTTCAGTCATTGGAGATCCGGATGCTGAAATATTATCATTTAATGAGGGAGAGGGAGGATTTAATCAATTCGTGTTTTCTGCCGGGGCAAAGTTGACCAAAAACCTATATCTGGGAGGAAATGTAACATACTTGTTTAGTTCTATTTCCAAGAAGACCAGTGCAGTTCTTGTTGATCCATTTGGGCCTTATGTACCTACAACCAATACCAGATTGACTGCCGGTGATTTTATTTACGGTTTTGGATTTGCCTATAAGCAGCCTTTGAATGACGAAACCAGGATTTCGATTGGAGGTGTATATAATTTCAACAAAAATGTGAGTGTAACAAAGTCCAAAACCTTAATTACAAATACTACTACCAATACCCCTATACAAATTGATACATTATTGGATAATGCTGGTGGATACATTTATCTGCCCGGTTCATTTGGTATTGGAGTGTCTATTGAGAAATTGAATAAATATATGGTTGGAGTAGATATAAATCTTCAACAATGGGATGAATACCAAGATTTCGATGGCCTAAATACTGACCTGGTAAATTCAATAAGAATTGGAATTGGTGGAGAAGTAACACCAAATGTTGCCTCAGTTGACAATTATTTTGCCCGTATTACCTACCGTTTTGGATTTAATTTTGAAAAAACACCATTTAACCTTCTTGATACACAAATAGATGAACTTGGCATGAATTTTGGCTTTTCATTACCTGTAGCCAGTTTCTCATCGGTAGATTTTGGCATTCGGTATGGAACCAGGGGAACAATTGATAATAATCTGATAAAGGAAAATTTTGTTCGGATTTATTTTGGAGTGACCTTTAACGATAACCGTTGGTTTGTAAGACCGAAATTCAATTAGAATTTTGAGCAGGAGGCTTATGAAGGAGATTAAAAATTTATTCATTATTGTATTGTCATTTATTTCACCCTTGCTATTCGCACAAGAGTGGGGTGCGGGATTTAAATGGCCGGAAGACCGGGCAACTGCTGAAGAAAAAGTTGCCTTGTACACCGATTATATTAGTATTAGTGATTATCGGCAGGCGGCTAACAACCTGCATTGGTTGTTGAAAAATGCACCCGATCTCAATTTATCCATTTACCAGAACGGAAGTAAAATTTATGAAAACCTGGCTGTTGAAGCTATGGATATTTCACTTAAGCAGGTGTATCTCGATAGTATGTTGTTGATGTACGATACGCGTATGCATTATTTTGGGGATTCTGTAAATGTGATGAACCGCAAATCTTTCAAAGCATACAAGCATTATATACGTGATGAAAGTAAATATGAATGGTTGCTCGACCTATTTGATATAACGTTTGAAATTTCAGGAACCGATGTGTTGAGCAGCAACCTGCCTGCTTATATGAATGTGATCAAACTTAACAAGTTACTAAAAGGCAACTTAACAACTGAAGAGGTAGTCAACCGTTACGATCAAATTACCAATATTATTGACTATAAGATTGGCGAGGGGAAGGATTTAAAAAAGCAAAAGGACCTGATTGACAGGATTTTGACAGAAGCAATTCCGGAAGGTATTGACTGCGAATTTGTAGTTTCAAATATGGGCCCTCAGTTTTACGCAAACAAAGATGACCTTGCACAAGCAAAAAAGATATTTAATTTTATGTTACAGGGGGGATGTACGGAGGATCCCTTATTTCTGGAATCAGCAAAAGCGATCCAGGCGCTGGAGCCAACGTATGGAATGGGATATAAATTAATAGCAAGGCAATGCTGGGCAATGAAGAATTTTGAGTGTGCCAATATTTATCTGAAAGAGGCCTTAACTCTTGCCAGCGATTCAACACAAAAAGCCGAAGTTTTTGTTGATCTGGGTAAATTAAGTACCATGCAAAAGGACAAAGTTTCAGCCCGTAATTTCTTCCGAAAAGCCCTTGAAGAAGACAGGACAAATAAAGATGCTTATAATGCCATTGGAAACCTCTATTATAGTAACGCTGCTGATTGTGCCGGATATGAAAGTCAGGTTACAGACCGTTTGCCTTATATCGCGGCATACCAGATGTTTAAAAAAGCCGGGAATAGGAATATGATGAAGGCAGCAAAAGAGCAATTCCCTTCAAAAGAGGAAATATTTAATGAAAATATTGAAAAAGGAACCCTGTTGACCATTGGTTGCTGGATCAACGAAACTGTGATATTACAAACCAGGGATTAGTGATGCATTTTCGTAGCAATCCAGATCACTATAAATTAGTGCAAGGCACGATATTGATGTTATTGCTATTGGGTTTTTTTGCGTGTAAAAATTCTGAAGATGCTGAAATCTATGAGCCATACACAGGCCCTTTACGTATTCTTACCAACGCTGTAATCGAACATAGCGATTCAGCAATTATTAACGCGAAGGTGATCACAAATGAACTTCATGAATTTGCTTCAGGAGACAGGGAACTCCCAAAAGGAGGGTACCTGGAATTTTATGATAAATATGGTGCTATTACCGCAACCCTGCGATCCAACTATGCTTATTATACATCGGAAGATCAATTGTGGCGTTTAGAAGGAGCTGTTAAATTAACAAATGCAGAAAGTGGGGAGACATTGAATACAGAAGAGCTTCATTGGAAAACTCGTGAAGGGAATGTTTTTACTGATAAATTTGTAAGAATTGAAACGGAAGATCAAATTCTTACAGGTGTTGGGTTGACTGCCAAACAGGATTTTTCGAGGTATGTTATAAAAAATCCACAGGGAATTTTTAATTTAGATGAATGACGAAGGCCGGAACCATCCTTCTTTTTATTTCAGCTGCTATTTTAATTATCGGTATTCATCAAACCATCATCAATGGTTTTGAAATGTCGTATTGGATATTCATGATTTCATTAAGTTTATTTTTTCTTTACCGCCTTATAAAACAACAGGATGCGGATAAGAAAACTTCGGGATCAGGGAGTAAAAAAGATAAGGGAAAGAGCAGGAGAAACAGGGGACCTCAGGGGAATCGCCAAATTAAAAGATATATGAAGCGGACAAGATAATGGATCAGTATTTAGTAATTATAGCATTATCACTTTTGTTTTCAGCCTTTTTCTCCGGTTCTGAAATCGCCTTTATTTCTGCGAATAAACTTAAAATTGAGTTACAGGTAAAAAAAAGTACGCTTACAGGAAAGATCCTGTCAAAATTTACAGAACAACCTTCACATTTTATAGGTACTACTCTAATAGGAAATACAGTTTCACTTGTAGTATATGGCATTTTCATGGCCCGGCTTCTTGAACCTTGGATCGTATCGATACTACCAGGGGCAGTTACCAGTGAAGGGCTAATACTTGTTATTCAAACCATCATTTCCACAATGTTGGTTTTGGTTACGGCTGAGTTTTTGCCCAAGAGTTTGTTTATGATAAATCCCAATTTGATGTTACGGGTAATTGCTTTTCCTATCCGGATATTTTATTTTCTTATTTATCCGGTTGTGATGCTCATTGTTGTCCTTTCACGATTTATTATCACTAGGATTTTGGGGATTAAATACGAAGAAAACAAACCCGTATTCAGGCTTACAGATTTAAACAACTTTATCAAACTTTATCAAAAGGAAAGTTCAGGAACATCCATTGAGGTCAATACAAAAATTCTGGATAATGTACTTGAATTTAAATCAGTAAAGGTCAGGGAGTGTATGATGCCCAGAACTGAGCTAATTGCAGTCGACCGATCGGACAGCATCGGTGAATTGAGTAGCGCGTTTGTAAATAGCGGACATTCGAAGATCTTAGTATATAAGGAAACCATTGATGACATCATTGGGTATTGCCATTCTTCTGAACTTTTTAAAAAACCGGAAAGTATAACTGACATCATTACCCCTATCACCATTGTACCTGAAACAATGCTGGCGAATGAATTGTTGTTTCAATTTATCGACGAGCATCGAAGCATAGCATTGGTTGTTGATGAATTTGGAGGTACCTCAGGAATTATTACGATGGAAGATGTAATTGAAGAGATCTTCGGAGAAATTCAGGATGAACACGATGATGAAACACTTGTAGAGCAAAAACTTAATTCGAACAAGTACCTGCTAAGCGCGCGTCAGGAGGTCGATTATTTAAACGAAAAATATCAATGGGATTTACCGGAAGGGGAATATGAAACCCTGGGAGGGCTGGTATTATCAATAACCGAGGACTTACCTGTAAAAAATCAGAGCATTATCATTCCTGGCTTTGAATTACAAATTGAATCCGTTCATAATATTCGGATTGAATTGATTAAACTGACGATATTAAAATAATAAATCGAAATATACCCGCTAATTTGACTTTCAGAACATCAGATATTCCATTTGATAAGAATATTATTACAAAGTTTCCTTCACATGTGATTCTTTGATTTATTTAATATTGATTTTTCCTGTTGAAGTAGCTATTTTTGCGTTCTTTAAAAAAATACTAGAATGGCATTAATTAATACATTACGGAATAAAATGGGGAAGGTAATTGTAGGTACGGTTGCTTTTGCCATCCTTTCATTTGTACTTGCTGACCTTCTCGGCCCCAACTCATTCTTTTTTGGGAATACCAGCAATGAGGTTGGAGTAATAGCGGGTGAAAAAATTACATTGGAAGCTTATCAGCTGCAGGTGGACCAGTTTGCAAGCAATTATGCCGCAAATTTTGGCAGGAACCCAACCGAACGCGAACTGGTTACACTCAGAAACCAGGCCTGGGAGATAATGATTATAGACAGGGCATTTAAAAATGAGTATAGCGCACTGGGAATTGAAGTAGGTGAGGAAGAAATTATTGATTTGGTTCAGGGTAAAAACGTAAGCCCCGAAATAACCGCTGCACCGATTTTTGCAAATCAGGAAACAGGTTTGTTTGACCGGGATCGGTTAGCTGCTTTTCTCGCAAATTTTGGATCTCAACCGATTGAGCTTCAACAGCAATGGTATGCATTCGAAAGTAATTTGAAACCGGCAAGAATGAGGATCAAATATGAGAACCTTCTTAACAGATCCACTTACGTGACTCAGGCAGAAGCAAAAAAGCTCTATGAAGAGCAGGTATCCAGCGCTGATTTGAAATATTTATATGTTCCTTTTTCAGCTGTAAATGATTCATTGGTGGAAGTATCGGAATCAGAACTTAAAAGATACCTGAATTCCCATAAGGATAACTATAAAGTAGAGGCATCGAAGTCAATTAAATTTGTATCTTTTAATGTAGTTCCTTCGGAGGAAGATACTGCATTTTTTCTGGCGGATATCGAAGATGTCATGGATGAATTTGTTGAAGTTAACGATGATTCGATATTTGCGAAAATCAACTCTGACGGACCAAATACCTTGGGGACGTTTGCACCAAAAATAATACCTCTGAAGCTCCAGGAACGAATAGATGATCTTGACAAAGGAAAAGTTTATGGGCCTTTCCTTGATAGAAATTCTTTTAAGATTTATAAAGTTATTGATGTTATAGAGGACACAATTTATTCGGCTAGGGCAAGTCATATATTGATTAAATGGACAGAAGATACTCCTGAAGAAAAAAGTAAAGCCAGGTCTGAGGCCGTCAGAATCCTAAGAGAAATAAGGGGAGGCGCTGATTTTGCTGATATGGCACGTCAATATGGTACCGATGGTACAGCTAATGCCGGAGGAGACCTGGGCTGGTTCCTTTCAGGTGATATGGTAAAACCATTTTCTGATGCTGTATTCTCATCAACTCGTACAGGATTGTTACCAAATGTAGTTGAGACAGATTTTGGTTACCATATTATCGATGTTACGCATCTCAAAACAAATAAGCAATTCAAAATAGCAACCATAGAAAGAACAATAATTTCCACTGATGAAACCCGCAACAAAGTTTTTAGAAAAGCTGATTACTTTGCAGGTACAAATACAAATATTCGGGAATTTGATTCCAGTGCAGAAACGGATTCAATTCAGGTTGTGGAGGCTTCAAATATCGGCACTGAGCAAACCGACATTGCCGGGATTGGCGGCGCCAGGCAGATCGTTCGGTGGCTATTTACCGAAGCAAACAAAAACCAGGTATCTGATATATTTGAAATAGACGATCAGTATGTTGTGGTTGTAATGACTGACGAAATTGAGGAAGGAACCTCTGAAATTGAAGATGTTAAGTATCAGGTGGAGAGGAGTGTTATTAATGAAAAGAAGGCTGAATATATCATGAGTAAACTTGGTGACCTTACCGGGTCAGTAGATGAAATTGCTGTTGCCTTTGGCGAGGGAGCTAACGTTTACAATCATATCGGGCTTACAAGAAATGCTAATTCCATCCCCAGTGTTGGTGCTGCACCGGAAGCAATTGGGAAAATATTTACATTGGCAGCCGGCCAGACTACCGGGCCTGTTAAAACCAGGTCAGGGGTGATGATCGCTACGATTGAGACAATAACACAGGCACCTGAAATTGCCGATTATTCGGCATATAAGAATCAACTACTAAGTAGTATTGAAGGACGTACATCTTACTATATCTCCGAATCAGTTAAGGAGGGGGCAAATATTAAGGATGAACGATATAAGTTCTATTAAGATAGTCTAATTAATAATCTATTCTTTCATAAACTCTTATAAGTGAGCTTATTCTATTCTAACCTGGGCGTAAATGATAGATCAAAAGATAGATGAATTTAAAGAGAAGCTTGAGAAAAGTTATTCCTGGCCCTCATTATATATGTTTAAGTTTATTGTTCCAGCCGGGAAAGAACAGGAAGTTCACAAATTGTTTCCAAAGAATGTGGTGATCCAAAAACCCTCAAAAAATGGAAAATACATCAGCCTGACTACCGAAATAATGGCTGGATCTACGGACCAGATAATCAGCATTTATCTTCAGGCAAATAGAATAGAAAGACTTATCGCACTCTAATTAATTCGCCGTTGGCAGTTCAATGATAATTTGAACTAAATTAGAGGTTAAACTAAACAACGAACGTAATGTTTGAGTAGGTAATGAAATTATTCAAAGCACTGTTTATTTTATTTTTTGTTGCCTGTGATACAAAACCAGGTCAAATAATCGGTAATGAAGAGTCGGTCGTTACAACAGGTGTTGATTCAACACTGGTGAGGAATGAAGACATCGACCTGATTCTTAAACAATATGATAATCCAATCAGGGATTTCTGGCAAAACCCTGATTTGGTTGTCGATAAGCTTGGTAATATCTCTGGCAAAGTTGTAGCAGATATTGGAGCAGGAACCGGATACTTTACTTTCAGATTGGCCCCAATGGCATCAAAAGTAATAGCCATCGATGTTGAAAACCGGTTCCTTGAATACATTGAAGACCGAAAATTTGAACTTGGTGAAAGCGGGTTTACCAACAAAATTGAAACAAGGTTATGTTTGCCAGATGATCCACTGCTGGCAAATAATGAGGTAAATGTAGTACTGATAGTAAATACCTATCATTTCATTAAAGACAGGATTGCATACCTGAGAAAAGTTCATTTGGGTATGAAGGATGGAGGAGAGCTCGTATTAGTTGATTTTAAGTATGGTAAAATGTCTGTAGGCCCGATGGAATCAGTGAAAGTTCCGTTAGCACTTGCCGCAAAAGAACTAATAGCTGCCGGGTTTAAGATCGAAGAAAAGGATACGACGGGCCTTCAGTTTCAATACATTATAAAAGCCATAAAATAGTCGTAATTTAATGTTTCGTATATGTGGAAAGAGCAAAATAATAAACTAAGCAGAGAATTTATTTTCGAGAATTTTACAGAAGCTTTTGCGTTCATGACCCGGGTAGCATTCCTCGCCGAGAAATTGGAGCATCATCCGGAATGGAGTAATGTTTGGAACAAAGTAAATATTTCCCTGTCAACTCATGACGCAGGAAACGTTGTTACTGAAAAAGATCGTGCCCTCGCAAAAGCTATTGATGAGTTGTTGTCCTGATCGTGGATAAAATTGATAACACCGCACTTTACCTGGTGCCGACACCCATTGGCAACCTTGGTGATATTACATTCCGGTCAATTGATATCCTAAAATCTGTAGAAGTCATCCTGGCGGAGGATACCAGGAAAACCTCCATACTGTTAAAACATTATTCCATTTCTGGTAAGTTACAAAGTTTTCATTTGCATAATGAGCATAAAATTACCGGATCGGTGGTATCGCAACTGAAGCAGGGGTTGGTTATGGCTCTGGTGAGTGATGCCGGGACCCCAGGTATATCCGATCCGGGATTTTTACTGGTGCGGGCTTGTTTGGAAGAAGGATTACGCGTGAATGCACTTCCGGGGCCAACCGCTTTCGTTCCGGCACTTATCAACTCAGGATTGCCTTGCGACCGGTTTTTGTTTGAAGGATTCCTGCCGCATAAAAAGGGTAGGACAAAAAGACTGGATGCATTGAAGGAAGAAGACCGGACAATGGTTTTCTATGAATCGCCCCACAGGTTACTAAAAATGATCGGACAATTAATTGAAATATTTGGTGCAGATCGTCTTGCATCCGTAAGCAGGGAATTAACTAAAATACATGAGGAAACAATCAATGGAACGCTGACCGAAATACACGGGGTTTTTGACCAAAGGAAAGATATAAAAGGGGAAATTGTAATTATTGTCAATGGAAAAAAATAATCATAGAGCGCTGTATATCTATGCAGTTATATCGGTATTATTTTTTGCAGAAAAAGAAATTTTCGAATCCCTGCCCTTTGGAATTTTCTTTGCACTTGCTCCGATCCTTGCCATAGCCGACAACATTAACTCCAATGGATGGAAAATGCCCCTGCTACTGATAGCATCGGTAGCAATTGGTAACAGTGTATTTCAAGTATTTGTGCATTCAGGCGTTCATTTAACAGATGCCATCTACTCTGCCGGATCTATAATTACTTCCGTTTTGTTTTACAGGATCTTTCGAATGCGGATGAGTACAACTGTGTCGCTGCTGGGGTTCATATTATTAATGATGCTTTTTGATTATTTAAACTTTTTGTGGACAGGAATAAATGATCGGATTATTGTAGCTGAAACCTTTTCGGGTGTACCTCATTGGGTACAGTGGTATAGTATAACAGGGATTTTAGGGGGTACACTATGGGTAACACTCGTTAATATCATTTTCTATTTTATTTTTTTTGTTGCTAATCCATTGTTTAAGAGACAATTTCGGTGGCGAACAACCATCATCGCGCTTATCGTTATAATTATTCCGGTTATCGGTTCCATTCGATGGATGGATACTTTTGAATATGAACCGACTTATCAAAATATTGATTTCCCAATTTTAACCAATCATTGGCAAGGTTTATTAATCGCGGAAAATCCGGAGAATAATTATAATTCTATGTTAAACCGATATGATGAATACCTGGGAAGAACATCGGTGTGGTTGTTGCTGTTGCTCATATTGTCATTCCTGGTACGTTTAAAAATAAATAAAGATCCTGCATTATGATACAAGATATGGATGATATGCTGAAAAAGACCAGGACGCTAATAAATGAGGTGGCCGTGTTTATCAGAAACGAATCAGTAGGATTTGATCGTAGCAAAATAGAATATAAAGGGGTTAATGATCTTGTATCGTATGTAGATAAAAGTGCAGAAGAGCAGCTTGTGGCTGGTCTTAAAGAGATTGTTCCTGAAGCCGGTTTTATTACAGAAGAGGGAACAATAAAAACATCAGACAGGCAACTTACCTGGATCGTTGACCCGCTGGATGGTACGACAAATTTTACCCATGGTCTGCCTGCATTTGCAGTAAGTGTTGCGCTTACAGACGGTGATAAAACGATTTTGGGAGTTGTTCATGAAGTCAATCGTGATGAATGTTTTTATGCAATAAACAGGAAAGCATTTTGTAACGGAGAAGCCATTCAGGTTTCGGACCAGGAGCAGCTTTCAGGTTCGTTGCTGGCCACAGGCTTACCATACCATAGTTTTGGTAAAATGCAGTCCTATCTAAACATTCTTACATCATTTATGCAAAACACGCATGGAATCCGTAGAGTAGGAAGCGCAGCGGTTGACCTTGCTTATGTTGCCTGCGGGAGGTTTGAAGGTTTTTTCGAGTACAATCTCAATGCCTGGGATGTTGCAGCAGGCGCCTATATCGTACAATGTGCCGGAGGAATTGTCACAGATTTTAAAGATGGGGAGAATTTCCTTTTCGGAAGGGAAATAATCGCAGCTAATGAAGTACATGGAGCAATGCTTTCAACAATCAGGAAATACTGGGAGGATAAACAATCTGATCCCAAGGATTAACCCGGATTATTCACAAATGATTTAGGAAATTGAATTGCACAATCACTTAACTGGCTAGATTACAATAATATATACTTGCGGGTTAACCCTGATGAGCACAATTTTAATAGCTCAAAAATGGGCCATTGCAAGAAGTCGGTTTAACCCGGAAAATTCATAGGAATTTTCCGCCCGAAGGGCAGACGATTATCAAAATATTGATATTCAGCTATTTATTGAACTCACATAAAGATTTAATGATTAGTTTGATAGTCCAAAAGTGGGCTATCATATTTTGTTAATGTCTGGATTCTGATGCGATCATGAATAATCCGGGTTAAACCTGTTTTTCGCCTGATATCCTATGCATACCTTGAAATTGTGCTTTGTCAGCCTAAAAGGCGAAAAATTATTAAATTTTTCGGGTTAAGCCCAAACACTTGTTCCTTCCGTACAATTTTTGCAAATGTCAATGGATTTTCTCGATTGAAACAGAGACCTTCTGAAATTTTGATAAGGGATACTCTTCCAGATATCTTTAAATGATGCCGAAGAAATATCCCCAACCTGGTGAGAAGCATCTTTGTCGAAACAGCAAGGTACGATTCTTCCATCCCACGTTACTACACTTGAATGCCACATTCGCCAACATCTATTTTCAAGTTTATTCTTAAGATGCCACTTGCCATCATTTTTTTGTGCGTACCTCGAATATTTAGTTATAGTAGGAATTAGATCAGAACCATTTTCAAAATCATAAATCTGGGCTGTTTTAAACGCTACTTCATCAACTTCCAAATCTTTCGCCAGTTTTCTCAGGTCTTCAACCTGGTGTTCATTGTGTTTTACAACCAAAAACTGAAATATAATATGAGGTGTTGATGATTTTAATCTCTTTTTCCAGGCCACGAGATTTCGGGTCCCTTCAATTACTTTTTCAATATCACCTCCAATTCTGTATTTTTCATAAGCTTCCTGCGTTGTACCATCTATGGATATAATAATCCTGTCAAGACCTGATTCAACGGTTTTCCTTGCGTTAGCATCATCAAGGTAATGTGCGTTGGTGGAAGTAGCGGTATAAATATTATTTGAACATGCGTATGAAACGAGGTTAAGAAATGAAGGATGCAAATAAGGCTCGCCCTGGAAATAAAGGATAAGGTAAATGAGTGTGGGCGAGAGTTCATCAATTACTTTCCGGAAAATGTTTTCGGTGAGCATACCGGTTGGCCTTGTAAAAGATCGTAGTCCGCTGGGGCATTCCGGGCACCGTAGATTGCAGGATGTGGTAGGTTCGATAGAAATACTAATGGGTAGCCCTTTAATTATTGGTGTATGCGAAAGGCTTGAATATTGATAACTGGCATATATTTTTGAGGCATTCAATAATCTTCTTCCTGTTAATTTGGAAGATAGGTTTCGGATATCGGACCATTGATTATTCATATTCCTGCTTATTCAGTAGCTAAATCTAAACCTTATTATTTAATTTGGACTGGTAAATATTTTTATTCGAAATACCTCCACCGATCAGGAACATGAAATTCAAACACACGGGTCTTTTTTTATTTGTCTGGATTACTCTTTCAGCAACGGGTTTTTCACAAAGTAGTAATCCGGTACATTTATCGGAAAACGCTGTGGTGAGCATTTTAACAATGGGCCCTGATAAAAATGAACTCTACAGCGCCTTTGGTCATAACGCAATCCGTGTATTTGATCCTGAAAATAATATTGATAAGGCCTATAATTATGGCACATTTAACTACAACGATCCTAATTTCTATATCAATTTTACTAAAGGGAATCTGCTTTATTATTTATCGGTAAGTGATTACTCCCTTTTGAAAAGATTTTACTTGTACTATGACCGTTTTATAAATGAACAAATACTTGATTTAAATCCTCAACAGGTCCAGCGGTTGTTTAGCTTTCTGGAAAATAATGCATTACCAGAAAATGCATCCTATTACTATGATTATTTTTATGACAATTGTTCTTCAAGGATTCGGGACGTATTTGTAAGTGTATTTCAGGATTCTATACGTTTTGATTTATCTTTTATAGAATCGGAAATGACTATTCGTCAATTAACTGATTTATATATTGAAGACAAGTTTCCATGGGGTGATTTGGGAATTGATATTTGTCTTGGCTTGCCAATGGACCAAGATGCCTCCCCTTATGAATATATGTTTCTACCTGACTTTATAGAATCAGGATTTGACCACGCTTACATTTACGACGATGAACGAGGAGAAAGGCCAATTGTAAAAGTCAAAAATATTGTATATCAGTCGAACTCTGTTCCTGAAGCCTCGTTTTTTTCTCCACTGGTAGTTTCATTGATTTTGCTAGTGGGAGTAATTATTATTACATGGTTCAATTGGCAAAAAGTAAAAAAGGACAAGGGTTTGGATTTTACCTTATTTCTTATCATTGGCCTGATAGGTATACTTCTATCGGTTTTGTGGTTTGCTACGGACCACAAGGCTGCAGCCTATAACTTCAATATTCTCTGGGCTATTCCTTTTCATGCTATTGCCGCTTTTTCATTGCTAAAATCCGGGATGAACCATTTTTGGAGGTGGTATTTTAAAATAACTGCAATCGTTACGTTTTTACTCCTCCTATCCTGGAATTTCCTTCCACAGGACCTTCATTATTCTTTAATCCCAATTGTATTGATTGTTCTTATTCGAAGTGTATATTTTATCTGTGGAAGGGCTTATAATGCGAATTACTAAATGTAAAGCATGATAAGAGAATACAATCCAAGGGACACGAGTACAATACCCGGGATTATTTTAATCAGCTTATTGTCCGGCTCAATAAATTTGCCGGTTTTATATGAAAGCAATCCGAGTAAACTCAGGACAGCCAGTGTACCTAACGAGATCCCCAGTACATAAGTCCAGATTGGGACAACATCGAAAGATACCCAGGAATTACTTTGAAGATAAGCAGTTACTGCAATCCAGAAAGGCATTGCCAGGGGGTTGCCAATACTTAATAATACTCCCTTCCTGAATCCACTGGAAGCCATGACCGGGGTTTTAGTTGTTCCACTTTTTTTTCTTCGAAGAGCGAGGAGATTGACCCCTCCAAGTGCAAGCAGCACAATAGCTGTGATAAGTTGAAAATTTTCTTTTATCGCGGGACTGGAAGTAATGAAGATTTGAAACTTTATTGCAATCGCTGCATATACATATTCAACAAGGGCTGCAGCCAAAGCCATTCGAAATGAGGCACCCAAATGTTTTCTTAATCCCAGTTGTATAACGCTCAAATTAATGGTTCCGGGTGGGATCGAACCAATAAAGCTGAAGAAAAACCCAAAAGCAAGGTTACTAAGCCATATCATAACTCAACATTAGGTATTTTATTTTTTAAGTTTATTATATTTTTTAATATTCTTAACAACTCGTATTCCCTCCCTGAAAGACAGGTAGGGTGTTCCGGTTTTGTGGTTGATAACACTTATTTCATACATTGCTTTCCAATGTGTAAACAGTACTTTGTAGGCAGTCCAAAGGCTGGCTTTCGGATGGTAAATATGAGCAGGCTCGGCACCAGCACCGTTTAATTCCATAATTTTCATTTCGCCCCGGTTCAGTGCTTCGATGGATTTACAGCGAAGGTCAAACCTTCCAAAGTAGAAACCGTCAATCTGTTTGCTCACATTATCAAATACTTCATGCAGTCGATCATTTATATATCGGTTGCCATCTAAAAATGCAGTTCCTCGTATATGATTACCAATAGGCATTATTACTACTTCCTCGTCTTTTGCAGGAATAGATTGCAGCAGTTGGGGTTCTGATTGCTTCAACGTATTTATTTGCAATACCGCCCTGGGGTTTTTACCCATGAGCTCAACCACGGTGGATGATCCATCCCCTGTTACACTCAACATTTTTTTTTCTACAATGGATGTGACTTTACCCTTATGTTCATTGGGATACCGGTAGTAAAATACTCCCAGTTCCACGGGTGCATCAATATATTCCTGCAATAGATAATCAACTTTATTTTGTGTATAATAATTTCTCAAGTCGTCTAAAGAATTGATTTTTTCTACCATCCAACCGCGTTCGCCAATATCTGGCTTGAGTATCACAGGATATTTGACATCGTTTTTTTTAATGAGATTTAATAAATCTTGCAATGAAAGTGATTTATCAATCAAAATGGTTTTTGGGATGAGTTCATCAGGGAGAGTCTTCATTATTTCCATTTTGGACTCACCCAACATCCCACCATATTCTATACCGGGGTTAGAGGCGGTGAAAAAGAAAAAGGACCGTGCTTTAATGGAAAGCCATAACCAGTAAATATACACTGGAATATAAACCACCTGTAGTGGCCAGTATTCCCAATGCAACAATCGTATCCAAAAAGTGGAAGTTTTAAATATGTTGGACAAAACGATGTTTTCTTCAGGCTTTTTCAGATTGCTGCTTACGAAACCTCAAGGTGGATACAGCAACGCCAAAACCCTCCGGTAGTTTAATGTATGGTGTAATCTCCGTCAACCCAACTTTAAGGATGGCCATATGATGAATGGCGTGTTCTACGTTGTAAGCCAGTTCGCGTTGAAAATTTGATGCAATTTCCAATGTATCTTCTTCCTCCAAATCATAGTTGATCTCGAGTTTTAAATCAAGATTTAGGGGTGAGGAGTTAATAAATTCGATAATCTGTTGAATAGTAGTAAGTGCAAATACCGGATTTTCCTCAATTTGACTGTCCCGACGACGGTTATCATAATTAACCACATGTGATATGCTGCTTTCTTCAAGACATATAAAAAATTCGAGTGTATGACGAATATGTTGTCCTAATGTGGAATTACTAAGGGATTTTATAGGAATAGAATAATCTTCACGTTTTATCTGATTGATTACTTCCGATAGCTGTCCTAGTACCGTTTCACTCGCTTTCTTGATATTCATTTTGTTTTTTATTGCTATTTCTGTTTACAGGTATTTGATCTGAATATAATTCACCAATAAAAGAAAACCTATTTCATCTGCAAATGGTTCCCAAATCTATTAAATCCAATGCTTAAATTTACCATCTAATATTATTTCAATTTCTATTGTCTTCAAAATAGAAGTTAATTAGCTCCCATATGTAGGAAGGCTCATATCCTTTATTGATTGCATATGCCGCTATTCTTTTCTTCATCAGGTAGTGCGATTCAGTAGATAATTGATCTGATTTTTTCTGGATTATTTTATTTGCCGTTGACTGGTAATCTTCTTCATCGATTTCTTCAAGTCCTTTCCGGATGCAATACTCAGAAATTTTCCGTTTTTCAAGTTCACGTTGAATCCGAATTCGACCCCATTGTTTAATTCTGAATTTGCCTCCTGCATAAGCTTTGGAAAAACGTTCTTCATTAATAAAATTTTCAGTGATTAAATAGCTCAGAAGCTCATTAACCTGGGTGGTGTTAAGCCCGTAACTATAGAGCTTATCCACGACCTCCTTCTGGCATCGTTCCTGGTATGAACAATATCCGGCAGCTTTTAATTTTGCTTCCTCATAAGTTAGTCTTTTCGGATTTTTACGTGCTATCATTACAGACTGTATCGGAAATCTGTGACTTATTTTGTATATCCTTTACGTTTTAGAATAGTTTCCACGAATTTTCGTTCGTTGTCGGATTTAAATATTTTGAAAGGTAAGTAGATCATCTGAACCTTACTCATTATCAGAAGTATGTAGTTTTTGCCCACTTTGGCCCTTTTAATAGTATCCCATTTGACCGGCATCCCTTGCTTAGAAGAAACTTTTATCATGACTTGCTGGCTATTGATTTCGTATCCTATGCGTTCAAATAAAAATTTACTGTCTTCCATTTGGGTGATTCCAATAAATTGAATGACCCAAAACAGAATATAGAGGACCAGGCCGATACCTGCCCCGATAAACCACCAATAGGATGGAACGAAGAAATAGCCGCTACAAATAGCAATTACTATAAGAGAAACCCACCATTGTTCTCTCAAAACGTTGAATAGACCTAATTTTGTGTATGTGCTTGTTTCCAGTTTATATTTTCTTGTTTTTATATTCATATTTGTTTGTTAATAATTATACAGGATATTAAGAATGATGAAAAACTGTGCAAAGATACTGGCTTCAAATCATAATTAAGCAAAAGATGGGTAGTGGAAATCAATAATCGCTTAGGTTTTATCAGCCTTCAATGATAAATCCAGGCTCTTGAAAGAGTGGGTGAGTTCGCCTACGGAGATATAGTCTACACCGCATTCGGCAATTTCTTTAATTGTTTTTTCGGTTATACCTCCGCTTGCCTCAGTTACAAATTTTGAATCGATCATTTCCACAGCTACTTGCATATCTGACGGCATCATGTTATCAAGAAGGATTGCGCTTACTCCACCTATTTCTATCACTTCCTTCACCTCATGAAGATTACGGGTTTCAACCTCGATTTTAAGGTCAAGGCCGGCTTTTCTCAAATATTCCTTTGTTGATAAAATTGCCGGTTTTATTCCTCCCGCAAAATCGATATGATTATCCTTCAGCATCACCATATCATACAGCCCAAACCGGTGGTTTATTCCCCCTCCGATTTTCACGGCCCATTTTTCAGCAATTCTGAAATTTGGAGATGTTTTGCGGGTATCAAGTAATCTGGTTTTCTGGCTTTTAATCAAATTTACCATTCTGTGGGTTTTTGTGGCAATGCCAGACATTCGCTGCATACAGTTTAAAACAAGTCGTTCTGCCGTTAGAATTGAACGAGCATTTCCAATGACGTCAAAAGCAACGTCACCCTGATAAATGGCATCCCCATCTTCTTTCGAAGGATTAAATTTTAATTGGTGATCAACCTTGCGAAAAATTAACTTTGCAAGCTCCATTCCAGCTAATATGCCCTCTTCTTTTATTTTCAGAATGGCTTTTGCGATAGTGTTTTCCGGTACAGCACCGATCGAACTATGGTCACCTGACCCTACATCTTCTGCAAGCGCCTGATCGATAAAGGTGTCAAGGATATCAGGATTAAGGTAATCTATTGAAGTAATCAAATCGAAAGTTGTGATTCAGTCTTTATAAAAACTCATTGCATGAACAAGGTAATTGCCGCCTTCATCTTTCAGGCGGATCCAAACACGAAAGGATCCTGAATTGTAAGAATATTGGCCAATTACATAGGGTGACCCGGCTTTTGAGGCTCCCTGGTGGATAATTTGAAAATTGGTTGGAGGGTAGTCTTTAAAAAATCCTTTCAAAACGAATTCCGCCTGGGCTTTACTATAACTCGAGTTATCACCATCAAGATCAATGTCAGTACTTTTGTTTAAATATTTCACTAATTCCTTAGAGCTACCGGCTTTCAAAGCTACCCGAATGTTGCTGATCACTTCTCCCTGTCCAAATACTTCCTTGGTAGTGAGAAGAACGAAAGTTGCAAAAAGTAATATGAACAACCGGTATTTCATTGTGTTTGTAATACGGGCGAAAATTATGCCATTTAGAGAATATTCAGGTTCTAAAATTACATTTTATCCATGAATACATCACTGCAAAACCTAACTTTGAATGGTTATATTTGCAAAATATCGAAATCAAATCATAAAAACCGGATATAAAGTTAAATTATGGGGAAAAATGTGCTTCTGATGATCCTTGACGGATGGGGAATAGCTAAAAATAAGGAGGTCTCAGCCATCGATAAGGCCAATACACCATTCATTGACTCATTGTATAAAAAATATAAAAACAGTAAGTTACAAGCCTCCGGCTTATTTGTAGGATTACCGGATGGGCAAATGGGCAATTCGGAAGTAGGGCATATGAACATTGGTGCCGGCCGGGTTGTATATCAGGACCTTGTCAAAATAAACAAAGCTGTTGAAGAAGGAACAATGGCTCAAAAACAAGAGATTAAGAATATCATTGATTACGCAAGGGAGAATAATAAACCAATTCACCTGATTGGACTTGTATCCGATGGAGGAATACATTCTCATATAAATCACTTAAAAGGATTGATAGATATATTTTCAGGGTCAGGCATCAAAAACTTATATGTTCACGCTTTTACAGATGGTCGTGATTGCGACCCCAAAAGCGGACGGGGATTCATTGATGATCTCCAGAATTATCTGGACGAAAAGGGAGGCCAGATTGCAAGCATAATCGGACGGTATTTTGCCATGGACCGTGATAATCGATGGGAAAGGGTAAAGAAAGCATACGACTCAATGGCAAATGGAAAAGGGAAAAGGACCACCGATCTGGTAGGAGCAATGGAAGCTTCCTATGAAGCAGGTATTACGGACGAATTCGTTGAACCTATTATCCACTCCGATTCACAGGGAAATCCACTAATGACAATATCCGAAGGGGATGTAATATTGTGTTTCAATTTCAGAACTGATCGGGGGAGGGAAATCACACGCGTGCTTAGTCAGAGTGATTTCCCGGATCATGACATGCATAGAATGGATCTATATTATGCTACAATGACAAACTACGATGATACATTCAGGAATGTGCATGTGATTTATGAAAAGGATAATTTAATCAATACCCTTGGAGAGATTCTTGAAAAAGAAGGGAAAAAGCAAATCAGAATTGCCGAAACTGAAAAGTATCCTCATGTTACTTTCTTTTTTTCAGGTGGAAGGGAAGCAGAATTCAATGGAGAAAAGAGGCTCCTCGTACCTTCTCCCAAGGTAGCTACTTACGACTTGCAACCGGAAATGAGTGCCGAAGGCATTGCTCATAATATCATTCCCGAGCTTAAAAAGCAGGAGGTAAATTTTATTTGCCTGAATTTTGCAAATCCTGATATGGTCGGTCATACAGGTGATTTTGATGCTGCAGTGAAAGCTTGCGAAACCGTTGACAGGTTTTCCGGCGAAGTAATTACTACCGCACTTGCAAACGGATATGCGTCAATTATCATTGCCGATCATGGTAATTCAGATAAAATGTTGAACGAAGACGGAACTCCTAACACAGCCCATACAACTAACCTGGTACCATGTATTTTGGTAGATGATCAATTTACCGGGGAGATTTCTGATGGGAAACTCGGGGATTTGGCACCTACCATACTTAAGTTAATGGATCTGGATATTCCAGAAGAAATGGATGGAAAGGTACTGGTATCCTGATGCGATCACGAATTTTCTATTGTGCCTTAGTACTTGCTTTCTTTCTATCATCCTGTAATTCGAACACTTCAGGAAAAAGAGTAAACGAATATTATAATCTGGATAGTCTTGTAAGTAAACAAATCACTATTCTTTCGGATGGCCGAATGCATGTAAACAAAAAAGCATTACTCGACGGTGAAAACGAAGAAATTAGCAAAATTTTGACTAAAGAACAATGGGAAGATGAACTGAACTTATTCAGGGATGCCGATATGAATGTTCCTTCATTATCCGGTGTGTATAAATGCAATTGTGGAATTTCGGACAAAAACAGTAACCTGCTATTAAATGAATATATTCCTGAAAATGATGGTGGGAAAAACTATATTCGATTATTTCGGATCTATTATTTCGAAGAATTATCGCAGATAAGGAAAATTTTGATTGAAGAGAAAGAAGAAAATGAATTGTATTTTTCAAGCAGACGTCTGGTGATGAATTTTGAAAGTAGCCGCATGGGAATGATCTTATCCTCCTATTCCATCAATGGAGTACAAAAGCTTCAGCTAAAAGATACGGTTAAGTACTTTATAGAAGGAAAAATAACAAAATAAGGTTTATAATTTCAAAATGGCATGAAGTAAATCAAGGTTTTTCTTCTTGTTTTTTACTACTATCAACATAATCTCCAGGTCGTACCTTACCATTTTCATAGCGGTACTTCCTAATAACAGGTTGGCCAGTTGGGTTCTTCCCCTTGAACCCATTATAATCAAATCGGTATTGTGTTCGAGAGCAGTCTCATGAATTAATTTGGCCGGATTGTGATGGTCGTCCAACGATAAAATACAGTTATAGTTGTTCTTGTCCATATTGAGAGACTTAAAGAATCTTTTACAGTCTTTCTTTGAGTTTTTCTCCATTATGGCAGCAAATTCTTCAAATGATTTGCCTGTTGTATGGTATCCCGATGGTACTTTGTATGTATGGTGGTAAAATATTTCTACATCCATATTCCTCGAAATTTCCAGTGCCTGCTCCACGGCCATTACAGAGTATTTTGAAAAATCGACCGGAACCATAATTTTTTTTACAGAAAAGTTTGCATTGAAGGGTATTAGACACAATGAACAATGTGAAATTTTTACAATTTTCTCAGTAAGATAACCAGAACCATATTTAGGTAATTTTTTGCCCATTACGATCATGTCAATTTCCTTTAAGCTCGACCATCTCAGGATTTGATCTGCTCTGTTGCCTTCTGCAATCTTAATTTTATATATTTCCGGCCCCCCTCTGAAATTTTTTGCAATTCTATCGCTGATAATTTGCTCAATAGATTCATCAACCGGTGTTGCGAGATGAGGATATTTTTCTTCAACTCCTTTTGGAAGATCAAATTTTTTGGCTGCATGGAAAAAGTATATTTTTTCTGCATCCATGTGCTCTACCAACTCAGAAGCTGCTCTGATTAATTTTTCATCAGTAGTACTAAGGTCAAGGCAAACGAGAATCCGTTTCAGCTTATACATACTTCATTAAATAATGGGTTTGAAGGATCATTTGAAAGTGATCAAATTAATGAACTATTGATTATTTGTCAATGATTAATATCATTACTTTCGGGCAATAATTTAAAAAGTACAGGGAGTGTAAATATTGGTCGTGGTAATACAATTGACTTGAACGTAGGAAGTTGTTGTACTAAATCTAATAAGAAATCCCTCAACCGGTTTTCATCTTCCGAAATGATTTCCCCCGAATTATATTTTTTGATCAACCGCATCATTGGTTCGTTCACTTTCAGTTGACTTTGTATTTTATTTTCATTCCTTTTAGTGACTCTTAATATTTTTCTGAGGTAATCTTTTTTCATATTATCAGGGTTTTTTGTGCCGTGTAATCCCAACATTTCTTCCCAATGGGTTATGATGAACCCTTCGATGGCAACCTTACTTTTCTCAAGGTCATCTAGCACAAACCCCAAATGATAGCTCAAATTTTCAAGAAAAGTTTCTTCAAATTCATCTACTTCACGATCTGCCCAAACCATTGATATTGCCAGTTCAAGGAAGAATTTTTTCAACAACCAGGAATTATTTTGAGGCAATTCGATTTCATCTACCGAAATTCCAGTGGAAAGAAGTTTATTAGCGATTTTTTCACGGGATTTTGGGAAGCCTGCAACTTTCAAGTATTGATTAAAAACATTCCGTTCTTCTTCTGCGATTACATAGTTTGCGGAAGCTGCTGCAATCAGAATTTTTAATATTGTGAATCTTAAATCTTCTTTTTCCTGCCTGAAGTATTCTATTAATATTTTTTCTGATTTAAGATTTATCCATTGTCCAAACAGATAGATATCAAGAAAAATAAAAGATTTATAATAAAAATGACTCCAAAAATATTTCCTGTCAGGTATACCCCCAAAAATCCTGTTATGAATAGCATCTTCTGCCACTTCTACGTCAGGTTTAGAAGCACCCCAGATTGTACGTGCCCTCACTTTGTATTCGGGGAATACGTTTATGTAAAAAGAAGATATATTTTTAGCTGCATTATTTAAAGTGTCAATGTAATCATCTTCATTGTGAATATTGCTTTCGTTGAAAAGGATACAACTGTTGATGAGACTTTCAGCAATGAGTATTTTTAATTTATTATCTTCAGAAAGGTTGTAAAAATCATTCTTATCTATATGTTCCGGTTCAACAGGCGTTCCGTACAATATTCCAGTTGGCTGTAATAGATTGTATAATGAAATATCATGGTGCCGGGTGGCATGTAATATGCCTTTATCGTATTGCCCTTTCCTGAATTGGATATATCGATTGTACCAACCTTTTTCAGATAAATTCATTTTGTAATTATTAATTCTGTTAAGTCAAATATTTTATTGATAACTAACAATACCATGATCAATAGATACCCTGACAATAACTGAGGTAATCTGTTTTACAAAGTAATTTTAAAATAATGGGTATAAATAGGTAAAAATCAAATATTTGCAAAGAAATGAATCGATGATGTTCTGTTATCGGCAGGAATTGAGCGTGCAAAGACGATCATCATAACCTTGCCCAATGGTGCTGACAATGTTTTATAACCATTTCTGCCCGGGAATTAATTCCGGATATCTTTATTAAAGGATCGCATATACATCTATCTTGATCGGTAGCATTCAGACCTGGAAGGTCCAGAAACTCTTTTATTAATAGATCAGAAACCAATCTTCCCGCCTTTATAACCATATTTTTCTAGTTCTTCCGCAGATTTTTCAACTTTGTTTTTTTGTTCATGTTTATATTTTTCAAGGGCATTCGCAACATCCTCTTCGTAAGACCCTAGAATTCTTGCTGCCAATAAACCTGCATTTTTTGCCCCGTCAAGGGCCACCGTTGCGACCGGAATTCCTCCAGGCATTTGCAGGACTGAAAGAATTGAATCCCATCCATCGATGGAATTGCTTGATTTTACCGGGACACCGATCACGGGTAATGTGGATATAGATGCGACCATACCAGGCAGATGTGCCGCACCTCCGGCACCTGCAATTATAACTTTGAATCCTCTTGATTTTGCTTTCTCAGCGTAATCAAACATCCGTTGGGGAGTACGGTGGGCCGATACAATGGTAACTTCAAATGGGATATTCAGTTCCTCTAAAATAGCTGCCGCCTCTGACATGACTTTTAAATCGGATTTGCTTCCCATTATTATACCTACTTTGAGTTCACTCATACTTTTACCGTTAAAGTGTCCTTAACAAACATAGCCTTTTCCTTCAATTTATTTAAATCATAGTTTGTAATTGTCACATGGCCCATTTTTCTGAATGGTTTAGTTATTTTTTTCCCATACAAATGGATGTGTACACCTTCAAGACCAAGGACCTCGTTGATCCCTTCATAACGGGCCGGACCGGTAGCCCCGGCTTCTCCAAGCAGATTGACCATTGCTGAAGGAATGAGCGTTGAAGTGTCACCTAACGGCATATTTAATATAGCCCTGAGGTGTTGCTCAAATTGTGAAGTTATATTCCCTTCAATCGATTGATGGCCACTATTGTGTGGACGCGGTGCGATTTCGTTTATAAGAACTACCCCTCCTTTGGTTACAAACATTTCCACAGCCAGTACGCCCACCATTCTAAGTGATTCAATGACCTTAATGCCAATCTCTTCCGCCTTTTCTTCTATTTGTTTTGGTATTGAGGCAGGAGAATATAAAAATTCCACAAGATTTGCTGATGGGTGGAAAGATAATTCCACTGCAGGGAATGCCCGGGTTTCACCTGATACATTCCTGGCTACTACCACAGAAATTTCTGTTTCAAAATCAACAAACCTTTCAATAATGCCGGGTTTGTCAAAAGCTTTGTCCAGATCTCCGACCGTTTTAATGACCTGTACACCCCTCCCGTCATAGCCCTCAGTAGCAAGTTTGTTTACCAAAGGAATCCAATGTGAATAATTAGCCACTTCCAATCTGGTTTTGGTAATTGCGTACTCTGCGGTAGGAAATCCATTGGTTTTATAGAAATTCTTTTGGGTGACTTTGTTTTGGATCATCCTTATGATATTGGGTTGAGGATATACGGTTTTCCCTTCCTCCTGAAGCCGTTCTAATGCCTCAACATTTACATTTTCAATTTCAATAGTAATAAGGTCGCAATCTGATCCAAATTTTAATACCGTATCAAAATCAGTAAGTTTTCCACAAACAAACCGGTGTGTTAAGGATTTACAGGGAGCATTCGGGTCAGGGTCGAGTATGGATATGTTCAGATTAAAATCTATGGCAGCCTGGATCATCATCCTGCCTAGTTGCCCACCCCCGAGAATTCCAATTCTGGTTTCGGTAAAAGCACTATCCATATTTTCTAAATTAGAATAGTGATGGAAATTTTTTTACTTCTTCCAATACATCCTCAAAGTTAAGACCAGCTTTTTTCAGTGAGTAAAGAAGAAATCGAACCTCTTTGATGTGTACTTTCCCATCTACCTCAGATATTCGGTACAACCAGCAAAATGCCCTTAAATTTTCTTCCTGTGAGCATTTTGCCAATTCATCTAATCCCTGGGTATAAATAGATTTTTCAGGGAGTACTTTCGCATACTTCATAAAATTTAAAAAATGTACTTCAGCAACATTTTCATCAGCTGCGATGGTTTTGAGAGCTTTCATCTCAATGTCATCAACCACACCATCAGCGGCAGCTATGAGATACGACAAAAGCAGCAATCCGTTAATGTAATGGTTCTCTGTTAACATATTGGTAATATTAAGCGACTAAATGTAATGAAATTATATCAATATATAAGTAAGAAGATTTTTATAAATTGTTTAATGTAATGCCCATTTTTTCCATCATCTTACTGGCATTAAAACTTTTGCAAATACCGGTACGAATTTTATAGTCAAAGATTATTTCGTCGCCGGAAATATCACTGGTAAAATTATAATTTAAAATTTTATCGGATTTTTTCCCCAACTCACCTAAAATCAAATCATGTGTTGATACGAATCCCAAACTTTTTGTAACTGTGAGCTGGAGTATCAGTGCTTCCGATCCTTTATGTCGATCTTCAGAGTTTGTTCCCTTGAGAATCTCATCAAGTAAATAAAAAACAGGGGATGTATTAATTTCCAACATATCGAGTAATTGTCGAATACGCTTGAGTTCGGCGTAGAATGATGAGATATGCTCTTCAAGATTATCTTTCACTCGCATACCTGAAAAAACTGTAACGATTGGAATTTTCGCATACGTAGCGCACACCGGGCCGCCCATTAAACCAAGGACCATATTTACTCCTATGGTGCGCAAGAAAGTGCTTTTACCTGACATATTTGAACCCGTTATTATTACAACCCTGCCTTCACCACCTGTCGAAAAATTATTCGTAACACGTTCAATTGATGCAATCAACGGATGTCCGACGTCGGTAAAATCCATTTCAAGGGATGACTTCCGGATTGCTGGTATTCTAAATTCCTCGTGGGTAAAAAGCGTACCGGCAAGACTAATCAGGGCTTCCATTCTGGCAACGGACTCAAACCAGAGGTTGACCTTTGACTGGTTTTTAAATTTCCATGTATCTGCATACTTTAGAAGATGTATGTCAGCCATAAATACCAGGTTCAGGATAATATAAAAGGCATTGGACCTTGCTTCAAAAACCTGTAACAGATATTGTAATCGTTTGATTTGATTGGAAGCTTTGTAGTGATCACTAAACAGGTTTTTCTGTAACCCGATTAGTAGTTTACTTTCAACTTTAACTACTTCAATGTGGTCAATCATTGCCCGGAAGGCTTTAACAGTCTGAACACTTTTGGCAGCTTTTTCCCCGGTTTCCCGAGCTGAATAGAAGGTTCTGCTGAGAACAATCCCGCTGATTCCAATGGTAACCAGAAACCAGTAGAGCGAGGCACCCCAATAAAAAAGTGCAATCAATGCTGCTAAATTAAGTGCGGGCATAATATAAGCGGAAGCATAAAGTAACCCAGATTGGATGATTTTATTGGGGTGATTCACCCATTGGATCAGTTTATTTGTATCCGATTTCTCGTCTTTATAGTGCATCGAGGAAGCCCTTATTTCGTCACACCATTTCTGTTTTGTTGCTAACTCTTCTACTGCGAACTGTCGCATCTCAATTTCCTCAGCAGCTGATTGAATTTGAAGCCAGCCGGCAAGTGTCTGTCGACCGGGTCGGGTAACAGTTCTGTTGATAAATTGGAAAAGAGAATTTGATCCAAAAATATCCAGATCTGATGTATAGTGATGCGTTTCGTCGATGTACTCAATTCCCTGGTCAAATGTATTTAAATGCCCGTTTAAACGATTTATTTCATCCTGGTTAATACCAATAAGAAAATTTGCGTTATTCCGCCGGTACTTTACTTTATTGTGAATATTAATTAAAATCAGGAGTAAAGTGAGTGCCAAAAAAAGAACTACAAACATGGCGGTAGCATTCTTTTCATTTGCAAAATAAATTGTTGCTATTGCGCCAGAAAGAAATACAATTACACGGAGAATCGATATCAGGCGAGATCGTTTGGACCATCTGGCAACAATGGATTCAAATTCGCCTACTCTTTGTTCAAAAAAAACCCGATTGCTCATGCAGCATCAATATTATATAGTCATGCGAAGTTAAAATGAATAATCAATTCTTATACGAATATGTCAAAATGATGCTACCCGGGTTGAGCAAAACAAATTGCTTTATTAATGATGACTAAAAGTTATTATTGAAATAATTTTGAAGTAGTGAAGATCTATAACGCATCTCCGAATTATCCCAAACTTTTATTGAACAAATATTGTTTTATTTGAAACGGAAATATGAAATCAAAAAAACAAAAACCAGGGTAGGAACAAAGGAGTAGAAAAGAAAATAACAAGACGAATAAAGACAAAATTATCGAAGATGATTCTCCGTTTGAATTTGGTGGGATATCCAAAAGAGATCTGAAAAAGAATCTTGGTTGTGGAGGATAAGAAATCTGTTAATTGTGTTTATATACTCTTTTGACACGATCACTTACAGAAGTTAAGATTTCGTAGGGGATTGTTCCAATTTGTTGTGCCAGCTCGTAGAGTGATTGATTAGGTCCAAATATTTCAACAGTGTCCCCTTCGATGGCCTCAATTCCTGAAATGTCAAGCATTGCCATATCCATGCAAATATTACCGATTGTTGATACCTTTTGGCCATTTATCCATACTTTGCCAACGCCATTTCCAAATCTTCGGTTATATCCATCTGCATAACCAATCGCAATTGTAGCTATAGTAGTATTCTTATTTGCGACACCCTTCCGGCCATATCCAACGCTTTCACCTTTTGGGATCATTTTAATTTGCGAAATCGTAGTTTTCAAGCTACTTACAGGTTCCAGTTCGTTATCAATTTTTCCAAGAGGGTCGTATCCATATAAGCCGATACCTAACCGGACCATATCTAATTGATGGGAAGGAAAGCTCAGGATACCTGCGGAATTCAGAATGTGCCGAATTGGATTTATGTTTAACTCATTACAGATATTTCCAGCAAAATCGTCGAACCTTTCTATTTGATCTCGTGTGAATGGATTGTGGCTGGTATCGTCAGCTGACGCCAGGTGCGAAAAAATTCCTGAAACTTCAATGTATGGATGTAATCTCAACAGTTGTATGATTTCATTTGCGTCTTCAATGTTAAATCCCAGCCTGTGCATTCCTGTATCAATTTTGAGATGAACCCGAATTGATTTTTTATTTTTCCGGGTATATTCATCCAGTTTTTTAAGGTTTGATATGCTAAAAATTTCAGGCTCAAGATTATTTTCATTGATCTTATCAAAACTATTCATTGAAGAATTCATTACTAAAATAGGCAATACAATGCCGTTTTTACGAAGGGCAACGCCTTCATCAACATAGGCTACCCCCAGGTAATCTATCCGGTGAAATTGAAGTAACCGCGCAATTTCGAAATCACCACTACCGTAAGCCAGCGCCTTTACCATAACCATAATTTTTGTTTCAGCATTGAGACGTGACCTGTAAGCGTTCAGATTGTGGATCACCGCAGGTAGTGAAATTTCAAGGGTTGTGTCGTGTATTTTCTCAGTTAAAGATCTTACAATTTTTTCCATATGGAATGGACGGGCTCCTTTTATTAGTAAAACCTGGTCTTGAAAATGGTGTTTTCCCAGGTTTTCGATAAATGCCTCTGTCGAAGGATAGAATACGGACTCTTTGGGAAACAGATTTTTGAAACGGCCGATTACTGGCCCAATGCCTGCAATATATTCAACAGGATATTTGTGTATAAGTTCAGATAAATTTTTGTAAAGTTCCTCTCCTGTAAGCCGCGATTGTAAAATATCAGAAATGATAAATACAGCCTTAGCATCATGCCTTTGTTTAGTTATAAAATCAAGCGCAGCCTCTATTCCATCCAGGTCATTGTTATAAGTATCATCTATGAGGTCGCACCCGTTTACCCCGCTTATTAGCTCCAGACGCATTTCGACAGGGCTTAAAAACTCAATACCAGAGTTAATTTCATCCTCAGGAAATCCAAGATATTCTAATAAAACAATGCAGTGGACCAGGTTCTCGAATGAGGCTGGATTTGAAGGGTTCCTCTCAAAACTATACAGATGATCAGGAAAATCGACAATCAGACGCTCCGATTTTTGGTATGACTTTATTTTAGAATTTCGTGATGTGGACCAGCTTAACAATTCCGGCCCGGTAGCTAATTCTTTCCGGATTATTTTGTCGAGTTGCTCATCATCCTCCCTGTAGATTAATACAGTACTGTTTTTGAAGAGTTGTAATTTTTCTTTTATTTTTTCTGCCCTGTCTTTAAAACCGGCATCATGGGCAGACCCAATGTTGGTAAAGAGGCCAATACCAGGCTTGATTATCTTTTCAAGGGTCTCCATTTCACCTCTGAAGGATATTCCTGCCTCAAATATACCTATAGAATGGGAATCACGAATATTCAGAATTGATAAAGGAACACCAAGCTGGGAATTAAAACTACCCCGGTTTTTAACTAGATGATAACGGCTTGACAGAAATGTTGACAACCATTCTTTCACTACCGTTTTGCCATTACTTCCTGTTATTCCAATAACGGGAAGGTTGAATTTATTACGATGAAATTCAGCTATTTTTTGCAAAGCCCGAATACTATTGGGAACAATTAGGACATTAGCATCAGGAAGTTCTATGGTATCGGGAAGGTATTCGATGATGAATTGCCGGAATCCCAGTTGATAAGCCTGGTGCAAATACATGTGTCCATCATTGTTTGTACCTTTTATGGCAAGAAACAGATTGGTGGAGCCTGCAAACCCCGGTATGATCTGGCGACTATCGTAATGGATTTCGGTAACAGAACAGTTTTCTGACCTTTGTAATACTTCACCCCTTGTTATTTTTGCAATATCGTCAAAATGCAAATTCAAATCCTGAGTTCCATTTCATATTGATCCAACTGATATTGAAACCCCCGGTTCATAAAAAATGAGACGATTTCACCGGCCTCATATTCAACATTGATCAGCGTAAGAGATTTGTTTTTACTTTCATGATAACAGTGCAGTACCAGTGCCGATCCAATACCTTTTTTTCGTTGCTTGGGATCAACACAGATTTGCGAGATTCGTCCAAGAGCCGATTGAAAAATTATAAACCCTACACACGTACCATTTATAGTGGCTTCTGATAAATATTCATTCTGCAAATTTTGATTGATCATTTCAATGGTATCAAGGTAGGATGGCTTTACAGAAAACCAGGATGTATAGGTTTCCCAGTCCGGATTTTTTTGATTCCGTATTTCTATATCTTTGCTTTCCCGACCGGGAATGAAGGTAAAAGGGTCAAGTTTGAAACATCTGAAGTTCCGGTTGATGGTAAACCCGATTTGTTTATAAATATGTGTGGCGGCAGGATTATTGACAAGGACTTCAAGAATACATTGACTGATTTGTTGACACCTAAGTTTAGGCAACAAAAAATCGTACATTTTATAGGTTATCCCTCTTCCCCGGCAGGCAGGAATTACTCCTGTTCCGCCATTGTAGGCAGTTAATAAATTATTGTAAAACCCCATACTTGTAAAAATGAATCCAATCAATTTGTTGTTTTCAAATGCCCCGGCAGAAAGTTCAAAATTCAAGTTTAGTTTCTCAACGAATTTTTTAATAAAATGTGCCTTTGATAAATTGAAAGGTACCGGATAATCATCAAACGATAATTTAAAAGCATCGTACATTTGATCGAGGTCTCCCGGCTGAAGATTTCTGATTTTAGTTTTCTGGGTTATGTCGATGATCATCTGAATTATATGGTGTTGTATTAACTCCTATCCTCGCATTAAAAGTACAAAGTTCCATAGTATCGTTAAGAAACTATATCAAAATAGATATGTATTAGATTAAAAATAGTTGGATGCAGAGTAAACTGAGTTTAGTACAACTTTTATAACAGCATCAGAATACGTCATTTTGATATATTTTGAACAATATTTTCCTGATTTTGCATAATTGCTAGTCTAAAGTGATTTTTGACCAATTTGTTGACTATTGATTCTCTACAATTTTGCAACCTTTTATCTAATTGTTCGTTATATTTGATGAGTCACCACTAGAGATGTTCCTAACCTTGAAAAAGGGTATATTTTATACATTATTGATTATTGCAACCTTATTATCATATCAGGTTGCTTTTGCTGTTACTGACCCTGTACAGGAAGGACCAACAGACAACCCACAACAGGAAACACTCGAGGAACCAACACAAGAATCAGATTCCATTGAGTCCCAACCCGTTTCATCATTCTCGGGTGATGAACTATTAGAAATAACAGAGCAGAGTAAGGATTCAGGAAATCTACCCGAAAGCGATAGTTTCTATGAAACTGAAGAGGAAGACAATTCGCAATCTGTAATTTCTTTTAATTTCCTTTATTACCTCTTGCAAAAATTTAAGTTTTCTGAATCACTGTTTTATTAAAGGCCATTTCTTTAAATAGTTATTAAAGAGGCCATACCTGGCTTCGGTTCGGATTAACCCTGCCTTTTAGAATCCTGAGATGAACCGTTCTTCGATGAACTGAGTAGGCAAAACCCTTCAAGGATTAATATGATCCAATATCATATCCAGGTCTCATGGGTAATTATGTTTTTACCAACAAATCAAAAAATGGGTGAAACTGTGAGAACAGCCAGTGCAAGTATTACAAAAATGAATTGAATTTCAATAAATAGTTCTCCTTCAGAAATTCCTGGTCAGGAATGGTTCACTGAAAACTTTTCAAGTTCAGGGAGTTTGATTTTTCCCTCAAAAAGTGCTTTTCCTACAATTACGGCAAATACACCTATGTCATTAAGCTGGTCAATGTCATCAATGTTGCGCACGCCGCCACTTGCCAGCACCTGGATATGAGGAAACTTATCAATTATTTTCTGGTATAGTTCAAAGGAAGGTCCTTCCATCACACCATCTTTGGATATATCAGTAGTCTTAACGTATTTTAACCCGCGGCTATAAAAATAGTCGATATGTTCAAACAAATCAATTTGGGTTTTTTTGATCCAACCTTTAATAGCGATATAACCATTAAGTGAATCTGCTCCTAATGTAATTTTTTCCCGCCCATAAGATACCATCCAGGAGGCAAAAAGGTCTGGATTATAAGCAGCAATAGTTGCAGCAGTAATATAACTTGCACCGTATTCATAAGCTTTACTTATATCGCCGTCGGTATTTATGCCACCTGTAAAATCAACTTTTAAGTTGGTATGCCCTGCAATTGCTTCAAGGATATGATAATTTATTGGCGCTCCTCTTTTGGCACCATCTAAATCTACCAGATGAACCACTTCAATTCCATGATCCTCAAATTCACGGGCAAGGTCAATCGGGCTGTTATTATACACAACTTCCTTGGTGTAATCCCCCTGTTTCAGGCGAATTACTTTCCCATTGTGGATCAAAATTGAAGGAATAATCTGTAACATATTTCTTTGAAAAGTTTAAAATGGTTGTTCAATATGGCGTAGTTCAATGTAATTTCTTCAAGAAATTTATTTACTCTGCAATGATCATCTCCGAAAAATACTCCAGACTTGACCAAGAGTAAATTAAGGTACGAATATTAATTGATTTCTACAAGCCTGAATCCCTGTCCGTGAATGGTGATTATTTGAACTGACTTGTCTTTTTTTAAGTACTTTCGAAGTTTTGCTATGTAAACGTCCATACTTCGGGCATTGAAATAAGTATCGTCATGCCATATTTTTTTCAAAGCCGTTTTTCTTTCAAGAACTGAATTTTTGCACTGGTATAAAAGTAGTAGTAAATCATTTTCCTTACTGGTAAGCCTGAGTTCACCATCGTTGGTTGTTAGTGTTTGTTTATTATAATCAAATTCGAATAATCCAATTTTTGCCGGGGATTGATCTTTAAATTTAACTCCACTGTTGGTCCTTCGGAGTATGCCACCGATGCGCAGCAACAATTCTTCCATGCTAAATGGCTTTGTAACGTAATCATCAGCGCCAATTTGCAGTCCCCTAAGCGTATCTTGTTGAAGGGATTTTGCAGTTAGAAAAATAAACGGAATGACACTGCGTGACGCTTTTATTTCTTTCGCGAGAGATAAGCCATCTTTTTTAGGGAGCATAATATCCAGGATACATAAATCGTAATGATTTTTTGAGAATAACTTTGTGCCTTCGTTACCATCAATTGCAAGGTCAGCCTTAAACCCCTTTACTTCCAGATATTCTTTTAAGATCTGGCCCAGATTGGGGTCATCTTCTACAATCAACAAACGGGTTTCTATCATGATTTGGTTGAATTTTTTACTGGTATTGAGAGAGTAAATGTACTTCCCTTCCCAACTTCTGATTGAATTTCAATAGTACCGCCATGGCTTGAAATAATTGATTTGACATAACTTAATCCAAGTCCAAAACCTTTTACATCGTGAATATTACCGGTGGGTACTCTATAGAATTTTTCAAAAATTCTTCGTTGATCCTCTTTGCGAATACCTATGCCGTTGTCTTTTACTATTATCCTGATTATGTTTTTAGTATTGAGGGTACGAAGCGTAATTTCAGGATGATCAGAACTATATTTTATTGCATTGTCGATTAGATTTTGAATTACATTTTTTAAATGAAGTTCATCACCAAATACATTGCTATTTACCGATTCAATAATTACATCGATGGTTCCTTCAAGTTCTTTTACCCTGAATTCAAAAGATTGGACTACTTCTGATATTAATTTGGTAAGATCAATCTGTTTTTTACTGAGTTCAAAACCGTTCGTATCAAAGACTGCCGCACTGAGTACTTTTTCAACATGATCCTCAAGTCGTTTTGTTTCCTCACTTATTACCTTCAAATACCTCTTGTAGGTATGCTTGTTTTTGGAAATTTCCTCCTCCTGCAGTGCTTCACATGCCAACGAAACGGTTGCTATTGGTGTTTTGAATTCATGGGTCATGTTATTGATAAAATCGTTTTTGATATCCGATAGCTTTTTTTGACGTAAGATTATACGGATAGCATAAACAAAAATGAAAACGATAATACCAATAAGCACCAATGATGAGGTTAAGGTTGCCCATACTTTTCGTAATAGAAACTGGTCCTGTTGAGGAAAACTGACCATAAGATAGTTTACATTTCCAAGAAGGTCGTTTGGAAATAAAGTTGCTTTTAATTCAGAATTTTTGATTACGTCTTCGTTTTTGAATTTAGAGATGACAAAATCGTTTTTCGATTCATCAAATACGCCGTATTCAAATTTGATATGAATTCCTTTCTCTGAAAATTCAGCATTCAAAAGAGAGTCGAGTATTTGTGGATGGACACGATGTTCAAATTTATTTTCGAAAGCAAGTAGTTTTTTTACAACTACATTAAACTGCTTGGATTTTTTCTCCAATCTTTCAAAATCCACAATAAGTGAATCGTTGGTAGCATCATTAAGATGGATAGTTACGGTATACCTGGTACCGGTTGAGTCAATCGAATAATCTTTGTAAACCCGGGTTTTGTTAACCACTCTTATTTCGTTCTGGTTTGATTTGAATTTCAGGTATTCAGGCTCACCTTTTGAATCACTTTTAGCGACTGACTCCTGAACAACAATACTCCCGGGATTTGCATTACTTTCATCTACCCATATTTTCCCCACATTCTTATCGTTCTTATCGTTGAAAAACGAATTGGATGCCACAAAAAGTATTTCATTAAGTTCAAGGCGTTTCGAAACATTCCTTAACGATTCCTGCACATCCTTATCGAACCGCTCCCTGCTAAGTTTTATCGCGTTGTTGATCCAATAAAGCTGGGAAATAATTAACCCTACTAATGCAGCTGTCATGAGGCTGATAATTATGAAGATTGCTCGGCGTGTCATCAGTATTATTACGTATGATCAGAACAAAAGTAGTATGAAAAGGTATTTTTAAGCCTCAATTAACATTTTTTAACATTAATTAACATTTTCATTGTACCATGAAATCGTAGAATTTAATACCATTGTAAAGTATTTAAAAAGACAATCATGAAAAAAATAAAATTCTTTATGTTCCTAGGCCTTATGGCAATGATTATGCAGTCTGGAATTGCACAGGAAAAAGATTCAGAAATTAAAAAAATTTATAAGAAAGTTAGCGTTACTATAAAGTCAGATGGAGGTAAAATTCAACTCAAATTGATTGAGAATGGAAAAATTGTTGTAGATAAAACCTATAACAGCAAGGAAGAAATGAAAAATGATCCTGAATTAGAGGAATACAATATTTTCATGGGTGAGCAAGGTGTTGGCCATATTAATGTGACGGTTGATGAAGGTGGAAACAAAAAACTAATGTTCATTGGTGAAGACGGTGAAAAACATGAGCTGGATGCAGATGACCACAAGATATGGATCCATAAAATGGAAGAAGGAATGGAAAGTGATAGTGAGTTTTTCTTTCATTCGGGAGATGGTAGTAATGTGAAAATAATGAAGGATGAAAAAGGAAATATCAGTATTGAAAGAGATGGAGAAATGGTAGACATAACCCAGCTGGACGCTTCTGAGAATGTAAAAGTTGAAAAACTTGAAGATGGAACACTGGTGATAACCGATGAAAACGGAACACGTGATATTGAAATGGGCGAGATGCATGAAGGAGTTGTTTTCTTTTCGCAGGATGGTAAATTTGAATCAAAGGACGGTAATGTGATTCATCTCAGGAGTAAAGAAGATGGAAGCGGAAATGTTACCATTGAGCTTGTTGGTGATGGCACGTGGATATCCGACAGTCTACATGACGGTGATCATAATGTAATTTTCTTTAATGAATCGGAAGCTCATGAATTTGGCGAGGATGGTGAAGGGCAAAAGGTGTTGATTAGAAAAGAGATAAATAAAGATGGCGAAGGAACATCTTCCATGGTAATCATTAAGGTAGAAAAAATCCATCTGGAAATAATAGACCTGGATAACCTGCGAGAAATTGAAGAGATTCCTGGGTCAAACGTAGTAAGCAATAAAATACTTGAGTTGGATGAGGTTAACTACTACCCAAATCCAAATACCGGTGTATTCAATCTGCAGTTTGCCGGGAAAAAGAAGCCAACAACCGTTCGCGTAATTGATATGATGGGTAAAGAGGTTTATACGGAGAAATTGGATAACTTTTCAGGGAGGTACGACCAAAGTATAGACCTTACCGGTAAAAATCGGGGAGTATATATTTTACAGATTATACAAGGCCCCAGGACCTGGAATAAAAAAATTGTGATAGAATAAACATTTGATTTAATTAATTGAAGACGTCTTTCGCAGTTAACTATCTAACAATAGTTATTGGGAGGGTGTCTTTTTTTATGAATTGTGTTTATGCAGGAATATTGGAATACCTTGATTATTCAATGATCCACTGATTAGAATGTGCAGGAATAATTTGGATTAAGCTTTGTTTTTATTTCTGGATTTCGGATTTCGAAATTTGAATTTATGATTTGAACAGAAAATCATCCTTTGAGCCTTGAGTCTTCGACTTTCAGCCAGAGGCTTCTATATTTGCAGCCACTTATAAACCACCAGGGTATGGAGATGCAAAAAGGAGTATATAAAATTCAGGGTATCAATTTAGAAGACTTGTGCAAAGCACAGGGAACGCCTGTATTTGTTTATGATGCTCAAAAAATTGAAGAGCAGGTAATCAAATTAAAAAACGCATTTACCGGTATGAACCTGAAGGTAAAATATGCTGTTAAAGCGCTTTCGAATCAAAGTATTCTCAAGTTGATGAAGAAGTTTGGAGTAGGTCTGGATGTGGTATCCATCCAGGAACTTCAATTGGGTATCAGGGCCGACTTTCAGGCAGAACAGATTCTATATACTCCGAATTCTGTTGATTTCGATGAAGTGAAAGAGGCAGTGAAACTTGGGGCTCTGGTTAATATCGACAACATTTCGATTCTGGAGCAGTTTGGAAATACATTCAAGGGTTCTGTACCCATTTGTATCCGCATCAATCCACATATACAGGCTGGAGGGAATTATAAGATATCTACCGGCCACATGGATTCAAAGTTCGGCATCAGTATCCTGCAGATGCGGCACCTGCTCCGTGTAATCAAAACGTATGAATTAAATGTAGTTGGCCTTCATATGCACACAGGTTCTGATATTCTTGATCCCCGTGTGTTCATTGAAGCTGCCCAAATATTGTTTGATGCTGCACTGGATTTTCCTGATCTTAAGTTTCTGGATTTTGGAAGTGGTTTTAAAGTATCCTACCGCGAGGGAGACGTGATGGTAAATATGTATGAACTGGGCGTCTCCATGTCTGATGCTTATAAAAAATTTACCAGGGAATATGGTCGTAAACTTGAAATTTGGTTTGAACCCGGTAAATATTTGGTTAGTGAAGCAGGATTTCTACTCGTGCAGGCCAATGTGGTCAAAACTACCCCTGCCACCGTTTTTGTGGGGGTGAATTCGGGGATGAACCACCTCCTACGCCCGATGATGTACGATGCTTACCACGACATTGTGAACATTTCCAACCCGGGTGCTACTAAGAGGGTTTATACTATTGTTGGATATATCTGTGAAACCGATACCTTGGGATGGGACAGGCAACTCCACGAGGTTCGCGAGGGTGATATATTAGCAATTAAAAATGCAGGCGCCTACGGAATCTCAATGGCATCCAATTATAATTCCAGGCTTCGGCCGGTTGAGGTTTTGATTTATGAGGGGGAAGCCCATGTGATCCGAAAACGGGAAACCCTGAATGATCTGTTGCGGAATCAGGTGGAATTTGCGCTTTAGTGTGTTTAATGGATTTGAATTTCAAATATCCATTAACGAATGATGAATTAAGAAGTATGAGAAGATCTGAGATCAAAAATCGTTAATTTGTGTTCGACATTCATTGTTTATTAGAGATAGATAAAATCAACTTGATGCTACTAAAAATGGATCAAATCAGGGATACGATCTAACATTTTATGGAATGTTGATATTTTCATCCAGTATAAAATTAACTGAATATCGAATATCGATTAACGAATGATGAATTAAGAAGTATGAGAAGATCTGAGATCAAAAATCGTTAATCAGTTTTCGTAAATAATGGCTTAATAGCCACAGAAGATTATATAATAAAGTGATCCTGCAGTTTTATATTAGCTCAAAAAAGTGTCAGGTTTCCTCCTTTTCTAAACTTGTTTCTGTTCAATGAAGGCATTTGCCGGTCCTTGCAATACTTTTCTTTTGAAGTTTGAAATAACCGTGCGATCATCAAGGCGTATTTGCCGTCACCGATCAGACGCCTTCCCCATTCCGAATCATTTACAGACCCGCCGTGAAGGGATTCAATCTGAGACCAGACTTTTAGTGCTTTGTCAGGGAAGTTTTTTACGAGCCAGTCTTTAAAGATCGATCCAACAGATCCATTAAGTCGAATCACTTCATATGCACAACCTACCGCACCCAAACCGGCCGATTTTTCAATTATTCCCGGGATGTCATGATCGTTAATCCCTGGTATTACCGGAGCGACCATTACACCTGCCGGAATGTTATTCTTAGCAAGTTCTTCTATTACGGTAAACCTTCGGGCTGAGGTGGCAGATCGCGGTTCCATCTTTAACCTTGTTTTTTCATCAAGTGAATTTATTGAAATGAAAACACTCACCAGGTTTTCCGATGCAAGGTCTTTCAGTATATCAATATCTCTTAGTATCAAACTGTTTTTCGTAATCATGTTTACCGGGTTTCTGTATTTTGCAAATACTTTCAACAACGAACGTGTTATCTTCAGGTCTTTTTCTACAGGTTGGTAACAATCCGTATTTCCGGATAACATTACCGGGCGTGGGATCCATGATTGTGCGATTAACGCTTTTTCAAGAAGCTCGGCAGCATTCTTTTTGATAATAATTTTTGTTTCAAAGTCCAGGCCGGCACTGAATCCCCAATACTGATGAGAATTGCGGGCATAACAATAAATACATCCGTGTTCACAACCCTGATACGGGTTAAGCGACAATCCTTCACCTCCCAAATCGGGGCTGTTGAATTTACTGATGATCCCCTGAGGTGTTTCGTAAAATAATTCCCTCTCGGGATTTGTGAGAAACTCTTCTTCATCAAGACCTTCGATGTGTTCGGTTGTGTAAGCATTCTTTGAAAACGGATTTTTCGGATTAAACTGTGCCCCGCGCCCTTTGATGTATGTATTTTGCATATCGTTACTTAAATTATTAGAGATAGCTAATAAAATTAGTAAATATATTTTTAATACTAATAAAATTAGTAAATAATTTTATCCGGTTTTATCTTAACTTTTGATAGAGGGTTTAAATAAGAAGATATTCAAAGTTATCAGCAGGAGACCTGACGCCATTAATGCGCTGGAATAAAACATGTATTTAGAAAATTCCGGAATCCCTTTAAAAAAATAATATGTAGACAATCCCTGGCCGAACAGTAAACCTTCGGAAATAATGATACCGGTAATTAGCAATATTAGCCCAACTTTTAATAGTGCTTTGGTCTCACCATGCATATAATGGTGGAGGATCCAGGCAAGGAGAGATAGGGTAATAAAACCCAGCATCACAAGGTGAAGGTAGCCGGTAACAGTGTATTGCCTGAGCCATAAGCCATTTCAGCCATTGAAGGAAATGCTGACAGCAATTGCATCCAAACTTTTAAAATGTACGAAAGAAATATCATAAGCAGCAGGAACTTCATTGCAGATGATATCCTGCTTTTTATCTGTTTCCATCCATTAGTAATGATTTGTAAAAAATAACCGAGGGCAACCAGTTGCAAAAGAGCAGCAATTCCTGCTATGAAATAAACGAATAAAGGTGGTTTCAGATAAAGGGTTGAAAGAAGGTATGCAGGTACAACGGCAACATTCATCAGAAGAAAGATCTTATATGTTGTTCTCCTGATATTTTGATCTGTATTGATTTCAAGATGTTTTAAAAGCAAGCCAAACAGGGTAAACACCACAAATCCATTGTAAAGAAAATGCAGGTAGAAATAAATGGCCAGATTGTACCAAATGCTATCTGAATTTCCGGTAGCCATAATCATTCCAAGGGCCCAGGGGCCCAAGCTGGATACCACCAGGTAAATGAGTGAAGATTTTATAAACAATACAGAAACATCAGAATCATTGGAGTGCGTTTTCAGGTCTTTTAATACAAGGAATACAAATACATAAGATGCAAAAAGGAAAAGTGTTGAAAATGTTATTGAAATCAAGGCGTATCCCTGGAAGAGGAAACTAAAAAACATTCCAAATATGGTTATCTGCGTAGCCCAAAATAGCTTTTTGTATTTTGAGTGGTTGTCTGCTTTTAGGAGAAACTGATAACATATTGCAATGAACAATGCATTATATACCCAACCTAAGAGTGCAACGTGGGAATGTGAATGGAGCAGGAATTTATACGGTATCAGTGAAATGGGCTCAAACAATTGAAGGCGCAAAAGGGCGCCTGCTGTTGCTGCCAATAATAAAAACAGAATGGTAATGATGACATGATTTCGTCGGATTTCCATTAATAAAAAAGGGATTTAGCGCTCATCAAAAAAGTCTTGTGCTGTAATTGGGTCAAGTATGTTGTTGAGTTCTTGCATTTGATTTTCGGGATTATTAATCAATTTCAATGATAGGTGATTCCGGGGATTCAGTCAACCCGGGTAGTGAGCATAAAACCCACTTTATGGTAATTTACTATTTTTATTGAAGGGTCGTCAAGTAAATATTTACGTAACCTGGAAATAAAAACATCAAGGCTTCTGCCAAGGAAGTAATCACTTTCACCCCACACCGATTTAAGAATGTGTTCCCTTTTCAATACGATATCGATATTTTGGGCAAACAAGCGTAGCAGATCAGCTTCTTTCTGAGTCAGATTTTCAATTTTATTATTATCCGGATTCTCCAACATGAGTTGGTCATGCCTGAATAGAAATTTCCCGATATTAATTGCCTGCGTAACATCAGGAAATTCAAAACTGGCCTGGCTTCTTTTTAAAAATACCCGGATTCGCAGCAACAATTCTTCCATGCTGAAAGGTTTTGAAATGTAGTCGTCGGCGCCAACCTCAAATCCTTTTATCCTGTCTTCCTCCATTGATTTGGCTGTCAAAAACAGCACGGGCACCTGCTCATTTTTTTCGCGAATATTGTTAACTACAGCAAAGCCATCAATTATGGGTAGCATTACATCTACTATGCATAGGTTGAACTTTTTAATCTTAAAGCGACCAATGGCCATTTCTCCGTCTTTGCACCAGTCAACAGTATACCCGGCTCCTTCCAGATTATCTTTAATTACAAACCCGAGGTTGGAATCATCTTCAACCAACAGGATGTTTGGCACATTGTTCGTACTACTTTCCATATGGTAATTGTATAATAAATGTACAACCTTCCCCTGAATTATTTTCCAATGCGATGGTACCTCCATGTGCTTTTACCATTCGATGCACATAATTTAAACCCAGGCCGAAGCCCTTCACATTGTGCACATCACCGGTTGGGATCCTGAAAAATTTTTTAAATATCCGGGAGTGAAATTCAACAGGTATACCGGGGCCATTATCTGAAATTTTCAACGCAATCCCCTGGTCGAAATTTCTCGTAATAATTTCTACCTCCGGTAATTTACCTGCATATTTCAACGCATTTTCAACGATGTTGTAGATGACATTCGATAGATGTAATGGATCACCTTTTATTACCTGGTGCGTGGCTTCGAGCTTACAGGTAATGATTGACTCTGAAAATGAAATCCGAAACGTCTGGATTACATTCCTTATTATTTCGTGCAGGTTTACTTCTTCATTCTTCATGTTGATCTGATCCTTGTCGAGGAGGGCCATTTGAAGCATCCGGTCTACCTGTTTTTTCAACCTGTTATTTTCGGTTTCGATGATAGAAGCATACTTGCGTAGTCGTTCCGGGTTGTCAGCGATAGTAGGGTCCTTTAGAACTTCTGCAGAAACGGATATAGTCGAAATCGGTGTCTTGAATTCATGCGTCATATTATTGATAAAATCTTTCTGAATTTCAGATAATCGACGTTGTTTAAGGATAAGAATCAAGGCGTAACTAAAAAAACCTGTCAGGATTAATAAAAGCACCGAGGTAAAAACCCAGGTTCCCATATGATCAATTATGTAGCCTGTCTTTGAAGGAAACAGGACGCCAAAATAATAATTCTCTTCACCCCAGACCGGGAGTTCGGTTGACTTTTTGATAGGGCTTGATATAAGCTGGTTGTGAATGTATTCGCCATAGACCATTTTTTCGGTGGCACAGTCGTAAATTCCATATTCGAAATCAGTGAATATATTCCTTTCTTTAAATTCTTTTTTCAGCAGGTAATCAAGAACGTTGACGTCAATAGGGCTATTAACCATGACAAGGTAGTAATTGGAGTCAAACTGTTTGACCGGGTTTTCATTGGGAGATGAAGTCTCATTGATGGTGAAAAAATCATTAGAGACATTTACAAGGGCCTTATAAACGGTATCACTGAATTCATTTTCACGGATGTCATACGCCCGTTTTACCCAGAAAATCTGGATCACAATTATGCTGACAACTGAAATCGTTCCCAATGCGATAACCCATCGAATTGTACGTTGTTTCATATGGATTGATTCATATTCATGATTTCACATTTCTAAATATACGTACAACCACTTTTATGTGACCATGATTAACATATTGTTAACAATCCTCATCAATGACAAACTGGTTATATTTGATGTTTTGATTCTGCATGATTTTGATGAATAAATTAATTTTACTAATTCCCACTTTGTTTATCCTGCCATTTTGTTTGCAGGCACAATACAAAAATATTTATTCTGAGAGTGCATGGGAAAGTCGTGACAAGTGGCAGCATCCTGAATGGATCATTGAAGCAATGGATATAGCAGAAGGCAAAAATGTAGCCGATCTAGGTTGTCACGAGGGATACATGTCGATCAAATTTTCAAAAGCAGTTGGTAAATCAGGCCACGTATATGCTGTTGATGTCAATGCTTCGAGACTTAAAAAACTGGATCAGTATTTAAAAGACAGGAATATTGTAAATGTTGAAACCATTAAAGGAGACGATGGCAATCCAAGGATACCTAAAAATAAACTCGATGCAGCACTGATCCTGGACACCTATCATGAGATCAATGATTACAAATCGGTACTGAAACAATTGAAGGCCTCGCTGAAGCAGGATGGCAAACTTGTGATCATCGAACCCATTGCGGATAAACGTAATAACTGGAGCCGCAAAGACCAGATCGGACGCCATGAAATTTCTATGAGGTATGTGTTAAAAGAGGTGGAAGAGGCCGGGTTTACAGTGATCGAACAAAAAGATCCGTTTCTTGACAGGACCAAAGAAAAAGGAGACAGGCTTTGGATGATAGTGGCAGTGAAAACCAAAACGAACTGAGAGCATTTGCAACTGTTTTTGCCCATTACATCAATGGCCAGAAGTATCGAATTTGATATCAGGCAAATGCTGTAGGAAACGGATTTACCTGAAAACATTGAACCTTTTGGTGAGTTGAAAATTTTTGCATAGGTATTAAATGAAAAAAGTCAAAAAATTTATAAAAGTGATCGGATTGACAATTGCAGGAGTGATAGCATTATTGGCTATTGTTATTACTCTTTTTATGAACCTGAGCCCTCAGTTTGGGGAAAGCCCGGATAAAAAACAAAAAACAGCGTACGCTCAATTGAATCATTGGAAAGCGGGGAAGTTCATAAACCAAATTCCTACGGTGATGGATATTAATTTTTCGAGACTCATTCATAAAATGATGGATTCCTCATCTAACAGACGGCCTAAAAGAGATATTGTTGTTGAGAAAATCGATTCTTTGGAAATCGTAAATCACGAATCAAGCATTACTCGGTTGACTTGGTTTGGCCATTCAGCTTTTCTTCTGGAACTGGATGGTAAAAAAATCCTTCTCGACCCAATGTTTGGCCAGACTTCAGCTCCTCACCCCTGGTTGGGGCCAAAAAGATATTCAAAAGAATTACCCATTGAAATTGAAAAGCTTCCTGTGATTGATGCAGTTATTTTTTCTCATGACCATTATGACCACCTGGATTATGGATCAATCCAAAAATTAAAAGATAAAGTAGGGGTCTTTTATGTGCCATTGGGTGTTGCGAATCATTTGATTAAATGGGGAGTCCCGGAAGAGAAAATACATGAACTGGACTGGTGGGACAAAATTAAATTTGATCAAATTGAATTGGTTTGTACACCTGCCCGCCATTTTTCCGGAAGGGGAATTTTTGACCGCTCAACTACTTTGTGGTGTTCCTGGGTAATTCGCGGTGATGATAGAAACATTTATTTCAGCGGGGATAGTGGCTATGGGCCGCACTTTAAGGAAATTGGAGAAAAATACGGGCCTTTTGATATTTCATTAATGGAATGCGGACAATACAATGAAGATTGGAAGGCAATACATATGATGCCGGAAGAAACAGTACAGGCAACCATTGACCTGAAAAGTAAATTACTTGTGCCCATACATTGGGGAGCGTTTACGCTGGCCTTCCATGATTGGACTGATCCTGCAGAAAGAGTAACTAAAAAAGCAGCCGAACTAAAAGTGCCAATATCAACCCCCAGAATTGGCGAACCCAATATTGTTGGAGCAATTGATTTTCCAAGAGAAAGATGGTGGACTAAATATTAGTTTTCAATTATGGATTTCAACATAAAATCCCTCTGGTTATCATCTTAATAAATATGGAGAATTCCTTATATTAACGTGAGTCCGATATAAAATCAAATGAAAACACCTTAAATTCCCTGCCTTTGCCGAACGGGGCTCGGCTCCGGTCTTTAGGCAGGCCCTCCATGGAGGAGACTATTGGTATAATTCAGGCAAAAAATTTAATTCTTACATCGAACACACGTTATATTAGGTTTGCAGCCATTGAAATAAAAATCAGATGACAGACAAAGTAACCGAAAGGGAAATTTTTAAAATTAATGTTACTCATATTTTAAGGGATACAGTTTTAATTTCTATTGGTATTGTTTCTGCCGGTTTCGGACTGAAAGGATTTTTATTGCCCAATTCATTTATTGATGGGGGTGCTATGGGTATTTCTTTGTTGATCTCAGAAATATCCGGTGTATCATTGTCAATTCTTATTGTTGCTATCAATTTGCCATTTCTTATTCTTGGATTTTCGCAAATTGGAAGGCAATTTGTACTTAAAAGTATTTTAGCAATAATCGGACTAGCATTAATTGTTTACTTCATTCCTTATCCTTTAATCACTTCAGACAAATTACTTATTGCTGTTTTTGGTGGTTTCTTCTTAGGGGCAGGGATAGGGATGGCCATTCGTGGTGGAGCTGTAATTGATGGAACGGAGGTGTTGGCAATTTATTTGAGTAAAAAAACAGGAGCGACAATTGGTGACGTAATATTAATTTTCAATATTATAATATTTTCGTTCGGGGCATACATTCTGTCTATAGAAGTAGCATTGTATGCGATCCTTACATATCTCGCTGCTTCAAAAACTGTGGATTTTGTAATTGAAGGGGTTGAAGAATATACAGGAATAACAATTATTTCAGATAATAGTGAGCAAATAAGGTTAATGATTACTGAAAAATTAGGCAGAGGGGTAACTATTTATGAGGGCAAAGGAGGCTATGGGAAAAGAGGTGATAATTTAAAACAGGTTGATATTGTTTATACCGTTATTACAAGACTTGAAATTGCAAGCTTACGGGCAGAAATTGACAAAATTGACCCGGAGGCATTTATTATAATGAATAGTATAAAAGATACAAAAGGAGGGATGATAAAGAAACGACCATTGGTTAAATGATCGGTTGTCGGATTGCCGCGCTCTTTAACCAGTGCTTCTGTACTGTTTAAGGGTACTCTTTGAACCGCGCCCGCAAATTGTGAGGCATACTGGACTCGAACCAGTGACCCCTACCCTGTCAAGGTAATGCTCTGAACCAACTGAGCTAATGCCTCAAATTGCAGATCGGGACGCTTACGCAGCGTCGATGGTCAAAGCCTATGGCGATGTCACGCAGGCAGGCTAAAACCTGAACAATTCTGTACCACAAAAGTAAAAAGACTTGCGTTAAATACGAGCATTTTTTAAAATTCAGAAATTCATTATTGTGAACCAATGCGTTAACTAAATTATCATCAGTTCAATTCAAATTCATCGAATTTCTCCAGTGTGTCCGGGTTGTACACTTCCACGCTAATATCCTTCCCATCCACATGAAAAAACACAAGCGCATTTTGTGTCGTAAATCCACTTACGGATTTGGTCCAGGGCGTTTTTTCCTGGGAATAATAAGGGGCGCCGGCAGCGCCGTTATTGATTTGCCAGATTTCTCTGTTGAGTGTTATTCTTGGCCCCTTGAAGAAATTATACATTTTGGTTTTTGAATTCAATAGTGTGCGTGCATAATTATGTTCATCACCGGTTAAAATGGCCTTGGTTTTTTTTGTTTGGTTCACGATGATGTCCAGTAATTCGTCCCTTCGCTCAATTATGCCTTTGGCCACGGGCTTCCCTGCTACCACCGGTCTGAATTCATTGTTTTCTTCGTACCACATATCATCTGTCAGGTGGCCACCATTGGGGAAAAATGGAGTGTGGATCGTTACGAAAACATGATCGATGTTTGGATCTTCATCAAGTTTCCCGAGCGTAACTTTCATCCATTCCATCTGGTTGTCCATGATATACCCATGAATATTACCCCCGGTAACCTTTACTTGGGTATGGGTAGGAGCGTACCAGTAATTTGAATTCAACACAACCATGGCCACGTTGTCGTAGGTGTAGTAGAAGACAGATTCCTTGTAGGATGGGAAATCAACCTGGTCCGGATCGGGATCGTAAGCCGAGCCATCTTCACTATCCGGCCCATTGAGTGGATTTACAAATTCCTGCTGAAAGATGGCTTCACTGGAGTACTGATCGAACGGAAAGTTATCGATCTGGTAAAAGACCTTTAATTGATCATCGTAAAAGCTCTTAATTACTGCTTCATGATTGCCCATGGTTACCACAACCGGGATGTACCTTGCGTAGGGAGACACTGCCTGTTTCCAGTTTGAATACTCGAGACGTATGGATTCCGGATCCAGGCTGTAGCCTGTTACGAGGTCACCTGTAAATTGCATAAACCTTGCATTGTATTGATGGTTTAAAGCCATGATGCGTTTCATGATAAAGGCGTTGGTACCCCCGAGGTTTCGTTCACCGCCCCCATTACCCGATCGGGAATCGCTGGCATAAGAAAAGGTAAATTTGGTCCGGCTTCCGGGGGCAGGGGCCGTATGAAACGAATATTCTTCACTGAAATTACCATAACCAATGGTGTAACTATAGTCGGTGTCTGGCTCTAAATCAGTGATTTTAATCTCATGTTGTTTGGTCCCTCCGCTTTTGAATTTCTTGTTCTTTACCTTCACAAAAACTTTCATTTTGACATTGGTTTTCATGGTTATAGTAACCGAATTATCGGTAAGATTGGCAAGGAGCGGTCCTTCTGTAATGGAATTTGTAACCCGAAACGGTTCGGTGGGAATGGGGCTTTTTTGTCCATATGCACCTTCCGCATAGGCATCATAGGTTTTAAGATAGTTGGTTGCGTCGAAATTGATTTTGCCATCATAAACAATGTTCATCCGGGCATCAACCACACGGTAGCCCAGTGTTCCTCGCGTGGATTCCATCCAGCCGATCATATCAAAATTGCCGCCCATGTCCCTGATATAAACTTCGGCAATTCCACCTCTGATAGGAGCGGTTTTACCCATAAAAACAGGTTGAGGAAATTTTGAATCATTTTGCGGAATGAAACCATAATATAAAACACCTATCATGGTCGGGGAAAGGAAGTCGAACTTCAGTCCCTTTGGAGTTCCCTGTACAGTTGCAAAATTGGATAATTTGTACTTTACAACTTCAGGAACCGCACGAATATTTACCCCATTCAAATCAAGGAAAACGCCATTCTCATTACTTACTATATTAGAATAAATTTTAGGTACTTTCAGCTGTTGTCCCTGAATACTCAGAGAGAATACTATTTGTACTAATAAAATCGCAATGGAAAAACTCAAATTCATCAGGTAAATATATGAAAATGTTCTTTATTGGAAGATAAGATTTGCTTTCATGGATTGTCATACTGGGATTTAATCACTAGCTTTTCAATACAAAATCTAATTGAAATGAGAATCACTTTTTTTTTCTGTGTCGTATTACTTTCGTGTACCGGCAATGAAATAACCCATCTGACAGGATCTTCAAAATCTTTGAGCCCGGTAAAGGAAAGTATTTCTAACAAAACTTTTGACCCCTCCACACTTTTGTGGTACACTAAACCAGCCAATGAATGGGAGGAAGCGCTACCGGTTGGCAACGGCAGGTTGGGTGCCATGGTATTTGGAGGTATTGAAGAAGAAAGGATACAATTGAATGAAGAAACCTACTGGTCGGGAGGCCCTTATACCACGGTGGTCAGGGGAGGCCACAAGGTTCTGCCTGAAATTCAAAAACTCATTTTTGATGGAAATCCCATTGAAGCACACAAGCTTTTTGGACGACATTTGATGGGTTACCCCGTGGAGCAACAGAAATACCAGTCGTTAGCCAATCTCCATCTGTTTTTTGAAAAGGAGCAGGAATCGCAAAACTATGCACGATGGCTAGACTTGTCCACAGGAATTACCGGCGTGGAGTACACAATCGATGGCATCACTTACTTCCGCGAAGTTTTTTCTTCTGCTGTTGATCAAATTATTGCAGTCCGGCTAACAGCAAGTGAACCAGGGAATATCACATTTGAAACTGAATTGAGAGGCATCCGGAACAGTGCCCATTCCAATTATGCGACGGACTATTTCCGCATGGATGGAGAAGGGGAAAATGAGTTGGTTCTTACGGGGAAATCCGCTGACTACCTGGGAATTGAAGGCAAGCTGCGGTATGAGGCCCGCGTACGTGTAGATGCCGATGGTGGAGAAGTAATCCGTAAAGGCACGCGCATCCATGTGAACCATGCCGATGCTGTAACCATTTTCTTTGCGGCCGCTACTAATTTTGTAAATTATAAAGACGTTAGTGGAGATGAAAAACTGCGGGTCCAACATTATTTGGAAGGAATCAATGATGCACCATATCAGACAGTACGTGAGAAATCAGTGAATGATTACCAGAGATTATTTAATCGTGTGAGCCTGCAATTACCGGAGACACCCGCATCGTTTCTGCCCACTGATGAACGTATGATAAGCATACAATCCACTTCGGACCCCCAAATGGCTTCCTTATCCTATCAATTTGGGAGATACCTGTTGATTTCCTCCAGCCGGCCCGGGACACAGCCTACTAATTTGCAGGGCATATGGAACAAAGACATGAATCCCTCTTGGGATTCCAAGTACACCACCAACATCAATACCGAGATGAATTACTGGCCGGCAGAATCTGCCAACCTTTCTGAATTGGCGCAGCCCTTATTTCAAATGATAGAAGAACTTACCGACCAGGGGGCTCAGGTGGCGAAGGAGCATTATGGAGCCGGTGGCTGGGTATTTCATCAGAATACGGATATCTGGCGGGTGGCAGCGCCGATGGATGGACCTACCTGGGGTACATTCACCGTTGGCGGGGCATGGCTAACGACCCACTTGTGGGAACATTATTTATACACCCTTGATACTGAATTTCTGGACAGTGTTTACCCGGTAATTAAAGGTTCGGTTGACTTTTTTATGGACTTCCTCGTAGAGCATCCCAATGGAAAATGGCTGGTCACCAACCCTTCAAATTCTCCTGAAAATCCACCGGAAGGCCCCGGGTACGAATATTTCTATGATGAGGTAACCGGCATGTATTATTTTACAACCATCGTCGCCGGAGCCACCATGGACATGCAGATTTTGAAGGACCTGTTTAAGTACTATATACAGGCAACGCGGGAACTGGGCAGGGACGAGGACTACGCACTTCAGGTCTCAAAAGCCCTGGAACGACTGGTATCTTCACAGGTAGGGAAGGATGGTACATTACAGGAATGGACGGAAGATTTTGGACAATTGGAAGACAAGCACAGACACTTTTCCCACATGTATGGATTATATCCCGGGAACGTTCTTTCTGCCAGGTATACTCCGGAACTGGTGGCACCTATCAAAGCTGTACTCGAACAACGGGGAGATGGGGGTACGGGCTTTTCACGTGCATGGAAGATGGCTCTTTGGGCAAGACTCAGCGACGGAGACCGGGCAAATTCGATTTATAAAGGATACCTGAAGGAGCAATGCTATTTATCTCTTTTTGCCAAGTGCTTTACTCCACTTCAGGTTGATGGGTCGCTGGGAGTCACTGCAGGGATATCCGAGATGCTGGTTCAATCGCATGAAGGGATTATCCAGGTATTACCTGCATTGCCAGAGGAATGGAGTTCAGGAGAATTCAGTGGGGCTTGTACGCGTGGAGCCTTCGAACTCAATATGCAATGGGAAAATGGTACCATTAAAACAGTGGAGATATTATCAAAAGCAGGAGCAGATTGTAAAATCAGTGCCGAAGGCCCGGTAAAAGTTTCTGCAAATGGTGAACCGGTTCAAATAACAAAAGGAGATGGCTATATTGAGTTCCCAACAGAGAAAGGCCGGCGATACCATTTGGAATATTAGATGGGAATTCCTTTATTAGTTTATGTCTACTCAGCGTCTCCAAACCAGTATCTGCTCCACTGGCGCGAGTCTTCCAGCCTGGCCTGGTGTACTGGCGAGACTCGTGTCCTAATTCATAAATTCTAATCTTCAACCAAATGAGATTTAGGTCAACAAGGTCGTAGCGTCAACAACCTGGCGCCTTAAGCAGGGACCTTGCGCAGTGTGAAAAATCAAATTTTTAATCTAAAAATATATGTTCGGTTATTTTATAATTTCTTCAAGGTCCTCTGTGAGTGACCTTGAAGTGAGAAGAGGCTGGTAAGCAAGATATTATTCTTGAAATAAAAAACCGGTTATCTGGTGACAGATAACCGGCTATTTATAAAATTACAGTTTAATTAATTATTTGGCCATTGAGCCCAGTTACTGCAATGACCTCCTTTATCTGTAGCATTTATTGAAGTCTGAACACCAGTGTAACCAGCATTCATAACTGCTCTTGGAGCAAAATGCAATTTGCCATTCTTGTCGGTTCGAAACAATTTACCAAAATGTCCCTGGCTAAGCCCATGTCCTGCTTCATGAAGAGCTACGGTCTCAACATCAAAGTCTGAGCCATCAATAGCCCATGAAAAGGCATCGTTATAATAAATATCACGGAACGCTGCGTCTGATTTCCCATTATTATCGATATCTGTAGGATTGCCACTGCCGTCTATCCAAATAAATGTGAATGAAACCCCTAAGACATTACTGCCTGGTCCGAAAACAATATCAAAGAGTGAGCTAGTAAATCCTGAATGCATGATATCAGTGAAGAAAAATGATCCCCCTGCCCCAATAAGAGCCTGAACGAATCCGAGGTCAAATGGGCTTGATCCAATATCAGTCAGAATTAATCCCTTGGAACATGAGACATTATCCCAGCTGTTCATAGCACTTAAAATTGCTCCATCTGTCTGAACCTTGGTAAGTCCACTTGATGTAGTGGCTTCAATACCATCACGGGCATAAGCAATATCTGTAAAGCCACCTCTACGTGCATCTCCCGGGACAAAATCAGATGCCAATTGCTTATTGCCTCTATTGTTGAAAAAAACTGTATTACCAGCCCCATCAGCACCGTAATATTCAATCTTTTCAAGCAGAATGTTATGTTGAGCAAGAGATTCATTTACGGAGGCCATCCAGGCTTCAATTCCTCCTGCTTTTCGCGCGTTCTCAACTGATTGAATATCTACATCCAATCTTGTCATTCTTTGATCCATAGTGGATCTTTCGTTTTGAGGTGCGGGTGATTCGTCATTTTGACAGGCAGCTACTCCCAGAACCAGGAGCACCGCCATAAAAATACTTTTTGTTTTCATGTGTTAAGTTGTTTAGGTTAAAAAAAAGTGAATTAGGTTTAAAAAAAAAGTGAATTAGGTTTTAAAAACAGATATTAATATTAATACTATTTATATTCATATTCAAATCATTCAAAGTAAATTTCAAATTACACTACTCTATATCCCCTGGAGGGAGTCTTCTAGCCTGGCCGATAAATATCGGCATTGCGGCGTGGCGAGACTTTTGCCTTATTCATTAATTCATATTCTCAGCATATGAATTATTAGCCCGCTATTGCCATTAAAGGATAACATCAAATAACATCTCGTTTCAAAATTTATTAATGATCGTTATGCCAGTTCCTTTATTTTGATCCATGGCGGGTAATGCTTCAATGGATTCTTCCAGGTCAATGAATTTACCAATTAGTTGATCCAGGTCGATATTTTCTTTTCTGATCAATTCGAACATTTCCGGATATTTATGTGCCTGCATGCCATGGCTGCCACAGATCTCAAGTTCTTTGGCGATTACCTGGTCCATGGGTAGTGAAGGATGTACATGGTCACCCGTCATGAGGCCTACCTGAATATGCCTTCCTCTTTTTCTCAGGCTGGCGACGGAATTAAAGCATGTTTCCTGGCTTCCCAATGCATCAATTGAAACATGAACACCTCCACAGCTATCCCTAATGGATTCCACGGGATCGGATTGAGTGGCATTAATAGTCATTTCTGCTCCGATTTGTTTGGCAAATACAAGTTTTTGATCATCAATATCAATGGCAACGACCCTTGCGTTCATGGCTTTGGCAATCATTATCGCTGACAACCCAACCCCGCCACACCCATAAACCGCAACCCATTGGCCCTCCGAAACTCCTCCCTGGTCTACTACTGCCCGGTAGGAGGTGATGAAACGACAACCAAGGGTGGCAGCGGTAATAAATTCAAAATCATCAGGCAACGGTACAAGATTTAAATCGGCGTAGTTAATGGCAACAAATTGGGCAAATGAGCCCCAGTGGGTGAATCCTGGCTGAAACTGGTTGTCACATACCTGCTGGTTTCCTGAATTGCATTGTGGACATGCACCACACCCACAAACAAAAGGCACGGTCACCCGGTCACCTTCACGCCAGTTCTTTATCTTTTTACCAACAGATGTAACGGTACCGGCAAGTTCATGTCCGGGAACATGTGGGAGAGCTATGTCAGGATCATGTCCCATCCATCCGTGCCAGTCGCTGCGGCAAATTCCGGAAGCTTTTACTTCTATCACCACACCATTTTCCGAAGGAACAGGATCGGGAACGTTCCGGATTGATAAGGGTTCCCGGAATTCTTCAAAGACAACTGCTTTCATTTGATTACTAATTGAAAATCAATATAAACAATTGTTCAGCTATCCCAAATGCCCGGGGCATATTGTATAGTAGAATTGGCCTAAACATCTGGTGAACATAGGCTAAATTTGGAATTCACTATGTTGTGTCGATGGGTGTAAATTCAAAATGAAAAAATATATCATTTATGGGCATCATTGTCCACGGTCGGCGTTCTATTTCTTTCCTTAAGTGCATTTCTGTTAATTATGCATGATATTGCCAGCCGACCATGTCATGTTGGGATCGAGAGGAAAGATCGGCCGGCGGACATGTTTGTACTCAATGTTTTCCATCAGCTGATTAGCGAAACCGGGCGTCAGTGCCATGATGGCACGAGGCGCGATATCCCGCAGGCCTTGAAACAAGTATCCTTCTTTAACAACGACGATTTTGTAATCCAGCGGATCGCTTTCCATTGCGTGGAAATGAGCGGGTTCTGTAAAAGCCCTGTGCCTGCTGAGCAATACAAGCGTCACGCCATCAACCTGCAAAACCGCATCCGGTTGCTTGCTGTCGGGCTGTTCCTTTGTGAGACGTAGCTCGGTGCAGGTAATTGTAAGTGGTTTGCTGAACACATTATCGATTTTGCCCCCAACGGATAGATTAACTTTAGCACCGATCCCGGCTGCCACGCATTGCTTCACCGCCTCCGGATCTACAATACCGGCCAAAATGGCGTTCGAAACATTATGCGCGAGCAGGCGCTCCAGCACAAGCGTTCCGTCACCTGCCGCTCCCGCTGTCACATTATCGCCCGAGTCTGTAATAAACACGGTAGAATCCTGAGCTTCCAATGCTGTTTTTATGGCCTCATCAATCGAAGCCGTCGGTACGTCGAACTTGAGTCTTGCCCGCTCTCTCCAGATTGCGTTCGCCAGCGCTTCTGCTTGCCCTTGCGCCACCGGCAAATGCCGGTCGTCCTGAGCTACTACCTGAACACTCATGCCTGCTCTGTTCACATCCGTCCAGGGCATACCAACAAATATGCTGGCATCCATAAATCCCTCCATCCTGGAGATTTCATGCAATCTCTTATAGAAAGATTTGAGCGGTTCCACGCTGGTAATGCCTTTTTCACCCGGAATGAGAATGGGCAGGCTAACATGTGCAGTCCGGGGTAATAAGTCGTTCCTGAGAGCTTCAACTAACATTCTCACCGTGCGTACACGAGTCCCTTCCCCGTCAACGTGGGGAGCGGTTCGGTAGGCCGAGACAATGTTGAGACCATCGATGAATTCCCGTGAAATGTTGCCATGCAGATCAAAACTGGCGGCAATTACAACATCTTCACCTGTTATTTTACGGATTTGTTGAATGAAATCGGCCTGTGCATCCGGGTAACCTTCAACGTGCAAGGCACCATGCATATCCAGAAAGATGCCATCAACAGAACCGGCAGCCCGCAATGCCTCGAGAATCTCGTCGCGGAATGCCTCATACGTATCTTTAGAGACAACGCCAGATGCACTGCCAATGGCATGCAGCGTTGGAATCACCTCCATACCCTCGTTTACCAGGAATTTGGCCCATGCCCGCCCTTGCGTAGCATCACTGCCACGCAGGATAGTAAAGTCGGCCGCCGTCGTCAGATAGGGAATGAATGTATTGGATTCATGCCGTATGCCGGCGGTCAGTATCCGAAAACCTGTTTTCTTCTCTGGTGTGCACGAAAGGCAGACAAACAGAGCAACAGCTATGATCGTCATTTTGGTTATTGATCTTATCCACATAGTTGACCTCCTTTGGTTAGATTATTGGATAGTGGTGCCCGTACGATGATAAAGTTCATGGTCGGGCACACCTGCCATAAGTTTAACATAAATAATATTCTATTGCCAATTTTTACATTAATTTCAATATACAAAGTAATATCTGTAATGGATGAGTACAGCTAACCCGCTAACCTGAATGCCACCCATTCGCTCCTTTTATGACGTACAAAAGGAAATGTGAATCACCTTTTTCAAATGGATGCATGGCGGCTGGTAGAACAGATATGCCCATGCCATTTGTGGTTCCTTGTTAAGATTATTGAGTTTTCATTGCTTTGTGATACATTGCTGCAAAAACAGCGGCCCTGGTGTACATCCACTCCAGGTACGTTTTAGACTATGCACAGACACACGATAAGAAATTAAATGAAATCCTGATATGAAGAAATACAATAAATTAATTAAAGATATTCATTTGTATACAGGCCTGTTTATCAGTCCGTTTATCATCATATTTTCGATTAGCGCCTTGATACTAAATCATAATTTTATTGATTGGCAGGAGGATTGGCGAACGTGGACCTTTTCAGTTAATGATAAAGTCGATAAGACAGTCAGGTTTAATTTCCCAAATCCAGACCAATCGAAGATAGAATATGCCAAAGATATTTTGAAGGAGATAAATATAGAAGGAGAGATTGCCAACATTTTCGGGGATTCAATTAATATGTATATTCCAGTAACTAAACCCGGGCATAGAATTTCAATTAAAGCAGATCTGATAGCTGGTATAGCCTATATTCATAGCGAAAAAACAAACCTGTGGAAAAAGTTGGTCTGGCTACATAAGATGCCAGGGCCTCACAATGCAAATATACGGGGTAATTGGATAAACACTAATTTTTGGAGTTCAGCGGTTGATTTTTTCGTTGTCTGTCTTTTTTTCTCAAGTATTACAGGAATTTTTCTTTGGTATTACTTCAAAAATGAAAGGAACGCGGGACTGATTTCATTAATAATCGGGTTTCTCTCATTTGTCTCATTGGTCATTGGCTTGTCCGTTTAATTAAAATTACTATCACTATGCGAAAAGGAAATCTGACAAAATGGAATCAGAAAATCCACATATACTTTGGATTATACTTACTGCTTTTTATATGGCTATTTGGGTTCAGTGGACTGCTGCTGAATCACCATTGGGAGTTTTCCAATTCATGGGATAAAAGAAAGGTAATCAACTATGATAAAACTATTGAAATAAGTAAAGAGAGGGAGAAACAAACGCTGGTAAATGAAATCACGGATAAACTAAACCTGAATGGAAGCATTGTTAATTTAAGATATTCAAGTGACTCTGTTTATTTGAATTTCATTGTTTCACAACCTGGAATGAGATATGATATAAAGGCTGATCTGAATGCCGGGGGAATAATGATCAAAGAAACAAAATTTGATCAATGGGAAATAATGAGGGCATTACATCATTTACGAAACCCAACTCAAAAAGAACAGGATGAACGATACCAATCGGTATGGGCTTTTATTTGGAGTCTTTCATTAGATATGGTATCGGTGGGGCTTATTGTAGTTTGTTTGGGAGGCTGGTACTTATGGCTTCAAGTTTCGAAAAAAAGATTTTATGCCGGGCTTATTTCAATAACAGTTGGTTTTATTTTGTGTATATACATTTTGCTTTTTTGAATTGAATTGTTTGAACTATGTCTATAACATATAACAAAAAATAAAGTACATTGAAAACCTTCTTTATCAGGATCGTTTTTACTAACAGTTTTCACCATTAAAAGGAAAAAATAATGGAAATATTAAAAAGGAAACTTGATACTGAAACCACCAAAAATAATTACAAAAAGGTTGTCTGGTTTTATAATTTATGGAGTAGGCTCACAGAAAGCAAAGCAGCAAAATATGTAATTAAGTTTGCTGATATAAAAGATAATGAAACTATTTTGGAAGTTGCGTGTGGCACGGGAGTTGTTTTTGAACAAATTGTTAAACTAAATCCAAACGGGAAAAATATTGGCATTGACTTATCACCCGACATGCTCCGGAAGGCTGAAAAAAAGCTGAATAAAATCAAGAATAACAACTATGAATTGAAAGAAGGAAACGTATTAAAACTTGATTTTGAGAGCAACTCATTTGACATATTGATAAATAACTTCATGGTAGATTTAATGCCTGCAGACACTTTTGATAAAATAGCGGAGGAGTTTTTCAGGGTAATAAAGCCAAATGGAAAAGTCGTTATTTCCAATTTCTCATGCGGCATAAAGAAAATCAATAAATTCTGGTTTTGGGTAGCAAAAAGATATCCTGACCTTTTGACCGGCTGTCGTCCGGTATCATTTAAAGAATATTTAATTAATGCCGGATTTGAAATTAAAAGAAATTTAGAAATTAGTCAAAACACTTTCCCATCTGAAATTATTCTGGCAGGAAAAGTGGATAAAGGGTCTAAAAGCCATCAATAATATCCGCGCAGCAGGTTCTGCAACTGGGGTGCATTTCTGAAAGCGTGCTTAGTTTGTCAGCCATTTTTTAAATAATTAACTGGCACGCATTTCCGAATGCGGCCCTATCACCTTTCTATTTTTTACACGACATTCTGATAAGATCAGACCAATACTTATGTAGGTTTGTCCAATGGATATCATCTCACTTGTAACCGGTGGTGCAGGCTTTATGGGCTCCCATGTAGTCAATCACCTGCTGCACGAGGGGCACAAAGTGGTTGTTCTGGATGATCTTTCCGGAGGATTCAAAATGAATGTAAATACAGCAGCGACACTGCATGTCGGATCAATAGTTGATTCAGACCTAATTGACCGGTTATTCGAAAAGCACAAATTTGATTATGTCTATCATCTGGCAGCATATGCTGCCGAAGGGTTAAGCTCTTTCATTCGAAAGTTCAACTATGAAAACAACCTGATCGGAAGTATTAACCTCATCAATGCTGCCGTAAATCATGAAGTAAAGTGCTTTGTATTTACCTCCTCCATTGCAGTTTATGGAACGGGCACCCTGCCCTTTACGGAAACCCTCCAACCTCATCCGGAAGACCCTTATGGTATTGCAAAATATGCTGTGGAGTTAGATCTGCAAAACGCCCACAAAATGTTTGACCTGAACTTTGTAATTTTCCGTCCTCATAATGTGTATGGTATTAATCAGAACATTGGCGACAAATACCGTAATGTAGTTGGGATTTTTATGAATCAAATTCTCCGGCACAAGCCGTTGACTATATTTGGCGATGGGGAACAAAGCCGGTCGTTTACGTCCATTGATGATGTGGCACCCTATATTGCTGACGCCGTGAATATTCCGAGTGCTTACAACCAGCTCTTTAATATTGGAGGAGGCGAAATACATTCTGTTAAAAAACTTGCTGAAGCTGTTTGCGATGCCATGGGGGTAAAACTGAAAGTTCAGGAATTGGGAAAACGTGATGAAGTTGTTCACGCCTATGCTGACCATGCGAAGTTTGAGTCTGTTTTCAATCCGGTAGTAACTATCAATTTGGAAAATGGGCTTTCAAATATGGCTGCATGGGTAAAGACCCTTGGCCTCCACAACCTTTCAAGAAGGAACTTCGGAAGTATTGAAATAAAAAAGAACCTTCCGGGCTTCTGGAAGTAAATAGCAAAAATGAGTACTCAGCCGCTCGTATCAATAATCATGGCAGTGAAAGACACCGCCCCCTATTTGCACGACTGCCTGGACTCGGTGATAGTCCAAACGTACCGAAATTGGGAACTCATTGCCGTTAATGATCATTCATCAGACGATAGTCCCGCCATTTTGCGAAGCTATGCGGCAATGGATTCCCGGATTCGATTTTATAACAGCAACAAACACAGGCTGATTCCGACATTACAGGTTGGTTATGCCCGGGCGAAAGGCACCCTGATCAACCGGATGGATTCGGATGATAGAATGCCTGACTACAAGTTGCAGGTCCTTGTGGAAGAATGGAGCAGGCATGGGAAAGGTACTGTCATAGCAGGAGGTACCAAACACTTCGTGGATGAAGGCACCATTGGTAATGGGTTTCTTAAATATGAAAAATGGCTGAATGAAGTAGCCAGAACAGGCACACACTACCAGGAAATTTACCAGGAGTGTGTCATACCCTCGCATTGCTGGATTATTCATAAAGATGATTTTGACGCGGTTGGGGCATTTGACCCTGTTGTTTATCCTGAAGATTATGATCTCTGTTTCCGGTTTTATAAACATGGATTAAAAGTTATTGGTATTGACAAAATCCTGCATTATTGGAGAGACCGGGCGGATCGTATCTCACGGACATGGGAGGAATATAAGGATAACCGGTATTTTAACCTGAAATTGCGTTATTTCTATGAACTTGACAGGGACAGGTCGCGGCCCCTGGTATTGTGGGGAGCAGGAAGAAATGGCAAGGACATGGCCCGGCTCCTGCAATCCTATGACGATAAATTCAATTGGGTATGCGATAATGAGAATAAAATTGGCAAAGACATTTATGGTGTAATACTGAAGCATTACAACGATATTCGAAATATTACTGACGCTCAAATTATGATTGTGGTGACATCACCGGATGGGAAAAAACAAATAAGGGAATTGTTAATGTCATGGAATAAAAAGCCTGTGCAGGATTTTTGGATTTTTGTATAACCGGTATAAGTTATTTAGTGAGTTTCGATGACTAAAGAAAGACTGTAAAATGCTTAATCTTTGAGAAAGAGTAGTAGATGTACCATTAAAATAGTATATACTTGATATATATACAATTATGATATATATTTTAATATAATATCGTATAATTATGAAAATAGTATCGTTAAAAATTGATGATTCTATCTTTGGGGAAACTGAAAAGATTCTTTCAAGGATTAAGAAACCACGAAACAGATATATAAACGAGGCATTAGAATATTATAATAGGCTGCAAAGACGACTGTTTCTGGAGGAAAAGTTGAAAAAGGAGTCTGCGATTGTGGAAAAAGATTCTATGAAAGTTCTAAAAGATTTCGAGAAAATAGATTATGTCGATTAAACAATTCGAGATATGGATCGCAGACTTGAAGCCAAAGATAGGAACAGAATCAGGTAAATCCAGACCTGTACTTATTGTTCAGACAAATCTTCTCAATAGAATTCCGCATCCCTGTACCATAATTTGTCCGATAACGACAAATATTATAACTAGCGCTGAAATATTAAGAGTGCATTTAAAAAAGGGAATGGCAGATCTTAAGCAGGATTGTGATATTATGATTGACCAAATCCGGGCTATAGACAACAATCGATTAATAAAAAAAATTGGAGATTTATCAGTTGATAATGTGAAGTTGGTAAAGGAGAATATTTTGATAGTCCTTGATTTAGAATAGAGCTATTTTTATAAAAAATTAGAAACATGAAGACGATTCTTTCCTTACTATTTTTCATTTGTTTAATATTTGCTCTTTCCTGCCAGTC
>SDBV01000375.1_pt1 | contig 63597 bp, 50 predicted proteins | sample 2277081 | NCBI WGS metagenome assembly SDBV01 (sample SAMN10402039, study PRJNA504765) | marine sediment metagenome | isolation source: marine sediment core GS10_PC15, 223 cmbsf | place: Arctic Ocean: Southern Knipovich Ridge | collected 2010
TTACTGATTATTGACCTGAGATTGTTTACTTCTTCTTGGCTTAATTTAATGGTGTATCGTATCATTGTTTTTTTACAAAGATACGAATTATTTACGTCATATCATATTTAACTTAACACTAGTAGATAATGATCCCGGGAGTCCTCCCGAGGAACATTATCTAGTCGATATCGATATGAAATCAAATCTTTTCGGAGTAGTAATTCAATTAGGCTGCAACTACCGTATATTAAAAAACCGCGAAATGTTCTCAAATCTAAAATACTCTTATACCGTTGGGCAAGATATAGATGGTAATGTTCCTATAAATACCATTATAAATTCTCTAAATTTAAGTGTTGGTTTGTTTTTGTCAAAAATGGAGTAGTTTGAAATCCATAAAACAAGAGCTTGTTTGATTTAAATCCATAAGATCATATTTATTTTCCATAGCGTTTTTTCTTCGATAGTTTCATTTTTTTTGATCTTTCAAAGTGGAATAAAGTGAGCCCTAATAGCTATCTAAATAACACTTACATAAATATGCTTAAGTGCGAAATTTCAGTTATTCATTATTTACCGGCCCACTAATCACCCCCAAAAATCTTCCCATCCAATAGGGGAGAAGGAAAGTGTCTCCTGCACTTAATTCACTATGTCTGTCTCCTGCGTCTAATTTAAACAGGCTTCGATTATGCTTTAGTTCGGGTCGTTCGTCAGGAGGCAATACCTCGGTGGTGGTTTTTCCCCAGAAATTTGGTTCTAAAAATTCCAAATCCTTTCTGTGGCTGTTCATGCTTCCGAATTGGATCAAGTCCAGCGGGAATTCCTTGAGGTGCCAGACAGATTCATTTAAATCAAATTCTGTAGCTCCTGTCATGGCATAGCAAAAATTCCATAAGGAGTTTTTCTCTGGTCTTTCCGAATTCCAGTGGTCTTTGATGGCTTCATGATAAACCTCTTTGAGCGTGTCATTGAAGGCATAAGGATATAATCCCCAATAGGCAAGGAAATACATTTCATCATCGGAATGGTTCCATCCATTGGAGAGCATTTTGCTCCATTCATCGGCATCTTCCGGAGCAGGGCCAATCTCAGATATGGGTCGTGCCAGGTTCTCCAAATAATTATGATCGTTCATGAGTTCGAAGGCCTTTTCTTTGAACAATTCCTTTCCGGTAAATTTGTATGCTATCTGCAGGAAGGCAATGATGTTGGAAGAACAAATTTTTCGATCTCCAATCATGGTACCAAAACGGTTGACGTAGGCAGGATGCCATCGCCCCCAAAGAGTCGGTAGCCCGTTGTAATCGACAAGGCACATGTCATTTTCAACAATATAAGTCATCAAGCCATCCAGCAGATTGATGGCACGTTGTTTCCATGCCTCATCATCGATGTATTCGGCAAGGAGGGTCAGTGCAAAAATCTGACCTACTGTTTGGTCGCTGCTTGCAGATGCCCGCCAATCCCACTCAGGATCATCTGCATGTCGCCAGCTGATTGTGCCCTGATAACCATCGTACCAATAATTATCGACATAGGATCGGAATTCCTGTCTGAATTCATGATAGCCACTTCGTTCGAATGAGCGGCCAAACAATCCGGGAATGTTATTGATTTCATGCATCCGCTCCATGGCTTCAAAAGCCTCGTAGCAATTTTGCTTTGCTTCTTCAGAATCGGTAACCAGATAGCGGAATAGCTGACTACCAAGATACATGCCTGTCCAAAGGTTGTCGCTGTCAGCCACGCGATTCAGGGCGGTAGATAGATCATGGTTTTGCAATCTGGTTACATTGCTGTTGATGCCGTATCGGATTTGGCGTTGACGCACTTGTTTTTCATACATCATAGCTTTGTCTTCAAGGGTCATTTCCTGGAAGCATATTTGTCCCAAACCTTTGTCTGTAAGGATTAGGACCGAGTTTTCAGGCCCTTCAGAAATATGAACCACCTCATCACCCGGCAGCCATCGTTGGCCGAAATAGTAGTTGAATTTCCCGTCTTCCTTGAGCATAAATGCGCCTTTGGTAGAGCCAAACCACAGTTGGTCATTGATTTCTTTGATGGAAGTCAGCTCAGTCCAGGGGAGTTTGTTTTTAAGCTCACCCAATTGTTTCCCTGATTCATCCAGTTCGATATAACCCTCGTTGGTTCCTATCAGGATTTTATTTCCATTTTCAGTGATTTCGAAACATGTAAAATCAATTCCTGAATAAAGTGTTTTTAACTCATAGGTCTTTGGGCTTAAGGCATAAAGTGTGTTTTTTCCTAAGATCAGAAAGCTTTTTGTTTTGGTGTTGTACTTGATGGAAATTGCCCGGTCATCAGTGAGGATTCCTTTCCATAACAAGTTTGAATCTTTAAGTAGATAAAATGAAGCGCCGTCAGTAATCATAAAAGACATATCTTCCCCGCCACAAATAATATTAACCGTTGGCAAGGCATGTTGGTAAAATAGTTTTCCGGCCCAGGCATTGCTAAATACCGCCTGATCATCGACATACACAAATTGATTTTGATGCACGCCCATATCCATAATTTTTTTATCTGGCATAGGCTCGTATGTTAGATCTGGTCTCAGGGTGCCGGGATACTGAAAATGTCCATTGTGAGGTCGGTATACTCCCTTTGAAGTCAATATCTGAATGACTCCGTTTCGGTCGGTATACACTTTTTTTAAATCGATATCATTTTCCTCAAAGATATATTTAACTGCATAATCCTGAAGATAGGCAACGTCCTGGTAAACAGGCTGATTTGATTCACTCGCTTTTTCAGTTTCCTGGTTACATGAAAAAAGAACAATACCAATGAAAATAGGGATGTAATTAATTATATGTTTCATAATTTTTAAGTTTTATAATCTTGAATATTTACTGCCAAGGCTATTCCTCCTGCTACTGCCCCTGCCTACTGCCACTTGCCACTGCTTCCTGCCACGTACATTTTACCTCTTAATCAACCACACATCCGAGACCCTGGAATACCATCTCCAGCGCATATGCGATTCTTCCGGTTGATCAAATGATACGGTAATTTTGCCATCGCCAATTAGCTGCCTGGGGATGACAAACTCTTTAAAACCATCCTTTTCTTTATTATAAACAAGGGGCTCTAATCGATGTCCGTCGATTCGAATCAGGGCTTCGCCAAATCCTGCCACACGGACGATATATCGTGCATTAGGATCCAGGTCTTCGTATTCCAAAATAGGATTGCCCTGAGTTTGGTATACCTGCGAAGAGAGGCGCCACCGGCAATTTCCACCATCCCACCAGCCAAAATCGACCGCATCGTAAATCGTTGTGGTTACATGCTTACTGTTTGCAATATTAGATATATTGTCATAGTAGCTTCCCGGTCCAGGTTTTTCCCAGGAAAAAATCACCTTTATTCGCTCAGCTTTTTCTTGCTCATTGTCCAGACTGTCAATTGCTTTAAATTGATCTTCCAGCCACCAACGGTTGTTTAACGGATAATCTACAAATTGAAGGATGCACCCTCTTTGCGAATTGCTGGCCTGGTAAAGGTCTACACTGGTCTGCAAGCCAATGGATTTGAAAAGATCTTTACAATATTGCCCGATGATTTTTCTGGTTTCCGGATCTATTGGGTGGGTATCTGCCTGATTGACAATTTCGAGCGCCTTTTTCATTACAGCGTCGGCGCCCAAGGTTTCTACCTGTTCCAGAATTTGGTTGGCCTCTATTTCCAAATCTTGTTCATTGATCAGGCGCCTTCTCACATAGGCATCATAATATGCCCTCAATACCAACATTTGCCACCTCCAGTTTCCTGAAAGGTCAGGATGTTGCTTTTCGAGATCTTTCCAGAAAGTCAATGTCGTTTCCACACTTCCGTTATCTCTCAGGGAACCATCCCAATTTCCCTCCAGTCCTAAGATGCCATCTGAAGCGGCCACCTCCACTTGTGGCTTAAAGAAAAAACGGTTGTATTCGATAAGAATATCCCGGATGCTCTTCTTTGGATTCCATCCTCGCTGGCTCCAAATGATTTTGTTGACATCATCATGACACCCGTCAGAGTAGGAAATAAATCCATCGGTAAAAGGTGCGTATTTCTCATGTACCCTGGCATAATGCACGGGCTGCGGATTGATGCCTTCACGACCGATTGTCAGCGCGAAAGCCTGGTCAAAATTGAGCGCCGGATAGTCACAGCGTACATTGTGTGTGATGTCGGGATAATGGCGATGTTTGTATTGTTTGGGTAAGCGATAACGTGTTTCGGAAATCTCCGGGCTGCTGGGCCCGGATACTACTCCACGAAGCCAGGTAGGATTATTATTGTCAAGGTACTGATAAAAATAATCTATTTGTTCCTGGCTGAATCCCTGAAGGGAAATCCAGATCCCTGCATTGGGATGGTGCTTCTGTAATCTGGCATGCAGGTCCTTTAAAAACGGCAATACTTCTCTGGGATGATTATGGCCCGGATCGCCTCCGGGGAAAAAGATATTATCGAGCCGTGGTACCTTTTTATAATTTGCCTCATGGAAATCAAGCTCCTTTGCGCGCAATTCCTGATTTTTGAGATCAACCACAGCCGGAGTCCATACCCAGTATTCGAGGTCATAGCTATCGCATATCTCACTCATTTTCACATTCATTTCTTCTCTGGTAATTTTAAAATGCGGACTAATATCCTTTTTAAGCGGAGGGATATTTTCAATGGCATTTGTTCCAAAAAGCGCAAGCTCCCGTATATATTGGTCATATTGATTCACGCTCCATGCATCATAGGAATTGGCGGTATTTCTATACCCTAACTGATGACCGCGAAGCGCGTAAACCGGCGCTGTGGCAACATCAAGATCATCCTCAATCAGCATACTGTTTTTTTGCATTTTTGCCGAACGCAACAACGCACCAATTCCGAATATGATTGCCCGGGAATCAGCGCCGATGATCCACAATATGGAACGATCATCCCTCTTTTCTAAAAAGATTCGATATCCTTCAGCTTGATATTCCGGTAAGGTAAGATCATCGCGAAGTGGTGTATTTTGACCTGCGATTTGTTTTGAAGCGGAGAGAGCCAGGGCAATAGTTATATTTTTTGTGTCTGACCACCTTTCTACTTGGTTCCATTCTTTTCCTGTACGCTTATTTACTTCTTCTTTCAGAATCCGCAGGGCCGATTGTTGCACTTTGGGTTTGATTTCGGATGAAATGATTACAGAGGCTTTCGTAAGGTCTATCGTTTTGCCATATGAAAAGGACAGCGATAAACTAAAAGTGAATAGCAGGACGATTTTATTCATGTTCATTAATTGAGTTGTACTCAGTTTGAAAAATTAAAATCCGGAAGCAAAACGGACGATTGATTATCACCTCGAATTTCATATCTATAATACTGAATTTGATTGGTTAATGACTATTTGGTGGAGGTTAAAAAATTAGAATACAAATAGATAACCGTTAAGTCGTGTTAGGAGCGGTTTGTAGTGGAAGTAGACAGAATGCAGTGGCAGTAGGCAGTAGGCAGTAGGCAGTGGCAGTGGTAGTGGTAGTAGGCAGTAATAAAAAAAATATCCGGAGTATTTGATGATTGGGATATCTGTATTGGGTATTTGATAAGTGCATTCTCTTGTTGACGTTTCGCGCAGTGGCTGGCATCACCGCAGCCTTTATGGAGTCTTTGCTACAAACTATTATTGGATGGCGTTTTTAATTTTATCCTATCAATTTATAATACATTATTGCAATGAATGAAAATATTACAATAAAAACGAGCCACATATTTCGTTTGGTCTTGTTATCAATATGTTTACTTCTTCTAATAGCAATAAATGAATAGATCAAAAAAGCCAATAAGGTAGTTCCACAAATTCCAACAATCAATTTGTTGTTTGATATATAAACGGCTGCCATAAGCCCAATAGTTGTAATCGGTAATAGCCAGATATAATGTCGAATGAATGTTTTTTTGTGCTGAATATCAATCGCTTTAATTTTTGATAGCCTCGATTCCAATAATTCAACGTTTTCTATTTGTGCGGGAACTCCAATAACTTCGGTCGAGGTTTTTCCCATAATTGCAAAAGAACCATTTGAATTTTTAGTTATTTGAGTTATGTTCTTAATTGAAATTTTTATTAGAGAGGTAATATCTTGTTCTCGAGTTATTTCGGTCTCATCAATAGTTAAAGTATAGCTATTAAAAATCCCTTTCTGTCTCTTAATTCCTTTTATCATACCAAACGTAAGTGCCCCAAGGACGATAGGCAAAACAAATGGTAGAACATTGATATCTGATGCATGACCGTTCGTATTAAAATGACTAATTGCAAGCCCTCCAATGGCAGCTAATAGTGCAATAGGAGCCGTTCGAAGAAGTATTTTCTTCCTTATTTCGTCAAATCCATTATCTCGAACCTTAAATTGGTCTTTCATTTCAAGTACTATTGGGGCTAACTATATCATATCAGCAAAGATAAATTGCATCAAAAGATCATTTTTAAATGAATTACTCCCTGAATTATTTTCCCTGTCTCCGGATTGAGTTCAGAGCCAAACATACTGTGTGGAATGGCAAATATGATCAGGGTTGCTATTGCCGCTACGATTGTTAAGGATCTTGACGGCTTTCTATAGTTGGCGGCAATGGCCACTGACCAAAAGATAAATGCAATGAGTGTTTTATTATCAGTTAAATCCCATCCAAAAGGAACGCCTGCCCAAAATTCATTGAAAGCGTATTTCTGAACAATCGGGCCAAGAATCATTCCGCCACATATCAATGCCAGGAAGGCGAGAAATGCCACTGACTTAAACTGCTTCATGTTGAACGAGGCAAATATTCCAGCTACATTACTTAGAAACATGGTGAGAAACATAAAAAATATGTGTGGTATCAACACTCCATAAGGCACATCTCCTTTAAACCGAATAATCTGATGAGGAATACTTACCTTCTTTCCCCCTTTTTCAATATCCACAAAATAGCTTAGTTTCCCGGCCATGGGTTGTTTGGGCAAAAAGGCTATTAAATCCCCATCTTGCTTTATGAAGGCAACGGACTTGAATGCGTCATTGGTAGGATATTTACGATAATTCAGTGTCGCAACTACTTCAGGATCATCAATTTCCAGGATCACTTCAGCATCTTTAGTGATGGAACCCGACCGTACTAATCCCAGATCATATGATTGATCACCAAAACTAACCGTAGTTTCAAATGGGTGGGTGGGTCCGTTGCACGTTGGTACTTTGCAGCAGCAAGGGTTATAACCAATCCCAGCGCCCATATTCCAATAATTTTAATCCTCTTCATTACGATCTATAATTGTATGATTAGCAATTTTTTCTTTTCATTTCTAAGAACCTCAACTGTAATTCGCTGATCTTTCGAATAGTTGCCCATACGGAACATGTAGTCATAAATATTTGTAACTGCTTTATTATCAATGCTAATTATGACGTCACCTTTTTTCATGCCACCGTTGTAAGCAGGGCCACCTGCGCGAACACCAGCCACACCTAGTCCTTCAACTTTGACAGCAAAATCCGGTACAATACCCAAGGTTACTTTCATCCTCCGGCGCATTCCCGGGCGTTGTGGTTCCTGGGATTCCTGATAGGTAAGTTGTTGGTTGTTATCCATATATAATCCCAGCAAATCGAATATAGAATTGCCCAACATTTCCATCCCTTTATAATTAATCAAATCAGCTTGATCAAAAGGAGTATGGTATTGATCGTGAACTCCGGTTGAAAAGAAAAGTACTGGGATGCCTACGCTGTAGAATGAAGAATGGTCACTCGGACCGGTACCACCGGGGGATTTTGCTATGGTGAATAAGGTTGAATCCATCCCAATGCTCAGCAAAGAATCGGTCTCAAGTGCAGTACCTGTGCCGCCAATAGCCACTGATTTCTCTGTGTTTAATCTGCCTACCATGTCCAGGTTAAACATCACTTTTATTTGTTTCAGCTCAACCAAAGGATTTTCAACAAAATAACGCGAGCCCAGCAACCCCATCTCCTCAGCTCCAAAAGCTATAAAAATGATATTGCGATCAGGTTTAATGATCGAAATTTTTTGTACCATTTCAATGAGCATCGCCACGCCAGATGCATTGTCGTCAGCGCCATAATGTACCGCAACAGTATCTGGCATACGGCTACTTTCACCACCCATACCCAGGTGATCATAATGTCCACCAATTACAATGTATTCATCTGATGTGCCTTTTTGCATTCCAATCACATTCATGGTTTTGGCTTTTTCTGTAACCAATTCAACATTACAATTCAATATTGAGTTGGTCAAAAAAGACGCGGATTGATAATTCTTTTTGAAGGAGGCTTCCAAATCAGCCAAGGATTTTTCGGCGCCTTGTAAAAGGAATTCTGCGACATTGCGCTTTACCTGGATTACAGGAATTTTTGCCGCCGAAATTTGACGCTGTGGCTTTAGTTTTTCCAAATTATCGTCTGCATCAAAATCTGCCGTGTTTACTAAAATAACTCCTGCAGCGCCATGATCCATGGCATTCATCACTTTGTAGTGATCTGTGCCAAATTGTGTAAAAGGGCTTGCAATATTATCCAAATCGGGATCGGATCGAAAAACCAACACCCATTTTCCATTGGCGTCAATTCCAGAATAATCGTCCCAGGACAAGGTATCAGACTTGATGGAAAAACCATATCCGGCAAAAACCACTTTAGCTTTTTCTTTTCCATTGCCCGAAAAGCTTAGAGGAACGTATGTTTTATTGAGTGTGTAAACTGAATCGCCAATGGAAAGGGAATTTTTCTTGCCAAATCTTATCCCTGTTGTCACATCGAAATACTGAAACCCATTATCCCCCATTAAGGTCAATCCTGCCTCTATATATTTTGATTTAATATAGTCGGCTGCTGCTTTGTCACCATCAGTACCGGGCTTCCTCCCTTTTAATTCTTCTGAAGCCAAGTATCGAATATGGCTTTCAATTTCATCCGCATCAATTTGAGGATTAAAAGGTTGACTTAATAAATCAGGCGCCAGGAAAAAAGATAACAATGCGAGCAAAAAAAGTGATTTTCTCATAACTAATTAGGTTCTATTAATATTTGAGACATTCTTTAATGTATCTCAAAAAAAAATGATATTTAAAATGTGTGCGCTAAAATAGTAATATTTTTTGGTTTAATTCATATTACTAAAGTTTTGCATCTAATCATATTCATTGTATGTTATTAAATATCAGTATTTTACGATCTATAATGAGCTTTACCCTCCTTCATAAGCTTTACCTGTTTGAGGCTGCTTTGCAATACATTCAGGGTGTTTTCTTCACTATCATACACCTTCACATAATCCAGTGTTTTACCAAACTCCAAAAAAACTTTAAATTTATTTTCAGCAATATTTGGGGTTGGCTGTTTCATAATTTATGAAGAAATGCATTTTTTATATTCTGAGTCACATCATCAATGAGCAGGAAAATCTTATTTCATACCTTACTTTCTGAGTTTTTAATATGTAAAAACAGGCCTTAATATTTGACAAAAGAAATCAACTTTTGCTGTTGCTGCAATTCCTATGAGCTTGTGAAGAATCCAAAAACGATAGATACAAAGTATATCAGCTCACTAATTATTTTTCTTATTTGTGAGTGATTAGGATAAGAAAGGTAGGTAATACAAATTTTCCCATCGTCAGGGTCATTAACATTAAAACTAAAGCATTTGGGAATAGTCCTTTTTGCCTCTTTAGCAGTCATCATTTTAGAGGATTGCAACTTGATTATTTAACGATAACTATGAATAGGCTTTTTGTCTTAAGGTTTACCCAATTCGCTTTAGCTGCTCTGCTGTTTTTTTGTCACTTCTCTTGTCTTTGGACTAGAGCAAAAAGAATATGGGCATATCGTAATCAACATTGGGAAAGACGCCAGTGACATCGAACGCAACGTAGCGGCCTTGCTGAAGGATAGACTATCCGAGCGAAGTCAACTTCAAATTAGTATCGAGGAAGAGCCTCACGAATTTAAGAACGGGGAACTTCAGATACTCTTAGGGAGGCCCGAACATCATCAGGAACTTACAAATCAATTTGAAAAACACCGCATTCCAAATCTTACCGATCTGGCTCCGGGGCCTGAGGGCTTTCTTTTGCGATGGACTGAAGATCATAAATTGGTAGCGGCAGGAATTGATGATCGGGGGTGTCTTTATGCCGTTGGTGAATTGTTGAGGCAGGTCAATGTTAAACAAAAATCTATTCTTCTTCCTAAAAAATTGAACATACGGACAGCCCCGGCATTTGAAATTCGGGGCACACAATATGGACAAAGTCATGTAGCAAAAAAACTTGCCAAGGTGCGGAATTGGACTGACGAAGAGACTCAACGGGTGATCCTGGATTACGCATTGGCAGGAGCGAATATTTTCAGTACCAGGACAGGTGCGATGTTTGATTTTATAAAATCATATGGTCTGATGACATAGGGAGGGTTTGGAGCGAACACCGCTCCCGAAATAGATAATCCTGAATGGAAGGCTTCAGAATCTATAGGAAGAAAAGGATATGTTTGCCTTTCCGAAGAAGGAGCCAGAGCGCATATGCTGAAAAAATGTGAAGATTTTGCACGGAACATTCCGGAGTTTGATCTGATAAAATTTCATGGAGGTGATGGTGGAGGCTGTGAATGCGATCGATGTGATCCTTACGGAATGACATTCATTACGTTGGTTGAGGAGATGGCCAATATCATTCATCATTATCATCCGGAGACAAAGGTGTATTTTACAAATCAGAAATTTGATAATGCAGATGACAATGCGATTTTCTCCTATTTGCAGGAAAAGCCAAGGGACTGGCTTTGGGCCTGGGGCTTTGGTCCCGGATCAGATGCCAATTCCTGGCAACCCGGCCACCGCCAGACCCACCGCATGGATCTGTTTCGCTATCCTGGATTTGGGCCTTATGGCTTGTATCCTATAGAGATTTTACGGCAGATGCCGGCCCGACACAAATTGGTCTATTACAATGAAATTACGCATTGGAAATATGCGCAACATGCTTACATTCAGATGTATCCTCGCGCGGATCGGAATGGAGACTTACCACCACACTGGAGCCATGATATTTACGAAAGAAGACCCGACCAGTACCTGACGATGGTTTACAATCGCCTGACATTTTATGCCTGGCCAAGAAACTATCATCGCGTTTTTAACGATTTGATGCGTTATGGGATAGGCGACATCACACATTCCAGTGGTCATCACGATCATTTTAACCAGTCGATGTGGCAACGGCTTTTGTGGTCGCCGCGCATGACTGTGGAGGAAGTCGTAAATGAATATTGCGAAACCTGGTTTGGACCGGAGGCAGCTCCGTTAATGGCTGAGGCGATCTTTCAACTGGAAGAAAATCTGGAAGAAATCCCCGGCTTACCTTTGCCGGAGAAAGAAGGCATTTTGAGTTACTATGAGTTGGTAAAAAAAGCTGGCCAAGTCATGTCTTCCGAACTGATAAAAAACAACTGGCTGTGGCGCATGTATATGCAAAAGGGTGCGCTGGATCGATATGTGCAAATTGATGTAGCACAACAAATCAAACTTCAGACGCAAATAGAGGAAGTCATATCCATTGCTTTGAAAAATAAAAAGTATAAGGGATCTATTGAAAAAGCGCTGGCATTGATGGAAGATCGGCTTAGTGACGGAGAGGAAATGCAAAAATTACGCGAAGAAGCCGGAAAACTAGGAGAAGAAAGCAATCGACTATTTGGGGTCAGAAATGATGGATATTTCAACCTTACCCATGACTACATCGGATTGGGGTGGCTCACGAGGCAATTGCAACGTGCGTTGGATGCGCCTAAAAATAAAAAGGTGGAACTGCTTTCGATGATCACCGATTATGAAAATCCGGGGGAAGGCGGCTGCTATGATAACCTCGGTACAGCCAATAAAGCTGAAAATGTAGTTTTCGGATATCCTTATGATCATGGTCAGCCCTATGTGTCACAGATGCTTTCGGAAGAAAATCGCCCAAGTCAGCGATCTATGCATTTTACGCAAAATGAAGATCAGGGAGTTACATTAAGTTATCGTGATTTAGATCCGGATGCCAGCTATAAAATACGTCTTGCATTGGTCAGGCCCTGGTTTCAGGAGCGGTATGCGGAGCGTATGAATCAAAACTCAGAATCCATTTATGCTGATGAAATGCTTATAGCTGACAATATTGAGTTGCCTTTGCAGATGAGTGATTTCTTTACTTTTAAAATACCGAAGTCCGTAACCAAAGATGGTGAGGTGGAAATTAAGTTTGAAAAAGCTCCTAATGTGGCCACTGGAGATCGGGTTTATGTCGAGCAGTGGAGAAACTCGGGAGGGTGGGGAACCATCGTATCGGAGGTTTGGTTGATGAAGGAATAAAGAGTAATTATGCGTTTAAAAAAATCGAAGTGTTGTATCAGGGATTTTCTCCTGATTTTTATTTGGGCATGTAATTACTAATGAATAGATTTCATTAATAGAGGTGATTCTTGATTGTAGAAATAAGATTATGGATAACAATATTGTTTTTAACCATATTCATTATTTTTTTTAAATTTGCAACCAGGTTACTTTTTGATGTGTCATAATAAAGGAAATAATTTTTTTTTAATTTTTTGGATTACAATATCATAAACAATAATCAAATTTTTAAGGTGAGGATAAAATTTTCTTTAGTTGTCATGGCCATTCTTCTTTGGTCTCAATCAGGCTATTGCCAGAATGTAAATTCAAATAGCCTTGAAGAAAAGAATGCTCCATTTAAGTTTGCAAAAAGCATATACCATGAGCAAATTGGGAGTTTCGCAAGGTTGTATAATGGCTCAATATATTTAGAAAGATATCCCGGCGTAAAGGGCCATCAGTATTATCTGTCAGATTACTGGGTCCAGGGATCAATTAGCTATCTGGGATTGACATATGATAGCGTTCTGTTAAAGTACGATATTCTTAACGACAAGGTAATTGTCGAGAATTCAGATGAATTTGGTCGGTCGCTTGGCATTGATTTGAATAAGGATAATATAGATTGGTTTAGATTAGAGGAAAGCATCTTTATCAGGATGCATGATACTTCAGGATATAAAGGTATTTATGAATTGGCCTATTCCGGAGATTCCAAACTATTAATAAAAAGAAAAAAAATTATAGGTCAGGCAATAGGTCCTACCGGGAAATATAAATCTTTTTATTCAAATGATGAATTAATACTACAAGCAAAAAATCAAATTTTTAAGGTATCAAAGGCAAATTCAATTGCTAAAGTATACCCTGAATACAAAAATTTAATTAAAAAATTTCAAAGATCATTGAAGATAGATTTCAGACATGATAAGGAAAAGTATTTGATAGAAATGGTCAAATACTGCGATTCATTGAGCAATTGATATGGATATAAAAACATTGGTATGCTTCATAGGATTTCATACAATTGGATTTTTTGCCTTTGGGCAGAGTGAGCCTATTTTAGTCAGTGGTAATTATGAAGAAAAGCCATTATTGGAATGGATAAATGATGTGGAACGAGCACATGGAGTTGTATTCTTTTTTGATCAAAATCAGATTAGCTTCATAAAAGTCACCGCCACTTTTAATCAAATTCCATTAAGTAAATGCCTTGATAGCATATTGTCCGGTTATCAGATGAACTTTATCATCTATGGAAATAAAGTAATTATATCGCAGGAGAAAATTATAAAAGAGCTTCCGATAAGCTATTTCAATTCTCAATCTGAACCAGATGTATCGCAAACGGCAAACGAAATTTTATCTGCAGGAAAAACGATAGTTCAACGCCATGATAGTGTCATTTCAATTGGAACAAAAGCAACCCAGTCGCCGAAAGAAAAGGTAACGCTATCCGGACATGTAAAAAGTATCGAAAACGGTGAAGATGTGATCGGCGCATTGGTGTATATGAAGGTGCCCAAAATTGGAGTGAGTACAAATGTCTATGGCAAATATTCGATAGCCTTGCCCAAAGGATCTTATGAATTGATTGTGCAAAGTGTAGGGATGCAAGACAGGAGAATTAAGCTGCATATATTTCAGGATGGGAATCTGGATATTGAATTGGATGAAGCTATCGTAGCGCTAGATGAGGTTGTGATAAAAGGGGACAAAAAGGTAAATGTATTGAGTTTGCAAACAGGCCTTGAGAGGATGGGAATTAAGACCATGTAAAAAAATTCCTTCGGCCCTGGGAGAGGTAGATGTGATTCGCCTGGCTTTGATGCTTCCGGGAGTTCAATCAGCGGGGGAAGGAGCATCGGGATTCAATGTACGCGGAGGTTCTACTGATCAAAATTTGATGCTGCTCAATGGAGCTCCGTTGTTTAATTATTCTCACTTGTTTGGTTTTTTCTCATTGTTCAATCCGGATATCATCGATAATTTTGTTTTGTACAAAAGTGGTATTCCTGCCAGGTACGGAAGCAGAGTGTCATCTGTTTTTGAGGTTAATGCTAAAAAAGGGAATCCGGATGAATTTGCTGTTTCTGGAGGAATAGGGCTTGTGACCGGCAGGTTGATGGTAGAAGGGCCAATACTTAAAGAGTCGACTTCTTTTGTGCTTGGCGTCAGAGGTACTTATTCGGATTGGCTTTTGAAGAAAATACCAAATGCCGCCATTCAAAACAGCTCTGGAAAATTTAGTGATCTGTATGCCGGTCTGGATCATACATTTAATGATAACAACAGCCTCCGCGTTTCCGGTTATTTTAGCAATGATGGATTTCGCATGAATTCTGATTCTGTATATCAGTACCAAAGTCTGTTGGGTACAGTGAATTGGGATCATACATTCAGCAATAAATTTAAAGGGCAACTGACCGGCGTAATCAGTAAATACAAGTATGATATAAGAAGTGACGCCAATGAGTTCAATGCATTCATCATGAATTACACTATTGAAGAAAGAGATATAAAACTTGATTTTAATTATGCTCCGATACCAATATTGAAGCTTAATTTCGGCAGTGAAGTTAAATTTTATACTCTTGATCCGGGAAGTTACAGACCGTATGGAGAGGCTTCAATGATCACTCCGGTGGTACTTGAAAATGAGCTCGGTAGAGAATCAGCCATTTATATGTCAAATATAATCGATATCAGTAGTAAACTGTCAATAGATGTCGGACTAAGATATTCGATGTATGACTTTTTAGGGCCTAAAACTTTGTATCAATACGATCCCTCAAAAACCAAATCTATGGAATCAATTCAAGACACCCTGGTATTTGGTGAAAACAAAAAGATTAAGACCTACCACGGGCCGGAATATCGTGTATCGGCAAGGTATATTTTGAATTCAAAAAGTTCTCTTAAGCTCAGCTATAACAGGATCAATCAATACATGCATATGTTGTCGAATACAACTTCGATTTCCCCGACCGATATATGGAAGTTAAGCGACGCAAACATCGCCCCGCAAACAGGCGACCAGTTTACCATTGGGTATTATCGAAATTTTTCGGATGATAAAATAGAATGCTCCGCGGAGACTTATTATAAGCATATTGATAATATGTTAGAATATAAAGATGGCGCTCAGCTTATTCTCAATGATGTAATAGAAACTGATTTGTTGAGCGGTACAGGAAGGGCTTATGGGATCGAGCTGATGGTGAAAAAGAAAAGTGGCAAGCTGAATGGCTGGGCCAGCTATACATATTCAAGAAGCCTAATACAAGTAGAAGGGCAATTTCCCGGAGAGCAAATCAATGAAGGAACATTTTTCCCGACCAACTATGATAAGCCTCATGACTTTACAATTACAACCAATTATGCCTTACGGCATAGGCTGAGTTTTTCGGGAAATTTGACATATAGCACGGGCAGGCCAATCACGTATCCCATTGCAAAATATAACTTCCTGGTATCTGACAGGGTTCATTATTCAGAGAGAAACCAGTTTAGAATCCCGGATTATTTCAGGATTGATTTTTCTGTCAATATTGAAGGGAACCATAAAATCAAGAAGTTGGCTCATAGCTCATGGGTTCTATCAGTATACAATGTGACTTCAAGGAAAAATGCCTATTCGATCTTTTTTGTTTCCTCCAGTGGAAAAGTTCAAGGGTATAAACTATCAGTTTTTGGGCAGGCGATTCCTACAATTACGTACAATTTTAAATTTTAAATTAAGTGAAGTTTATTTTGCGAGCTATAAAATTTATTCTGTTGGTAGTTGTATTGGCGCATTGCCAGGAGCCTTTTTACCCTCCCGTAGGAGCTTTTGGAGATTATTTGGTGGTCGAAGCTGTAATTACAGATCAACCGGAAACCCAGATAGTTAAACTTTCCAGAACATTTAGACTCGATACATCAATGGTATTGCCTGAAACTCATGCTAAAGTAGAAATTATTTCTGATGAGAAAATAGTGCGGCTATACGAAGCTGATCCGGGAATATATAAAACATCGCCTTCGTTGTTTCAAGGACAAGTGGGAGCAAGTTATCAGCTGTCAATAAATACTTTAGATGGAAATCAATATTTGTCTGATACCGTGGTTTTGAAGTATGTGCCACCAATAGATAGTATTCATTGGAAATGGGAAGTAAAACCCAGCTTGGAAAAATATGGAACCTTAGAACATCATGAGATTTTGCAAGGCGTCCAATTATATGTATCCACTCATGATGCCACTGATCAGACAACGTACTATCGGTGGGATTGGGAGGAGACATATGAATTTCAAGCTCAATTTGAGTCCTTGTACAAATGGGATAACGATATCCGGTGGCTTGTTCCAAGATTACCGGAAGAGCAGATTTTCAAGTGTTGGAATACTGTCCATAACAGTGACATTTATATATATAATACGGAGCGTTTATCCACAAGCCAGGTGAGTAGCTTTCCCATAAATTTTGTTTCCAACCGTACGCGCAGGCTTCAGCGGAGGTATAGCTTATTGGTTTGGCAATATGCGATAAGTGATCGTGGCTATGCCTATTTTCAGGAGTTGAAAAACAATTCGGAAAATACAGGATCCATTTTTGACAAGCAACCTTTTCAAGTACGAGGGAATGTATCAAATATTTATGATAGCAAAGAAATTGTATTAGGCTATTTTGATGCCAGTGCGGTACAAAAGAAACGCATATTTATCAAGAACTCTGAACTTGAGATTAAATACCTCGGAATTGGAGCCGGGTGTGAAAAATCTTCAGAACCGTATAGCATAGCGCTTCTTAAACTAGGTGATCAGATTTTACTGGACCCTCCCGGAGTCTGGACGCAACGATGGTGTGGTGATTGTACCATAGAAGGTGTAACTAAAAAGCCCGATTTTTGGTAGCGATGAGAAAGGTAAAAAGAAACATAAATATAACATTATTGCTCATCTTCTTATTGTTTATGGGTTGTCTGGAGCCTTTTTACCCCCCAGTTGAAAAGTATGATGATTTTCTGGTAGTTGAAGGGATTATTACGGATCAGGCGAAGGCTCAGGAGATTAAACTTTCCAGAACTTTTAGACTGGATAAAATAATGACATTGCCAGAAACGAATGCCGGGGTGAGTTTGATTTCTGATGAAAATGCCATTCATCTCGAAGAGGTGGAACCAGGTATTTATAAAACAAATCCTTTTCAGTTTATAGGAAGATTGGGTGCGACGTATCAATTGTCAATCATTACGTCTGATGGGAACCAATATTTATCTAAACCTGTAGTGTTGAAGTATGTGCCGCCAATTGATAGTATTCATTGGAAATGGGAAGAGAAGACCAGTTTGGAAGAATTCGGAACCTTAGAACATCATGAGATTTTGCAAGGCGTCCAATTATATGTTTCCACGCATGATGCCACTGACCAGACAAACTACTATCGTTGGGATTGGGTAGAGACGTATGAATTTCAAGCTCAATTTGAGTCATTGTCTAAATGGGATAGTGATTTCAGATGTGCCGTTCCCCGCAATTTGCCAGAAGAACAGATTTTCAGGTGTTGGAATACTGTCCACAACAGTACTATTATTATCTATAATACAGACCGTTTATCAACAAGCCAAGTGAGTAGCTTTCCGATAAATTTTGTTTCCAACCGTACGCGCAGGCTTCAACGCAGATATAGTATTTTGGTAAAACAATATGCGCTCAACGCGAAAGGGTATACTTATTTTCAGGATCTAAAAACGATCTCAGAAAATTCAGGATCCCTCTTTGATGCTCAACCCTTCCAGGTTTATGGAAATATTTCAAATATTAATAATAAGGATGAATTGGTACTTGGCTATTTTGATGCTAGTTCAGTACGTGAGCACAGGATTTTTATTAAAAATACTGACCTTGATATTAAACACCTGGGATTGGGAGATTCTTGTGAAAAATTTCATGGTGATAGAAGCGAGTATAGCAGGAACCGCCTTAAACAAGGTTTAGATGTTGTGATAGATCATGAATCTTTATCTCCATCCATTATAACATGGACTCAACGATGGTGTGGTGATTGTACGGTGGAAGGAGTGACGAAAAAACCTGATTTTTGGTAGGAATAAGTTTTTTATTATGAAAGGATTGTTTTTGATTTTAGTTGTTTTTTTATTTCCCTGGAAAGCAGATGCACAACCCGATGTAACACTTCAGGATTTAACCGGTCAATTCGAAGCGTATAGTAGGAAAAACTATCAGGAAAAAATCTATTTGCATCTGAATAAACCTGTCTATCTGTCAGGCGAAACTATCTGGTTTAAAGTGTACAACTTAGATGCAAAAACGCATAAAAAATCCTTGCTTAGCAAATATGTGTATGTAGAGATCATTGACTATGAAGGCAGGCCTTATTTACAGGAAATTGTTGAATTGACGGATGGTTTGGGAGACGGCCATATCTCCATTCCCAACACGATGAGTTCCGGCAATTTTTACATCAGGGCCTATACCAACTGGATGAGAAATTTTGGTACACAACAATTCTTTTCCAAATCATTGAAAATAATCAATCCATTCAAAAGTCGTAAAAGTGAAAATGAGCGTAAGAAAAAAAAATGGGATGTACAGTTTTTTCCTGAAGGGGGTAATTTTTTGACAGGTGTGTTGAATACGGTTGGCGTTAAGGGGATTGATGGCTCTGGCAAAGGCATTGATTTTTCAGGAACAGTTATCGATAGTCAGGACAGTGTCGTGGCGGAGTTTCAATCTTTGAACTACGGCATGGGATCTTTTCAATTTATCCCAAAAAAAATGAATCTTACAGAGGTCTAACAACAGTAGCAGACAATTCTACAGTTATTCATGACCTGCCAAATCCTGAGCCTTTTGGAATATCTTTAAGGGTTACCGAAATGGAGAATCAATTTCTTGTCCATGTCAGACAACATGAGCCAAATTCTACACGAACAGGATTGAAATTAATCATTCAGGCTCAAGGAAAAATTAATACACAGGTCTCCGGATTTTTAAATCCGGAGGAAACCATTTTTAGTATTGAAAAGAATCTGCTGAAAGACGGGGTCAACCAGATTACCTTGTTTGATAGCAGTGGATTGCCTGTTTGTGAGCGATTGATATTTAAAAGGCCTGAGCATTTATTGCTTATTGATTCAGAAGAAAAAATTATTGTGCGAAATTTTCGATCAAAAGTTCAGCTTAACCTTAAGGCGACAAACCAAAATGAGCCTGTCGCTTCTGAACTGTCAGTTGCAGTTTACAGAAACAGTGACCTGGGAGCGTACGAGTATTACGACATTGTCACTGAACTCTTACTTTCTTCTGAGCTTTCAGGTCACATTGAGCATCCTGAATATTATTTTAAGCATCCCGATAGCGCCACCGATAAAGCACTGGATAACCTCATGTTGACTCAAGGCTGGCGAAGATATTGCTGGAAAGAAGTATTGGGTACGGGAAATACAGAATATGAATATATTCCGGAATTTCAAGGGTACACCATTTCAGGAAAGGTAAGAGATATAAGGTCTAATAATACGATCAAAAATCTATTTGCTTATTTAACAATTGTTGATGATGAGAACAAAACATTGCTTTCCAGAAGTAATGCCGACGGTAAAGTGGTTTTTGAAGTGTTTGAATATTATGGGGCAAAAAACATTTTAAAATCTTTAGATATCAATGCTGATAAAAATACAGTGTTGACCCTTGATGCTGCTTTTGATACCCAAGAAGTTCAATATGTTATGCCATCATGGGATATTAACGCCTCGTTGAATGATGAAATAAATACGAACAGCATAAGCATGCAAGTTGAAAATAACTTTGCACCACAGGAAAAAGCTAATTTGTCTGATTCGGAAACGGAGCCATTTTATGCGGGTCATGATCAAGTATTCAGATTAGATGATTATACTCGTTTTCCGACTATGCTGGAGACACTTCAGGAAAATGCTAAAGGTGTAATGCTAAGAAAAAATAAGGACGGATATTACCTCAGATTATTTAATCCAAAATTGAGAAAAATGTTAGAAGGAGAACCTTTTGTATTTCTCGATGGAGTTCCTGTGCAGGATTTCAATAAAATCATGGAAATCGATCCGGGAACCATTGATCAAATTGATGTAGTCTTTAGTGAATATGTTCTTGGGTCAAAAATACTCCATGGCTTAGTAAACTTTAGTTCATTTGAGGAATCTAATATGAAAGCAATTTCATCATCAGCCTCGATGATATCATATCAGGGGCCACAAATATCAAAAGAATTTTACGTAGCAAAATATGAAACTGAAGAATCAAAAAGAAGCAGAAAGCCTGATTTTCGTAACGCACTTTATTGGAACCCTAATATTCGTTCAAACAGCGATGGTGGTTGCTCCTTTGAGTTTTATACTTCCGATTCGGCTGGTGAATACATCATACATATTGAAGGTATAGATGATAATGGGAATCCAGGGAGCAAAAAATTAGAGTTGAAGGTTGGAGCAGAAGGTATTTTCTGATGGTATCGGCCAAAGGTATCGGAAATTTGGTTGATGAAAGATTGATCGGATAGATATATCAATCCGATCAATCTCTTGAATGCCGGCAAGTTTGCTATATCATTTAATTAAGTTCAATCCTTCTTTGGCAGAAGTGCTTTCCGGATTAATAAGTAAGGATTTGTTGAACAACACCTTAGCTTCTTTTAGTTTTCCCATCTGCAAATTGGTCTATGCAAACAATACATTGGAATAACAGTCATTTGGATAAAGATTGATCACATCTTCAAGATGGTTATAGGCCAATGGATAATTCCTTATTTCATATCAACCTTATATTTTTCCAATAACGATGATATAATCTGTTTTCGTGCAGCTTGTTTTTTTATCATCTCTAAAATCTCTGTAGCGATCGTGGAATAAGGAATAAGGAATAAAAAACAAGGAATTGAGAAGTGCCTGTCAAATTTATTTGCATTAATCCTGCGTAAACGCAAAAGAAATAATATTGGCGCCGGCTTTTAGCGCTTCCTGCCGGATGGATTCCGGGTCGTTGTAGATGCTTTGATCTTCCCAGCCGTTGCCAAGGTCGCTTTCATAGGAGTAAAAGCAAATCAGCCTGCCCTCATAGATCAATCCCAATCCTTGTGGCGGCTTGCCATCATGCTCATGAATTTTGGGCAATCCTTCTTTGAATTTGTATTTCTGATGATAGATCGAATGGTCAAAAGGCAATTCTACAAATTCCAGGTTGGGGAATACTTTCTTCATTTCAAGCCTAATAAATTGATCCAACCCATAGTTATCGTCGATGTGCAGAAAACCACCACCCACAAGATAATTTCTTAGGTTCTCCGCTTCCTGGCTTGAAAAAACCACATTTCCATGACCGGTCATATATACATATGGATACAAAAAAATGTCAGCGCTGCCAACTTCCACAACGTCTTCGGAATTTACCAAATCCATATGAAGGTTTCTATTGCAGAATTTGATGAGGTTGGGGAGCGCAGTTTTATTGGCATACCAGTCGCCACCACCATTGTATTTGAGCTTGGCAAGTTTGATGCCTGACTGAGCCTTAACTGTTGTAGAACCTATTATAAGGATAATAACTATACCAAGTATTTGTCTCATTATTTAATGTTTACAAAAACTACAAGAATCTTTTCCATTTCATTTTTCAATTCATTGAACGAAACGTTAAAATTATTATTCATAAAACTAAATAATAATGTTTTGCCGGAATTTGTTTCCAGAAAACCGGATAAATTATACACATGACTCATCGAGCCTGTTTTGGCATGTATCATTCCTTCAAGCTGAGGAAAGGACGTACGGAGTGTGCCGTTATTCCCTGATTCAGGCAAAAAAGAATAGAGCTTTTCCAATGGCATCGTATGGTATATTTTTTCAAGTATGGTTACCAGTGCCCTAGGTGTTATCTGATTGTACCGGGAAAGCCCCGAACCATCTACCCAATATATCTGATCCTTGAGTGCGGAAAAATCGTTTTCCATAAGGGATTTTATGGTTTTAAGTGAGCTGAGCGTATCGCCAAGCTGATTGCTGATTAGGAGGAGCAACTGCTCGGCCAGAAAATTATCCGATTCGATCAGGATATGTTTTATAATAGAATCCGTAGGAACAGAAAAGATAATTTTCGTCTTACAATCAGGAAATGCTTTTTGATGAAAAACAGGCCTCTTTAAGGTGTCCGATAAAATTTTTATGAATAGATTTTTAGAATAGATAAAGGGAATAGCCTTATCAATTGCTATTGGATTACCATTGAATTTTAAGTTAAAATTATTTTCGAATTCTTCCCTTATGATCGAAAAAGACCTCAAGGAGGTATCTTGTTTTATGGTGAGATTATTTTCTAGCTGATTGGGAATGACCTCAACGTAATCATCGCTTAATTCCTTTTTGAAATGCACCATATTTCCATAAATAGGAAAGGAAGATTTTTCAGCAGAATAATAGTATGGGTAATCGTCCCAGGACCAACCCGGTCCAAATCGTTGGTCAGTCATTTGTTTTTCGATATAAACCAAGGAGTGTGGACTTGATTGTAAAAAATCTAAGGTGGGAGCGTATTCAAAATTTGTATACAGCAGCGTAGGATCTCCTGTTCCGGTGAAGTACAAGGTGTCATTCTGATCACAATAGGATAAAGAAGGAATGGAGTCACCTATCATCTTTAGTGCGGCATACCAGGTTAATAATTTGGTATTGGACGCCGGGGTGAAATGCTTTTGTGCATTGTAATCGAACAGTATGGATTTTTCTTCCGGGTCATAAACCAGCAGGCCGGTATGACTTTCCCTGAACACAGGATTTGTTTCGAAATGCTTTTTTAATGGAAGTTTATCAACTTGAAACCTGCTGGCAGCACATGATGAAAAGAGGGCCAAAAAAATGAATAATAATTGGTTTGATAATAGTTTACAATATGCTCTGTTCCACATGTGTTCAAATATCAATAAAGATGAACTAAAAAAATAGTTTGGAGTAATAAAATATTTAACTATAATTTTAGTTATAATTGTATTGCCAACAAACCTTAGTTTTCATGAACGCCTTAAAAACTTTTTACTTCGTATTTTTTATAATTCAATTTAGCTTTTTAATGCAGCCTGTTCAGGCCCGGAAAATCAAATTAAAAAAAGATCGTATTGTAGAACTCGATTCTATTCAGGAAATGCAACAGCAAATTAGGCGCGACGAGATTGAAGCGATTACAGCCAAGAGAAAAGACCGGGAGGATAGGATGCGCAAAAAGTCTCCTGAGTATAATGCAAAACTGGCCGACTGGAAAAAAAAGAGAGAGAATGAGCGCCGGAAGGTGATATATATGAAAGATTCTATACAACGGATCGAATATGATGCCATACTTTCATCAACGAGTTTGGCCGATCAATCTACCTTGAGTTTAAAAAATGGACTTTTTGGCTCCATACCCTCACATGTTTATCAGTTAAACAAGCTAGATACGCTTGACCTTACAGGAAATTCTATTTCATCTATCAATAAAGAATTATTTCAACTTCTTGATCTGCGTAAATTAAATCTCAAAGTTAATGAGCTTGAATTAAAAGGCATTAAAATAAAGAGAAACAGGAAATTGGAAGATTTAAACCTGAGTAACAATCAATTGACAAAAGTACCACCTCAACTTCGTAAGTTGAAAGGATTGAAAAAGCTCGATTTATCCAATAATAAGTTTGCTGAAAGTGGGCGAAGGTTGAAACTAAAAAAATGGAAGAAGCTCGAATACCTCAATTTGAGTGACAATGGTCTAACAGAGTTGCCCGGAGGATTACGTAAGCTTAAACATCTTAAAAAACTAGATTTAAGAAACAACAAACTAACTTCAATGAAGGGATTAGAGCGGCAAAAATCCTTAAAGGAGCTGGATCTGAGTTATAATATTGTCGCCCTCGATCCACGGTATTTTAAGGGATTGGATAACCTGGAATTGCTGGTGATGCAAAAATGTGGATTGATCTATTTTCCACCTGAAATTGGTCAGTTGCAAAATTTGAAGAAGTTGGTATTGCCGGAAAACAAGCTAACAAGTCTTCCTCCGGAGATTGGACAATTGAAAGCGCTTGAAAATCTTATGGTGTACAAAAATAAACTGACTACCATTCCGGATGAACTATTCGATTTGACGAATTTGATCTGGCTGGATATCTATTACAATCAGATAAATGAACTTTCTGAAAAACTGTCCCAACTAAGTAAACTCGAGATCTTGTATTTGTCTCATAATAAATTCCATGAGTTGCCAGGATCACTTAGCGAAATGATCCAGCTAAAGGAATTGTATGTGCATAATAATCAACTGCGCGAATTGCCAGACATTTCAAAGCTGCTGCAGTTGAGGTATTTGCATCTGCAGCACAACCATCTTACTGAGTTTCCAGGGTCGATTTTGGAGCTGAAGCAATTGGAAGAGCTGGACGTTTCCAACAACCTGATTACTGAATTTCCGGATGGTATTCGTGCATTAAAAGACCTCAATTTCATACATCTAAACCACAATATGACAGATATGTATTCTATGAAGTATGAAATGCTAAAAGTGGCACTCAAAGAGTTGAACGATAGCGGGGTAGGCATCAGCTTCGATTTCCATGAAGAACTAGATGAGCCGTAATCGACCTCTCCCTGGTCGTAGAATCGCTGCGCTAAACCTACGACCAGTGGAAAAGGTGTTTCTATTGGAAAAAGCGTCCCGTAGGGGTGCAGGAAGGATTTTCTCTGGGAAAAATGCATCTTGTAGGGGTAGAGGAAGGTTATTCTCAGGTAAAAGTGTTTAGTAGGGGCGTAGAAAGGTTTTATTTTGGGTAAAAAGTGTCTCGCAGGGGTGCGGGAAGGTTTTTGTTTGGGGTAAAAGTGTCTAGCTGTGGTGTAAGAAGGTTTATTATTGGAGTAAAAGTGTCTCGTAGGGGGTCAGGAAGGTTTTATTTTGAGGTAAAAGTGTCTCGCAGGGGGTCAGGAAGGTTTTTTATATGGGAAAAAGCGTCCCGTAGGGGTGCGCGAAGGTTTTTCTTTGGAAAAAAGGTATAGTTCATGCACATACTGGTCGTAGTATTCACTACGACCTTTATCTCACCCTCTGGTCGTAGTTTTTTATTGGTTGATCATCCGTTACGAACTTCAGCTTTACTATTTCGAGTGAATATACCTGAAAACGATAGGTTGAAGATTGCTTATCTTACATACAACCAAGGCAAGTTACGCATAATATATGATGATTGGTCGTAGGATCGCTGCGCTAAACCTACGACCAGAGGAGAAGTGAGCGATTTTGATGTGTTTCCGTTCAGGCACTATCTAATACATCACCGTAAAATATCCCCGGATAGCTTTGAGTTCGTTGCGTGGTTCGTTGAGCTTTAGGTGATAATAATATGCACCGGATGGGACGAGATTCCCATTTACTTTTCCTTCCCAGTTATTCTGATAATTGGTGAAACTAATAATGTTTTTCCCATAACGGTTAAAAATGCTTAGCTCACTTTGTGGATATAGTTCAATGTGATCGAAAGTTAGGTATTGATTGAATTTATCATCGTTTGGGCTAAAGAAATTATAGGTTTTAACAGTTGGCACAAAATCAACACACGTTTCATTTGACCACGAAGCAGTATTGTTACCACCCTTTTCAATCGCCCGTACCCTATAACAAAAATCAAATCCATCATAGTCGTATGAATAGGCGCTTTCAGTGGAATTGGACTGTTCGATCAGTGTATAATCACAATCATCGACCTTCCTCCAGATCTCATAATGTTGCACTCCATTTTCCCAGTTTGAGTACGTATTCCAATTAGTTTGCGTACTTGAATCGCTTTCAATTTCGATGGCAGTAAGTAAAATATTGTGATGAACTAAAGACCTTGCGGTATCTTTACATGCGTAGTTGGTTTCTATTTTGTATTGATAGTTGGTGCTGTCCGAAGTTCTTTGCTGATCCACAAAAGATGTATTGGAAAGATGAAAATCTTGTATCAATTCCCAGGAAGACACATCCGGAAAAGTCTGTTTTCTCCATAAACCTATCGGCTGCTGATAGTAGGGCGAACCCGTATATTCCCATTCAAGGTGCAAATCCTTGTTACTGGAAGTGTCATTGCTGACATATAGCATCTCCAACTCAGGAGAGTTGATTTCAATAGTACTACTTCCTAATCCTGTGTTTTGACAAACTGTTCCTGTATAGGCGCTTATGTCAACCAGATAGGAGCTGTTACATGGATAAATATAAACCGTATCGTCACTACGTGGGATGCTATCAATAGTATATCCATCTCCAAAATTCCAACTGTAAAAATGATAGGCGGGGTCAGCGTCTATATGAATTGAAATCGAGTCACCATTATAAAATATGTTGTCAGGCGCTACGATAGATATAAGTTCGTCAGGGGCTCGTTCTATAAAAACAGAAAGCGTATCTGACCACCCTGAACAGACATCATCCAGTATGGAGCTTTCTTCAAACCAAAGCATGCCCGTGCCGGGGCCGGTCCATGAGACCTGAGTGATATGATTTCCCTGCTCCAGGATTTCCCCAAAATCTGTATGCCAGTCGTAAATAGATCCATTCGCCAAATATGCTTCATATTCAATTTCACCGGCCAGGTCTGAACAAAGGGAATCATTACCAAATGGAGTTGACGGCTCTAATTGAATATTGATTTTTACATTGAGACTTAGGGTGTCACCAAAGCAACCCAGATAATTCCTTGGTAGTATTTTAATAAAGGCTTCGCTGTTTGTCGGCCCCCAATCCACCAACACTTTGTCAGCAAGTCTGTCTGACGTGATGGCACCGCCTTCAACAAACCACTCATAGGTATTTCTAGAGTCTCCCAGGGCAATATATTCGATTTGAGTAGCATTTGGGCACACCGACCTCGGGCCGTAAATCTCAATTTTTGGTTTTACCACATTAATATATTTTATGGTAGTTTCTTGCGACGAACATGCCCCTTGTGATGTGTTGGCGGTAACTTTTACCGGGTATAGCCCATCCTGATCAAAGCTGTACACAACGGTTTCTCCTGTTGCATAATTGCCGTCTGCAAAATCCCAATCAAAATAGATAAAGCTGGAATCTCCATCCACCGAAAATTCTACAGGGTCGTCAATACACGTGCTGTCTTTTTTAATGCTTAGATCTGTGCCAGGTTCAGCGGATTCAATTTTTAAATTAAGATTCTGAAGGCTTACTCCGGTGGCATATCCAAAGGATTCGATATTGCCATATCCATATACATAGGCAATAAATCCCTCTTCACATTCCAGGGTATGGTTTCCTTTTGTGATATCCATTTGCGCATAGGCGTAATCTTCGTTGCTGTCAACTAAAGCCAAGGAATCAGAAATATTTATTCCATTTAAAAAGGTGTTGTTTATTCCGCTTGCCGGTACAATCACATTCAGATAATACCGATCTACTACATGGATTTCGAGTGCATTAAACGTGACCTTTTTCAATCGTTGTTCTACCGGGCTTAGCATAATAAAAAAAGGATCAGCCGGTACGCCGTCACAAGATTGACTTCTGCTAAATTGCCCGATTGATATGGGTTTGTCAGACTCGATATAGGCTTTGTAGCTTAAGGTTAGATTTTTGAATTCGCCGGCATTCAGCATATATTCCAATGTGCCATTGATGGTAAAAGTTGTCGAATCTTCGGCAGCCAGGATTTTTAACATATCGCCGGCAAGTCTGGTTTTGTATGGAATGGAGATAAACTCCTTCCCCCATGTATTTACAGGAAACATTTGCTCATAAAGATTATCTTGAGCGCCATTACAACCACCAATCCTGGTCCATTCGTTACCGCCAAAGACCGCATAGTTTTTACAGTCACCTAACTCAGAATTCACGGTCTCGATTTTTGTTCCTGTCAAATCAAAATTGGATTGCAATTGATAGGTTTGACCTTGATCCAGGGTAATCTGAAATGGAAGATCCGCCGGCTTTCCATCCCTTGTCAAAACGCTGGGAATTATGGTTAATTCAGTTTCATCCGATATAGCAACCACCAAAATTTCGGCAAATAACGAGGGACCACCGCCATTGGATTCCATGTGTGCCATTGTCAAATATTCCTTTCCCAAAGAGATGGAAGGTAGAATTACGGTAGCATCGGAACTTTTGGATCTTTTATTTAGCGCATAAACACTCACATTATTTTCCGCTGAAATATGAATGCCTCTGTTGGCAACTATTCCGCTTCCTTTACTCATAGCATAGCTGGTGGGAACAGTCACTTTAGCAGTGATTCCGGGATAGGTCACAAATGTGCTTGACCAATTATAGTAGGGCATCTCAACTATTCCGGTGGTGGTATCTGCAGCACTTATGAAAATCTCCAGATCGATTTGAGAAGTTTCATGATTTTCCATAAAGCCCAACCAAAAATCTTTGCCTTCTGTGCTTATATTTTGGGCATAGAGGGTTGTAATTGAAATTTGGATATAAAAAAATAAATTAATTAAAAAGAAATGTATCTTCATATTAAAAGAAATTCTCTTCAGCAATGCCTTTCCTTTGATAAAAAATCAATACATGGATTAATTGAAATAATTATTGGTCTCGAATATCATATATTTATTTCAAAATCTATCAATTATAAGTTAAAGATCAATTAAAACCATTTAATTCTCATTTTTTTTATGGTAAACCTAATCCTGAAAAGTTGGAATAACAAGTTTGATAAGAGATTGATGGGGGATGAATAAAGAGGCCACACAATTCTTTGGACTTTCTTCAATCTTTTGCCAAAAAACAAGAATATCAGAAGCAAGTGTGTTAATTACTAAATTGGTTTACTGAATTTTCCCTTCAATTTTTTCTTTATACAAGGCAAAATTTGATAGCATAGCTGGTTAAAAATTTTAACGTAGTAGAAAGGAAAAAAGGCGGGTAAATAGTGAATGAATTTAGTAATTAACACACTATACACTAATTTTATTTTGTGGAATCAAAAATAGTCGGATACCGGGGTATTGCAAACAATGGCCGTGTCATTATTTCCGGTCATGCGTTTGAAAAACATAAGGTTAGGGACACGCATCCCCATCATGGAAAAAGAAGAAATCTAAAGCAGACAATTCAGCGGTTCCGGGCCAAACCATTAAAGACAACTGCGATTGAAGTGATGATCAATGGGGACACGAAACGCGTGTACACCAATAGTAATGGTTTTTTTACGTGTGAGGTAAAACATTCGCTCACTAAACCAGGATGGTATCCATATGAACTTTATTGGAAAAGAAACAATAAACGGTTTGAGAGTGAATACTACCTTGGCGATGAGCATGAGACCGGTGTGATATCAGATATTGACGACACCTTATTGGTTTCTCACAGCACCAGATTAATTAGGAAGATGGCATTGATACTTTTCCGAAATGCCCATACCCGTAAAACCATCCCATTTCTCAATCACTGGCATTCATATATCAGAGACCTCAACGATACTGCTCATCCTAAAGACTTCTTTTACGTATCGAACAGCGAATGGAATTTGTATGATTTTCTTGTGGATTTCTTCGGTATCAACGAATTGCCAAAGGGAGTTTTCTTTTTGCAGAATCTCAAGAAAGGTTTGAGAGACCTTATGTATTCCGGTAAAGCGCATGGCGTCCATAAGCAAAAAAGCATTGAGTTTTTATTGCGATTTTATCCTAATAAAAAATTTATCCTGGTAGGTGATAACGGTCAGAAGGACATGGAGATTTATCATGAAATCGTAGCAAAGTTTCATACCAGAATAAAGGGAGTTATGATTCGGAAATTGCCTTACATCAGGAATGAAAGAAGGGTTCAAAGTTACAAAGAGAAGATTAACAAACTCGATGTCCCGTTTATAATCTTTCATTAAAATAATAATGGAAATTAGCTCTTCTCTCCCTATTCCATTTTCATTTAATGGACTCAAACATCACCGGCGCATAATGCTAGAATTCATTAATACTTCCATAGCGCATAATTATTTGATATCTGATTTGAATATCCACATGAAAATAATCGGCAACTCCATGATCGACCTTTATTATGGAGATTTGAGCCCAGCGGAAATTGCTGATGAAATTGCTGTGGCCTTAAAATCGGAATGCTGTTATGATAGGGATGACTATGCAAAATATATTTTTGATGCGCCCAAAAAGTACAGATCATTGACGCTAAGTGATGGATCTGAATGGACACTGCTTTTTGGAAAAGAGGCAGATTCCTATGCGCATATTCATCCATCCCGTGGCTCAAAGCTTACCAAAAGAGTGAAAGCAATTTCGATAAGAACTGCCATTATGCTGAAGATTTTTTATGAAAAAGAATTGCAAAATGGAGACTTGATTTCTCTGACAAATAAAGTAAGGATTGATTGCCTGCATGAATCACCTATTAAAAATGAATCTGATACCGTACGATTGAAAAGAGTGTTGGATTTACTCTGATAAGTGAACTTATTTATTTTTCAATTCATACGCTTCTTTTATCCAGCCAATTAATTGATCATTTATATCCTCTTTGCTTTCCAGTTTCAGTCGATGGGCAAATTGATTTTTGCTGATTTGAACGATTTTGATCACTGAAAAAAAATCTTCACTTCTGTCAAGGATAAATTCCACGATCACACCCGATTTTTGAGGTTTTAAAACTAAAAATCTGTTTTTGTTAATGAAATAAACACAGCTCAATGTGGTATCCGTTTTTATTTCGCCAAGCGCATTGCATATTTTAAGCAATTCAGCATACAACTCTTTTATGTGTTTTGGCAATTCTGAAAACATGGAATCCGCATTTACGATGACACAAGAATGTGGCTGGTTATTGGTTTTAAAAGAACGATGACATTTAGGGCAAATCCACATGTTGGTTTAGGCAAATAAAATATGGTAAATATCTATTATGAAGGGCAAATTTACTGTTTTAAAAATTCAATCGCTTCAGATAATTTATTAGGGATAAAAAAACATAATAAATCCATTTTAAAATACTTCATATCTTGAATTTTTCAGGATTATGGGTCACCTTTGCATCTTCAAAAAAGCGGTTTTATTTTTTAATAATAAGAGCCGAAATCAAAAGTCATGAAAACAACACAGCTACATACAATTGAAGGAAAAAATTTAATGAAATCCATTAATTCAGTTGTTAATATTTCATCTTCTGCCTCATATAAGATGACTGTTACTGCTTCTCATGCTTGCTGCGAGAACATTTCTAAATAATTTTATTCATACATTAATACTATTATACACATGTCAAGAGTATATAATTTTTCTGCAGGACCGGCCACATTGCCGGTAGAAGCGCTTGAAAAAGCACAAAAGGATCTCGTTGATTATCAAGGCGCCGGTATGTCGGTAATGGAGATGAGTCATAGGTCTCCTGAGTATATGTCCATTTTTAATGGGGCCATTGAGAAATTAAAGTCCTTAATGTCGGTTCCTGACAATTATAAAATATTGTTCTTGCATGGAGGCGCATCAAGCCAATTTGGTATGGTGCCACTGAACCTGTTTTCAGAAAAGCGCAAAGCAGATTACATCAATACCGGGGCATGGTCTAAAAAAGCCATTGCCGAAGCAAAACGTTATGGATCAGTAAATGTCGTTGCATCTTCTGATGACAAGACCTTTAACTACATTCCGAAAATCTCAAGCGATATGTTTGACCCGGAAGCGGATTATGTACACATCACTACTAATAATACTATTTATGGAACCAGGTTTCCCGAATTGCCGGATGTAGGAAATGTGCCTTTGGTAGCAGATATGTCATCAAACATTCTGGCACAAGAGTACGATGTGTCAAAGTTTGGGGTCATCTATGCGGGGGCTCAGAAAAATATTGGTCCGGCCGGTGTGGCTATCGTGATTGTCCGGGAAGATTTGGTGGGCAAACAATTGGATATTTGTCCGATGATGTTCAACTACAAAACACATGTCGACAATGGATCAATGTTCAATACCCCTCCAACCTATGCGGTTTACATGGCGGGTTTGGTCTTTGAGTGGTTAATAGAAAAAGGTGGCGTCGCTGCCATGCAAAAGATAAATGAAGAAAAAGCAGGCTGGCTGTATGACTTCCTGGATAATTCAAGCTTATTTGAAGGGACTGCCGACAAAGATTCCCGGTCTATGATGAATGTTCCGTTTGTGACCACAAGTGAAGACTTGGATGCTAAATTCATCAAAGAAGCTGCTGCCTTAGGATTAAAAACACTTAAAGGTCACAGATCTGTCGGTGGCATGCGAGCAAGCATTTACAATGCCATGCCTGCTGAAGGTGTGAAAGCGCTTGTCGACTTTATGAAAGATTTCGAATTGAAAAATAAATAACCTATACTGCTATAAATCATGTTTAAAATACAGAATTTAAATAAAATATCTGCTGTAGGATTACAGAGATTTCCAATGGATCATTATGAAATGGCTTCTGAGTTTTCATCTCCGGATGCTATTTTGGTAAGAAGCGCTAAAATGCACGACATGGATTTTTCATTAAGTCTTAAAGCAATTGGTAGGGCCGGTGCCGGAGTAAACAATATTCCATTGGATAAATGCACTGAAAAGGGAATTGTTGTTTTTAATACGCCCGGAGCCAACGCCAATGCAGTGAAAGAGCTTGTAATTGCTTCTATGTTATTGTCAAGCAGAAACCTGGTTGAGGGGATCAACTGGGGAAAAACGCTCATCGGTCAGGGAAGTGAAGTTCCAAAACTGGTAGAGAAAGGAAAAAGCAATTATGTTGGACCCGAATTGCACGGTAAGACACTTGGTGTAATTGGCTTGGGAGCCATAGGAATGTTGGTTGCCAATTCAGCGGAAGCGCTTGGTATGCGGGTAATTGGATTTGATCCGTATATTTCCATTGATTCGGCTTGGGCGCTTTCAAAAAATGTAGAAAAAGCCATTAGCCTTGATAGTCTATTGAGCGAAGCTGATTTTTTAAGCCTGCACATACCGCTTATAGACTCCACAAAAGGCTTTATTGATAAGTCGAAATTTGAGGTCATGAAAGATGGTGTAAGGATTATGAATTTTGCTCGTGGTGGCCTTGTAAATGTACAAGATTTGTTTGCTGCATTTGAAAGTGGAAAAGTAGCTACTTTTGTAACAGATTTTCCTGATGAGGAATTATTGAAAAATGATAAAGTTGTGGGCATTCCTCACCTGGGAGCTTCTACGCCAGAGTCAGAATCCAATTGTGCTGTGATGGCAGTTGATCAGGTAAAAGATTTTCTGGAGAATGGAAATATTAAAAATTCCGTAAACTTCCCAAATATTGGCATGGCCAGAAATGGTGGTTATCGATTGATTATCGCCAACAAGAACATTCCAAAAATGGTTGGTAATATTACTGCCGTACTCGCCGATGAGGATATCAATATCGCGGATATGATGAATAAACACAGGAATGAAATTGCCTACAATATTATTGATATCGATGGTGAGATTTCCGATGAGCAAGTTCAGAAAATCAGAGATATTGATGGTATCATTATGGTTCGCTTATTACCACCGGTATAAATAAGCTAAATCAGATTATAAAATATTGTGGCTAAAATAAAGGCGTTTAAAGGGATTCGTCCTGCTAAGGATAAGGCAAAGTTTGTGGCAAGCAGGCCTTATGATGTGCTCAATACTGAAGAAGCAAGAGTAGAAGTTAAAGATAATCCGTATTCTTTTTTGCATGTTGTGAAGCCGGAAATTGATTTTCCTGCTTCGCAAAATCCCTATGCACCGGAAGTCTATAAGAAGGGCAAGGAAAATTTCAAATCTTTCATGGACGATGGCATATTGTTTCAGGATGAAGAAGATTGCCTTTATATCTATCAACTGACTATGGATGGCAGAACTCAGGCGGGGATTGTCGCTGCTGCTGCGATTGATGATTATTTCAATAATGTCATTAAAAAGCATGAGTTGACAAGACCGGATAAGGAGGAGGATCGAAAAAAGCATGTTCGGATATCTGAGATGAATGCCGAACCGGTATTTTTTGCTTATCCCGCTGTCGCGAAAATAGATCGGCTTGTTGAGGAGGTGAAGAAGGGCAGGGCGGATTATGACTTTACTGCCGAAGATGGAATCCGACATGAATTATGGGTTGTTAAAGATGAAAAAGTCGCTCAGATTATTGAGGAATTTGAAAAGCTTCCATCCACCTATGTTGCTGATGGTCATCACAGAACTGCTGCGGCAGCATTAGTGGGTCAGGATTTGAGGGATGAAAATCCAAATTATACTGGAGAAGAATCTTTCAATTATTTTCTTGCAGTTCATTTTCCTGATAATCAGTTGAATATCATTGATTACAATAGGGTGGTGAAGGATTTGAATGGCCATTCAACAGATGATTTTATAGCTCAGCTAAACAATAATTTTACTGTAAAACTTGTTGGGGAGGAACCATTTAAACCATCACAACTCCATGAGTTTGGAATGTATCTGGAAGGAGAATGGTATTCGATGACCGCCAATGAGGGGACCTATGATGATGGAGATCCTATAGGTGTGCTCGATGTGACGATTCTCTCCAATCAGATTCTTGGCCCTGTGTTGAATATTACGGATTTAAGAACGGATAAAAGAATTGATTTTGTCGGTGGTATCCGAGGACTTGGCGAATTGGAAAAGCGAGTCGATGGGGGAGAAATGAAAGTGGCGTTTGCACTTTTCCCGGTTTCCATACAGCAATTGATAGATATTGCGGATAGTGGCGAAATCATGCCTCCAAAAACTACTTGGTTTGAGCCAAAATTAAGGAGTGGATTGGTGGTTCATAGTTTAAAATAGAACTGATGCGAAGAGGAAATTGATTAGCATTAAGATTAGAAATCATGAATGTTTCTTTTGGATGATGAATTTTCACAATAAGTATTTTAACTTCATTGACAAGCTTGACTTTCCAAAGTCATTGCCTCATGAAGTTGAAATACTTAATCCTTTCAAAGTCGATAAGACCTACACACTTTCAAATTCATTTTATAAAAAGTACTACAGCGACAACAATCCTCGATTGTTTCTCATTGGCATCAATCCCGGCCGATTTGGAGCTGGAGTGACTGGAGTTCCATTTACAGATCCCATTCGCCTGGAGTCAGTGTGTGGAATTTCGAATGATCTCGCAAAAAGGCAGGAACTTTCTTCTGTTTTTGTGTATGATATGATCGAAGCATTTGGAGGCGTAAATGCGTTTTATTCCAAGGTGTTTTTCACCAGCGTTTCTCCATTGGGTTTTGTGAAAGATGGTGTTAACCTCAATTACTACGATATTCCGGAAGTCAGAGATTTTTTGGAACCTTACATGGTAAGTTCGTTGAGGCAGCAGATTGAAATGGGGGCTATCGCAAAAGTTGCGTTTAGTATGGGCAAAGGATTAAATATAAAGTATCTGAAATATCTTAATAAAAAATACCAATTGTTTGATTCAATCGAACCCTTACCACATCCAAGATGGATTATGCAATACCGGCTGAAGAAAAAGGCAGAGTTTGTTGATGAATACATTGATAAGATATCTTCAGCAATCTAACAATTTGGTTTTAACAGGGTTTATCAGCACACCAACTAACTGATGAGGCATGAAAAAAATTACCAAAACCTATACTAAGGAAGATTTGATCGTGAAATGGGAACTGGAAAAATGTATTCATTCCGCAATTTGTTTCCATGGATTGCCATCTGTTTTTGATCCTGGGAAAAAACCTTGGGTGAATATGGATGGCGCACAAAAGGAAGAAATTCTGAATCAAGTTAAAGTGCCCATCAGGTGCTTTGTCGTTTAAGATGGATTAATAGTATAATTGATTGAGTCCACTCCGAAAACAAAGTTTTCGTGAATTTGTGGAATTTTGAGAATTACATATAATAGATAATCAGGTTATTGCGATTTTTATATTTGTGCATTCGTGGCTGAATTAGACTTTTTGGGTTACACTCAATTGATTTAATTTTTGTTTCTCCAAATTCCGGCGGCCACACTGCCAATCAGGGAATGGATCGCGCTGGAAATTGCTGATGGGATAGCAATGGCCGGGTTAGCAAAGTTGGCTCTGGAAAGATAGGCTCCCAAACCCGAATTTTGCATGCCTACTTCAATGGAAATAGTTCTGTTTACCAGTTTTTCTTTTGTGACAAGTTTGCTTATTAAATACCCCAATAAAAATCCTAAGCCATGTAAGCAGAGTATCGCACCAATCAGGCGAAATCCTGAATTAAGTATTTCATCTTTTCCCTGGCCAATAATACTGGCAACAATTAATACGATGGCAATTACTGCAATTAATGGCGCTACGGGCAATAGTTTAGTGGTGAATTTAGGTAAATATTTATTTAGCAATACTCCAAGAAGCACCGGCGCTAACACAACTTTTATCGTCCCCAAAAATAGCTGAAAAGCGCTTACTTCTATTTTGTCACCTATCAGTAAGGTTGTTAATAGAGGCGTCATTATGATTGCCAATAATGTCGATACTGCGGTCATGGTTACAGATAAGGCCACGTTTGCCTTTGCCAGATAGCTGATCACATTGGAGGCCGTCCCACCCGGGCAACAGGAGACGATAATTAATCCAATGGTAAATGCAAGTGGTAATTGGAATACATACCCTAATCCCCAACCCAAAAATGGCATGACGGTAAATTGCAATAATGCGGCAGTAAAAACCCATTTTGGCGATTTTATTACCAGTTTAAAGTCTTCAGGCTTTAAGGTGAGCCCCATTCCCAACATAATCACTCCAAGACCATAGGTGATAAATGATCCTGAAAACCATGTGAATATTTCTGGTTTTACAAGCGAGAGAATGGAACAGACGATAATCCACAACGGAAAGGCATTGGTGAGAAAATCAAATGTTTTTTGCATTTGAATTACTTTGGATAAAAAAAAGCAGTCATTTTTAAATGACTGCTATATTAATCATCTTTTGAATAAGGATTTGAGTGTCAGGCAAATTTTATTTCGCTTCCTGGGCTTGTTTCCTGGTTGCATTCATCGGCCACTCATTTTCCTCATAAGCGGTGGTTCCAGTGTAAGTGTCTCCTTCAAATGCTCCTTTCATTGTAAGAACGTATCCCCCAATTTCAAAACTAGCACTAAAATTACTTTCTTTAATGACAAGGTCTTGAAGATCTACAGATCCCATTTCAGAGCTCAGACTGGCACTGTACTCATCTTCAGTTTTTTCAATTGTCATAACGGCATCCATTTCGCCTCCATCTTGCCTAGGTGATGTGTATTCCCATTCTCCAACATAAGGATCTACTTTAGTTTTTTTGCTGCCAGCGCAACTAAACATGAAGCATGAGTATGCAATTGCGGCCAAAATGTAGAGGTTTAAAAATTTCTTCATAACGTGAGTGTTTTAGGTGATAAAAAAAGATGCTAAAATTTAGTACAATTTTTAATTAAAAGTAAGTGCCTATTTAATTATTACATGGGCGGTACCAAAAAGTGCCGACTTGATGTAATTTTAGATTACATCAGGTCAGGGGGAAAATTACCTTCTTCAGAAGCCCATTGTTTGTTGGGCTCAGGACCCATTTCAAATCTTAGCTCACCTCCACTTATAATTTCTTCATGATGTAACCATGCCCTTTCAAATGGTTTCCCATTCATTGTCGCAGATTGAATATAAAAATTGCTGTCTGAAACATTATTGGCAATGATTTTAAATTCATTTCCATTTTCCAGGTTTAATTTGATTTCCTTAAACGATGGAGTTCCTATGACATAATATGGAGTTCCCGGGCACACAGGGTAAAATCCCATCATAGAAAATACCAACCATGCCGACATTTGGCCGGCATCTTCATTGCCGCTTAATCCTCCGGGTCCAATGCCGTATTCCTCTTCGATAATTTGCTTTATTATTTGCTGTGTTTTCCAGGGAGCCCCGGCGTAGGCATACATATATGGCGTTTGGTGTCCCGGTTCGTTGCCGTGCCAGTACTGATCTGTCTCAAAAAGTGTATCCAGTTTTTCAATATATCTTTGACTCCCTCCCATAAGGCCCATCAATCCATACACATCGTGGGGCACATACCAGGTATATTGAAATGGTGTTCCTTCAGTGATATAGGGAGTCCTGGTTTCGTTGGGATCAAAGGGTTCGAACCAACTGCCGTCAGCATGTTTCCCTCTCACATAGCCGACAGATTCATCAAACGCATTTTTCCAGTTAGACGCTCTTTTTTTAAGTTTATGATACGCTTCTTTTTTATCATTTGATTTCGCGTATTCCGAAAGCACAAAATCATCATAGGCATACTCAAGCGTTCTGGAAACTTGTTCTTGCTTATGAAATGAATCCGGTATTTTTTCTTCCATCGGGAAATAGCCATATTCCAGGTAGGTATTCAAGGCCCGACGACCTTTTCCTGATACGTATGCTGCCCTGTCATTATTGAATGTAAATGCATTTTTGCTCATGTACCTCCAGGCCAATTCTTCATCAAAATCATCAATTCCTTTGGCGTGAGCATCACAAATCATAGAAATCACATGATCTCCAATCATGGCAGAAGTGTAATGATTCCATGCCGGGAAAATGGGCAGCCAAGCTCCCTGTTCTGCTTTTTTGATTAGTGATTGTACCATATGAGATGTCTTGGTCGGTTCTAATATAGTCATCAATGGATGAACAGAACGATAGGTGTCCCACATAGAAAAATCGGCATAGTAATCAAAGCCCCGGGCCTGATGGATAGCAGTGTCTTCGGCAAAACCAATATACCTGCCATCTACATCACTAAAAACTCTCGGGAGCAAATAGGAGTGATATAGGGCAGTGTAAAATTTCTGTTTTTGTTGAGGAGTTCCACCTGAAACTTTAATCTTGTTCAGTACCTTTTCCCAGGCTGTGGATGACTTCTCTTTGATTAGATCAATATTCCAGCCGGGTATTTCAGTATTCAGATTCGCCAATGCGCCATCGAATCCGGTGAATGATGTTCCAACCTTAAGAATCAATTCATTGGTAAAGTCAAATCCTACAAAGGCTCCTACAGAGCTAGAATCGCCCTTTATTTCCTGATTTTCATACACGATCTGATTATTTTCCCATGTCCCATAAATTGTAATAGGCTTGGAAAATTGAATCACAAAATATCCATTGAATCCGGCATAGTCTCCCCATCCCTGGTAAATTCTGTGCACCGGATTGAATCCATATACGATATTATTTTCTTTATCTATTTTCACATATCCCAATCCTTCATCGCTGTTGGGTTCGATGATAATGTATGGCCTTTTATTGTAATCGTTAAACTTGAACTTTAATATACCGGCTCTGGAGGTAGCGCTAATTTCCGATTCAATATTGTATTTATTCAATGTGACTTTATATGAGTCTGGCCCGGCTTTCTCTTCGTCCCTGTAAAATCCTGAAGATCTATCCTGAGTATCAACAATCAACTTCCCCGAAATTGGCATGATCGTAACACTTCCATAATCCTGCGTGCACGACCCGGACATCCAATGGGTCGCGCGAAAGCCCTGAATTTCATTATCCTCATAATAATACGGAGGCAGGCATTTTTTTTCTGAAGCCTGAGTTTGGGGCGTCCATTGAGTCATGCCATGTGGCACTCCGACAGCGGGATAGGTTTGCCCACGGAGTTCAGAACCGCTAACGCTATGTTTTTTCGCACTTGCTGTGGTAGCAATGCCGGTTCCGATTAATGGATTGATCCATTCTGATGTGGGTTTTTTAACATCACCATCACCGATTTTAGGATTGCAGTAAAAATTAATCGTTAAGATTAAAGGTATCATGTATTTAAAACTTTTCGTTACGTCTGGCATTATGAATAAATGGTTTTGAATATTTAATTGAGACTTTAAAAGACCTTTATAATCTTAAGCGATTTTATTTATTATAGCAAGGTTTGAGACCTGAATACGAAGTTTATTGATATTTTTTTATTTATTGTGGGCGAAATGAATATTAATTAATTTACCATTGGACTTATAGACCAAATTAATTCATTAGCCAAATATGATAATACAAAAAAATAAACGTGATGTCTTTTTACGGGAAGCGATATTTTTTCTATGTTTATTAGCAATTTTTCATTTCTGGACACATTTTTCACTACTTTTTCAAATAGATTCCGGATGGTCAAAGCTTTACTTTCCTACAGCAATGGGGATTGTGTTGGTGCATTGGTTTGGTCCGAGGGTTTTATGGCCATTGTATTTAAATTCTACTCTATCAGCAGGGTTGTGGGGAATGCCAAATCCATTTTTGTATCCTGTATATGCACTTCCCGAGGTGACAAATGTTTTTTTAAGTTGGTGGATTTTTAATAAGCTATATAAAGGAAAATGCTGGCTCCCCGATATTAAGAATTTAATTTCTTTTATCATGTTTGCTGTTGTTATACCTGTGACAGGCCATTTTGTACTTCACGAAATCCTATTTTATTATATCCCAGATATTAGCCGTGGGTTTGATCAAGAAAAAGCGCTAAATATCCTGCTGGCTGAATTTGTAACAATAATAAGCGTAAGTATCCCGCTGTTATATTTTTTTTCCTTCCATGTATCACGCCTGAAGGCAAGTGTGATTTATAAAAAGCCAGGTTCGAAATCCAGGTTTCAATCCATAAAAAGTAAAGGTGAATTGGTTCGGGTTATTTTACTTATTCTTGGGCTGATCGTACTAAACTTTTTTATCGATTTCGTTGATTATTGGTTTGTATATGGACTTATAGCCATTTTGATTTCGGTAAAGCGTGGATTTTCTTTTTCCATAATGGCCAACTTTGCAATCTTCATAAATGCCTACTTGATTTATTATTTGTTTTTTAGTGGCGAGGCTTCTTCATCAACAGATATGGAGGGAGAAAATACAATTTATCTTGGGCTTAGCCTGTTATTTGTCGCTACCTATATCATTGGAAGAGTAATATCAGATAATACAAATGCTAATCTTAAACTGGAAAAACAGAATGATAAACTCAAAAAAGTAAACGAGGAGTTAGACCGATTTGTTTACAGCGTCTCATATGATCTGAGCTCCACTCTAAAATCTATCAAGGGTTTGGTGAATTTAGCTACTATGGAATCTGATAAAGAAATGTTGCAAAAGTATTTATATCATATCAATAAAAGCGCTACAAAATTAGATGAATTTATTAAGGAAGTACTTGATTTTTCCCGAAGCACAAGGGCTGAATTGACAATTAAAAAATTAAATTTGGAAAAACTTTTCAAAAACAGTTTGAGCGCTTTTGAATATCAAGAAGCATACGAAAATATCAGTGTTTCTTTTGACCTCAAGTGCAAGGAATTGTATACTGATGAGTTGAGATTGAAAATCGTTTTGAATAATATTATTTCCAATGCCATAAAATACAGAAAGAAGGATGTTAACCGGTCATTCTTGAAAATTACATCACGAGAGAAAGGTAATATGGTTTTCATCTCTTTTGAAGACAATGGACTTGGGATGGAGAAAAATGTTCAGAAAAAGGTTTTTGATTTATTTTATAGAGGGCACGTACAATCAACGGGAGCGGGTCTTGGATTATATATTGTGAAAGAAGCCTTAAGCAAACTAAAAGGAAAAATCAGTGTAAAATCAATTCCGGAGGTTGGTAGTACATTTTTAGTGAAGCTTCCAAATCCTTAGGTACTTTGAGGCGCTTTTATAAGCGGATACTTAGTGATGACCCTGGTTTGATTTCAAATTCATTGATGGAAGTAAATTTACTTCCTTTAGCTTTTTCAGATCGGAACACTACTTTATATCTTCCCGGCTGAATGGCAACCGTATTTCTTAGCCGGTCCTCGGCAAGGTTGTATATCCATTTTTGAGTACCATCTTCATATACTTCATAAATGCTTCCGATACCTGTTGATGTGGCAACGAAATTGACAACTCCCGGTTGATTGATTTTAAGTTCTGTAGTGTTACTTTGACTTATGTGAACATTTTTCAAAATTCTTCTTGGTAGAGTGGTGCATTCGATATCATAGTTGCCTACCAGGAGTTTTTCAGTTCCGGGCAAATGAAAAGTAGTCAAAATGCCAGGATCATGAGCCTTCCTTACTATTGCTAAAACGCCATTTTCATACTCCGTGTGCCCAGGCTGACTGATACTAATCCTTCCTTGCGGAGTTTTTATTTTCAACACATTGTGCTGTCCGGCGAGTATCTCCACATTATTTTTTCTTACCGGAGGAATGGTATTTACGACCAGATCGTAAGACAGCACCGGGTCGATATCGACCGAGTCAGGTTTGCCTGAATTATCCCTGTAATGCACAAATTCAAAAGCTGAAGTTTGAGTGAAATGATTTATAAAAGAAACATTTACATTTTTTTCTTTTGCCTTATTGTCGAAGTCAAGTAACTCTACAGATACCGATGTTTTTCCAAGACTTTGAAACAAGGCTTTGCTCAACGCATGTCGAAATCCATCAATGTTTGTGGCATCATAAAAAGAACCCATGCATCCAAATTGATCCTCAAAATTTTTGTCCATACCAATCCCGATGATGAATGGCTTTAGAAAAATTCCTTTTCGCTGCAATGCCAACGATACAGCACAAGGGTCTCCGTCGCAGGATTCGATCCCGTCTGTAATAATGATAATGATATTTCTAGCATCGGTACCAACTGGAAAATCGTTGGCGGCTTGTTCCAGGGCATAGGCTATAGGGGTGGTGCCCTTTGGCCCTATATTTTTAAGTACACTAATAATTCGATCGTGATTATTTTGAGCAAATGGAGCTTCCAGCTTTGTGTCATCACAACGGCGTAATCTTCTGTCGTATTGGTGCCCATATATTCTTAAAGCTAATTCCAGATTTTCATCAGACCGAAGAGAATCGACAAAGTCGGTCAATAGTTTTTTAGCAACAACAATTCTATAGGTATTTTCCCATTTGGCAAGCATACTTCCAGATCCATCAAGAAGAAATAAAATTCTGGTTTTTTCGGGTAGGGATTGCTGCGTTTTTTGAGCCAGGATAAATGGCGATAGCAGGGAAAATAATATTACGAATAGCGAATATTTAAAAAAATGAAGCATCGTATATAAAACGGTGAATGATTCTTTAAAAGTATGTAAAATTCCTAAATCAAGGTATTAATATAATGGTATTCACACCCAGCTCCCAGCACCCAGCACCCAGAGCCCAGAGCCCAGCACCCAAAGCCCAGCACCCAAAGCCCAGCACCCAGCACCCAGAAACCCTTCCATTAATCATTCTTCAATATCTGCGCAGTATGATCCTTGGTCTTCACCTTTTCTATGATCTCTTCAATCTTACCTTTTTCGTCAATCAAAAATGTAACTCGGGCTGTCCCCATATATTTTCGTCCATACATAGATTTTTCGATCCACGTGTCATATTTTTCATGGATTTCTTTTTCTTCATCAGCCAATAGCGTGAAAGGAAGCTCGTGTTTGTCGATGAATTTTTGGTGCGATTTTTCACCGTCCTTACTGACGCCTAAAATTTCATAACCTGCTTTTTGTAATGCTTTATAGTTGTCTCGAAGGTTGCAGGCTTCGGCAGTACAGCCAGGAGTGTTGTCTTTTGGATAAAAATACAAGACTACTTTTTTGCCTATAAAGTCCGATAATTTGATCGAATTCCCATTTTGGTCATTTACCGAAAAATCCGGTGCGATATCTCCTGCTTTTAGCTTCATTTTTATTTAGTTAGTGTAGTTGAGTATATCTTTTCATTATTAACATTATCACGGACTTTTAGTTCCAGCTTTCCGATAAAAGGGATAGATTTATCCAATTTTTTGGCCCAGATGTAATTTCGTTTCGGATCATATTCCATCAATATCCACTTGCCATCGACCGTTAACTCATAATCTTTCACCCCAGACATTTTGTCGGTGATGTAGCACCTGAAATGATCCCTGTTTTGCTGTACAACTTTTATTTTTGGAGGAATGGTATCGGCGAGTAATGTGTATTTCCCTAGTGTTCTGGTCTTAAATTCAAACTTATCATGTGCCCATTCTCCACCCTGGAAACTAAAGTTTTTAAGATCTTTCGTATAATAGGCAGATACTTTCTCTTTTAGTTTATAAGCTAGTTTTGGCTTTAACGTAATTTTCATATTTTGCTTTAAAGGATAAATGTCTTCGCTGATTTCAAAAAACTCCTTGTCATTTGCCAATTCATCCATATAATCTGTTTTAAGATAAAGTGTATCAAAAAGTGTTTTTTTATAGAAATGAAGATCGAATTCAGATTTGAAATAGCTAAAGTCAGATTCAGAGGGCACGATCATTTCCAAACCCGGATATATTTTTTTTTCACACATTTCGATCGAATCCGGCATGCCTGACCGCAGATCCCAAAGGTATACCGAATAGTCGTTCACGTAATAGCTGGAGGATAACTCATAACGCATCCTGTTGGCGTAAACGTTTGCAAAAAAACCATTATGCTCAGCTTTTTTATCCATAAATACGAGTGTATTATCAAATACTAAATGTTGATAAGGTTTAAAACCATTCGAATTTTTTATAGCTGACACTTTGGGCTTCATACCTTTTATTTTCATCTTAACAAGTGAAGTATTTCCATAGGCATCTTTTAAAGTGATTTTAAGGTCGTGAACTAAAGTGTCCTTTATAGAAATAATACCCTTATTCGAATCAGTCTCATACATATTCAACTCATTTCCATTGTCAATAAATAGCTTCTGAAAACTTTTGTTTTCTTTGACTTTTATCTTGTAATCCCGATAGCATAATATATGGCGTGATTTGCTGAAAGGTATTTTGTCAATGGTAATATCAATGACTTGTTTGTTATCCATAAGCATATTAATGTGGGGGATTCCATTTCTGTTAGATGCGTCATTCAGTCGGTCGTAACCCATGAATGAAATACCAATTTCTCCATATACCTCCAAAGTCTGACTTATGGTATATTCATCATTTAATTTTGTGGGAGTAAATTCAAAAAAGCCAAATTGGCTGTTAACTCTTGAACCTATGTTCATTGTTTTGAAGCCAATTCTCTGAACGGTAGGGCTGATATTATCTTTGATTTCATCAAATCCATAATCCAATGGGTTGAGTGGCCTTTGCAATTTATCCCTGATCTCGAAATGAAGATGAGGCCCACCTGAGCTACCTGAATTACCTGAAAATGCTACTACATCTCCTTTTTTTACTTTAAAGGAATTTTTATCCGGGAATAGATTTACAGAAAAACGTTGATTTTTATACTGTTCTTTTAAGACATATTCGGCAATTTCTTTGTTGTAATTTTTTAAATGTCCATAAACAGTTGTAGTGCCCAATTGAGGATGTGCAATGTATAATGCATTTCCATATCCACCACCATCTACTTTGATCCTGGAAACATAACCATCTGCAGCAGCATATATGGTGAGCCCGGTGGTGCCGCCTGTTTTTATATCTATTCCGGCATGAAAATGAGTGCCACGCAATTCACCCATGGTTCCGGATAAATAGCTCTGCTGATCTGGTCTGATTGGGAACATATATGGATTTCCCTGGCCAGAAACATTAACAATAAATACAATAACAAACAGTACCGCAAAAAGAGCGCCCCTACTTAATTTCAACTTCCAATAACTTTTCATTCTCAATAAACCCCTCTAACTTATTTCCAATTGCAACTGGCCCAACTCCTTTTGGAGTGCCTGTAAAAATAATGTCTCCTTTTTTTAACAAGATAAATTTGGAGATATAAGATATAATATCTTCAAATTCAAAGAGCATCAAAGATGTGTTTCCGTGTTGTTTTTGCTCACCATCCAGATTCAGACTAAAAGTCAAGTTTTTGATATCCGCAAATTCCGATTTATCAATAAATTTTGATATAGGCGCTGAACCATTAAATCCTTTGGCTAAGTCCCAGGGGAGTCCTTTGGCCTTTGCTTTATCCTGAAGATCTCTGGCTGTAAAATCAATTCCCACTCCAATGGCATCAAAATAATTGTGCGCGAATTTTCTATCTATATATTTCCCATTCTTGCATATCCTTAATATAATTTCTACTTCATAGTGAATGTTTTGGGAAAAATCAGGATAGTAGAAAGGAGCATTTCTTTGAATCAACGCCGTTTCCGGTTTTGTGAAAATCACCGGTTCATCCGGGCGTTCATTTTTCAGCTCTTCGATATGTGCAGTGTAGTTTCTACCAATTGCCAGAATCTTCATAATGTTATATTTGAGGCCGAAAATATAAAGCCTTTACGTACTATTAAAGCATATGCATGAATATTTCAATAATTAAACATCTTTTTAATAATTAGATTGTCAATCCCACTCATATCTCCTTTTTTTGTGTTCGTTTACTGCTAAATGAGTTCCGTATAATGAAATAAGCAATGCCTGAGATCGTTCTCGACACGGGCGGGCACATAAGGCAGGATTATAATCAGCCAAATGGCAAGGTTTCTAAAAATGTAAAACACATGAAAAAGATCTTATTCATATCTTTTATAACCTTATTTGGGTACAATTGTGCTACAGTACCCGTTACCGGGAGAAGGCAACTTTCATTGATTTCCAATAGCGAGCTCCTGCCGATGAGTTATGATAATTATAAAACTGTTTTGGATAGCGCAAAAATATCAAGTAATCGCCAACAAGAGGAAATGGTGAAGCGTGTTGGTGTTCGAATTCAAAAAGCAGTAGAAAAATTTATGGATCAAAACGGTTTTTCGGATCAATTGGAAGGATATTCCTGGGAATTTAATTTGATCGATGAAAATGTGGCAAATGCCTGGTGTATGCCTGGAGGTAAGGTTGCTTTTTATACTGGAATTATGCCGATATGTCAGGATGAAACGGGCGTTGCTGTGGTGATGGGCCATGAAGTAGCCCATGCTATTGCCAATCACGGAAGTGAACGGATGAGCCAGGGTTTGTTACAACAAATGGGCGGTGAAGCGCTCAATGTAGCTTTTGCAAGCAAGCCCGATGAAACCAGGATACTTTTTGGGACCGCATATGGGGTGGCATCCAATTTCGGAGCTATGCTTCCTTTCAGCCGATTGCATGAATCCGAGGCCGACAAAATGGGTCTGATTTTTATGGCAATGGCAGATTATGATCCAAGAGAAGCTCCAAAGTTTTGGGAACGCATGGCCGCGCAAAGTGGAGGAGGAGCGCCTCTGGAATTTATGTCAACGCACCCCACACATGAAACGCGGATCAAAGAGCTCAATGAGCAGATTCCGGAAGCGCTGAAATACTATAAGCAGGAATAGATGAAAGCTGAAAGGTGAAAGGTAAAGGCTGAAAGGTAATAGGTGAAAGCTAAAAGTTATTTCACTTCTGAATTCCGTCTTCTGACTTCTGATTTACCAATCAGGTCGTTATTGATTCATCACTCATGATTTATTTCCTTATCGCTCTGCCAGAAGCTTTAAAAATTCACGAACCTCTTTAAAGGTCGGGGTATTGTAATTAGCTGCCGATGAGGTGCTGCCAACTTTTATAGTGATGGCATTTTTCGGCATCGCTTTAAAGGTGTCTTCGTCCGTCCAGTCGTCACCAATGGCAAGGGCAAAATCATGTTCGTAGGCGCTGATCCATTTCTGTGCGGCACGACCTTTGTTTACGTCTGCATTCTTAACTTCCACCACCATATCGCCTTCAAGTACCTGAAGATTTTTACCCGTGGACAAATATTTCAGATGACTGGACAACTCTCTTGATCTCAGTTCTCCAAGCCCCGTTTCTACCTTTCTGAAATGCCAGACCAGGGAATGATCTTTTTCTTCAATAAACGAACCTGGAGTACGGTTTACATATGCTTCGATCATTGGTAGGAATTCATTTTTCCAATCGCTTTTTAGTTTGGTGATGGGATCCCATTTACCACCTCTTTCCTTTAGCCAAACACCGTGTTCGGCAATAATGTCTATAGGCATATGTCCCAACCATTTATCCAATGTTCCTCTGTCTCTACCACTGATGATTACTACTCTGTTTTTTGGGTTGTTCGAAAGCTTTTTCAATATACTGAGCAGGGGAGCATCTGGTTTTGCTGCTTGTGGGTCCGGTTGAAATCCCGTTAGTGTGCCGTCATAATCAAGGAACATCATTCTTTTGCTGGCTTTACCAAATTCCTCTGCGATGGACTTGTTCGCCTGTTGATCAAGGTTTTTGGTGGCCATAGATTTTTGAATTTCTATGATATGATTTAACCGGTCCGTAAACATCTTCACCCAATGATTGATGTTATATCTTTTTAGGGTTTCCTGCATCAGGCTTATATGCACGATTTGCTCTTCTTCCGGCATGGTTAGAGCCTGGTAAATTGCATCAACCATCTGCTCGCTATTATTGGGATTTACCAATATCGCATCTGAAAGCTCTTTGGATGCTCCGGCCATTTCACTGAGAATAAGGACTCCCGTTTTGTCTAATCTGCTGGCAATAAATTCTTTGCAGACCAGGTTCATGCCATCTCGCATCGGAGTAACGAGCGCTACATGAGCCATTCTGTAAAAAGCGGATAGCGATTCGGGAGCAAATGATCTATAAAAATAATGGATCGGAGTCCAGTTTAGTTTGCCAAATCTTCCATTAATTCTCCCAACCAACAAATCAACTTCCTCTTTCAGATCTTTATACTGGCCCACATTATCTCTCGATGGAACTACAATCATGATGATGGAAACCTTCTCCTCATATTCCGGGTATTTTTCAAGGAACATCTCAAAGGCTTCCAATCGCTTTGGTAAACCTTTGGAATAATCCAATCGGTCTACGGAAACGATTAGCTTTTGGTTTCCCAACGAGGCCCGGTATCTTATTTCCTGATCGATGGTTTTTGGAGAAGCCGCCGTGATGGCATATTTATTATAATCGATTCCCATCGGGAATGAATCCACTTCCGTGATTCGATTTGCAGATTCTATCCTACCTCTCGAATTGGGTATGCCCACCAACCTGCTGACAGAGGACAAAAAGTGCCGCATGTCATCATAAGTATGAAAACCAATTAAATCTGCGCCAAGCATGCCTCTCAATATCTTCTTTCTCCAGGGCATCATTCTGAATACCTCGTAAGATGGGAATGGGATGTGCTGAAAAAAACCTATCCCTGCATTTGGCAGCTTTTTGCGTACCATTTGGGGCAATAAAAGCAACTGGTAATCATGAATCCAAATGGTGTCGCCATCTTCGGCAACGTCTATAACTGCATTGCAAAATATTTTATTGGCTTCGACGTAGGCATCGAACAAGTGGTGGTCAAAATTGGCATATTGAAGAAAGTAATGAAAAATGGGCCAAATGGTATCATTACTAAACCCTTCATAAAATTTCTCAATAAGTTTTTTAGAAAGGAAAACAGGAGCCATATTCTCTGCTTTCAAATCTTTGGTTATTTGAATTTTATCCTCCTCTTTTTTTACGTTCTGACCAGGCCAACCAACCCATAAATTATCTCCTTCTTTATAAATCGAACTCAGGCCGGTAGCAAGACCACCTTCGCTGGGGACATAGTAAAATGAATCATCCTCATGAATGATTTTTACCGGAAGTCTATTGGATACGATGATGATTTTGCCCATGGTCTGGTTTTTTGAATTGCAATATACAAGGATAGTTAAAACGGGTGTATGACAAACTTCCCTTTTTACCCCTAATTCCCCTAAAAGAACTTTTTGAAACGCGTGACTTTTGTTGTAATCCCATTAGAGCAGACCAATTATCCGCCATAATCATAATGATCAGTTTTTATTGAATTGTTTTAATTTAATCTCGGTCAATTTTCTTTTCGTATCTAAGGAAAAGTCATTCTTCTGAATCCAATTATAATACATCGGTTCTTTGGCCAAAATGTCCACGACTCTTTTCCCTTTATGCTTTCCAAAGTTAAATACTTCTTCTCCGTCATCGTTGAATATCATCCTCCCTGCCAGATCAACCATTTTTTGCAAGGTAATGTTATGAATTGCTTCCATATCATTTTGAATGACGCCCAGTTTGTTGCCTTTCATATCTTCTACCTCTTGCCCATCATAGCGTTCAATTTGCTTCAGCAGTATTTCATGTGAGGCTACGGTATCGGCTTCAGCGCTGTGCGCATTTAATAGCTCTTTATTGCAATAAAATTTGTAAGCAGCGGAGAGATTCCTTTTTTCCATTAAATGGAAAATCTTTTGCGAATCAATCAATTTCCTTTTTGAAACATCAAAATTGACTTCGGCTCTCAAAAACTCTTCCACCAACACAGGGACATCGAAGCGGAGAATATTAAATCCAGAAAGGTCACATCCTTCCAAAAATTTGGCAATTGTTTTTGCAAGGTCTTTAAACAGAGGGGCATCTTTTACGTCATCATCATAAATACCATGAATGAGACTCGTCTCAGCAGGAATTGGGATGCCCGGATTGATCCTGTTGGTGTATATTTTCTCATCTCCATTTGGCATTACCCTCAAAATGGATATTTCTACTACCCGATCAAGAGATATGTTAATTCCTGTTGTTTCAAGATCGAAAAATGCAAGCGGATTTTTAAGTTTTAAGTTCATCTGTTTGAAATTTGTAGAGGCGGTACTCTTTGCAGATTATTTTCATGCTTATTTGCACCGCAATAATTGTCTCAGGCATGGCCTGTTTCATGTGTTTATATTTTGGAGAAACATCGCCATTCGCAGATTATAATCACCTCTTTGTGCGCTTCGATAATAATCTCAGGCATTCCATGTATCATATATTTATATTTTGTAGAAACATCGCCATAAGCAGCAATTATTCTTACTTTACTGTGTCTCGACGCCAATCTTTGGCATAGCCTGTTTTAGTTTGTGGAATCGACGATTTTATCAGCTAAATCCATTAGATCCAAATTACCAAATTGCCCGGAGCTCATTAGTAGTAAATTGCTGTCATTCCACGTTTTCGCCAATAAAAATGTCTCCAGGTCTTCCGCTTTCGTGAAAACTTTCAGCCCATGAAAATTAAAGGCATTTTCCACATCGTGAATATCTATTTTACTTTCCGATTTTTGCTTATTGTTATGCGGATTAAAATATATACACGCCTCATCCGCAGCGCGCAATGTATCCTGATAGTTATTGATAAAGTTTTTATTTAAACTACTATATGTGTGTAGTTCAACACAAGCCACAAGAGTTCTCTTGGGAAATCTTTCTTTAAACGCTGACGTCGTTGCCTCAACCTTTGAAGGGGCATGAGCAAAATCCAAAAATACCGAGGCACTTTTATTCTCCTTCAATAACTGCAATCTTTTGGATGCTCCCTCAAAAGAGCTTATCGCTTCATAGAAAATCTCGTCTGTAATACCAATTCTACCTAATAGAATACGGGCGCCATTCAAATTAAGCATATTGTGCTGACCAAAAATCTTGATTGGCACGCGACCTGCTTCAGTTTTCAAATAGGTGATTTCGTTTTTTACGACATATGGATGGATTGGATAATGAAACTGTCCTACATCAGTCCGCTGATTACTGGCGATTACCATTGCCATATCATCTTCCTCACAAAAAATCAGGGTACCGCTTTTTGGCGTGGCATCGGCAAATATTTCAAATTGCTTCACGTACTCATCGATGGTCTCAAAGGCATTGATATGGTCCCAGGCAATGCCGCTGATCAAACCAATGTGATGCTCATAATTGAGGAACTTCGGCGTTTTATCCAGCGCTGAAGAAAAATATTCGTCTCCCTCGATGATGATGATCGGAGCGTCAGATAATTTGACAATATTATTAAATCCTTCCAGATGAGCTCCTACCACATAGTCAAATTTCCGATTTGCATAATTGAGCACATGCATGATCATCGCTGTAATGGTGGTTTTCCCGTGGCTTCCCGCTACAACGATTCGTTGCTTATCATCCGATTGTTTTCTGATAAATTCAGGAAAAGAATAAATTGGGAGTCCGAGTTTTCGCGCTTTTGCCAACTCGGGATTTTCATCCTTGGCATGCATACCCAGAATGATCGCATCAAGATCTTCGGTGATATTGGCCTCATCCCACCCATATTCTTTTGGCAATAGGTCGTGAGCGGCAAGTCTTTGTTTCGAAGGATCGTAAATGTTATCGTCAGAACCGGTAACCACCAGCCCTTTCATTTTTAAAGCAATGGCCAGGCTGTGCATCACACTCCCGCCAATGGCAATAAAATGTACTTTTTCTTTCTTTTTTAATGTCATCTATCAGCTAATTATCGTTTCAAAGATAGAACAATTTGAAATGGTGACAAATATAAGGAATTACTCCTTTGTTTATAAGGATGTTGATAATTAGAAATCACGTGGAAAAGAATGTTTTTATATGTGGAAAACTAAATGACAACTATATGAGGAATTCTTTTCAGAACCTCTACAATTGACATAAGTTTGTAAGCGTATTTTTAGTTTATCAATCGCAAAATTTGTAACTTTTTTTTATGGAATCTGAAAAATCTCAATCGTTAAGATTAGGAGCTAAAACAAGAACACTTGTTAACCAGGATTTAAGTGAAAGCCTGGGTAAAGTTCCCCCACAGGCGATAGACCTGGAGGAGGCAGTCCTTGGCGCCCTAATGCTTGAGAAAGACGCCCTTACAAATGTCATTGATATACTGAGACCGGAATCTTTTTATAAGGACAATCATAAGGAAATTTATGCTTCGATTGTTGATCTATTTAATAATTCAGAACCTGTAGATCTGCTAACCGTAACGAACCATTTGCGTAAAAAAGGCAAATTGGAATTTGTAGGCGGGGCATATTATATCACGGAACTCACCTCAAAAGTGAATTCGGCAGCTCATATTGAGTATCACGCAAGGATTATTATCGAAAAAGCAATAAAGCGTGAGCTGATCAGAATTGCTTCTGAGGTGCATCGGGAGTCTTACGAAGATACGGTGGATGTATTTTCTCTTTTAGATAAAACAGAACAATCCTTATTTGAAATCTCCGAAATAAGTATCCGAAAAAATTATTCGGATATGCGCTCCATTATGCACGAAGCAATTGTGGAGCTTGAAAAAAAGAAGAATCAGGCGGATGGTCTTACAGGTGTTCCCACCGGTTTCACAGCTTTGGATCGAATTACATCTGGCTGGCAAAAGTCAGATATGGTGATTATTGCCGCTCGTCCTGGTATGGGAAAGACTGCTTTTATAGTTTCTGCCATGCGAAATGCTGCTGTGGATTTTAAAAAACCGGTAGCGATTTTTTCCTTGGAGATGTCCAGTATTCAGCTTGTTAACAGATTGATTTCTGCAGAGGCAGAGCTTGAAAGTGATAAGATCAAGAAAGGTAATCTCGAAGATTACGAATGGGAACAGCTTATTCATAAAACTGCCAAACTTTCAGAGGCGCCAATATTCATTGACGACACACCTGCCTTAACTATTTTGGAGCTAAGAGCCAAGGCCAGAAAACTTGTAGCGCAGCACAACGTGGAAATGATTATCGTTGACTATTTGCAACTAATGTCTGGTGATACTTCCAAAAGCGGAGTAGTAGGCGGTAACAGGGAACAGGAAATCGCCTCTATTTCCAGATCATTGAAAAATATTGCTAAAGAATTAAATATCCCAATCATTGCGCTTTCTCAGCTGAGTAGAGCTGTAGAAACCAGGGGAGGGGATAAGCGACCTCAATTGTCTGACCTTAGAGAATCTGGTTCCATTGAGCAGGATGCAGATATGGTGCTATTCCTTTATCGCCCGGAATATTACGGAATAAATGCTGATGAAGAAGGAAATAATGTTCAGGGAGTAGGCGAAGTGATCATTGCCAAGCACAGAAATGGTTCCCTCGACACGGCAAGGCTTAAGTTTATCGGGAAATTCACCAAATTCTGTGATCTCGATGTCGGCAATCACTATGGAGGATACCCTTCCGGAGGTGATTTTGAAGGTCAATTTAACCAGGAGACCAATACCATCACATTTCAGAGCAAGGCCAATCAACATGGAAGCCCCGATAAGGATGGCCCTGTTGGTGGAAATGTTCCTTTCTAGTTAATTTTTTTAAGGGTATTCTTTGTTTTTTGCCGGATACTGTATTGATAAGGGTATCCGTGGTAATCAATTACCAGGTGTAAATATTTTATTGCAGCGTCATTATCCTTTTTAGAAATGTATATCAAACCAAGCTGAAGCGCTGAATTGGGGGCAAAATACCAATTTTCATTTTTCTGAGAACTTATCGTTTTTTGATAAGCGCTAACAGCCTTTTTTATTTTTCCGGTTTTGTGAAATAAGCGAGCAGACCGGTAATAAAATTCACATCTACTGTGCGCATCCAGATTCATAGTATCAATTTGCCCATAAATATTCAGAGCATTTTCATAGAAACCGCCATCGGTGGCATACCTAAGTTGATATAGCTTTTTGGTCGAAAAGTATTTAGTTTCTAGGGCATTTTCAGCGTTTTTGTCTGCTTCATTTTTCGCCCATCCTTTTTGTCGGGATTCTTCAAAATGTTTTTCTGCAGGTTCAAGTTGATCCATGATCAGGTAGCAAATGCCGATTTTATAATACGTGTCTTTTACCAGATTCTGCCCGCTATGTTTTGAAAGGAAAAGCTGATAATTCTTAATTGCCTCATCCATTAAACCTTTTTGCAACAGAATTTCTCCTCGCAGGTAATATAATTGTGGTAACAAAAAAGGTTGTTCATAAAGATTTTCAGCTTCATTGATGATGCTAAATGCTATTTCACTTTGTGAATTTTTCATAAGAATTAAAGCATAGGCATAGTCGATCAACAAGTGTCTCTTCTTTTCGTGGATACTACTCATAAGATCAGCCCCAGCCTCTGAAGCGTTTAAAAGATATGCCTGCAACAAGGCAAGGGTTACTCCGCATTCCCGGGATAAAAAATTGTCGCTTGTATATACCTTTTCAAGTTCGGATAATCCTGCTTGCACATCACCTTTTATACCAAAAAGAGAAAGAATCCAATTGTATTTGTCGGGCAAAACACCAAATAGTACGTGCAATAAACCAAGTGTTTTATATGATGGCAGGAATTCCGGATTTCGGCTCACATTTTTTTTTGCGATGTAATAGGCTTGTTTGAGGCTCCAAAAGGAAGAAAAATCATCTCCATTTTTAAGCTTTAATATGGCCCATTGAAGATTTATTTCCGACTTTAAAAATTTTGTGTACACATCAGAGAAATTCATTTTGCCAAGCATTTCCAGCTGCCTGGGCTCAAGGTTTTTGCTTGATTTATATTGATCATAATTATCCTCAATATAAATATTTGTCGAGGTAAGGAGCGTTTCTAAATAAAAAGCAAATGGGCTTGCTGTGCTATATTGTAGACTTTGGCGGCTAGAATCGAGCTGAAAATTCAGAAATTGCCTGTAGGCAGAGGAAATTTCTATTTCAGGCTGGGCATTCGTTTCGTTGAAAAAAAATAAAATTGGCAGTAATAAAAAAAGGCGAATATAAATATTCGCCTTTTTATTATATTTTTTGAAACTGCTAGCCATTTCAGGCTGTTTTTTTTGTCCGCTTTGCTCTGGGCTTTTTCTCTTCCACGACAGGAAGGTCTTCGATGTCGACAAAAATTCTTCCGCAATGTTCGCAAACTATGATTTTTTTCCTTTCGCGAACTTCAGCTTGTCGTTGGGGAGGAACTACTGCAAAACAACCTCCACAGGCATTTCTGGCTATTGTAACAACTCCAAGTCCGTTCCTGGCATTGTTTCTTATTTTATTGTATGAATTCAGCAACCGGTCTTCAACTTTGTCGGCGGCTTTTTCCCTGCTTTCATTAAGCTTATTTTCTTCCTCCATACTTTCGGAAGTGATCATGATCAGTTCTTTTTTCTTGCTGTCAAGATCTTTTCCCCTTTCTTCCAGGATAGTATCTGTTTCGCCTATCTCCACTTTTTTGGCTTCAATTCGCACCCAGGCTTCTTTGATGCGCTTTTCACAGATTTGAATTTCCAGGGTCTGGAGTTCATTTTCTTTGGTGATGGCATCATATTCTCTGTTATTTCTAACATTCATCTGTTGCTCCCCATATTTTTTTATCAGCTTTTCGGCTTCAACGATAGCGTTTTTATTGTTAGCTATCTGATCATTCTGTTCTTCTATTTCAGAATTGTATTTCGCGATACGTGTTTGATACCCGACAATTTCATCTTCTAAATCTCCAACTTCTTCAGGCAATGCCCCTCTAACTTTGACGATATCGTCTAGCTTAGAATCTAATTGTTGAAGTTTTTTTAAGGAATCAAGTTTTTGTGCAACAGTACTTTCCATTAATAATTATGCGTAAAATATTGGATTCGAATTCACCTCCGTAAAATGGAGTGCAATATTAGCAAATTTTTTGCTTATATTTTCATAAATTAATTCTTTTGTGAATTGCTCACTTTCATAATGTCCTACATCAGCTATGATGATGCGTTCTTCAGCATCAAAAAATTCATGATATTTAAAATCGCCACTTATAAAAATATCGGCACCCTGCGCCATCGCATCCCTCAATAAAAAGCTTCCAGCCCCACCACAAAGCGCGACTTTTTTAACTTCATCTTTCACCAATGCGGTATGGCGGATAACCTTTGCAGATAGATTGTTTTTAATTTGCATCAAAAACTCCGTGGATTTTATGGGATTTTGAAGCTCTCCAATCATCCCGGAGCCAACTTCATTATTTTTATTAGCGAGATCGTGAACATAATATGCAACCTCTTCGTAGGGATGGGCATCAAATAAAGCGCTTAAAATTTTAGACTTCAAATGTCTTGGAAATAGCACTTCTATTCTATCCTCATTTACTTTTTCAAGGGCGCCTATTTTGCCAATTGTTGGATTTGCCTCTCCTGCGGGAAGAAACGCGCCAATTCCTTCAGTGCGAAAACTGCAATTTTTGTAATTCCCGATCATACCGGCGCCTGACTCATGAAGTTTAGCTAATACATTTTCTGTATGTTTTTTAGGAATAAAAGTAGTTAGCTTTGTTAGCGTATCATTTTTAGGACGCAATATGTTGGTATTTATCAGTCCCAATTTATCTGCAATTTTTTTATTTACGCCATGAGATACATGATCCAGATTGGTATGTATGGCATAGATTGCGATATCATTTTTTATTGCCTTAATTACAGTTCGTTCGATATAGTTGCTGCCGGTCAATTTTTTTATACCGCGAAATATGATTGGATGATGGGCAATAATCAAATTGCAATTTTTTTGAATCGCTTCATCAACAACCTCTTCAATGCAATCCAGAGTGATGATGGCGCCTTTCATTTCACTATACTGATCCCCTGTTATGAGCCCGGAATTATCGTACTCTTCCTGATAAGCCGGTGGTGCGAAAGTTTCCAAATATTGGATGATGTCTTTTATTTTAGTCATAATTGTAGAACCTTTGCGCCGGCTCAAAAATAATCAATTCCATCTTTTGAACATGCCTATAATCAGAATACTTCTTCTGCCTTTTGCTATTATTTATAAAATGATTACTGATTTCAGGAATCATCTTTATGACACGGGAATCCTAAAAGCGAATGAGTTTGATCGTTTTATTATAAGTGTTGGAAATTTAACGCTAGGGGGAACAGGCAAAACTCCTTTTGTTGAATTGCTGATTCGTGAAATGAAAGCAAAGTATCGCCTTGCAGTTTTAAGCAGAGGATATAAACGGAAAACACGTGGATTTAAGCTGGCTGATGATAGCGATGATTCAATGACCCTGGGCGATGAACCATTTCAGTATTTTACAAAATTCGGAAAAGAAATTGATGTGGCTGTCGGTGAGGCCAGAGCGTTAGCCATACCCCAGATCATTTCTCATGATGATAAAATTAACATTATAATTCTGGATGATGCCTATCAGCATCGTAGTGTAAAACCGCAATTGAATATATTGCTAGTTGATTATCAACGGCCATTTTATGAAGATCATGTGATGCCAGCCGGCTTACTTCGGGAATCAAGAAAGCATGCCAAAAGAGCTAATATGGTGGTGGTTACAAAATGCCCCGAAGAGCTTGGCAAACGGGAAATGGACCATATCAGAAAGTATATTGGCAACTATTCAGGTACTCCTAAATCAGTTTATTTTACTGGGATCAAATATTTAACCCCTCAAAAGTTATTTGGCAATCAAAATTTTTCAGAAGATGTATTCCTGTTTACAGGTATTGCCAATTCTAACCCGCTGGAAGATTTCGTAGAAAAGCATTATAATTTGGTGGGCCATAGAAAATTTTCCGATCATTATTCGTTTACTAAAAAAGACTTGTCAGCCTTGATTAAATCATTCGTAGAGATAAACTCTAATTATAAATGTCTGCTCACTACAGAAAAAGACATGGTTCGACTGATCAGTATGAAAGAATCGGCGAGGTTATTGCTTGATTATCCTGTATTTTATTTGCCAATTGAATTGTATTTTTTAGAAAATGGAGATTGTTTTGCCAACGAATTAGAAAATGAGGTAAAAATAGGGCTCAAAAAATTAGCGATTAACGCGTAAACAATATGCTGCGGAGGAGTGGATTAACAATTTTTTTATCGGTGATTTTATGCAATGCTTTTGCGCAGAGCAATATTGTAGATGACTCCACCAAACAGGTTTATGGTCCGTTCACTACATTATTCCAGACATTTGAAGATATAAAGTACAATCATGATTATCTGCACAAGGTAGATTCTACCATCGGAAATATGTATAATTTCAATTGGGTTGAGAAATACAATCACAAATACCAAAACCTTGGAAATATGGGCACTGCGCTTCGCCCGGTATTTTACACGCCGCCAACAAGTGTTGGCATCCGGTCTGGTTTTGACGCATATGTGCCTTATTATATTTCTGCGGATAAGATTGAGTTCTTTGATACAAAATCTCCTTATACCCCACTGGATATTGGATTGGGAGGAGCGGGGAGAGCCCTGACGAATATAAAGCACACAAGAAATATTACTCCCTATTGGAATGCCGGATTTCACTTTAGAAAAATAAATGCGGACAAGCAGGTCGCTTCTGCCGGGAAGGGTGATAATCAGACGGCATCAACGGCGTATTATATTCATACGAATTATCAGACGATGGATGGGAAATATCACGGATTAGCCAGTATGTCCAGGATGAACCATAAAGCTTGGGAGCAAGGTGGGATAACGATTCCCGATGATGAACCGATCAATTCTTATTTTGATGACAATGCAGATGTTAATCTCGATAATGCTCAGAGCCAGGATTTTAGGATTGGAATCCATATATACAATCAGTATAAGATAAGAGATGAACTTCAGCTTTATCAATCCTTTGAGTACATTCAGAACCGGAATTTTTACACGAATAATCCACTTGGATCTGATGCAGAATTTTATGACCAGATTCTGATCAATCTGGACTCCACTACAGATCAATCTCAAACGAATCAGCTTGTTAATGAGTTTGGAGTGAAAGGAGACTATGCAAAATTATTTTATAGCTTTTTTGCAAAATTCAGGAATGTAAAGCATTTCTCGAGGTACTTGCCTGATGATCAGTTGTTCTTTGAGAATTCGGGAGGTTTTAATTTGCGGTATGATTTTGATTCCCTGCAAAATATCCGGGCAAATGGAGAATATATATTAGGTGGATTTTATCGATTTGGCGGTTCGTATTTTATGAAATTTTTTACCGTTGAATATTGGCGCACACAATCAAGACCCGGAATCATTGAGGATACCTATTTTGGGAATCACTTTGAATGGAAAAATAACTTCGCAACGCCAGCTTCTGATTTGCTGAAAGGAAGTTTGATTTATAAAAGCAAATTCATGAGAATTGAGCCATTTGCATCCATTACGAATGTGAAGAATAATATTTACTACGATTATGACCAAACACCTTCTCAGGCAACGGGCTCCGCCCAGATTATTAATTTTGGATTAAATCTGGACTTGGCATTTGCGAAAAAGATCTTCTGGGAAAATGAAGCAATTTATACTCAAATTTCCGGCGAGCAGGAGGCGGTCAATTCTTTCAGGATCCCCGATATCTTTATTAACTCCAAATTGTATTATGGAGGCTATTGGTTTGAGGGAAAAATTTACATCACCTTTGGAGTAGATGCGCATTATAAGAGTGATTATTATGCTCCGGAGTACAATCCTGTTTTGCAACAGTTCTTTTTACAGGATGATTTTTTAATTCCTGCAGCAATAGTGGCTGATGCCTTTGTCGAATTTCAGATTGATCATGTTTCAGTTTTTTTGAAAATGGAGTATATCAATCAACCAAAGAGCTATGGATATTTTACACATCCGTACTATATTGGTCAGCCACGTATATTTGATGCCGGGGTGCGTTGGATGTTTTTTAATTAACCTTTAAAACCGCATAGAGAAATAATGTTGACCGATCAGGTTTTTTGTTTCTTCTTTTTTGCGGCAGGGAATAGGATATTATTAAGAATTAGTCGGTATCCGGCAGAATTTGGGTGAAGATTTAAATCTGTAGGATCCTCTCCAACGCGATGCTGGTAATCTTCGGGATCATGTCCCCCGTAAAATGTCCAGAATCCTTTGCCAAAAATGCCATGGATATATTTTGCCTCTTCGATCCCGTTTGTTTCGCCCATAATCACAATATCTGATTTTACCAATTTTTTCTTGTAACCTGTTGTTTGGCCCATGAATCCCTTGATGATCTTTTCATGATTTTGAGTCAACATGGTAGGGATGGGATCCCATTTGGCCGAAAATTCAAACAAGGTAAAATAATCATTATTTTGAGAAAGCCCCCTCGCTCCGGGTGGATTATCAATATCAGAATATTCGTATTCCATTGGATTCATTCTTAATTTAAAATTTTTAAATGCGAAGGTTTTAGAATAATCAAGCTTTTTTTGAGCATCAAGATCAGGAGGGTCTCCGTCATAAACGGATCCCACAATATCAACTCCATCTGCTGCCAGTGCGATATCGTATGTGTCAGTGGCTGAGCACATTGCAAAGAGAAATCCTCCGCCGGCAACAAAAGTTTGTATTTTTTTTACAACAGCTAATTTTAATTCTGAAACCTTAGTAAATCCATGCTTTCTGGCAGATTCGTTAAATTCCATTTTTTGCCTTCGATACCATGGGAAATTTGCATATGTTCCTTCGAACTTTCCGAATTGACCGGTAAAATCTTCATGATGCAAATGCAACCAATCGTATTTTGGCAGTTCGTCATACATGAGTTCATCGTCAAAAATCACATCATATGGAATTTCGGCATAGGTGAGTACCAGGGTCACAGCATCATCCCAGGGGAGGGCGCTTTTGGGTGAGTATACAGCCACACGTGGCGCTTTTTCCAGTTTCATGATATCCGTATTGGAGGATGGATTAGCAATGTCGGCAAGAATCCGGTTGTGCTCGGCATCAGAAATTATGGTATAGCTCACACCTCTGATAATCAATTCATTTTCTATTTTTTGAAAATAATTCATCATAAAGCTACCTCCCTTATGATTTAGAAGCCAATCAACTTCCACTCCCTGTTCGATCACCCAATAAGCAATACCATAAGCTTTCAGGTGATTGGCCTGAGAATTATCCATCGAAATAAAAATGGTGTTGGCACTTAACTTCGTAGAGGCAAAAATCAGAATTGCCAAATATATAAAAACTTTTAAATGCATTTTAAAATCCTTTTCGACCGATGATGTACGTATAACGAAATTAAAATAATAATAGTTAGATAAACCAATAGCATATTTTAATTTTATACAAATTCAAAAGTATGAATTTAAAAGAAAATTTCAGAGAAGGAGCAAAATCGATTAAATCAAATTTATTGAGGACGATACTCACCGCATCCATTATTGCGATTGGTATTACGTCTCTGGTGGGGATTCTCACTGCAATAGATGGAATAAAAGCATCGATTGATACAAGTTTTTCAAGTTTGGGCGCCAATTCATTTGATATCCGTAGAAAATGGCCGGATAGAACCGTTCAGGAGGGTAAGGAGCAAAAGAAATATCCACTGTTGCAAAAGGATGAAGTTTTAGAGTTCAAAGAGAGGTTTACTGAAGGAACAAGCACCTTGCATTTTTATGTTTCCGGGACTGCAGAAATAAAAAGACTTTCCAAAAAAACTACGCCTAATTTCAGGATCCAGGGGATCGATGAGAATTATATGGTTACCAGGAATTACAATATTGAGAATGGAAGAAATTTTACCCAGTTTGATATACAAAATGGTGTGAACTATGTGCTGATTGGAGAGGAAGTGGTTAAAAGTCTTTTTAAAAACGAAGATCCAATTAATAAAAAGATTTCTTTTTATGGAAGTAAGTTTATTGTGATTGGTGTTTTGGAGGAAAAAGGAGGTTTTGGTGGAAATACATCCTCAGACAGGACGGTATTCCTCCCATTTAAAAATGCAATTCGTATCGCCAGAAGGGGTTATTTAGATTATAGGATTACGATAAATGTAAGCGATCCAACCAAAATGGAGCATTCTATCGGAGAGGCTACAAGTTTGATGAGAAAAATACGCAAAGATCCTATTGGCGAAGAGGAATCTTTTGAGATTAGCGCCAACAAAACACTGGAAGAGGAGTTGGATGAGCTGTCTTCTTACTTGAGGATAGGAGGTTTTTCCATCGGGTTTATTACACTTATTGGTGCATCAATTGGGCTTATGAATATTATGCTCGTATCTGTAACAGAACGAACCAGAGAAATTGGTATACGTAAAGCAATTGGCGCTACACCAATTAAAATTCGACTTCAGTTCCTGATTGAGGCGATTTTAATTTGTATTTTAGGAGGGATTGGCGGCATAATCATTGGATTGGCGGTTGGTAACCTGGTAGCAAACCTGATTAAAGCAGGCACCTTTGTGGCCCCCTGGGAATGGGTGTTTATGGGATTTGCAGTTTGTCTTATAGTAGGAATAATTTCCGGTTACTATCCTGCATACAAGGCTTCTAAGCTAGACCCTATTGATGCATTGAGATACGAGTAATAGTTAATCATGAAATTCCGGATGAGATTTACTGTGAATTCCCCTTATTAAATATTCTACTGTTATTTTAATGGAAACATTTGATGTAAGAGACGGAAGACCGGAGTCAGAAGAAAAGACTTCCTGAAAAACAACTATTAATGTTTCGTAAACCAGCTTTGGACTTTTTACTCATTTTAGCTTCGGTCTCCGGTCTTCCGACTTCTGACATTATTTATGATCTTCCATTAAATTCAGGG